>Ga0153993_100428_pt1 | contig 15816 bp, 26 predicted proteins | sample TSNC077MetaG_FD_104706 | JGI IMG/M metagenome (GOLD analysis project Ga0153993, IMG submission 104706) | Attine ant fungus gardens microbial communities from North Carolina, USA - TSNC077 MetaG | ecosystem: Host-associated > Fungi > Mycelium > Unclassified | place: USA: North Carolina, Lumber...
GAGAAGATAAGAGACTACACCAAGCAAAAGGACAGAACGGACCTTCACCAAACATTTGATCCATTTCTTCGAGAGGTACACCTTTCGTCTCGGGGTATACTGTTATGCATAGTTAGTCGACATAACCAAGTATTAATGATCAATAGAAGACGAACGGAAGTAAACTGTATAAACACGTGTCAGGAGCTTCTTACAAACAAAAATAACAGAGGAAGCTCACCTAGGACGAAACTACAAACACAGAAGAATCCATGCATGGGATACAATCTCCACTCAATCGTCTCCTGTAGATACGGTGTTACTTCACCGACAATCCAGTTGAATAACCAATTTGTGGAAGTTGAAAGCGAAACGCCCTTTGCTCTGATAGGGAGAGGCATGATCTTGATCCAGGCAGCATCTCAGTATCTGACAACCTCGCAGAGTTATTGATACACATACTTCCGGTGGATATAGCCATGGAACGGGTCCCCAGCTATATCCGAATGCAGCATTGAATATGATAACACACACGACAACAGCTTGAGGCGTCGCTGGAACATTGATGTACATCCAATAGCCTGTCGCACCCAACGAGAGGGCCATCTAAGAGTACCTCGTGAATATTGATAATGAACGGGCGGATCATGTAGTCGAATTGCCCGGAGGAGGAAGGGGCCAGTACGCACGATGACAGCACCAGACATAAGGATCGGACGACGACCCCAACGGTCGACCAAGATCCAACTAAACAAATCAGCACCCATTCAACCATGATTTCAGAAAAAAAAAACTGACGGTGGAAGAGTACTCAGAACATAAATGATAGAATTGATTCCGGCCATCAGAATGGCCGAACGACCAATCCATCCCGCTTCTGGATAGTAGATGATCAGTGGCCCATGTTGATCCATGGTATTATTGTCACAACGAACCCTCAAACACCCGGGCTAGACACCACAATCAACATTATCCAAACAACAAAAGGAGCGAAAACTCACGAGCATAATAAGAAATAACTGGCTCAAAGGATTTGAACGAAGCTCGAAGGATAGGGCGAATCTATACGTACCGTTGATGCCATTCTGCGATTGAATGATCGGTGATATGTCTTAATCAAGGTATCTGAGGTCACGCACCAGTTGTGCAAAAGCCTGTGATGACATTGCCAGTAACACACGTCGTTTGTACTTCTTCCACATCATTGAATAGGTCCTTGGCTCTCCGGAGTTCCGCTGTATCCATCATCAGATGACCAGGGTAAAGACCAAAGACTATCACTGACGTCTTCGAGAACTTTCTCCTTAATCTCCTGAAACTCGGCTAGAGCAGTGGGATGGTTGGGATTACCTCCGTGTAGATCTGCAATGACTCTCAGGCCCTCTTCCTCCTTGTCGGTGTCAATGAGCCATCTTGGGCTCTCGGGGATGACAAGAGTACCTGCAGCGAGGATGAATCCGATGACGCATTGAATGAAGAGAGGCATCCGCCAAGAGAGATCCGATTCCATAAATGAGCAAAAGTAGTCTACCCACTAGATAGAAGATTGATGAATCTGTGGGAAGAAGGTACTGAGAAAAAGTTTACAACATACAACAGAGGATGAATATCCTATTATATTTCCTGTAAATTCGATGCATGCTAGTGCACCTCTCTATGTAATGTGAACGATAGGGCCTAAGGGAGTGATGAGAAGAAGACGCACATGCTTCGGAGGCGAGATCTCGCTCTGGTATATAGGAACAATGCATCTGCCGAATTACAATTACAAAATCAAAATGATATGACGACATTCAGGGGACAAGACGTACGAAAGTAAACCAACGCCCAGACCACTAACGATGCGGCCGATGATCATCAGGTAGTAACCAGTTGACCATGTCTGTATAGCGCCACCAATGGTGAACACAACAGCTCCACTGAATAGTGTTCCCTTTCTTCCAATGATATCGCCGACACGACCGGCTGCCAGTGCAGTGACTGCACATTATGCGTGAAGATGAAGATGAGAAAAGTAATAGGAACCATGACGTACCAAAAGCTCCAATTTCAAGCACGGCCACCATCGTGCCCACCTCAAGGGCTGTTGGGTTGTTGAAATACTTCCGAAAGTATGGGCCAGTGATGATTCCACTCATGACCCTGTTGAGGACTGAATTAGGTGAGCGGTAGGACAGGAATGGATGTACCCTTGATCATAGCCAAACTGCGGCAAACGTCTGTGAGGACTCTGGTCCGTAATAATAGACTCGAAGCAGTGGGCTCACCAAGAAGACACCGAGACTGATGAAGCAGGTCATGGTGTAGAGAAGGGGCTGTCCGACGAGTAGGCGCCGGGGAGGCAGGTTGTGTGCTTGAGAAGCCATGTTGCATCTGTGGACGGAGAGTGCGGAGGTAGAAGTAGAGGTTCAAGAACAAGAGCCGAGGCGAAAGATTATATTTATGGGATATTTATGGCATTATTTATGGCATTGCGGGGCAAACATGATGAGATCAAACAACATGTGCCGAGCCAAGCCGGGCCAAGTTGCTTCTACCGCCAAACCTTATGCCAAGCTCCATCGACACGTCCTCAGTAGCCTCCTATGACTCCGACGAGGAGTATCGGTTGGCACAGGAGGAATGGGAAGAAAGTCTTGAACAGCTCAAACAACTTGTCTCTGTCGTCCTGTTGCCCTTCCTGGGTAAGTGGATGGGCAGGCGCTGGAGCCACTGGGGTTTGTGTCACCCGGCCGGTTTTTCTGCCAGCTGACCATTGCTCATAGCATTTGCACGATATCTCCGTCTCGGCTTGGGAAAGGCATTTTTCCTTGGCGACCAGTACCTGAAAACAGCATGACCATTTCACCATCACAGACTCCACTCTAGTTTGATAGGTACGTTCTACACTATGCACCAGTCCTCTGGTTGCTGATGACATTCACCAACCTAAACAGGCTTCCCGTAGGATGAATCCCTGCTGCGTACATCTCCTCCATTATCTTGTGCGCAAAGCCCCATTCTTCCCTCTGTCGTAGTCCAGCAAGCATAATGTAGTACGTTCCGGCTTTAAGAGGAATTTCCTGTGCCTTCATCTCCGCATAGTGGGCCATGGCTTTTTCGACTCCGTCCTCATGGGGACCCATAAGATATGCTCTCAGGAGCAAATGATATGCTGGAAGACCCAGCGAGAGTCCTCTCTTTCGCATCTTGTCGAGAATCTGCGTCTCTAGCTCCCGTAACTCGTCTGGATCCATCCAGCCAAGACGATACAGACCACACAATACTGCAGTATATGTGATCTCGGTGGGCAGGTTGCGAGGATCCTTCTCCAGTGACTCAAGTATCTTCATCGCAGTCGCAACGTTATCCTTTCCTCCTTCCATCAACTGATGATTGATAAGCGATGTATATAATACGACATTCTTCTGCATGACGCCTCGCTTTTCCAGCAGTGCCAAGACGAGCTCCGCGGCATTCTTGTGACCAGCCTTGTGGAGCGCATTAAGTATGATTGTGAATGTATAATCGTTGCCCTCGAAGCCTGCCGCCTCCATCGCGCGTAAGCTTGCAGCCATCTTTTGGAATTTCCTGCGGACCCCATAATGGTTGATCAATATGTTGTACGTCACCTCATCTGGCTTGGGTCCCTTCGTCTCCATCTCCATCCGGAGTTTCTCCGCCCCTTCTTCACGATCGGACCTGCAAAGCCCGGTCAGAACGGTGTTATATACCATCGAATGCTGCAGCTTGTCTTGAACCGGAAGAGACTCGTATTCTTTGAACAACTCCATTGCCAGGTCTGGACGCCGAGCCTTGAAGAGGATATGAATGATGGCTCGAAAAGTGAGTGCGTCAGGTTTTGTGCCCTGCTGCAGCATTAGATCCCAGGCAAAAAGCGCATCCTCTACAGCACCTATTTCTCCGTACGCATCAAGCAATGCAGTCCATATCGAAGTCCCTGGTGTAACACCACTCTTCATCAAATCAGCCCATACACGACCTGCCATCTCCTTTTCGCCGCACTTGATAAAAACATGTAGAATGGCAGTCCATATTTTGTCTGTAAGAGCAATTTTTCTTGTTGATGTGATGAGGGATGGATCTGCGGCCAGAAATGCCTCCCGGGTACCGAGCCCACCCTTGATAGCCTCGTACAATTGACTGAGCTCCGATGTCAACTTGTTGGCACCCAAGTGTTTTACATATCGGGCGAATTCTTCAGGCCGAGAAAGTTGACGAGCAAGAATAAGTCGTAGTAGGTACTTTTTGACTTTGAATTTGAGCTTCGGATTATGCGACAGCACCTGGTCAGTGAACGCAAGAGCTTGACCTTTGTCGAATGGAACAACGGTCGCTAAACATGCCTCCAATGCCTCAACGAACGAATCTTGCATAGCATAGGCGGTCACCGCAGCCATGAGAAAATGGGCGTGTCCGAGATCGGGTGGATAACTAGAATCCTCGGGTGGAAGTAGCTCATCTTGGAGCTCTGGTAGTTCTTGATGCTCTTCAGACCCTAGATCTTGGAGTGGATCTTGGAGTGCTGGGTCCACTATCGAACCTTTATCCCCAACCAAAGCCATGAACTTGTCATACAACTCCAGAACTGCAGGAGCATCTCCTTTGTGAATATAATATTGCATGAGGGCAAGCATAGCATCCCAACATTCACTTCTAGCTGCAACAATTGCGATATTCTGCGCAATTGACGGGGTAAACGCATAAATTCCACTGTCCCCTTCCCTGTCATGAGCCCATATATTGGCCATCGTGCGAGATAGTTCAGCGAACGTCCTTTTCATAAGTTTTGACAATGGCTCCAACTGCGAACGCCCGAGAAGGGGCAAAATTTTTAATGAGCCAATTTGTTCCCATAATCCTGGCAGCTGATGGTGTTTTGAAGAGTAATTGTTGAGAGCCAGACGAATTTCTCCGACAATTTTGTTGAACTGTTCAGTCTCCGCAGAAGACGATGATCCATCTTGAGGGCCGTTAGGCCCAAGATTGGTGATGAGAGTTAAAGGGCCAATGGGAAAGTATGGTTTCTTGGCAATTGGTTCGGCTTGGGGTTTCCGTGCTGGTGTTGTAGAGTGTAAATGTCGCTTCGAAAGTAGAAGGGCAGGAGAAAGAAAGTCAAGGACTAGAATATGTCTTGTTTGCGTCGACACATAGCGAAGCATTGACTTTGTTCGTGACAGAAAAAACAAAATTCTGTTTGGTCGAGTTTATTGTGGACTTTGCAGATCCATTCATCAGCCATTTCATGGGCCACGGAAACTCGAACAAGCTTTACATCACTCACGAGGAGCATACTGGAAAGTTTGGCTCCCATTCCGCCTCTGTTGGGTACAAGCTGTATGCAAATCCAGTATTTCAGATGTTCAGTAATTGATAGACTGGCACAGAAAACAGGAAGCACCCCATCCAGGCGCACGAACTCCATTTGACTGCTGCGCCCTTTCGTTTCAACCCTTCACTCATCCTGTCTGTGCACGTAGCTCAGATGGAACGGGCACTGTCTTTGACCTTGTCAATATCATTCCCTGGCTCAAGTGCGTCTACTCTGTTTTCCTTAAACACCGACTTATCTGTGTTCAGACAACACAACAACACTCATCCGTTCACAAAGGAACCGCTTGAGCCAACAGATCTGATAACTCTTCATTACTCTCACAAAGAAGCCACCAACGAAATTCATGACCCCGTCTCGTTCAAACCTTTTAGTGAACACTCACACATCGTCGCTGTTGCTACTACCGGCAATGTTTATCTTGCAGAAAGCATCAAGGGTAACAGGGATCTGTTGGCTGATATTTCCATCAAAAAGTATGCTGTACTGCTGGATGGATTGTCATGAACTAATTGTTGAATTCTAGGGCCGATATCATCACACTACAGAATCCTCATGGAATGCCTTCGGTTTCTGTAGCCACTTCCACCACTGCTACGTCAACGTCGGCAACTAATGCAAATGTTGTGCAACCTACAGCTGGATCCAAAGATGCTAAAACTGTGACAAAACAATCCCTCGCAGGGCCAGTTGCAGCCGTCAAGAAAGTCGCTGAACCGTGTCTGTCCCCTTCACCCTGATTTGTACCCTGTGACTGATATTCATGTCTTTTCTCGATAGGGAATATTTCCCCATACTCCAGTGGTCTCCCGGGTGCAGCATTGACATCAACGTCCATCGACCCGCACACACAAAGCGCGAAGCTTTTGTGGGACGAAGAGGAGCTTATGTTCGAAGAGTTTACCAACCCTGCCGGGAAGAAGAAGGGGAAAGACAAGGATGTTGGAAAACGGAGGGCATATGTGCGTGTCGTGACATCTGTTGGGGGCGGCAGCCTGAATTTAGAACTCTACTGTGAGAAGGTTTGTAAGAGTTGATCTTATATCCTTCTGTCAGACTCTGACAAACAGGGATTGAAGGCGCCGAAAACATGTTACAATTTCCTCATGCTTGCGAAAGCTGGGAAATACAATAATTGTCTGTTTCATCGGCTTGTCCCCGGATTTATGGTAAGCTATTATATCGCCACAACAGAGTTGTACTTACCTCATCGATTCTTCAAGGTTCAGACAGGAGACCCTACAGGCACGGGTGCAGGGGGTGAATCTTACTGGGGTCAACCATTTCGAGACGAGTATGACCTCAAGGGTGCTGCAACACACGACAGCCGAGGCATCCTCGCCATGGCCAATAAAGGATCCGCTACTAATGGGTAAGTTTAATGTACCTCGAATCCACCGCATATAGCGATATCTTGCAGCTCTCAGTGGTATCTCACGTTCCGACCAACACCCCATCTTGACAAAAAACATACCGTGTTCGGCAAGCTCGTAGGTGGTGAGGACGTTCTCAACACCATCGAGAAGATGCCTGTCAAACCTGGAACAGAGCGACCTACCAAACCTATCCGTATAACAGAAATCGTTATGTTTGTGCTCCACTGTCCTGCATTTCTTCTGTTTGTTAACACGTGTCATATCAGCTATCAAGATCCATTCGAAGAGTATAGGAAGCGACATGAAAAGAAACTCGCTCGTCAAGCAGCAGCGGAAATTAATGGTATTTCAAACGGCGAACAGGACTCTAAACAACAGAAAGATAATGTCAACTGGTTTGGACTGAAAGTCGGTTCAAATAGCGCTGCGTTCGGAACTGGGGAGAGTGGGGCAGGTGGCGTTGGAAAATATCTCAGTCTCAGTGGCAGCGTCACTGGCAATTTGAAAAGACCACAAGCTGTTGTAAGCAGTACTTCAAATGACTCAGGCTCAGTTTTGGAAGAACCAAAGAAGAAACGAAAACTGGGATTTGGAGACTTTGAGAGCTGGTAATCGGGAGCGCGCGCTCTGATTTATGCAAGAGAATGGTCATTCTTGTAGATACCCTTTTGAAATGTATAGCATCTAATGTATTCAAAAGAATAGGGGAAGGCGGTTATGCCACGAGCGCGACCTTTGCCGCAGGGGTTGCTTCGGGCTCCTGTTCGAGCACTTGGAATCCTTCAAGATGATTATACAAAGTAAATGATATGCTGGGCGCACCTGTCGGAATTTCTGGCACAGGCACCGCTGTCGGTATATGAGGTAATTGAAGAGGTTCTTCTGCTATAGTGCCAAGCTGGACAGACAAGTCAGTGACCAAAAGATAAGACGGACTATAACGAGACGCACGGCTTCCGCTTCCAGCTGTCGGAGATCCTCTTGCACAGCTTCTTCATCGTCCAGAGTTAAGTTATTGGCCAGCATTTCGCTGACCTCCTGTTGACCCTAGTATGAATCTCACTCTCTAATAAAGTAATGTTGCACTCACTCGTTGGTACTCCCGTGCTTCTTGTGTCTCCTCCAAAAGCTTCTCAACAGTTTCAAGATTCATTTCTTTATGAATCTCCTTTAAAACTTCGTTTCCCTGTTTCAATCCATGCAGCACTGAGACCTCAACGAGCGAGAATTCTATTGTTGAGACCTGGTAAATAAGTATGTATCAACAATTGTGGACTCAAAGAAGACGAACAAGTTGCTCAAGAGTTTCCAGCTGTTGGTCCGTCTTCACCAACAAGCCTTCTTGATATCTCCTTCTCCGAAGAGCAATCATCGCTCGATCTTTGTTTCCATTGCTGAGATGTGTTTTCGCTATTGTATGCTCACGTTCCAGTATATATTGTACCTGTTACTTCCAGGGAGTCCTTGAATGTCATTTCTTTTGAAAAATGACTTGTAACGCACTGTCTTCTGATACTGCCGGAGTTTGTCCCTCTGTAATTTTAAACTGAAAACGAGAAACGAGATTCAAGAACTAGCGCGAGGCATGAACCAGGGGAAGAGATCGTACTCGAGTATGGCCTTGTCCTGAGCCGTGATCTTAGGTAGCGACTGTTTTGCACCCATCGATGCGCGTATGTATTTATGGTCGTTTGTACATGAACAACAGCACTGACAGGTGATATGGTCAGTGATCAGACTGGATGGATGATCCTGTATAAGCCAAAGACTACTAATTTGAATACGATTGTTGGAGTTTGTTATGTAAGGAGGATGATTGACAGATAATTGGATACTGTCAGAAAGCTAACTATAGTAAAACTTGGAGATTTGGAAGGTGATAGCTAGAAGAGTCGGTGCCAGGGAAACTGCCGGAGCAGTAGTGCAAGGAGACAGCGCAATTTAGATTCAGGCACCTCGTCATCGAGGAAAATCAGGGGTAACATACTGGTTGGCATAAAAGTTGATGCATTGAAGGGGGAAAAGTATCAAGGTATAATGCATCCAGCATACTCATCTCAGTTTTCCTTCGCACAAAACTAGAGGTGCCCAAGTCCACTTTTAAAACTGGTCACGTAAGTAATCATCAGTGTTTGTACATGCGTGGATAATATATTATCGTGCAACCAATAACATTTAGTACTGTCACCGGCAAATGTCTTCTCTCCTCAGTAAGCTCGACCTCTGAATGATTGCACGCTTACTTGGCCGTGTTCGTGCTTTTTCACGAAGGTGTTTAGCCTTGTCACCGCCCTCACAACAGTACCACGACTATGTGCGCGTGGTCTCGTCAAGTATGCCTTACATTACTGGTGCCTTTCCAATCATCGATTCCTTGCACACCAGATAGTATCATGCGAGTCCCCTTGGCTTCGCCAAAGGTAATTGGCGTGGCAACATCCCGGGGTAATAGGGGGTGACTATTCCATCCCTGACTCCAGACCAACACTCCACTGAACCAGAATAGGCACCAGGAAGATTTTTATAGTTTCGCGGCACTGTCCCTCAACCCAGAAGAATTACGACTAAGTACCAAGAAGTTTCATGGAATTGATTGGGACCCTTCAATTCTAGACCCAGTGTTGGCCAGACAGGCCGTATTCGTGGGCATTTACGATGGGTACGCTTCCGATATCCTCTTGCATTTTCTGATGGCTGACTTCAACAGTCATGGAGGATCAGCGGTATCTCAATACATTCGACAAGAGCTCCATGGCATTTTTGAATCAGTCAATAAAACCCAGATCCCTGAATTATTTGCATGGATACAAGAAATTGGCGGTTACTTCAAGAGGTTTAGAGGGGGTGCTTTGACGCCCTGGATACACGGGACAGAGGGAACGCCCGAACTTGACTTGGAAGCTCGAGCGACTCTAGCGTTCTTTGAGGTTCGTATCTAATATCACCCCAACCTGTGATCGATTAAATGTGTCCTAGGTGGATAAAAATCTATCGACTGACGATTCCGCTGAATGTTGCGGTGCAACTTCCTCCGTTGCAATATTCCATTCTCTAGATGCCCCATCTACCACCTTCCTTTCTGCTGACAAGCTTTCCTTGACTGTTGCGCACTGCGGGTGGGCTAACCTCTTCAACTCTTCTGAAGAACCCTGACCCCAAGATGACAGGGATACACGCGTGCTTCTGTCCTCTGTAGATGGCGGCACTGTCTTTTCAATGACAGAGAATCACCATGCAGATACTCGTGTTGAATCTATGCGCTTACGCAGTATGGGATCTGCCCTCGTCACTGATTCATTTGGGGACTCAAGGTGGCCACATCTTATTTTGATCCGGCCCTTTTATTCTAATTTTCAGATGGATGGGTGTTCTCGCAAATACGCGATGGTACGACGCTGACATATCCCGTCAATGCAAGGCTAAGACATCACTAGTTTAGGTGACCTTCAATTCAAAAAGTTTGGCGTTACACCGGAGCCTGAAGTTAGATCAAAGTTGTTAAACGGTACGGCGGACATCAAAGGGAATTCAACTCTAATAATGCACCAGGAAATGAATGGTCCTCCGTGATCCTTGTCTCGGACGGTATCTCGTCCGTGGTATCTGATCAGGAAGTAGTAGACATCGCGCGGCACGCCCCCAATCCCAAGGTAGCCGCTGAATGCATCTTATCTTTCTCACAGAAACTGGGGAGTGGAGATAACGAAACCGCCATCGTAGTGCCCCTGAAAGGTTGGGGAAAGATCACAGGACGGGACAAGACAAAGGACCTTCGAGAATACCGTCTTGAACAAGCGGGTGAGTCTATACCTTCTATCAGCCCAATCATTTATCGCTCCTGTAGAAGGAAGTGAGCGCCAGCGGCGAATGTAACAATTCATACAAGATTTTATATACATCATAAATGTGAAATGGACTTTAAGAAATTTCTTCGTATAGGACTCAATACTATCGTCTTTCTTTTCCCTTATAAATGTGCGGCAGCATGTCCATCCGCACGAGGGTCCGATCCAGCAGCCCATACAAACTTTCCCGAACTATCTTGAAGCTTCTGGATCACTTGGCCCCTTCCCATCATTCCACGCTGGAACCCAGAGACGACTCGGGCATCATGACCCATCGCTGTAATGGATGAGGTATCAACTTAATCATATCAAAGAGGAAAACCACGTGAAAATATACCTCTTAATTTCTGTATGGTTTCCACAGGGAATGTCTCCTCGAAATAAACCTCGCTGTTGATGTCCCCCGCATCTCCAGTTACTGTTGTTTGATGGTCTGGCGAGCCAGCAGAGATGCAGAACCGAGGTGCATCAAGAGCAGCTTGAACAGTGAAACCCCGAAGAATATTCAGGAGAACCTGAACATGACCTTGTGGCTTGGGGTTGTTCAGCGGTTTTTCGGAAGGTAGGTGGTCATGACTTACTTGCATGAAACCACCCATGACACCATAGCTCAGGAACAATTCATTTCCTCGGAGAGCCATGGCAGGGATGATGGTATGATACGGACGCTTACCACCCTCAAGTGCATTTGGGTGTTTTGGGTCAAGAATGAAGCCATTGCCACGGTTCTGCAACGTGAAACCGCAACCTTTCGGGATTGCTATTAGGGTTTTGTTGGATTAGCCAATTGCGAGGGGGTAATTTGAAACCCACCTCCAGTACCGAAACCTAGACAAAACTGGTGATCAGAGTTGGCAGATACTCCGTGAACAGGCCACTTTACCTGCAAAATTACTTTGAATATAACTACATGCATTTCCCCATTGGTCGCTGACTGCTCCTTGTCAGTTGCAGCTCTCAACCTGCCTCGCCAATGAACATACCGGTGAAGTATACTGTATCAGAACTGTTCACAGGATTTCCCTTTTGTCCATGTCAAAACTATACCGGCACTTTGTGGGTAGTGAACTTACATGTACGACGTCGGGAACTGTCCTCTCAGGGTCGAAAAGCTTGGCACGCTTTCCGAGGTATTCCTTGAAGTCTGAAGTTCAGGCCGACGATTATCAGTCAGAATGGTTTATGTCGCACCTTGCTCAAGAGCTCCTTTACGGGAACATGTACCACTTCTGGGTCGGCAACATACCATCGGCTATCTGATAATTGTGCTGGTTAAGACCATCTCATGGAAACATCTCCTTGGCAGGAACTTACCTGCAAACGCAAGACTTAGAGAGGTCAATACACTCCAACGGTACTCAATAATCAAGGGACCCACCGAAGAGCTTCTATCAATGTATGCAGGTATTCTGCTGAGTTGTGTTCCAGCTCCAATAGAGGCCTGCTGAGGCCCTGTTCTTGTATTTGCTCGAGGATGCCCAAAGCAATGAGGGCAGTAATACCTAGGTGGCTATTATTTAGAAGCGTCAGGAGGAAGAGCTAATACTGTACCTTGTCCATTCGGCGGGCACTACCATTCGTGAATATGCATGACTAAAGGTGATCGAGAGGTAATCTCACCTCGTAGACTGTAACTTCGTTGGCATAAGTATATCTAATGGGTTCAACAAAGGTTGACGAATGTTCAGCCAGATCATTCAACTCCATGACGCCACCCTTGCTCTTAATAAGGTCCACGATTTCCTAGGCAATTCGGCCTTTGTAGAACCCGTCCTTGCCTTTCTCTCCCAGTTCTCGAAAAGTCTGACCAAGGTTTGGCAGCTTGACAATCTCTCCTGGCCTAGGTGCCCGCCCGTTAAGTAGCATCTCGTCTCCGTTTGGGGATGCATTTTTTATCAGAGCCTGAAAATTTCAAGACCTATGATTGTTGTCCAAGGGTGCTACTTCTCACCTCAGAAGCTAACCACTACATAACACGAAGGAAAGCAGTTATATCTTCTGCTGCTCAAGAATTCTGATAAAGGACCTACCGAAAAAGCGTGGATCTCTGACACAGGTACCCTGTTATCGCAAATCAGTGTCTGCTTCTTTGGTGTGAAGATGGGACACATTACCCTTCTTCGGCAAGTCTGATTGCCGGTTCGAGGACCTCGAGAAGTGTTAGTTTACCGCTGCCAAAAGCCTGGACGGTATCGGCCCATGCAGCAGCAGCGCCTACTCAGATGTGTCGGTTTCAACCAGTGGATTTCTGAATGCCACCTACCTGGAACAGTTACACTATTGAGATCAGTAAGTGGGATCTGCCTTCCTTCAATACCACGCTGGCGGACATGCTCTATGTTGAGGTTCTTTGGTGAGCGGCCAGAACCGTTCAATGCTTTGACTTCCTTGGTCTTGGCATCATAGAATAGGCAAAATGCGTCCCTGTTGATGAATCAATTTTTTGGAGGGGAGGCCTACCTAGGAAAAGAAAACACAAACCCTCCAATCCCACAACAGCTAGGCTCTGTGACATTCAATGCTGCAGACGTAGCCACTGCTGCATCAGCTGTGAATGTTTGGATCACATAGCTTGTCAGTTCATCGTACAGATGACAACAATAATAAGTTCCATACCCGCATTACCACCTTTTCTCAAAACTTCCAGCCCAGCTTCAGTAGCCAAGGGCTGAGAGGATGAAACCACACCCTTTGTTCCGTATACCACCGACCTTCGGCTGGGGAACCGCTGAAGTGAGAACTCGGGATGATTGATCTTATCCCAGTCAATATTGATGCTTGATACCATTTCTTCAGAGAAAGAATTCAATTAAGTAATGGAGGACAAGTGCTCCTTATATACCCGGAAGACCCGGCACGCTTTAAACAGCGATATCCACGCGGTGCTCCCTATGACTGACTTTCATAAAGAGATCAGGTCATACATATTTGGCAAGAGGTTCCCTCTCCAAAGGTGATGGATTTTGCGATGATCTGTAAATATGTCTCTCACTAGCAAACTTCAAACAGCCTCGAGCGACTTCCAGAAACTGCAAGAGAAACTGGCTAAAATTGTAGAGGTTAGACAAAAACTTGAAGCGCAGCTGTCAGAAAACGAGCTTGTGAAAAAGGTCAGGGTCTGCGAAATGCTTCCTCCGCCAGTTCTGAGGGCATTTGAAGGAATTTGCCAAACTTTTACCTGAGAACATTATATACAAGCAAATTGGGCCTGTCCTTGTCAAACAAGATATCGCTGAAGCTAGAACTAACGTCGATACGCGGCTAGAATTCATCAAGGGTGAAATGTTTGTCTCCTTTAATCGCATGGCTACTACCCTTTTTTGACCTACTGCCCCAAGTGTGCGTGTTGAGAAACAAGTTCAGGAAACACAGGAAAAACAAGAACAGAGAAGACAGGAGGTAGGCTATGATCTACATGTTGCGATGTGTTGGCATTATTTCGTGCCTTTTTTAGCTCGTAGAAATCCAGACCGCAATTCAGCAGCAAGGCGCTCAAGAAAGGAATGCTTCAAAAACAGCATAATCCTCCTTTATATGGTTCTATCAATCCATTGTTTCATATATATGGTATGTCTTCAAGGAGGGGAATTAGGAAATGAGAGGGTTTCGGAGGTTGACATCGAACGGTCTATCATGTACTTGATGTTGATGCAGAAGCAGCCTCGACCTTTCCAAAACGATGCACCTTTGCGAGTCCTCGCTCCGTAAGGGGACTCTTGAGAACCTGTTCGAGAGTGAAGTATTTCCGGGCAGAGATAGGGGGACAACTTCGGATGAGGACAAGGTCATCCTGTTGAAGCTCTGAAGCACATTAAGACTGTCTGATCATTGTATGTTGATTATGACTACGCACTATTCTTAACATCGTGAACCAAATACTTTTTATGCCGCACAATTCGCTACTGGACATTCAGTCTACCGATGTTAAAAGCTTAAGAAGAGTGGATATCATACCTTGCCCGTGAGTTTATGCACGATAAAATTTGATACAGTAACTGTAGCGGTCTTTTCCATGAAACCCACTTTCGTCACAATGCCCTGCAAAGCCAAGGGTGGCATGGTGAGCAAATAGTCGCTTCAAGTGAGCAGCTGTGAATTTCGAACACTTAGCTATTATGTAATTGTAACATTCCCATAATTTTCTTGCATCAATCTAACACGACATCAACCAAGGAGCGAGGTTCATAATAGCTTCAATTGGAGATGAGACTTTCGTTTCTGAAAGATGATAATGTTGAGTGGAGGTAGAGTGCTGTTGAGTGTCATCTAATGTATCAGCCCCTTCAGCAGAGGCTTCGGATAAACGGCCCGAGACATTTAATTAGGTAAAAGATGTGAGTCTCTTCCTGCATGGATTTCACTGAGGTCTACAAACAATCATCCTCCCTTGTCGCGTTCAGTCCTGGTGGTCACTTCATTCTGACTGTTGTAGAAGACAGAATCATTGTCAGACGAACGGATAATTTCCAAATTACGCGCACATGGCTTGTAAACGCGTCACCATCTCAAACAAATCTCTTTCTATCTAACAAAGTGAAAACGTCGCAAGGTTCATCTAACAGCAAGAGTGATGCCTGGATAACCCATTGCGGATGGTCGTGCGACTCAGAATATATATTAGCTGCCTGCACGAAGCACGGTGTTGTTCACGTCCTGAAGCTGCGGGACGAAGGATGGAGTGCCCGGATTGAGGCCGGTGCCGAAGGTGATCCAATTCCCTGAGATCCATGAGGATATATTTGTTTAGTTGATGGGAGGTCTTACAAAAGCAGAGTGGGCCCCTGACGGTCGAACGATACTGTGTTTCTCGGAGTGGGGTGTACGTCAGTTTTCCATTGGGTTTGTACGAACTCTAAGTAATTCAGCTACGAGTCACATTATGGTCTCTCGTGACGACATCAGCCACTTACATCCAATTCCCTATCCATCCTGACCGAGGTGCTTGAAACGTTGCCAGGCATGATGAATCACTTACTTGCCTAGGTTATGCCTTCCGCGCTGATGGTCGTTACTTCATTTTGGGTGAAAGACACAAATCTAAAGACACGCTCGGAGTTTATGACGCTGTCGACTCCTTTAAATTGATGCGCGTAAGTCAGACGGTATGCCTGAAATGCTCGAAGTTCAAAGCTATACAGCATTTCCCTCTTCCAACTTCTTCCTTGTCATCGTTTTCAGTGTCTCCTACAGGTAATCATATTGCAGTTTGGGAAGGACCCCTCGAAGTGAGTCCATTCTTTGGGTGCTCTGAACGCCGTGAATGATATTTTATAGTTCAAGCTCC
>Ga0153993_100429_pt1 | contig 15786 bp, 14 predicted proteins | sample TSNC077MetaG_FD_104706 | JGI IMG/M metagenome (GOLD analysis project Ga0153993, IMG submission 104706) | Attine ant fungus gardens microbial communities from North Carolina, USA - TSNC077 MetaG | ecosystem: Host-associated > Fungi > Mycelium > Unclassified | place: USA: North Carolina, Lumber...
CGGATTTCGGCGCGACACTCGACGATAAACCCGTCTACTCGTGGTGGAGCCTGCCGGTTCAGGCCGGCCAGGAACTGACGCTGCGAGGCGCGCGACACGGCATGCGCGGCTACGTTTGCGTGGCGGGCGGCATCGACGTTCTCCCCATGCTCGGTTCGCGCAGCACGGATCTCGGCGCGTGTTTCGGCGGTCTCGGCGGCCGGGCGTTGCGCGACGGTGATCGTCTTGCGACCGGCGTGCCGCAGCCACAGAAAAACGGCGCGTTCTCGCCGACGGGCGTGGCGTTTGGCGTAAAAGCGCCCGCGTGGTGCAAGTTCGTCTACGTGGAAGAACCGTTGCGGCGCGGCAAACATACGCCGGGCAACGCGTGGTCGCTGCCGGTGCGGGTCTTGCGCGGTCCTGAATACGAGACTTTCACGAAAACGGCGCAGCACGATTTCTGGGACGAAGAGTGGACCATCACGCCGAACAGCAACCGCATGGGTTTCCGGCTCGCGGGAACGGTGTTGGAACGTACCAATAAAGCCGATCTGCTCTCGCACGCGGTGCTGCCTGGAACGATCCAGGTTCCGCCGAACGGCCAACCCATCGTGCTGATGGGCGACGCTCAGACCACCGGCGGATATCCGAAGATCGGATCGGTGATCCGCGCCGATCTGTGGAAGCTCGCGCAAGCGCGGTTGAACGGCGGCGTACGGTTTATCGAAACAACGGCGGAGGCTGCGCGCCACGCGCTTGCCGAAGAGCGCATGTATGTGAAACAGGTCGAATCGGCTATCGCGATGCACGCCGAGCGCTACGACCGATAAATAAACGTCAAAGGAACGACCATGGAAATCGATCTGAATGCCGATCTCGGCGAAGGTTGCGGCTCCGACGAAGCGCTGCTCGACCTCGTGAGCTCGGCGAATATTGCGTGCGGCTGGCATGCGGGCGGCGCCACGGCCATGCGCGAATGCGTGCGCTGGGCGGTCGCCAAGGGCGTGGCGATCGGCGCGCATCCGAGCTTCAACGATCCCGAGAATTTCGGGCGCAAGGAAATGGATATTCCGGCGTCCGAGATTTATGCCGGCGTGTTGTACCAGCTCGGCGCGCTGGCCGCGATTGCCAAGGCGGAAGGCGGAAAGATCGCGCACGTGAAGCCGCACGGCGCGCTCTACAACCAGGCCGCGAAAAACCCTGAAATCGCCGAGGCAATAGTTTCCGCCATCCGCGACTTTGATTCGTCGCTGCTCGTGTTCGGCCTGGCAAACAGCAATCTCGTCGATGCCACCCGCAAGGCGAACATGGCTGCCATCGAAGAGGTGTTTGCGGATCGCGGATATCGCGCGGATGGATCGCTCGTGCCGCGCAAGGATCCGGGCGCGCTGCTCGACGACGAAGAAGCGGTGCTTGCGCGCACGCTCGCGATGGCAACGGAACGGCGCGTGCAGGCCGTCAGCGGCGAATGGGTGCCGATCAACGCGCAAACCGTCTGCCTTCACGGCGACGGCGCGCACGCACTCGCGTTCGCCAGGCGGATTCGCGGCGCGCTGGAAACGGCGGGTATTCAAGTGCGTGCGGCTCACGCGCAAACCGCTTGAACGAAAAGTAACCACGACGCACCAAATCAACGCCTCGGGTCAACACGAGGCGTTTTAGCAAGCGGCCATAGAACCGCTTTTCGTCTAGCCGATGGAATGGGCCGCTCAAAGCAAGCGGCCCGTCCAGCGGCGGCAAGTCAATCACCCGAGCTTTGGAGATCTGAATGGGAACCGCAGTCAACTTATGGCCGCTGATCGGAGTGGCCGTCATCATCGTGGGATTCATCCTGCGCTTCAATCCGATGCTGATCGTGGCCGCCGCCGCCATCGTCACCGGGCTGGCGGCGCATTTTCCGATCGATCGCATTCTGACTGCCATCGGCACGGGATTTTTGAAGACGCGCAATATCCCGCTGATCATCTTGTTGCCGCTCGCCGTGATCGGCTTGCTCGAACGGCACGGTCTGCGTGAGCGCGCGCAGATCTGGATCTCGGGCATCAAGGCCGCGACCGTCGGGCGGCTGTTGATCGTTTATTTGCTGATTCGTGAACTCACCGCCGCCGTTGGCCTGACGGGTTTGGGCGGTCATCCGCAGATGGTGCGTCCGCTGCTCGCGCCCATGGCCGAAGGCGCGGCTGAAGCCCGTTACGGCAAGATCTCCGATGAAACCCGCTACACGCTGCGCGCTTATTCCGCCGCGACGGACAACGTCGGCCTGTTTTTCGGCGAGGACATTTTCGTGGCGTTCGGCGCCATCGTTTTGATGACTACCTTTCTGCGCGAGGCGGGCATCGTGGTCGAACCATTGCACGTAGCCGTTTGGGGTATCCCAACCGCCATCTGCGCATTCCTGATCCACGGTTTCCGGCTCTGGCTGCTCGATCGGCGGCTGACGCGTGAACTCGGCGCGCTGACCAAGAACGTTCGCGGAGAAACGGCATGACGCTCACGATCAACTACCTGTTCTATTTGCTCGGCGTGGTGCTCGTGATCGTCGCGGGCATGATTTACGTCGATAAAACCCATCCGCGCCGCCTCACCGCCGGCACGTTCTGGCTGGTTTATGCGCTGATTTTTCTGATCGGCGACTGGTTGCCGGCGAATGTCGTCGGCGTGCTGGTCATCGCGATGGCGCTGATTGCAGGACTTGGAGGCGTCACCGCCGCCAAGCCGAGGATGCTTTCGGAAGAAACTCGCCGCAAGACCGCGATTCGGCTGGGCAACAAGCTTTTCGTTCCGGCGCTGACCATTCCGGTGGTGACCGTGGTGCTGACGCTGGCCGCAAGCCATCTGGTGTTTGGCGGCAAGCCGTTGCTCGATCCGAAGAACGTCACGCTGATTGGCTTTGGGATTGGTTGTATCGTCGCGCTGGCTGTGGCTTGCGTGATGACACGCGATACCGTCGGTCAATCCATGAAGGAAACGCGCCGTCTCGTCGATGCTCTTTCGTGGGCTGCCGTGTTGCCGCAAATGTTGGGCATGCTCGGGCTGGTGTTTTCCGACGCGGGCGTGGGCAAGGCGGTCGCGCATGTGACGACGGCTTACGTGAACCTGGATTATCGGTTGGTCGCGGTGGCGGTTTATTGCGTCGGAATGGCGCTCTTCACGATGGTCATGGGCAACGGATTTGCGGCGTTTCCGGTGATGACTGGCGGCGTGGGCGTGCCGATTTTGGTCGGCGTGTTCCACGGCAATCCTGCGACGATGGTTGCTATCGGCATGTTTTGCGGTTATTGCGGGACGCTCATGACGCCGATGGCCGCGAATTTCAATATGGTCCCGGCGGCGTTGCTCGAGTTACCCGATAAGAATGCGGTGATTAAAGTGCAAGTGCCGACGGCGCTGTCGTTGTTGGTTGTGAATATCTTCTTGTTGAACTGGTTGATGTTTATTTGAGTGAGGCAGGGGCGGTGCAGGGGTGGTCGAAATGCCTTGAGCCCCGATGCCGCATTGTTTGCCACGCTCTTTGCTGAGATGACAAGGCCTGCATACGTGCGGGCCTTTACTTAGGCGCTTGGCGGAGCGTCGGGGTCTCGTTCTGTCGTGATTGAAAGTTGGTCTTTTGGAAACTGCGACCTGGACGCAAGACTAAGCAATACCATTCCGCCTAGGCGTCGGGCAAAATCATCCAATGGAACGTGGAACGTAGAGATAGCGTTTGTTTCCTCGTTATAGACGGTCACGCTGCACGTCTGAAGTTCATCAGCATGGCGCGGCCTGCCTTCGTTTTGTCGGCTTCGTCGCTGAGATTGAGGCGTTGCGCTTTGGGCGATACGTAGCGGTAGCCGTTGCAGTGTTAATTCGGTCGTCATCCTGATTATTGAGTTGTTATAACGCCCAATACGCTAACGCACTTTTGCGCGCTCACATCGCAAAAAGGCGAAGCAAAAACAGCAGCATTTACAACCTTCAAGATTCCCGACAGAGCGGAGAATCAACTAAGTTGGCTAGTGCGCAGCGCGGAGGTTTGGTTAGTGGATTCCCACGCTGGTGGCGAAGCGTGTGGGTATTCGTGAACGGAGGGGGAGGGTTTCAGCCGAACGTGGTTATGCGCTGAGGGTGCTTCTTGCGTGCCACGTAGTTCAAATTGCACGCTGTGGACACTTAAGAATTAGCGGTTGAGAGGCGTTTTCTTTGCTTCGTTTCTTTGTCGCCGTTGGACAAAGAAATGAAGTCCCGCCACGGACAGTGGCTAACGGTGATAAAGAATTCAGCTAAGACAGAACCCGCGAAGGCCTAAGAAGCAACAACCCGGCACAAAACCCCGCCCCTATCCGTTAAACACCTGCTAATAAATCGAAGCCTCCGTCACAACCGCCCCCAACGGCACATCAAATTCCCCGCGCGGCAGCGCATCACACTTGGCAGATTCAAACGCCACCCCGATCGTCGCGGGCTTCCTCTCCGCGGGCCAAAACGCCAACGTCCGGTCGTAATACCCGCCGCCATACCCTAACCGATACCGATCGGCATCGAAACCCACACAGGGAATCAGCAGCAGATCCGGAACCACCACCCGTTCCTCCTGCGGCACGGCGATCCCATAACGCCCCTTCTTCATAGCGGAATCGCAATGCCAAGCATGAAACACGAGCGGTTGCCTCGGCGCAACAACCACCGGCAAAGCCGCGCTCCTCGCCGCCGATAACCCCATCCAGACAGTCAGCGCATTACGCGCGTCGAACTCGCCGGCAACAGGCCAGTAAAACCCGATGCTCGATACATCCGGATACCGCGCCACGGCCTCCATCAAACGCCGCGCGAGCGCTTCTCCACGCGCCTCGTGATCGGCCTCGCCGCCTTGTGTTTCGCGGGTTGCAAGCAAGCTCGCACGCAGCGCGCTTTTGGCTTCCATCAGAGGGTTGCATGCTATGCTCTGGATCACTTCGCGCTCCGCAAAATACGATGTCAAAACGTCTCAAACGAGTATATCTCGCAGCCGCCACGGCGCTCGCCGCGATCACGCTGATCGGGTGCAGCACGGCATCGGCAGTTCGTCCTTCTGCCGATTATTCGCTGTCGCAAGACGACCGGACTTTCATTCAGCTGCGCGAAGCCGCGCGCGCGAATGACGCCGGCCGCGCCATGCAGCTCGCCGCGCAAATTCCCAATTATCCGGCGCCGGGTTACGTCGAATATTTCACGCTCAAGCCACAGCTTTTCGACTCGCAAGGCCACGCGCGCATCGACGCGCCAGATGAACCCGTGCTGTCGTTCCTGCAGCGCTACGACGGTCAGGCTATCGCGGACCGCATGCGTAACGATTATCTGGTCGTGCTGGGCGCGCGCCACGACTGGCGCAATTTCCTCGATCAATATCAGCGCTTCGTGCTGAACGACGATACACAAGTGAAATGCTACGCGCTCGAAGCGCGGGCGTCGCGCGGGGAAAACGTGGCGGACGCCGCGCGCGCATTGCTCGTGGATCCTAAATGGTATGGCGACGGTTGCGTTGACCTGATCAACGGGCTCGCGGTATCGCAGCAATTCACCTCCGACGACGTCTGGCAACAGATTCGCCTCGCGTACGAGCAAAACTATACGAACACCGGCAGCAAGATCGCCGACGCGCTCGGTCAACAGCGCCCGAGCCAAAATTCGTTCGACAGCGCCGCGAATACGCCGCCGCTGTATATCGCGCGCGGCATAGGTCGTGACACGTCGTCGCATCAACTCGCGTTGCTGGCCATCACGCGCATGGCGCGCAACGACCCGGCCATGGCGGCGGCATCGTTCAGTTCGGTGGCGCCCGCCCTGACGCCGCTGGAACGCGCGACCGGCTGGGGCACGATCGCGTATCAGGCTGCGTCGAAACGCATGCCGAGCGCGGTGGACTGGTACCGGTTGTCGGTGAATGCGCAGTTGTCGAATCCAGCTTACGAATGGCGTACGCGCATGGCGTTGCTCGCTGGCGACTGGACCATGGTGCGCTGGTCGATCGAGCAAATGCCGCCCGCGCTGCGCAGCCAGCCATCATGGATTTATTGGCACGGCCGCGCTTTGAAGCAAGCCGGAGACACTGCCACGGCGGCGCAGGAATTCACGAGCATCGCGGACCAGTTCAATTTCTACGGGCAACTGGCATCGGAAGAATTGGGGCAGAAGATCACCGTGCCGCCGCGCACGACCGTGACCGACGCCGAAATCGCCCAGGCCGGGACGATCCCGGGTTTCGCGTTGTCGCAGAAGTTCTACAACATGAACCTGCGGCTCGAAGGCAACCGCGAATGGAACTGGCCGCTGCGAACCATGACGGACCGTCAGTTGCTGGCCGCGGCGCAGTACGCGCGGCGTATCGAATTGTTCGACCGTACGGTGAATACCGCCGATAAAACCAAAACGGAGCACGATTTCTCGCTGCGTTATCTCGCGCCCTACAAGGACGTGGTCGACCGCGAATCGAAGAATACCGGGCTCGATATCGAGTGGGCGTACGGCCTGATCCGCCAGGAATCGCGCTTCATCATCAACGCGAAATCCGAAGTTGGCGCGGGCGGCCTGATGCAATTGATGCCCGGCACCGCGCAACTCGTGGCGAAGAAGATCGGCATGGGCCCGGTTTCACGTGAGCAGATGAATGACATCGATACAAACATTCTGCTCGGCACGAATTATTTAGCCATGGTCTATAACCAGTTCGACGACTCCGCCGTGCTGGCAACGGCCGGCTACAACGCCGGTCCGGGACGGCCGAAACAGTGGCGTTCCACGCTGAACGGTCCGGTAGAGGGCGCGATTTTTGCTGAAACCATTCCGTTCACCGAAACCCGCGATTACGTCAAGAACGTGCTGTCGAACACCGTGTATTACGCGGCGTTGTTCGAGGGTCGTCCGCAATCGCTGAAGGCGCGGCTCGGCTACATCGCGCCGTAAGCGTATTGCTACAGGCTCGCCGCGCGTTTCGCTTATCCGGCAACGCGGCGCGCGGGAAGCCCAGCTTCCGCACGCCGCCGCTGTCACTCACAGAGGCGAATATGCGACATCAAACCATTGCGTTGATCGGCGGGTCGGGGTTTATCGGCAGTCATCTGGTCAACGCGCTTGTCGAAGTGGGCAAGAACGTGCGCATCGCTACCCGGCGGCGTGAGAATGCAGCGCATCTCACACTTTTGCCCGTGGATGTGATCGAAACCAACGTCTACGACCCCGCTCAACTCGCCGCATTCGTGTCGCAAGCCGATGCCGTGATCAACCTCGTCGGCGTATTGCAAGGCAAACGCGGCGTGCCATACGGGCCGCAATTCGCGAAAGCCCACGTCGAGTTGCCGAACAAGATCGTGGCCGCGTGCCAGGCGAAAGGCGTGCGGCGCCTGCTTCACATGAGCGCGCTCGGCGCGGACTCGAACGGTCCGAGCATGTATCTGCGCTCGAAAGGCGATGGCGAAAAAGCCGTGCGCAATTCGAATCTCGCTACGACCATCTTTCGTCCGTCCGTGGTTTTCGGTCCCGAAGACAACTTCCTGAACCAGTTTGCGTTCCTCGAACGGATCTTTCCCGTGATCCCGCTCGCGTGCGCGCAGGCGCAGTTTCAGCCTATTTTTGTAGGCGATGTCGCCAAGGCTTTCGTCAACGCGCTCGATCTCGATGCCGCCAGCGGCCGCGCTTACGAACTTGCCGGCCCGACGGTCTATACGCTCGAAGAACTCGTGCGCTTCAGCGGCGCGGCGATCGGCAAGAATGCGCGCATCATCCGCTTGCCTGAGACGCTCGGCCGACTTCAGGCAATGTCGCTCGAACTCGCGCCCGGCGAACCCATGATGTCGCGCGATAATCTGGATTCCATGAAAGCGCCGAACATTGCCAGCGGTCCGATCGCGCCGGAACTGGGCATCGACCCGGCGAGCATCGAGGCGATCGCGCCCATGTACCTCACGGGCGCGTCCACGCGTTCGCGCTTCAATACGTTCCGCGCGTCGGCGGGGCGTTGATTCACGTATTCAACTTCAGATATTTGCGATGAAACTCGTTATCGGTGACAAGAATCAATCGTCGTGGTCCATGCGGCCGTGGCTCGTGCTCAAGCACTTCGGCATTGCATTCGACGAAGTATTGATCCGCCTCGGCCAGCCGGATTCGACCGCGAATATCCTGGCGCATTCGCCGTCCGGCAAAGTGCCGTGTCTCGTGACCGATGCCGGCGACGCCGTCTGGGAATCGCTCGCGATCATGGAGACGCTGGCCGAGCTTTACCCGCAACACGCCCTGTGGCCGCGCGACGCCGCTTCGCGCGCGCACGCCCGCAGCATCAGCGCGGAAATGCACGCGGGTTTCAACGATCTGCGCGAACAAATGTCGATGAACATCCAGCGCCAGGCGTTCGGCCAGCCGCTGACGGCGGGTGCGTTGTCGAACGTGAAGCGCATCGACAAGATCTGGAGTTCGTGCGTGAGCGTGCATGGCGGACCTTTCCTGTTCGGCAAGGAATTTGGTATTGCCGACGCGATGTTCGCGCCCGTCGTCATGCGTTTCAACTCGTACGCGCCGAAGATCAGCGACGCCGCGCGCGCCTATTGCCAGACCATCACGACCATGCGGGAAGTCGCCGAATGGATTGAAGGCGCGCGGAAAGAGCAATGAATATTTACGCCGTGGGCGGTGCGATCCGCGATGAGATGCTCGGTCTGCCCGTGCAGGACCGCGATTACGTCGTGGTCGGCGCGACGCCCGAGCAAATGACGGCGCAGGGTTTCAAGCCGGTCGGCAAGGATTTTCCCGTCTTCCTGCATCCGCAAACGCACGAGGAATATGCGTTGGCGCGGACTGAGCGCAAGACATCGGCGGGATATCACGGGTTTCAGTTTTTCTACGCGCCCGATGTCACGCTGGAAGAAGATCTGGCGCGGCGCGATTTGACCGTCAACGCAATGGCGCGCGAAGTTCGGCCGGACGGCGAACTGACCGGACCGGTGATCGATCCGTTCAATGGTCGCGCTGACATAGAAGCACGTGTTTTCCGGCATGTGGGCGATGCGTTCGTTGAAGATCCCGTGCGTATTCTTCGGATCGCGCGGTTTGCGGCGCGCTTTGCGGACTTCGCCATCGCCGATAAAACCCTCGCGCTGATGAAACGCATGGTCGCCGATGGCGAAGTCGATGCGCTCGTGCCCGAGCGCGTCTGGCAGGAAGTATCGCGTGGTTTGATGGAGAAAACGCCATCGCGCATGTTCGAGGTGCTGCGTGCGTGCGGCGCGCTCGTGCGGATCTTGCCGGAGGTGGATTCGTTGTGGGGCGTTGCGCAACGCGCCGACTATCACCCGGAAGTCGATACGGGCATTCACGTGATGATGGTCGTCGATTACGCGGCGGCGCATGGTTTTACGTTGCCGGTCCGGTTCGCGGCGCTCACACATGATCTGGGCAAGGCGACCACGCCGGAAGATATTTTGCCGCGCCATGTCGGGCATGAAGAGCGCAGCGTCGATTTGCTGAAGCCGCTTTGCGAGCGTTTGCGCGTGCCGAACGATTGCCGCGACCTCGCATTGCTGGTCGCGCGCGAGCACGGGAATATTCATCGAGTGATGGAGTTTGGCGCGGCCGCGTTGGTCTGTTTATTCGAGCGATGCGATGCGTTGCGCAAACCCGCGCGATTTGCCGAAGCGTTGCAAGCCTGCGTTTCCGATGCCCGCGGCCGTCTTGGTTTGAGCCAGCAGCCGTATCCGCAAGCGGAGCGTCTGCGTGAAGCGCTGGTGGCAGCGCGCGCTGTCGATGCCGGCGCCGTCGCGCAGCAGTACGCGAACGAGCCGGCGAAGATCAAGGACGCAGTGCATGCGGCGCGGGTCGCGGCCGTGGACGCGGCGCTTCAAAGCGCTTAAAGCGCCCGCGCGATCAGCGAAAGAATGATCGAAAGCAGGATGGTGGACATGAACGGGAACGAATACTCGCGCCCGAACAGCTTCAACGTGAAATCACCAGGCAACCTGCCAATGCCGAGTTTTTTCATCCACGGCAAGGAAGCCGACAGAATCATCAACGCAATGAATGTGGTGAGAACCCAGCGGATCATGGCGTCATAGCGTGTGCGAGCGGTCGCCGGAAGAGAACGCGGCGATCGTTTCATCGATACCCCGCGAGAACGCGATCACCTTGAACAACTCGCCCATTTCCGCCTCCGATAACAATTTCTGAACCGCGTTTGCCGCGGGCAAAAAACGGCGGGCATCGGTTGGATCGATGTCGGAAAGCGCGTCCGTGATTCCCGCGTTCATCAAAAACCGCGCCTGGGACGTGAAGCCGAGCAAATCCGCGCCGGCGTCGGTTCCCACTTCCGCGATCCCCGAAAACTCCACGTGCGCCGTGATGTCCTGCAAACCCGGATACAAAAACGGATCGCCGTGCGCGCGATGCCGGTAATGGCACATCAGTGTGCCCTGTGCGCGCTGAGCGTGATAAAACTCGCGCCTCGGAAATCCGTAGTCGATAAAAAACGCCGCGCCGCGCGTGAGCATCGTGCATATTGTGCGCGTGAAAGCCAAAGCGGCTTCGTGCGTCTCGCTTATATATTCGATAAACGGTTCGTCGTTGACTTCATCGATGGTTGTATCGATTTCCGCGAGCAACGGATCGTCGAGCGCGGCCAGCAAGGGTTTGTCGTCGAAAGCGAAGCGGTCTTGCGCCCAGATGACGCCGCGTTCCTGCCATTCGCCGAGTTTGCGCACGACCAGTCGCACGGGCATGGCGTCCAGAACCTCGTTGCCGATCACCACGCCCTCGAATTGCTCGGGCAGCGCGCTCAGCCATCGAACTTTCGATGCCAGTTCGGGCGCCTCGGCTTCGATCGTCGCGCGCTGGCGTTCCTGCAATTCGCCCGACAAATCGACAATGGAATAGCTGTCGAACGGAACGTCGAGCGCCTTGAGCGCATTCAGCAAACCCGCCGCGAGCTTGCCCGTGCCGGCGCCAAATTCCATCAGATTGCGTGTGCTGCTGTCGCGCAACGCCTGGGCGACGGGCCGCGCGAGCGTCGCCGCGAACAAGGGCGACATTTCGGGCGCGGTGACGAAATCGCTGCCATCGTCGCCACGTTTGCCGAATTTCATCGCGCCGCCGCTGTAATAACCGAGGCCGGGCGCGTAAAGCGCGAGTTCCATGTATCGGCTGAACGGCATCCAGCCGCCCGCCGAGACGATTTCTTCGCGGATGCGCGCGGTCAGCCGTTCGGACTGCGCGAGCGCATCGGGACCGGGAGCGGGTAAACTGTCGGATTCGTGAGCTTTTGGATTCATTCCGGCATTGTAAATGAGCGTTTCTTCGTCCACTTCTCCTGATTCTTCCGGCCCCAAAACCCGCGTCGTGCTGATTACGGGCGCGGCGAAACGCATCGGCCGTGGCTTGGCGCTCGGCTTCGCGGCGCGCGGCTGGGACGTCGCCGTGCATTTCGGCGGCTCGGAAAAGGACGCGCAGGAGGTCGTGCAATCAGTCTGCGCGCTCGGCCGCAACGCGGTGGCTCTCGGCGCGGATCTGGGCTCGGAAAACGATGTCGCGAAGCTGGTTCCGGCGTGTATCGACGCATTGGGCGGTTTGCATTGCGTGGTGAACAACGCGTCGCGATTCACGGAAGATACGGCGCTGGATTTCAGTTACGCGCATCTGCTCGAAATGATGGCGGTCAATGTCGGCGCACCGCTGGCCCTGGCGCGCGCGTTGTACGAAGCTACGCCCGATGCCGCTATCCACGACGGAAGCCTTCGCACGTGCGTCATCAACGTGCTGGACCAGAAGCTGTACAACATGAATCCGGATTATTTGTCGTACACGTTGAGCAAGGCGGCGCTCGACAACGCGACCGTCGCGCTGGCCCAGGCGCTCGCGCCGAAGCTGCGCGTGGTCGGGCTCGCGCCGGGCCTCACGTTGCCATCGGCAGATATGACGGACGCCGAGTTTGAAGCCGCGCATCGCGTGACGCCGCTTGGCCGTGCCTCGCGCGTCGAGGACGTGGTCGCGGCCGCGTGTTATCTCGCCGAAGCGCCAGGCGTGACGGGCACGACGCTGGTTGTCGATGGTGGCCAGCATCTCGTGCCATCGCCGCGCGACGTCATGTTTTTGATGTCCAACCGTTCCCAGTAAGTTAATCAGTTTCACCAGGATACGACCATGCTCGCCGTACTTTCGCATCCCCGGCTCGCCGATTGCCGGCGGCTTTTTCTGCGCAATTACGAAGTGCGCATCAACATTGGCGTGCACGATTTCGAAAAGCAGGGCGAGCAACGCGTGGTGATCAACGTGGAATTGTTCGTGCCGCTGGCTTTATCGACGCCGGTCGAGGACAAATTGCGCGAAGTCGTCGATTACGATTTCATGCGCTCGACCATCGCCAAACGTGTCGGCAAGGGGCATATCCACTTGCAGGAAACGCTTTGCGACGACGTGGCCGCCGCGCTGCTCGACCATCCGAATGTGCGGGCGGTGGTGGTGTCGACGGAAAAGCCCGACGTGTACCCCGATTGTGACGCCGTGGGCGTCGAAGTCTTTCGCATCAAAGAGGTGGCAGCATGAGTTCGATTATCGAGCCAGTTTCGGTTCCTAAAATGCGCGAGCCGATGACGCGCCACGAGCAAAAACAGGCGTACGAGAACAACAAGTTGTTCAAGCGCCTTGCGCGTCAGGTTGGCGAAGCGGTTGTCGATTACAAGATGATCGAGGACGGCGACAAAGTGATGGTGTGCCTGTCGGGCGGCAAGGATTCGTACGCAATGCTCGAATTGCTGATGCGCTTGCGGGAACGCGCGCCGATCGACTTCGACATCGTGGCGGTCAATCTCGATCAGAAGCAGCCCGGTTTTCCCGACCATGTGCTGCCCGAATATTTGAGCAAACTCGATATCCCGTTTCACATCGAAAATCAGGATACCTACAGCATCGTCAAGCGGCTCGTGCCGGAAGGCAAGACCACGTGTTCGCTGTGTTCCAGACTGCGTCGCGGCATTTTGTATCGCGTGGCGGGAGAACTGGGCGCGACGAAAATCGCGCTCGGGCATCATCGCGATGACATCTTGCAAACGCTGTTTTTGAATATGTTCTACGGCGGAAAGTTGAAAGGCATGCCGCCGAAACTTCAATCCGATGACGGCAAGAATGTGGTGATCCGGCCGCTCGCGTACATCAAGGAAAAAGACCTGGAGAAGTTTGCGGAGTTGCGCGAATTTCCGATCATTCCGTGTAATTTGTGCGGCAGCCAGCCGAACCTGAAGCGCGCTGAAATGAAAGCGCTGATCCGCGACTGGGAAAAGCGTTTTCCCGGGCGCGTGGAGAACATGTTCAACGCGCTATCGAACGTGGTGCCGTCGCATTTGATGGATCACACGCTTTTCCCGTTCGGCGGTTTGCGCGCGACGGGCGTGGCTGACCCGGCGGGGGATATCGCGTTCGATGAAGATCCATGTTCCACGGAATCGCCATCGCAAACTATCTCGATTGTTCAATTCGACGATGTTTGAGCGTAGGCGCACCGGGCATCGTTGCGGCGCGGCTTGAACGACCCAAAATTTCGTGCCTCGAGCTGGTTTATCGCCATGTCCGGATCTACGCAAATCGTTGCTCAGCAAGGCGGCACGGGAAATCAAGCATCGAGCCGCGTGCTATATTGACGCCTCCAACACTTCCAAAAAAGCTGACGCCATGAATATAGTTATTTTGGCGGCAGGCACCGGCAAGCGCATGCGTTCCGCCTTGCCGAAAGTCCTTCATCCCCTGGCTGGCCGGCCTCTTTTGTCCCACGTGCTCGACGTCGCGCGCACGCTCGATCCCGCGCGGCTCGTGGTGGTCGTCGGGCACGGCGCCGATCAAGTGCAAAAAGCCGTCGGCGCGCCCGATGTCCAGTTCGCGATCCAGGAGCAGCAACTCGGCACCGGCCACGCGGTCTTGCAGGCGCTGCCGCTGCTCGATCCCGCCGTTCCCACGCTGATTCTCTACGGCGACGTGCCGCTCACGCGCGCAAGCACGCTAAAGCGCCTTGCCGATACCGCCGGTGAGCACTACGGCGTTCTGACCGTGACGCTCGACGACCCCACGGGCTACGGCCGTATCGTGCGTGACGCAATGGGCAAGGTTCAGCGCATCGTCGAACAGAAGGATGCCAACGCCGATCAGCAGAGGATTACCGAGATCAATACGGGCATTGTCATTACGCCGACGGCGCAGCTGGGCGAATGGCTGGCATCGCTGAAAAACGACAACGTGCAGGGCGAGTTTTATCTCACCGATGTCGTCGAGCGCGCGCTCGAAGCAGGTATCGACGTGGTCACGTCCCAGCCCGATGAAGAATGGGAAACGCTCGGCGTGAACAGCAAGCAGCAACTCGCCGAACTCGAGCGGATTCATCAGGGCAACGTCGCGGACGCATTGCTGGTCGCGGGCGTGACGCTGATGGACCCGGCGCGTATCGACGTGCGCGGCACGCTGACGTGCGGACGCGATGTTTCCATCGACGTGAATTGCGTCTTCGAAGGCAACGTGACGCTGGCGGATAACGTGACGATCGGCCCGAATTGCGTGATCCGCGACGCCACCATTGGCGCCGGCACGCGCGTTGATGCGTTCACGCATATTGAAGGCGGCACAACCGGCGCGAACGTCGTGCTGGGACCGTACGCCCGTTTGCGGCCGGGCGCCGTGCTCGGCGACGAAGCGCATGTCGGCAACTTCGTGGAAGTGAAAAACGCGGTGTTCGGGCGTGGATCGAAGGCGAATCATTTGAGTTATATCGGCGATTCGGACGTGGGCGCGCGCGTGAATATTGGCGCGGGCACGATCACCTGTAATTACGATGGCGCGAACAAATTCCGCACGGTGATCGAGGACGATGTGTTCGTCGGATCGGATACGCAACTCGTTGCGCCCGTGCGGGTGGCGCGCGGCACGTCGATCGCGGCGGGAACGACGATCTGGAAGGATATCGTCGAAGAAAATCAGCTCGTGATGAACGAGAAAACGCAGATCAGCAAAAGCGGTTACGTGCGGCCGGTGAAGAAGAAAGCCTGAAGCTCCACGATGCTCGCCGTTGGGCGAACGCGGCGCGATTCAAAAACAACTTGAAGGAAAGATCATGTGCGGAATTGTTGGCGCGGTCGCGCAACGTAACATCGTCTCGGTGCTGGTCGAAGGTTTGCGGCGGCTCGAATACCGCGGCTACGATTCGTGCGGCGTCGCGGTCATTGCCGATGGCGAAACCAAACGCGCGCGCAGCGTCGCGCGCGTCGCCGATCTCGCCGAGCAGGTCCGCGCGGGTCATCTGGACGGCGTGACCGGCATTTCGCACACGCGATGGGCCACGCACGGCGCGCCCGTCACCGACAACGCGCATCCCATCTTCTCGCGCAACGAGTTGGCGCTGGTGCATAACGGCATCATCGAGAATTACGAAAGCCTGCGCGCCACGTTGCGCGAAAAGGGCTACGAGTTTGTATCGCAGACCGATACCGAGGTCATCGCGCATCTGATCCATAGCATGTATCGCGGTGACTTGTTCCAGACTGTGCGCGAGGCCGTGAAATTGTTGCACGGCGCCTATGCCATCGCCGTGATTCACAAGGATCAGCCGAACACGGTGGTCGGCGCGCGCGCGGGTTCGCCGCTGGTCGTTGGCGTGGGCGATGGCGAGAACTTCCTGGCGTCGGACGCGCTCGCGCTCGCGGGCAGTACGGACCGCTTTGCGTATCTGGATGAAGGCGATGTGGTCGAGATCACGCTCGATGGCGTGAAGATCGTCGATCGCGATGGCTTGCCGGCCGAGCGCGAAGTGCGCGTGGTCGCGGCGTATGGCGGCGC
>Ga0153993_100434_pt1 | contig 15685 bp, 23 predicted proteins | sample TSNC077MetaG_FD_104706 | JGI IMG/M metagenome (GOLD analysis project Ga0153993, IMG submission 104706) | Attine ant fungus gardens microbial communities from North Carolina, USA - TSNC077 MetaG | ecosystem: Host-associated > Fungi > Mycelium > Unclassified | place: USA: North Carolina, Lumber...
AAGCCTGGGCATCGAAATCAGTCAGTCATTAGTTCGATATCAGTTTTTATATCTTCATTAATCGGGATGTTTTAGTGGTATGGGTCAAATGTATTTGTTGCTTGTTCTGACCTATCCCTTTGCTAGGTGCACATTTGAATATTCCCTAGTTGACAAGTGAGTTTCGTCATGACTCTTAATGATTAGAGTAGCTGATGTCAATAGCTTCTTCACAATGTTGAATACACTGGTAGTAAAAATTCTACTAGTCCTGCGCCTTCGCGCAATTTGGAACAAGGATTTAATTGGTAAGAGGGCTAGAAGGATGTGCCAATGGACTCATTATATTGATTTTCTTTTGATTTCTAGTCACACTAATTCTATATCTCATGACAGCAGGTATGTTTTGTACAATTTGATTTCTGATTGATAGAGATGACTGATGGTTGGAATTAGCTGAGGTCCTGGTAGGCTTTGAAGAGAGTACAATGCTCAATCTACCAACTGATCATATTTTTCAGTCTGCGATGTCTGTGATGATATTTTCCGTATATCTCGAATCAGTTTCTGGAGAGCCACTACCCCTCCATGGTTGCTGGATGAATCCAACGCATCTTGCGAATATGCAATACAGTATATTTGCTGCCTTTGAGTATGTGTTCTAACATATTTTCCTTTGCTGACTTGCTCATCTATTCTCACAAAAAAAGAACTGTTAGGGCAACAACAACAGCAATTGAAGTCCTCTTGACATTTATCAGGTTCACCATGACATACAAAACACAACAGGCTTTTGGTGATGGAATACGCGGCTGTATTTCTCACATGCAAACATCAACTCGATTATTGTATGTATTTTACCGCGATGGAACGTTGTTATTCATACCGTGAGTTGAAAACTAGATATAATTGATCTAACTGATGGCCTATCTATCCAGTCTCTTTAGTAAGCCTAGAACATGAAACAAGTGGACTAGAACTCATCCTTTTCGAAGTCTTCTTTTGCCTGGAAGCCATTGCTTACTTCCTAGAATTACCTGCTGTCATTACGGGTATCCTATCTTAGTATGTTGTTATTGTTGCTAGTCTTCCCCTTACTGACCCTAATTATTAGCACTCAATACTTCATTTATCCCTTTATTGTAAGCCAAAATCTTGCATCCTTGTATATCATCACTGCTGATTTGTGTGCTGCTCAGGTGTCACGATTGATACTCAATTTACTCGAAGCAAATTGTCCTTTGGACAAAAGCATAGATTCCAGCACAATGGAGACACTCAGGTTCCGTCATTCAGAGTCCACTAGGGATACTGAAGGAGATATTTCGCGAGATGATAAAAGAGCTATCTCCATAGGCGAAGGAATAAATGAGGAGGCAAGATGATGGATAGAAGAATAGAAGATTCGGGGTTGCATATCTGCGTAGATGATGTTCGATGTTTATTGTGTACTAACCGTTGCTTTGTATGTACGTTTTCCACCACATTAATTGTGATGAATTGAGCGAGAGTTGATATCATCAAAACAGGGAGATCAGACAAAGTGCGCACGACATAGTCCCTGGATGACAGTAACTCGAGGTAGTGCCTGTCAGTGACGCTTCGGATGTTGAAATTTGATTAGTACCCTGTTCAATTCGGATCTGGTACGTTTCCGTTAATCCTGCCTTAAAATATACCACCGAATAATTGGCTTCCTTGTGTGCGATTTTGTAAAGAGTCACTCTGTACCCGTCATAAAGTCAACACAGAGAGAGGCAATGACTTGGGTTGAATCGCGGCAAAACTGGACCATCTCAGTTCTCGAGGACAATAACGATAAGCACGACACAGCACATTGTTATTAATTGATACACATTGTTATTGATCGATGGACATTTTCATACCGCACTCACCCTCCAATAACTCCTCCCTCTGATTTTGCTTCTAATTGAACATTTTCAAAAGTCCAAGTATGACATAACAATAACGATATAATCTACTTTACATGCAGAAGCGTCAGAAAATCATTTATATTTTTGCCGACTACCTCTGTCCAAGGGAACGACGGTTCTCGATGGGCAGGTTCAAAAGACCCAGGCATAATATCATCTTGACCAACATCCTCCTCCCCCTCCTCCTCCTTCTCCTCCTTCTCCTCCTTCTCCGTCCCCTTCTTCGACGGCACCTGAACGACGACGCCTGGACTCGGATCCTTCCCCTCCTCCTCGTCATCCTCCTCCAACACTTGAGTAACAGGTGATTTCGGATCTACTACATCATCCCACCCCCCACTACTTTGCGTGCTCGACCGACTCGCAGCAGCAGCAGCAGCAAAGTAGCTAAATCTGTTCGCGGCCCTGATACCAGTCAAAGCGCTATGCCACTTTGCCCTAGGACTCCAATTTTGTTTAAGTGTGGGAGAAAGATCGGCATGGGATGGCGTATCGGTGGTGATGAGAATAGGGGTAAGCCAAGGATCGTGTAAAGCCTCCTGAGCGGTAGGACGATGGAGCGGGTCGACAGTGGCGAGACGTCGGATGAAAGATTTGGCTTGTTCAGAAACCGGGTTCCAGTACGGACTCTGAAATTCGATTTTGGGGTCGGCAGTTTGTTGGGCGAGGGCGGTGGTGTTGTCAGCACGGAAAGGGGGGTAGCCGCAGAGTAGGACGTAGGTGATGATGGCTGTGCAGAGAGATGATGAGCCTAATTCGCTTGCGTGGGCGTATAGAAACAAGGTTACCTGTGGACCAGATGTCGACGGGTTTTCCGTGGCCGGTGTTTTTGATAACTTCAGGAGCGACGTACCCGAAAGAACCGGCGAGAGAGGTGAGTTGTTCGTCGGGGGAGTGGAGGAGTTTGGCTCTGTACAAAAGATCAAGGAACAAAGGGGTGGGAAATGGATGGGAGACTCACATGCCAAAGTCGACGATGACGATGTCACTGTCGGGGTCTTTGGAGCGGTAAAGGATGTTTTCGGGTCTGCGATGTGGGTGAAAAGACAGAGAGAGAGAGTGGAAATTGAGCGTACTTGAGGTCTCGGTGGACGATGCCGTGACGGTGGAGGTAGTCGACGGCATCGAGAATAGAGCGGATAACAGTAACAGCGTCGTGCTCGGTAAACTTGCCCTTTGCGAGGACTCGATCAAACAGCTCTCCACCGGTGGCAAGTTCAAAGGAGAGATAGTATTTTGTGCGAGACTCAAAGCCCTCGTAAAACTTGACCTGGGACTGGGTTAGGACGAGCTGTATTTGCAAAGAGAAAGACAGACGATGTTGGGGTGATCAAGGCCGGTGAGAAGGTCGATCTCTGTCCAGACACTGGCCTCGTTTCCCTTTACGTTTTTCTTCTTGATGACTTTGAGGGCGACATGACGGGGTGGATGGACGAGCCAGATGGCGTCCTGGTAGAGAGTGAGAGAGACTAGGTAATTTTGAAAAGACACACCCAGACGGTGGCATAGGAGCCCTTTCCAAGGGTTGCCAGTCGTTTGTAGTCTTTTTTCTTGTTCTGGTGGGGACGCAAGAACATGTGTGGTCGTATTTGGCAATAGCTTGTCTTGGACGTGGATGTATGGTCGTGTTTGGCATGAGCTCGTCTCCGTCGTCCAAGCTCAGTCGTCTGCTGCAGGGAGAAAGCCTGGCAGGTTGGCTCGCCCACACCCTCGCTGCAGGAAAACGCTCTGCCCTCCTCATCCCAGACAACCACCCCATATGGCTCCTCGGCGTCGACCACAGCGACCACCCTGATTTCTTCTACCTTGACTTTGTCTCCCGCATCTGGCTCACCTACCGCTCCCACCTTGCCCACCCCATCACCGCCGACAACCATCGTCGCTGGCAATGGTCCTCCCACAAGTCCTGGTCCTCTGATGCTGGCTGGGGCTGCATGCTGCGCACCGGCCAGTCTCTCCTCGCCAATGCCCTCATCCACGCCAGACTCTCTCGAGGTCATTCTCTCTGTTGTCTCTCACGCACTCGCTTACTCTCCCTCTAGACTGGCGCAGACCCCAGGCACCTCTGCTTTCCCCCGACTACGCTACCTATGTCCAGATCCTCACCTGGTTCTTCGACTCTCCCCTCGCCCCTTTTTCTGTCCACAGAATGGCTCTCGCGGGCAAACACCTCGGTACCCCTGTCGGCCACTGGTTCGGGCCTAGTGTCGCTGCAGGTGCCCTCCAGTATGTTCTTTTCTCTTCTCAATCGCCCTCTCATCTCTCTCTCCCTTTAGGCGTCTCGTCCACGCCTTTCCCCAGGCTGCCCTTGGCATCGCCCTTGCAAAGGACAGCATCCTCTGCCAGTCTGACGTCTTTCTCGCCTCCCACGCTCATCCACCTCACCACCCCCCTACCACCTGGGGCGACAGACCCGTCCTGCTTCTCATCGGCCTACGCTTGGGCATCGACGGCGTCAATCCCATCTACTACGAAACCATCAAGGTCTGTTCCATCTCCACCTCCATCCCTCCTCTCTCTCACCCACCATCCAGTTTCTTTTCACGTTTCCCCAATGCATAGGCATAGCTGGAGGCCGTCCCTCCAGCTCTTACTACTTTGTCGGTTCACAGGCCGACAATCTCTTCTATCTCGATCCCCACCATCCACGACCCGCCATTCCCCTCCGATCTCCTCCTCCTTCAGACGCGTCCCCCGTTCATCAACATCCTTCCCTGTCTCCTACACAGCACCACTTTGTCACCGCCTACTCGGATCTGGAGCTCAAGACCTACCATTGTGACAAGGTCAGAAAGATGCCTTTGCGTGGTTTAGACCCTAGCATGTTACTGGGTTTCTTGTGCAACAACCGGCAGGAATGGGATGATCTAAGAAGTCGTGTTGAAGACGTCGGTCCTCCCCTCTCTTTCTCTCTTTCTTACTGACTCTTGTTTCTTTAAGCTTCCCAAGAGCATCTTTACGATTCAGAACGAATACCCCAATTGGGCTCAAGATGACGATGAGAGCATGATGGGTCTTGAATCTGTATCTGACCCTGAGGAACAAGAACAAGAACATGAGGAGAGCGAGAGTGATATCGAACAAGGCTGGGTTGATTCTCATGTAGAGGACAAGGGCTCGGATACGCCTCTTGCTGGATCGACCGTTGTCGTTGGTGGCGAATCATTGAGCAACGATAAGACGGAGAAGAAGAAGAAGAAGGGGAGGAAGGAGAAGAAGGAGAAGAAAAGAGACGAGGTGGTGGTTCCTTCTTCCTCTGGTTCCTCGTGTTCATCAGCGCAGCCCATGTTTTGTTCACTGTCCTCTTCCTCGTCATCCTCATCATCTTCGTCGTCGTCTTGTCTACAGCAAGGAGGAGGAAGAGGAGAAGGAGAAGAAGGAGAGGGTGAGAGTGATTATCAGTTTCCTTTTCCTGGATCTTCAACACCAGGAACGACGACGATGTGTGAAGAAGAAGAGGGGGATGAGGGATGGGAGGATGGGCAGACGACACTACCGAGAGGGAGGTATGAAAGTATGAGTGCAGGCACAGGTGCGAGTGTGAGTGGGGGAGGGAGAAGGATGTTTATGGGGAAAGCGAGGGATGGAGGGAGGACGAGAAGTGGAGGTGTGAAAGGTATAGGTATTTTTTTGAAAGAGGGTTGAGAGAGTGTGTGTGTTGTTGTGGATTTTTTTTTCTTTTTGTTTGATATATGTGTTTTTTTGTGTTTGTGTGTTTTGTTTTTTTATGTGATGTGATGTGATGTGATGTGTGTTGTGATGTGATGTGTGTTGTGATGTGATGTGTGTTGTGATGTGATGTGTATATAGAGGTTTGGTTGGGGTGGGGTGGTTGGAGATACCCTTGTTTTAGTAAAGATAAATGTGTGAAATAGTTTTTTCTTTTTGGGTTTTGGGGGGTTGGGTGAGGGTGAGAGTGTGATAAGGAATGAACACTGTTTTTTGATATCAACAATTGATGGAGATATAAATAAATCCAGTATTAGCCTCCAGTTGTATGTAAATCAAAAGAATGAGTGATGAAAATGAGAGAGAGAGAGGATGAGATGTTTTGGTGTTTTGGTGTGTTGAGTGTTGATCTTTAGGGATGTGCTTGAAAGTGCACATTTGTGATTAATGGCGATTAATTTGAGGTTGAGAGTAATTTCCCTCAGTCCTACTGTTATGGTTATGTTACAATATTATGTAATGTTTTGATATATGTCATTAATTAATAAGTAATTTCCCTAACCTCTACCCAATCATGACACTCATAAGTCATGCCTATTGCATAAACTGCCCTTATCTGCCTCCTGTTATCAATGGACAGTGAATGTTCTCAGTGATCACCCTAGATGGATGTTCAAGAAGAACTCGATGGAGTTCTTCATTGAATTGAGCTACTACTTATACTACTTTACAGTGGCTGTACTGATACTAGTCCACAATCACATGTTCCTCCAGAATGTTCTATGACCTCGTGACCTTGTCACATGACTTGGCTTCTTAAGTTCCCCTGCTATTTATATCTCAACCCCATTGTACACTTTGAGGTTTTGGACTGAATGCATGGGAGACTTTTTCCTGCTTGGGGCTCTCATAACACCTCCTATCAGTGTTGATGGCTGGGAATGCTAGATCTAGTGTGGTGTCTACACTGCAAAGATTCGTCTGCCTTAGGTACAACAAGCAATGGAGTGAGTGCATAGAATCATGAGGCATTGAGTGCAATATTCTCCCTTCCTTTTTTTCATTCTGTATGGACTAGACAACCCTGGAACCGTTCTGGTATTTGCACTTTTGATTCAACATGTAAAGTAGACTATATCATTATAATCATATCGCATTTTGAGATCAATTACTGGACGGTGATTGTGGTATGAAAGTGTCCATTTATGAAAAAGAATATGCCATGTCATGTTGTTCTCGAGAACGGAGATGTCCAGCTACTTGCCGCAATTCAATCCAAGCCGTTGTCTCTCTCTTCCTTATGACGGGTATGGACTCAAGGCACGCATGGAAACCAATTATTCCGTGGTATATTTTAAGGTAGGATCAAATGAGGTCCAAATTGAACAGGGGTACTAATCAAATTCAAACACCCGATTAAGCGTCACTGACAGGCACTACCTCGAGTCACTGTCATCCAGGACTATGTCGTTCACTTGGTCTGATCTCCCTGTTGTGATGATATCAACTCATCACAACCCAGGTGGTGGAAAACGTACATACAAAACAATGGTTAGTACGCAATATATATCGAACATCATCTTGCCTCTTCGTGTATTTCTTCATCCATGGAGATAGCTCCTCTATCGTCTCGCAAAATATCTCCTTCAGTGTCGCTATTGGACTCTGAATGACAGAACCTGAGGGATTCCAGTGTGCTGGAATCTATACTTTCGTCCAAAGGACAATTTGCTTCGAGCAAGTTGAGTATCAACCGTGACACCTGAGCAACACACAAATCAGCAGTGATGATAAAGATATGGGAAGAATAATTTTTTTTCACAATGAAGGGGTAAATGAAGTATGAAGGGCTAATAATTAGGGTCAGTAGGGGAAGAATAGCAAAAATAACAACATACTAGGATAGGATATTACGAATAAAATTAGATGAATCTCGGAAAAATGTGGCTTGCAGGCACGAGAAGACTTTGAAAAGGATGAGTTCCGGCCCACTCGTTTTATAGTCTAGGCTTACCCAAGAGACTGAACAGACAGGCCATCAGTTAGATTAACAATTTCTATTTTTCAACTCACGGTATGAATAACAACGTTCCATCGCGGTAAAATACATACAACAAACGAGTCGACGTTTGCATGTGAGAAATATGGCCGCGTATCCCATCACCAAAAACCATTTGATTTTTGTATGTCATGGTGAACCTGATAAATGTCAAGAGGACCTCGATTGCTGTTGTTGTCGCCCTGATAATGCTTTTTTTTGTGAGAATAAATGTGCAAGTCAGCAAAGCAAAACATACATACGCAAAACCACTACCAAGACTGTTGTATATACTCAGAATATGCGTTATATTCAGCCAGCAACCATGAAGAGGCAGTAGTGCTCCAGAAAATGATTCGAGATATACGTCAAGTATTATTACAGACATCGCAGTCTGAAAAATACGATCAGTTGGTGGATTAAGCATCATATACTCTTTAACGCCTACCAGGACCTCAGCTAATTCTGACCATCAGTCATCTCTATCAATCAGAAATCAAATTGTACAAAACATACCTGCTGTGATGAAGTATAGAATGAGTGTGACTAGAATCAAAAATAATTTATATAACGAGTCCATTGGCAAATATTTCTAGCTCTCTCACCAATGAAATCCTTGTTCCAAATCGCTCGAAGGCGCAAAACCAGTAGAATTTTCACTACCAATGTATTCAACGCTTTGAACAAGCTTTTGACATCAGCTAGTCTAGTCCTTAGAGCCACGATAAAACTCACTTGAGAGCTAGTGAATAACCAAATATGCACCTAGCAAAGGGGTAGGTCAGACAAAGCAGCAAGTAAATCAGACTTATACCACTAAGACATATTAGTCAATGAAGATATCAATGAATTAAGAGTAATGTCTTACTGATCTCGATGCAAAGGCTTTGTTTTCAGCTGGTGGAGTCCCTATCAATATGGACTTGATTTATGTCAGATAATTTCCTCGTACTATATGAACGCATTCTGGAAATTTGGATCAGTTGTCTCGTTTTATTAAGTAAAGGATCCACACTTGCATGATACCTGCCCAATTAATTATAAGGATAGAAAAATAGATGACGTGGAGTCTTGACCACTTCCTCCTGAGTTTCCATATGTCAGTGGCATTAGTCGGCCATGGAATGTGAAACATGCCTATGGAGGTACTGAACCTAGGAGAGAAAAGATATGTGGAATCATCGTTTACAACTGAAAAGACTCACTTGTTGAGGAATGTGATAAATAAAATCATATAGCATCAGCGTGGCAATAATGACTTGAAAAGGCTTTAGCTGTTGCTTCGAGAGCGATAGAATGAAAAACAGCATACTTTGACTGTAACGTTCATTTGACAGTCTCTTCAAGTCAAGGGCGTAATCTTCTGGTGTTAGTCTGTACTGATCGGCCATTTGAGTTGGATATGCAGGAGGGAGGTTGGGCAAAACTTGATGAAAATAGTTCAATTATATATCAACTGGTGTCAGATGTATTCTATCCAGTTGCGCGCAGACCAAAAGATCTGGTCAGGACCAAACATCTGATATTGCCAGTGGAGTATCATGGATCAGTACATTGCAGCCATGATGAAACTTGGTCTCAGTGGAGACTGATGAACCGTTCCAGCCTCTCAACTTTCACGATGGATGGTGGAAAATTATGATAACTGAAGGAGCTCTGTTGTGGCTCATATCATCCTCCAGGCTTTGCAATTCATTTAACAGCTGGTAACAAACAGGCTCTGCAAAGCCTCATGCTGCAGAAAACGTTATTTGGGATATGGGTTCTATGTCAATCAGTGGATACTTAGCAGTGTAAGATTCATCGCTATGGTCTTTGACGTCTGATCAATCACATCTTTGATATCCAGTGAAGCCTCTACTTCTTTTTTTACTTCCCGATAACACATTTTCCTCTCACCCCCTCTGCCCACGCTCCCACCCCTGATTCGCATAACACAGCCACCACAATATGGGTGATTTTTTCTCCGCACTTCTCTGGGCCTCAGACCTCAAGTGATTTTGCAGCAGCCAGACTGTTCTTAAACTCGAGCTCGACGAAGAGCTGTCCGTGTGTTGAAAGACGATCTATGAGGGAGCGTACAAATGGATAGTGAATACAAACAAATTACACTACTTGTATACCTGTATCTTCATCATGTAACATAACTACCAATATCAAAATAAAATTGACCTCATCATGTGCATTGTGTAGGCTGGCATGAGATTCAAAAACCAACACCACCGAAGAACGAGGAGGATCTTGGTCAAGACGATATTATACCTGGTTTTTTTGAACCTGCTCATCGAGAGCCGTCACTCCCTTGGACAGAGGTAGTCGGCAAAAATATAAATGATTTTCTGACGCTTTTGCATGTAAAGTAGATTATATCGTTATTGTTATATCGCACTTTGAAAGATTCAATTATTGAAGACTGGGATATGCAAATATCCATTAATGAAAAAGAATGTGCCATATTTTTCTCGTCGCTATCGTCCTTGAGAACTGAGATGATCTAGCCGATCACATCAGTCTTGCTGTGATTCAACCCAAGTCATTTCCTCTCTCTTTTTTGACCTTATGACGGGTATAGACTGACTCTTTCCAGAATCGCACCCGAGGAAACCAACTCTTCGGCGGTATATTTTCAAACAGGATTAACGGAAATATACGAGATCCGAATTGAACAGGGGTACTAATCATTCAAACACCCGATTAAGCGTCACCGATAGACACTACCTCGCTCGTCATAGTTTGTATGCTGTCATATTGTCATCTCGTTTGTATCTTTTCAATTCGAGATACAGTCTGGAGAGAGCACATGTTTGTAGTGCGAAGACCAGCAAGAGGATTTCTCGGTGTCCTCATCATATTATCGATGTTAGTGGTCGGTCCAGCTATTTCTGCTAATTCAATTAACTTTGTTCTCTAAACGTCGATGGAACGAAGTCATAGGCTTCCCCACCGTATTTACATAGGTGATGTCTCTTTCCAATTCCCAGAAGGATAAAGAAAAATAGAATGACAATTATGTTGCCCATGAAATTTCTCTTTTCGATAATATTTTGACTGGTCTCGAAGCTGATCCCTATACAAGGTGTGTCATCTATGAGACATATTGTGGTTGGAATTGGTTGGCGTTTTTATCAGGGTTTCCTTAATCAAACCCATGCTTTGTTCCACACTTGATCCATCATTGATTTAGTCTCATTTTCTGTCTGCGCAGATGTCATATACATATAGGTATTTAAATCCTTCCCTGAGTAGATACACCTTAGTCGCCTACACTAAAATGATGTCTGAGGTGAGTAGAGTACTGTTACACCATGCAGATATCAATGACTGCTTACTCATGTACCCAGTATCTCACTGAATTTTACTTTACCATAGCTCCTAACTGGCCAACACTATTATCAGTCAAAATTGTGCTTGGTACCACATCCCTGAGGATGCTGTCTCACTAGATCGAGACGGATGATCTTGACTGTTTTAATGCCCAATTTTGAATTCATATATGTCCACCAAAGGACTGAGTACTCTCAGTTTCGGTCGCTATTATTTGAGATGCAGAAATCAGATGGATATTAACAGATGAATAGTGATGAACGTCGATAGGATAGGATTATGACTAGGCTTTATGGCAGCTTAGGTGTAAGATCAACTGCAATTTAAATCAGACTTCCAAAAGCTTGCCGTTAGACATTTCCTTTGTAAATGGGTGGCAAACCGACTGACCTTCGGAAGAGGCGGTGGGTCCTTCAGGTATGCCTCCCTGCCAAGACACTCAGCAACAGAAACAAGTCGATACCCACCATCTTTAAGCGTCTTTATGGCGGCTGGTAGAACCTCTCTCCTGTAAAAACATGAGCAAAATCACAAATATTCCAAATGATTGCGTACACGGTGGTTTCTGGAGAATTTCAAAATGTCATTATATGCGTTAGAGCGAATATGAGTCACAACATACCGTGAGTTTCGTGGTTTAGTGATAATATAGGCAGTTTTTGGTCAACGGCTTGCTCATAATGAGATTGAGATTCACTGGGTGGTGCTCCAACAGAATCGCCTGAGCTAGAAAGTTTAAATTGAAGATTAGTCCTGGCTGTGCATAGGATATTTAAGGCATACTCCAAGTTCCACAAAACGACATCTTGACCAATCTGAGCGGCTGCATCCACAGTGGCATCATTATAACTCCCATATGCTGTTTCGATAAAGTTGAGTTCAAGACATCGTCTACAAGACGTCACTCACGTGGGCGCATGAACGCTGGAGTGACCCCAATAATGCTTTGAATGGCTTCTAGATTTCGCAAGCAAAGTAATGAGATTGGGCAACCATATAACCATCAAGACGAAACCTACGAGTGACCGAAGACAATTCGCTCACAACTGATTGACAATAATCAAATTCAAAAATGATCTTCAAGCAGTAAGCTTACCCTCGTCTTGGGACAACGTCGCTAAGTCTTTGTGACTCCAACTATGCGAGGCTATCTGATGTCCGGCATCATATGCAGCCTTGATACGTTCCACATTCGTAGGATCATTGATACAGCCGACTGGTCAAAAGCGAATTGGTTGAAAAAAAACTTCTTATCATTAGTGGGAAGACGAACAGTTTTGCCCATCTAAGCCATATTTTTTCAGCACTCATCTCAGATGTATCAATGACGAGGTACCCACTGACGAAAAATGTACCGATAGCGTCATTCTCTTTCAAGACACGGCTGATTTCGTCCCTGGGAGACAACATTCAATATTCCCCTAATCTAGGCTGGAAAAATACAAAGCTTACGTGTAAAGGTATGGTCCATCATCCTATCGGAAACTTAATAAGGTTTTCTTTTTGGAAATAAAAAACTCACAAAAGTCAGAGCAGCAGTACCAGGAACCGAACATGATGTGATTACCATACCAGAACTCTTCGATGTATCGCCTCCCACCTTGCGTTCAGGTCCATTTGGCAAGCTGCCATCAACTCTGCCATCACCTTTTTGCGGCCCACCGCGAGAAGGCACTGCATCAGTACGCTCGCCTGCCTGAGGTCCTCGCGCATGAAGCCAGTCAATGCTCGCATGATCTCCATCATAGTATGCAGGATTTTCTCTATGAATGGGAATGGCGTTACGAGAAATCGGCTCAAAAGGTATAGCAGTTCCTGAAGCAGTCGTAGCGGCACAAACAAGACCTAGACTTAGTGATCCCAGAGACGCCAGCGATCCCAAGGAATTCATAGCGGGAGGAAGAGAGGAAAGCGAGACTGTGTTAGGTATCATATGTTACGGACTATGGGAAATAGACGGTTGGATGGAGAGAGAAACTTAATTGCTACCACTTAAATCGTTTTTCCCGAGAATTTAGGAGTCGGTTGAAATCGTAATTGGACGTCATTCGATCGCTCCGAAAATAGCACAATCTCGAACTTCTAGGACAGTAATTATAATCAAGGTCTAACAGGTTCGACGACCATAAGTGCATGATAATATATGATTAAATTGAGCAGAAAGGGTGCAAAGGAAACATTACAAGAATTCTCACCTCGAACCCTCATTTTCTCGGATTCCTCAAATCTTTTAATAGATCCCTGATCTGTTGACTCCTCGCACTACCTCTTCCTGCTGTCTTCATGAATACCACAACTTTTCCCTTGTGCCCTGCTCGACCACTTCTCCCAGCCCGATGCAGAAAATCAATTGTATTTCGGGGTTGATCTACAATGAACACGTGCTTCAAATCTGGCGAGAAATCCAATCCTCGAGAGAGCAACGAAGTCGTAACCATCACGTGTGGTGTAATTTGAGGATCCACAGCGAGAATTTTGTGCCTGGTAGGGAGCTCTGACGATGAGCGCATAGGATTTGGATTAATTTGAACAGGTCTCATAAAGCCCTCCAGATGCCTGTTCGACCCTCGCTGCCTCTGCTCGCTTTTGCTGGTCAATGCGACACATTTAATACCTTTCTCTTCCAAATGCATAGCAAGTTCATCGACTTTAGAGCTCATGTTACAGAAGATCAAGATCTTGGATAGAGGGGTCTGAGCTCCGCCTTCTACTAGATTGTATGCTGCAGCATCCGAAGCCCAGATTTCTCGGATACGACGCTCTATATCAGCGAGCTTATTGCTGCCTGTCCAAGGTACCAATTCGGTTTTAAGTGATTTGGGTAAACTATGTACGCGAGGAGAGGCAAGGCGAACCAGAAGGGGATGATATTGATCAAGATAGGTGGCGAGATCTCGGGGGATTGTAGCAGAAGTAAGGATAAAGTTGAAGGGGTAGTTGATTGGTTCAGTAGTGGAAGATAAATTATTAGGGCTGACAGAGGAAGACACCGGGTTAGTTGTGTTGACCTGCATTGGCTTGCCCCGCGCGGTACTGATATCAGCCAAGAGAGTGCGAGTCACCTCTTGAAAATCTTTATCTGGGGGAAGAACAATTCATATAAATTGCAAGATTATGAATATGTGAACGTACCAAATAAGACGTCGGCTTCATCAATGACCACCCATTCCACATTTTCCAGACCCAACGTAGATCCAGCCTTCCACTGACCTATACCGGGCATTTTGTCGCGTCCTCTTCTCAACTTGGGTAAATTGCCTTCCACATCTGGCGTGAGTTCACCTTGTAGACGGTCCCATCCTCGCCCCCTGATTAACTCCATTATCTTGACAGGCGTTCCTATCAGAATGTCGACTGGATACTTGTCCTTCTTAATTTCCAACTCTCCAATATCATCTACACTACCCATCTCATCGTCTACAAGCTCCGACAGCTTCTTGGCCGTCACGGCCGATTTGGTGATACTGGGCACATTTGCTTTGCTAGTGCATAGCACTCGAAGCTTCACACTATGCGTCAGGGCTTTGGCAAACGAAGACAACTGGCGCGCCAGCTCGTGTGTAGGAGCCAAGATGATGGCTCGTGGATTCAGTGGCAGTCTAGAATTAGTTCGCGGGATATAAGTGCCATTTTTTTCATCAAGTTTGAGCTTTTGCAGGAGTGGCAAGAGATATGCCAATGATTTTCCGGAACCCGTTTCAGAGGCAAGAAGAAACTGCTTCCATTCGCTTTTAGATAGGTCTAAATTCGATTCCTCAATAAGCCATTTGATGCTCAACGCCTGGATGGGTGTTGGTTTAGCATCGTCACCGAGCATACTTGACAATGCTGGAAGAAAACTTGAAAGAAGCGGTGGTGACGAAAAAATGGTTGGAGGTACTGGCGTTGACTTAGGCATTGCAGAATTTTCATTTTTTCCCAATGCTGATGAAAAGCTAACAGGCGAAGTTGGATGATGAAATTCCGATCCTTGGTCCTCTTCGATCAACGCCCGAAAGGGGTTCCTACGACCTTCAGGGATCTTTGTTTCTTTCCTTGCCGTGGAGACAGATGATGAATGATCTCTTGGCAAACATGGGGGACTATTTGACCAAGAGGGCTGGGTTTGGCCCCGACGCTCTGCTCCGAATTGTGGGGGTCGAGGTCGAAACCGTTGTTGATGTTTCTTGAGGATATCAGCATCCTGATGAGGAGCTGCTGCTCTTTCAAATTTGAACTTCGGAGGAGCTCGCTCATATGTTTTCGTCGCAGGACTAAGCTGGAGGTCTTGAGCAAGATGCGATCTAGAACCTGAACGTTATTCTAGGTAGAAGAACTGGGCGAGGAAGTCATGCGCACTTTTCCGCTTCTTGCTGCCTAGATTGATGACTGATACATGTAACCTGGAGTGCAGATAAGAAGCTGTCAGGAGTTGAGACGAGGTCCGACGGGCTGCGGTATACATTTCCACGTCAAGACAAACTTCATTCCACCTGTGTTTTTTACGACACCGAGTCACGTGGATTGCTGATGATGATGCTCGATCACAGTCCACGGTCAAGTACAACGTATTCTGCCCATGACTGCTGCTTTGTGAGACAAAATGTCCATGGTCCATGAATTGTTGATGGTGTAGATTTCTATTCTCAACTACGTGGATATGTCCAGCGCATTATCTCATTTTACCGTCGTCTCGAACAGACATCCAGGATTATGTCGTGCACCTCGTATGATCTCCCCGTTTTGTTGATATCAACTGCCT
>Ga0153993_100436_pt1 | contig 15640 bp, 16 predicted proteins | sample TSNC077MetaG_FD_104706 | JGI IMG/M metagenome (GOLD analysis project Ga0153993, IMG submission 104706) | Attine ant fungus gardens microbial communities from North Carolina, USA - TSNC077 MetaG | ecosystem: Host-associated > Fungi > Mycelium > Unclassified | place: USA: North Carolina, Lumber...
GAATGTCGAGCGTCACACTAAAAATAGGGAGTAAATGATATTGGTAGCTACGTTACATGATGAAGAATAGGTATATAGCTAGTGTAGTTAGTTTGTACTTACCATCCGTTTGTACCCTCCCCGTTCGTATTTCAACACTATTGCCAGTTCATCACAATGTCCCACGTGCATGGGATTGCCCTATCACCTGTCCTAAATGACCGATCCCTTGGTGACCGACTCATCGATATGAGCATGAGCCTTTCCCGCCAAAGATGAGGGATGGATGGATGGTGGGTCAAGATGATGGGTTACTATTTTGGGTCCCATCTGAGCACAGGCGAGTTCTATGCCTGCCTCACGCAGAAACGATCTGGGAGCGGCCAATGAAGGTGGACCTCTCTAACTTCAAGTTCGGCACCGAGTGGACAGAATGCATTGACCAAGAGTGGCTTAAAGGACTCGAGGAAAGGGGGAAACGAGTGGGGAAGCTTCTTAAGTAGGAAACCAAAACGTACAGTCGCATTCCCTTGCTTTGACAATTTTACTATAATTTATTCAGTATCAATTATTGTAGAAAAATCCCGCAGGCGTTATATTCCTGTGTCAATATACAAACACGACTATCACAATACTAACATTCACTATTGTCTTGACAACATCGCCTTCACTCATCCCACCCTTCTTGGCTAATCACTGCCACTTTGGCTGAAAAAAAGTGCTTTCATAATTTTCGTTGTGTGTCAACCATTCAGTTTGTCCTTGCAACCCTCTCTCGTCTTGCGGCTTACACCTGAGCGCCAAGAGTATCATGTCTTTTCAGGCTCCTTCTCTACCGTTACCAATGGCCCAGGACCCAAACGCCGTCTTGCCTGACTCTGAAAATAAGACACGCTGGTCGGAGCTTGAAGGAGAGGGTTTTGACCAAACTTGAGTTAAAATTGCTTGGAATCGCTGGGGTGCGTGTTTCTTTTACAATCTTGGCTTCTTTGGTGCTGATGTATGGTTTATTCATTATAAACGTACGCTAGCTGGCTATCTCTTGTTATCAAACTCGTTGTCTTCAACAGCCTGTGATAACAATGCTTCAATATCGACTTTACAGTCGAGAATCACTTTTTCCGGCTTTCACGAGGGCTAGTCTCAATATCAGTAGTGCCATTGATCAATTTGGCTTCAGTGAGTATCCATCTACTTCTCGAGCTATATCTGTTTTCACTAATAATCCACGCTCTCAGACTATGCTGTGGATGCTCTCGGACGGGAGGAAGTTTGTATGTTCGACTTCGTTTCAACTTTCTACACCTAACATATACTCCGCAGATGGCAGATAATTGATGCCTATCATCCTGGCTGTCAATAACGACACCTGCTAATTTCATCTCTCCGGGGCATCGCCCGTTTATCTCGCCATATTCTGTCTTTTTCAGGGAATCTGTTTATCCAACATCCTCGGCTCTGACAGGGCGAACCTTCGCAGGCGCGGCACTCTAGTTTTGCCTGAGGGTGGGGGAGAGATCGACGTGGGATGACGTGTCGGTGGTGGTAGGGGTAAGCCAAGGATCACGTAAAGCCTCCTGAGAGGTGGGACAATGGAGCAAATCGAGGACGGCAAGACGTCGGATGAAGGGCTTGGCTTGATTGGAAACAGGTTCCAGTATGGACCCCGAAATTTGATTTGCAGTCGCATTCTGCTGGGCGTGGTGTTTTCAGCATCAAAAGAAAGATAACCGCAGAGGGGAACGTAGGCGGTGGTTGCTGTGCAAAGAGAGAGCAATGAGCTCGTATTTCGTCTGTGTATGCGTGTGGAAGCGATCAAACTTGTGGACCAGTTTTTGGTGGTCGGTGTTTTGGATGACTTCGGGGACGACATAGCCAAAAGCGCTGGAGACAGAGGTGAGTTGGTCGTAGGGAGGATACAGGAGTTTTCCTGTGTGAAGAGATGAACAAACGAAAGTCAAGAGTGGGAAATGGACTTGCATGCCAAAGTCGACGATGACGATATCACGATCGGGGTCGTTGAAGTGATAGCAGATGTTCTCAGGTCTTTCAAGTAGGTGAAGGGAGGGGAGTGAGAGAGAGGAAAGCGAGCGTACATGAGGTCGCTGTGGACGATGCCGTGGTGGAGGTAATCGCCGGCATCGAGAAGGACGGTGACGGCTTCATGCAAAACTAAAAGCCCTGAAACAATGATTTGGGAGACGAGTAGAGCACAAGAAGAAAGACATACAATGTTGGGGTGGTCGAGACCGCTGAGAAGTCTGAGGCTCAGATAAGTGGTGAGAAAAAAAAAGTGCCTCATGTTGCGGTGGCTGTGTTATACAAAGATTACGTACTACAATGGCTAGAGTGTGCGCAAGGTCAAATTATCCAACCAACTCAAATCTTCGAACAACCCTCAATGAAGATGAAGGGAAACATAACCCTAGCATATCTGCACAAACGTTGTTCACGAGCAGTATCACAATTCTCAATTCAATACATTCTCTTACGCGACCCATCGTGAGACCTCGTCTTGATTTTGGGAAGAGGGATGTATAGGCATGAAATATACAACCGAACTGTTGAAAATATAGCTATTTCCACAAAATGGAGGCTATTCAATGAATTTAAGTCAGGGCTGAGGGACATGAGGTGAGGAGAAAAGTGCATACATGAAAGGTATTTCAGCCGCGAACGGGTAAAGTTGAACAGTGATGTTAACTTTGAGTGTCAAAAAATCTTTTTTGAGTCCTCTGTTGGATCACCTGTAGGAAAATCACATTCTTCCCAGGAAACATCTTCTTGGCTTCTTGGTTTTGGCATAAACGAAAAAAGTCTTTTCAGTTCTATTCCATTGATTGTCCATTGTCTTCTTGTCCTTTTACGAAATGAGAAGAACCAGTTATGTTGATCAGCTATCGACAATGATCAAGCATTTCAAGAACAGTGATATCGTTAGACCTATACAAGAATAATGTTCGAAGGCGCTGAGACCGCTTTCCTGTCTGTACTCGCCTATTGGGGGGCGCTTCAGGATTGTCCTTGTGGTTATTTCACACAGAAAGGTAGAGTGACGTCCATATGCCTCCCTTTGCATACGGTGGGGTAGCTTCTTTCTCCGTGTTGATGGTCAGGAAGTTCTTTCCTCGGGTTTCAGCTCTGGAAATTCTGTTGTCGACTCGTCCAAGAAGGCTTTTTTTTTTTCATCTGGCGCGGTGCATCGAGTGACGTGCGCATTCGCTCCTCAACAGGATACCGGATTCTAATTGGAGTAAATACGAATTGATTGAGGGTCCAAAATGATCGAGGAACAATCAATGATCGAGACACCAATGATTGATCTAGGAACCGAGAAATAAAGAACCGAGACTGACCAACAGTATTTGCGTGTTAGTAGCAAAGTTTCTACAATGGCAGTGAGCTTGAATTTGAATTACTTCACATTTTTATCTATCAAGGACAAGGACGTCCGAGTTTGGGACACAGCTAAGTGTGATGGGTAGTATACACTGTGTCTGTACATTTCGCATATCACACAGTGGCTGCAAGTGTCTTTTAACTTCATTGGACTTAAATTTATACGCAGTTGATTGTTTCGGATTTATAATGCAGGAAAAAGAAAAATAATAGACAAAGGGAAAAGACGACGTCACGTTGATCAGTTCTGTCCAATAATTGGTAATCAAATTTACACATGTCTATTGACAAGCTCACTGCCAATGATCATCCTTGTTCGCACTTTATTCTGTTCCTGTTCAATTTCAGTACTTTTTGCGAGGTTTGTTGTGACTGAATATCCTCTAGTCATTTAGATAGATCAAAGCTCCAAATTTTTGTTTCTCCAGAGTTGTTGCCATGGATGATGAGGATCTCTTGTGGTGGTAGATACAGGTGATGAAGTTTGTGCCCAAAGAGTACTATGATATATGGCAAGCACGGAAACATGCATGAAACACGTAGTGGTCTTACATCCGGGAATTACTACAGGAATCATATCTGTTCCAGACTAAAATTATACTACACTCCTAGATTGTGATGCTTGGTTACTCGATCATTTCATCATTGTCGGCTTCCCGGTCATCATTATTTGTCCTCTATTTATAGTTGTTGTGTTTTCATCGATAAGAATTTCCATTGACTTTTTGTGCTGCACTTGTTCACATCCCAACGCTGCTGACAGATTGAGCTCATAATATTCTCGCTTTTTCGGCTTGTCGAATATCTTGTACTCCAATTGCGGCATCTGTATGTGCGTCTTCGCACAGTCAAGCTTCTTATGCACACGTATGAACAGCTTGTTGCATGATCTGTTTAACTAATGTGCCTCGTAAGTGCTATGAGGTGAGAGCTAGTATACAGTCTTGAAGCTGATGACGCTGTCAACTCTAGATCCCTCTCACTGGCCCTGACTCTTCATGCCGTGAGACATGAAGTGTATAAGGGTGGTGCGTCTAAGCAGATCAAACGTGCTGCTTTCCAAATATCAACGCGATTCTCCAGTTTTTTCCCATCATCAACAAGTCAGGCACATCCCCAAGAGTTTACTGATCCTAGTCTACTTGCAACCACTCCACCCCCAGCTCTAAATGTGACTACACCGACAGCTCCTTATGCTCCGCTCAATGTTGCGCCGCGTTATCTGCTCCCGCCTTCGTTATTTCATGCCCTTTACTCTGGAACTCTATCTCTCCCTCCATTAACTGTATGCGCAGATTATGGTCCTTATCCTCCACCTACCTTATCAAAGGGCCCAGTCTATCGCAGATGCCGCCTCCATCACCCATACCACCCTTTTCCATTGCACTATTGTATCCCGTAATCTCTGGTATCTTGATATCAACAACGAAATGCGATAATGTATCGATCATCACAGAATGGCCATCATAATTTGCGGGTAATACCTGACACATGTTGACTGCATGGATGTACAATTCAACCATGAGGGCCTGGATATGGTTGTCTGCCTCATAATCCCTTCTTCCAATCTCCCTTGATTCCTAATGAATCCCCAAACAGGTCTCAATCGCCGTTTACAGCAAACATGACACCTTTGAATCTTTTCTCATATAAAATATGAAGAGCGGATTCATTTCAAACGTACTTGACTCTGCTCATGCTCAATACCTGGATAGTATTTTCAGGCAAAAGATGAAGATGAGAGGACATGGAAAACATGGGTGCATTCGGCGACAAAATTAGTGTTCATGTGTCGCCGGAGAGGAGCAGCAACTCTTGATAACATTAAAGGAAGACGTGAGTTCTTTTTGACGATTCCCAGAGCGTGGCATTTGGAAATTTGATTTCTCATCTAGACGAGCGGATTTGTGTAGATGAGATGACTGTACGCTGCCATTCTTACCCTTATGCTCATGTACTCGGTGTCGCTTGAATGTCCAGTAATCAAACGACGGCAATTTTTACATTTTGTATCAAGTGAATAAGACATTCACACATGCTGTTGATAAGGGATGCGCGAGAGAACCAATATCGCAGATGCGGGATATGTTTTGTCTTTTCGGGCTGGAAGCTCGAATTTGGTGGATCGCATTGGTGATGAAGGCGACGACTTTTACCGTGACCAACCCAATGCCGCGATTTCTACTTCGGCTCAACCAACAACCTTTAAATGCCACAGACATCACGGCCCGTGACTTATGAGTTCATCCATCCAGATGAAAAGGTGATAAATTCGACTGAAAGAATCAGGAATGTTAACCACAGCCTCCCATCTGGACCAGTTCTGTTCCAACATACCAGGATAGCAATTGATCATCCATCGTCGTTGTCATTGTTGTTAGAAGAAATCTGGGATATTTGTGCAACGCCGATTTTCTCTCAGTCCTGATTCTGAGATATCTTGTCTATTTCACAGTGACAAGAATATGTTTGAACGGCCCCAAGTAACAAAGATTCATCTCTAAGGACTATGCACATCATAATTCACTACAAGATAGATTCTCCAGGATCCATGCAGGCGTCAGTAGGCACTCACTTCATGGCCTTCATACCTACATACATTTTGCCAACAGTCTGCGGCAAAAAATTTTCAAGAAGAACCTCGAAGCTTTTCGCTTCGTCGATGAACAAGCAGAGACCTTCTTTGTTTCGATCCAACATCAAGTTGGCACCAAGGAAAAATTTTTCTGGGAATAAAATATATAGTCAGGATGCCATGAAATATAGAGATCACATACTAGTAAGTGTCTTTGAACCCCTTAAGACAGCGTAATCCACAAACCCACAGAAAGTTGTTCCAAGGTCAACAGCGACATCAAGGCGTTGTTCAAGGCTTAGAATCAACCCCTTGTCTGCGGAATCGAGCAAGGCTTAGACACGGAAGAGGAAGGCATCGATCCACAATCGGGAGCCAGCTTCATTCTAGTCAGTGTAATTAGTCACAGCTCGGCAAAGCGTTAAAATATGCTGCACCGGAGACGCAAAGGTGTTAAGCATGTTGAGATGATTGAACAACATGTCGGATGACCAAATATGGTCCTTGGCACGGTTGGCCGAGTCGTTGATCAGAGTAGGCATACGCTCCAGATCAAGCACTAGGAACTCGTCTGCTGCCGTGACATGGAAGCTTTGCAGGGTGTTTTCATTCAAGCCTCTGAGGTCATAGCTCTAGAAATGAGTGTCGAAATTGTGGAGTATTGCGGACGCGATGGTATGAACAAACCACATGTCCTTGCAGTTTGGTTGCCAGCATCCGACACAGCTCTTCAATCGGCTCTGTGTCGACGATATTGGCCAGCCCGGCGTTGGATGTCAGAAACGCGATTATGCTTCGAAATTGTGTCAGAGTTGATTGGAGGATAGTGGTGGTTTCCGAGGATATTGCCCTTTTGTGCTTCTTGACCGCAGGTTGCGAGTCCTCCGACATGGTGAAACAATGTTGAAACTATGTGACATGCCATAAATGGTAACCGGTAGTCGTAGACTTTGGACACTGTACAGCCGATGGAGCCTGTGCCAGAGGAAGGTATATTGAACTTACCCAGCTTTTTTGGCTGCTCTAGAAGCTATCAACTAATAAAAATGCAATTTGCGCTTCTCACCAGCGCTCTCGTCGCTGCTGTCCCGGCACTTGCAACCGATTTTGTTTGGTTTTCTGGTGCAAGCTGTACTGGCTTTGTCATCGGTCGCAGTCCCGGCGTAAATCCAGGCATATGTGTCTTCCTCGCCAACGGCGGCTCCGCAAAATCAATCAATTACCCTGGTGTTCCCAACCACGTCAACTTCTTCGCGTCTGGCGGCGCACACGATATCTGTTCTAATGCTTCGACTATCATCACTGGTGGCGGTTCTGGATGTGCCACCGCACCTGATGGGTAAGCCTTCTGATCCAGCGGCTATTGATCAAGTGGTGAACTGATGATAGATGAATGTAGGTAGGTTTAGCCTTGAGAGCTTCAACATCTACTAAATTGCAGACCCAAACAAGTCAAGATAGCCATCGAGTGTCCCAAGTCCTGATGAAGCGACATGTATTTGATTGAACTATTGATTCTGAAGCTTTTAAATACATCCTTTCTGAGCCTATATGAGCGACATACCAGCACATCTTTCTTAGGGCTGGGCAGGATACTGAATTACAGGAGGGGAAAAGCGCGAAAACATAATTTCAAACCATGATATATCATCTAGCATTCCTTTAGCTGTGCTTACACACAGTTAGACAATAAACCATCTTTCTTTTGAGAACCTGTTCTGAAGATTCAACCAAGATAAACTACCTAACCAGGTCCCAGACAACGTTACTTCTCCAATGGAATATTATGGCTTGAAATAGATATTCTATGGACACAAACTTGTCTTTTGTTTTTAGGTCACTACTTGTGCAGTCGTCGCTTATTGAACGTCGTTCCTTTCTCTTAGACGTCGAGGACTCCCTTATTCTATAATGGAATATTGTCATAATTCCAATCAACGGAGTCGATTCGGTACCAAAGGCCATATTTTGCAAGTGAGTGTTTTTTGTTCAGTGCAAAAGCTGAGTGACAGGAAAGCATTCACCAGATATCCAACTCCTGGTATTGTTTTCACGCATGCGAATGTCCGACTCAAGGAAGGATTGAGCAACTTTTCATGGATGGCCCTTGGACTACCCAATTGGTTTTGTTTTTTAAATACAAATGGTAAGCATTTTTTTACTCATAAAAAAAGGACGTCTTACCCGAGCACAAGGTGGATAAGGAGGGTAGGACAGAAACGCATCAGCTCCTGCACAGGCTGTGTAGCACCTGGAATATCTAGATATATTACCTAGGTAACGATAAGTGACAGGTATACCGAATTATCTGATGTTAGACCCCACCACCAGACATATCAGTAGTAAGTTGGTCAATCAGTGCAAAAAATCACAATTGGATGACAACACTTTCCTCTCCAGTACCTCCCAATTCAATACCTCTGCATGACCATGATTGGAGCAATTGACTGCCCTAACTTGTCGAATCTTCCTTCTTGCTGAGTCACTCGTTTCCTCCAAAACTTGAAGGAGGGCTTCCAATGTCGGTTCCCATATCTCTTTGTGAAAGCTTGTCAAATGAAGGGCGAGCACTAGGATAGCATCCACATCATTCTGAAAGGCCTTCTTCTTCTCCGACGCTCGTATACGATACCTCTTGGCCATAGTAGACAGAGGAATAATATCCTGTCCTCTGCTCACTCCTACCTGAAGCCGGTATATCTGGAAGCACAATATCAGCTTTAGCAAATTGAATAAAGTGCCTACAATGATGTGCCAAGGGTGAACGCTGTCAAACAAAGTAATGGTTTCTCAATTAGTGGCAGTGACCTTGCTCATTGTTATGTTTTTACAATCATGACCCTGTTCAAATTGTTGTTTCAACAGTTGGGTGCATTCTTGAAAGTCAGTTCTGTAACACAAAGCACAAAATAAAACAAGTCTGCGCGTCACGAAACGGCAATCAATGAATATCAGCATACTCACAGCCCAAGTCTGATGCAAACAAGCTATCGTCGACAAGTCCAATACAGCCAACGTTGATCGAGGAATGTTTTAATTGATTAATGATATCCACCGCTGGAAACAGAGAATCAGTGATTTCGGGGGTAAGGAAAAGCACACTTTGATTAAAAATTTGATGAGTGTTGTCCTCTTTTTATATGAGAATACTCTTGGCCACCCTTGCTCAACGACATAACAACCTTCACATTCAGGCTTGATATGAACTTTGCGTTATGCAGGTTTCAAGTGCAGACGCATATGCCGGGTCGCGTGGTCATTGACGGGAAACTGGAGGACTTGCAGCATCAGAAAATTGTCCTGTTTAAAGACGACTAGGCAAGTATTCAGCAGTTCGGCAGTCAGCCCGTGATCGCAACAAAAAGTTTTCTTGCGTACCATCAATAAGATTAGTCGAAAACTTTCATCAGGTTATGAAATGGCAGTATCTCTACTCTGAGGCAAGAAGCAAGAGTTGCATTCTTGAGAATTACAAGGGTGGGGATCCAGGATTAATGTTGGTCCTTGGTCATTCGCCAGATAGCCTGTGGTTTAAGGAACTGAATTGGCCTTCCGTGAACATTATTGCACAGTCTACTGCAATTACTGCAATCAATGTTATGATGATTTCTATTGATCCACGTCATTTTACAATCTCTTTCGATTGTCTATGAAGGTGATAAGACCACCAAGTCCCAGAAGAGTATTTGAGATTACATCACCCTGTATTTTTCTCATGCTTTGTATGTATATATAAACGCGTCATTTCAATCTGACTTTTTACCCTGATGTATTGAACATAGAAGCGTGGGAATCTGGGTATTTTGTGCGCCAGTACTACTTTTCTAATCCATACCAATGTCCATAGAACTGGAGGATTTAGCCTACTCACGATTTCTAGTAGAAGAATACCGGCCGGCATCTCCAACAAATATAAATGACCTGTTTCCTCAATCAGCTTCTTTTGGTGAGGATGTCGTGCTGGACAACATCCAACCACCCTGGAAACGCAGTCTTTTCGCTCTTCTCGAACGACCGACTTCGTCGCCTTCTGCATTTCTTGTATATGCAATGACAACTGCACTTATTATCGTTTCTGCATTGATAACAGTGCTTGAGACAGTTCCGGCCTTTCATTCTATCTCGGGCCGGGTATGGTTTGGTATAGAGACGAGTTTGGTGGCATTGTTCACTGTCGAGTATCTTGCGCGGTGCTTAGCGTGGAGTAATACGTGGAAGAGCCTTTGCAAATGGACATTTTGTCAGTCATTGTTCCTCTGAATGTTTTTTTTTGATTGGTCAAGTCCAGGCTCTGACATCGCCCAGCATTTTATGGGATTATTGATGTCCTTTCAGTCATGCCTTACTACATCGAGGTATTGCTTCAACAAGATACTGTGAGTTTTTTTGTACAGCTGGCTCTTCACTTGATCATGTTCCTCAGTCTATTCTTTTTCGTTTTTCCATTCTTCGGATGTTTCGTTTGCTCAGAGTCTTTCGTCCGTTCAGATATACCCATACGATACTCTTGTGAGTGTTTCCAATCCATTTTCGTTGATCGGGAGGTAATGCGACCTTCACAGGACTATAGAGGTCATGTACCTTTCTGTACGGCGATCTCAACATGCTCTCCTTGCCATCGCGTTTTTTGTGGTCATGATACTTACCGTTTTTAGTACTCTTTTGTACGTATGTTGGATTTGACGTGCGGTTTGATATTGAATGGAACTAGGTACTTCGCAGAGCGAGGAACATGGGACGAGACACTCCAGGCATTTATTAACTCTGATGGTGATCCTACCCAGTTCAGTGTAGGTCTCGATCATCATCAGGTAAATCTCTTGCTTAGCAAAATTAGTCTATCCCAGCTGCAGCCTGGTGAGTGATTACCACCTGGTTTATATTCCCCTTCTCACTATATGTTTCCCAGGTTCGTTCTTGTTAGTAAGTCCTTCGGAATCTTCTGTCCCAGCTGTGGTTTGAAGCAACTCAGCTATTACGACTGTTGGTTATGGAGAAATCACGCCGCATTCGTTTCTGGGAAGATTGATCACAATACCTATCCTTGTCTTTGGACTGTTGTTGATTACGTTACCAAGTTTCGTATTAGGACGCGAGTTTAGTCTCGTCTGGGAGAAAATGATATCCAAAAAGGTCAGTCCCTGTCGTCCATTACTTTTTTGTTCGAAATGCAAACATTCCATCAGCAAGACGTGGGTCAAGACGGCGCAGGAGACCAATTGTATTTACCTTCCGATCGAGATTCTACACGTCCTCTGCGTCTCAGTTCCTCAAGCCTAATGCATTCGCCTTTGCCGAAAGGAGTGAGAGATTTGTCGAACACGAAACTGGCACAGAATCAGACCGAGTTGAGTAAGCAGATTGTAGATTTGAGTCGGATGGTCGAGGAGCAGGGGCAGTTGTTAAGGCGAGTAATGAAGGTTCTGGAGGGGGAGAATTCGAACTTAGGGAAGGGAAAGGAGCGTGAAGGAGAATGTATTGCTTATAGTTCTGGTTATCAATATTAGCACACTGATGACGTTATTACGTGATGGGTTACTGAGTGTAGCATGGTCCATCCGCTATCTTATCTACCGACGGCCATGTCAGATGCAATGCTGGCCCAGATTCTTACCCAGCTTGAAGCTATGCAACGCAGTCAGCAGACTATGCAGGCCAAGGTATGGCAGAAACTCTCGCCTTAACAAATCTAATGATTTATAGCTGGATGCTCTGACTGGCCAACCTGCAGAGTCTAAACCCCTGTCACTCGACAAGAATGAGCTTGTGTCTCCTGCAGCACCTAGTGTTGTGCCGACAAAGGACTCATTGCCGGATAAGGAACGCGAAAAAAATCTATACCCCGGGCGTGTCAATCTCACCAGTGCGTCTTTGTTTCGTCTATTCTTATTTTGTTTCCCACAAGTTATTTCTCAGCATACCCTGACCAGCATGGCATCAAGCCATGTCGCCTCAACTGGGGCGCAACGACTCCGACAGAGCGAGGACCTGTAGTTTGTTCACGGCTCCCATCATCTCTTAAACAGCGTAATGCCCTTGGTGCACATTCTGGGTCCTACTCCATCTACCGTGCTCTGTCCATTGCAATGGGCTCCCTCTCCCCCAATCACAAACCAGATTATACAATGACAGAACCTCCTGTTGACTTTCCTCCTCAATTATCATGGTCCGATCCCAAAAAGATTGTATCATTCGATCCCTGGGGTCACCTCGTTCAGACAGTGTTCAAAGCTGAGATGGATGCTGGGCTAGATATTCGACCGAGTATTGCAGTGACAAAAGCTCATTTGAAGATGAGCGAACTGGATGAGGCAGCAAGGAATGGTACGATTGATATTGACGGAGAGTTTGTATTGAGGAGTAGGCCCGTGAAGAATGAAGATGGGACCGAGAGTACTGGAGACAGTGGTATTGAGGTCAATGTCAGCAAGGCTGCTGTCGAGCCCGTATGGTATATGCCTGGCGTGGCCGAGCGATTCGGAATGTCTGTACAATGCCCTATTAGATCCCGGATGATCGCTAATGGCCATGTATAGCTCAGAAAGTCTCTTGCGCCGCGCACTCTTTGAAGATACAGGAGGGATGTACCCTGAGCTCATCACGCGTCCGGATATCAAGGCCTTTTTGCCTCCTATAGGAAACCTTACAGTCTATGTCTGTCAGTGGCACTAATGAAGTTTTCTATCCAATTAGCATTCACTAATTTAGTCTAGTTGGTAACCCTGCCTATCTCTCAGACGAGAGCAAGGTTTTGACTTTACGGGTCCACGATGAATGTATGGCATCGTTCAACAAGGATGTACGTGCACTGATACTTCATCAGGCAATGGCTCCGACGTCTTCGGTTCCGACATCTGCACCTGCAAACCATACCTCGTTTATGCAATTGAGGAATGTATTCGTGGTGTCCAATCCGGTGGCGTTGGTGTCGTTGTTTACTTCAGAAAGGAAGGTCGAGCCCTTGGCGAAGTCACTAAGTACGTTGAATCGGTTTGTCTTTGGGTTTTATGACTGGATGTATTCTGAAAGGTACCTGGTCTACAACTTGCGCAAGCGTGGAGGCGATTCAGCTGACAGGTACTTCAAGTCCACAGAGATGATTGCTGGAGTGAAGGATATGCGATTCCAAGCCCTAATGCCTGATGTTCTACACTGGCTTGGTATCAAGAAGATTGATCGCATGGTCAGCATGAGTGACATGTGATTACCACGACTCAATTATTCGAGATGATTCTGATCTGTCTTTCAGGAAATACGATGCCATTGTAAGGAGCGGAATACCTATTCTGAAACGATATGATATTCCTGGTATGTATTCATCGTCAGATACCGATTGTACTGATTTTGATATCAGATCATCTAATCCCTCCTGACTCTCGAGTGGAGATTGATGCAAAGATTGCTGCAGGCTACTTCTCGAGTGGAAAGAAGGTGACAGAAGCAGATTTGGTCAAGACGGTGGGAAGAGCATGGGAAGAGACAGAGCACTAACCAGATTCTTAGGGTCCCGTGATTAGAATACTAGTTCTTGTTTCTTTCCCTCAATAACATGCATTATACAAACGAGAGAAATAATCAGAAAATCAGGACATGATGTAGAACGGATAAGAAAATTTGAATGGCCAATAAAGAAGGGAGAAAACGTATAACTAGTGACCTCAACCAGGATACTTATCCCAGGTGGCCGCGTGACATTTAAACGTCCTCACTCCCGCACGATCCAGATAATTCCTGACATTTTCCGCCTTCTTATCATCCAACAACTCGCTCGTCGAGATAGGATATTCACTCTCTTTGCATACGATCAAAATCGTAGGTTCGATGCTATCCTCGAGATCGTGTATGTCAGCGCCGTATTTTTTCAGCAGTTCTTCGTAGAGATAATCAAGTGCGAGATCGTATTCATCACGTTTATACGATTTGCCAGTAAGGTGGTAGACGACATCAAAGACTTGCAAAGCAGTGATGGTGTAGCCTGCAGCGTAGTAAGGCATTGCTCAGATTAGTTTCTGAACGGGAGGGATTTCAACATTATTTGGAACAAAAGAAATGGCGATATAGAGAACCTACAGGAGGTAGAGGGATGGTGGCAGTTGTTTGTGTTGTGAAAATGAGGTGGCAACACTAACCATAAAGTTCAACACCTCTGATCCTTAGCAATTCGTGACATCACCATATGACTCCCAGGCTGTGTGAACCGTCCCATTTTTGGATGTGAATATTATTGCATCAGTGAATGAGTTAACTGCTGGAAAATGACAACCACATTGGTAACAATTGTGTGATTCATAAGTCCATTTGGCCTAGTGACCAAGTGAGGCAAACAGAAATTTTCTACTGGCAAGATATGCTAAAAGCTTAATCAGCATTAAGAATACCACTAGAAAATACCCCCAAGATAAATTGATTGTTGGAAACTGGTGCTGTATTTTGATAGGTTATGAGAATCTACAACCCAATAGTCAGCCTAAGTACTAATTATAAGAGAGACAATCTCACCTCAGGGGTCACCTATGAAGGTAGATGACTGAGGGAGCTACTACATAGTGTCCAAGTGTCAAGTAGGGACTTCAGTTTCCCCAGGGCTTGATCTCAACTTATAGGTTGGATCAACCTCTACAGTAGGCCCTCTTCAGATAGTAAAGATTCCTTCTAGAATACTGAGAAACAAGAGATGGATTCAGATAGAGTCTACTAGGTGGAGAACAAAAAACTGAAATGCTAACCACAATTACTGGCTTATAACTGAAGGGGCTTGGCAAACTGTTACAAAGGATAGGGTATAGGTGTAAATAGTGTGACACAGTTGTCACAGGGGGACTGTGACACCAAGGTTATATGAGATGAGTTACTACTCTGGTTGCCTGGTTGCTACAGGATAAAATGATGAAGAAATATTATACTAATGTCACTACATGATAGACCAATAGAAGATAAAGCTATGTCATATCAGTTGAATGAAACAATGTCATAAGGACAAATGGTAGCAGTTTAGAATAATAATGGAGATCACCAAGAAAATGGATTACAATTGAAAATATATGATAATTTCTTGGATAGCTTGATCATAAAGAAGACCTCAACCTTGCCTTCATTAATACACTCTCAGATGTAATGGTAATGAATATCTATTGTAAAGGTGACCAGAGTAGAGTCTTCAGGAGAATCCTCATTTAAATTACACTTCATAGAATATGTTATAGAACTGCATTGGGACTACAATTATTATCAGCTCTGTGTAGTGCAAGTGTTGGGTTGAGCTAACCCTAGGACTGAGTTGTTTTTTATTCAGGATGAACAAAGAGAACTCAACAGAGTTCCCCTTAGATTTGGACTGCTACTTATACCTTTTACACATGGTCTGTACTACTAAACCCTAACCTACTAATAATCTAATAGAATCTACTAGAATGTTCCTAGACATATGACCTATGTAACATGACTGATCTTGTGACTGATTTATCACAGTAATGTGACAATTGTGATATGATATGTGATCCTGATCATGTGACTTCCCTATTATCTAATTAAAAGTAAAGTAAAGTAAAAAATAAAAGAGATAAAGAAATAAAAGTTATTATAGCCAAGGTGGCTTATAATACTCTAGACTGATAATGAGTGGATGATAGAGGAGATGTTGGCAATAAGGAATAAAGTTGGTAAAGACAATATAACAGATGATTGTAA
>Ga0153993_100437_pt1 | contig 15619 bp, 19 predicted proteins | sample TSNC077MetaG_FD_104706 | JGI IMG/M metagenome (GOLD analysis project Ga0153993, IMG submission 104706) | Attine ant fungus gardens microbial communities from North Carolina, USA - TSNC077 MetaG | ecosystem: Host-associated > Fungi > Mycelium > Unclassified | place: USA: North Carolina, Lumber...
GAGGGGCAGGAAGCGCCCGGCGGCGACGGCCGCGACGATCCGCTTCCACACCTCGGGCCGGTGCTCCTTGACCCACGCGTACTGCTGGGCGCTCGACATCCCGTAGACGAAGTCGTCGGTCTGATCGATGAGGTCGGCCATCGAGGAGGTCGTGCGCGCCACCTTGCGCACCGTCTCGCGCACCGGCCAGAGCCAGGCGGAGTCGATGTGCGCGTGCCCGACGGCGGAGATCCGGTGGGCCGACGCGTCGGCGGGTGCGGCCAGGGCGGGGGCGAGCGCCGCACGGGCCGCGGCCGCCGTCTCCGGGATGCGCTGCAGGTCGAGTGCGTCGAGCGCGTCGTCGAGGGCCTGCAGGATCCGCATGCGCCGCGGGCCTTCGGGCAGCTCGGCCTGCAGTTCCAGCAGCACCGCGATGTCGAGTCCCAGCTCGTGCACCTCGGGCTCGAACACGGCGAGGTCGAACCGGCGGGTCGTGTAGAGCGGCTTCGGCGACGAGGTCAGGATGTCGCCCTCCTGGGTGGGAAGGAAGGGGTGGTAGTCGAGCAGGACAGGGTTGGCCGCGGCCTCCACGTACAGCTCGACCGGCTCGCCGCCCGCGGCGCTCTCGGCGACCAGCACCCACTGGTTGCGCGGATTGATCGACTTCACCGGCGTCCCGTCCGGCCGGTAGACCAGGCCCTCGCACTGGAAGCCGGGCATGTTCGTGTCGAACCCGAGGTCGGCGACCACCTCGATGCGCCGCCCGGCCCATTCGGAGGGAATCGTGCCGGTCAGCCGGAACCAGGTCGTGCCCCACGCCGGTCCCCACGGCGTGCCTACCGTCGTGGGCGTGTACTCGAGAGCGAGACCCTCGGCCGGCGGGACGGGCTCCCCCGGCAGCTCGTTCCATGCAACCTCCAGCGGGACGGAGACGCCGTGCGTCGCCGGCAGGATGCGCTCGTCGAGCACGCGTCGGGCGCGGCCGGTGGTGAGGGTGATGTCGTCGTGCATGCGTTCCTTCGGCTCTGGAGGACCTACGCCGCAGGTCCTGCAGGCGCCGACCATCAGGGCGAGGTTATCCGGCTCGTCAGACGTGATCAAGGGTCGGGGCGCGGTCGAAACCGGGACGAAAGCGACCACGCTTTCCGCCCCCTGTCAATCCCCCTGACAACGATCCGCGGCTGTGCTGTCGGTAAGGCACACTAAGACCATCATGGGAAAACTCGTCTACGGTTCGGGTCAGGAATACGACCTGGATGACCGCGTGCTGAGTCACGTCAAGCTCGCGGTCGTCGCGAAACTCCGGAGGCACGAGAGCTTCCTCCTGAATTGGGATGTGCCCGTCGAGCAGGGCTCCGGCCGCGTCTCCCTCTGGATCAGCCGCGAGGTTCCGCTGGTGTTCCAGTTCAACGGCAGTCGCCCTCCCACGATCAACCCGCAGTGGCTGGAAGCGCTCATGCACACGTCCCAGCGCACCGGCGGCATGACGGTCATGTCGGAGGACCAGCTGGAAACGCACCTGCCGGGCTGACCGGCGAGAGCCGTATGCGGGTCAGTTGCCTGCCGCGGCCGCCGCAGCCGCCGCCTTCGCGAGCGCCGTGAACTCCTCCACGCCGAACGCGGTGCCCTGGATGCCCCAGCCGCCCTCGGCCGCCTCGGCGAGGATGACCCAGGTGCGCACGTCGCTGCCGGCGGCCGCGCGGACGATGTCGGTCGTCTCCCGGGTGATGGTGCGCTGGCCCTCGCGGTCGAGGGAGCCGGGCGGGGTCACGATCTGCACGCGCACGATGGACGCCGACGGGGTCGCCGCGGTGCCGAGGGCGCTCGTCGGGAGGCGGTGGATGAACGCCGCCGTGTTGTCCAGGTGGAATGCGCCGGGCTGGGCGACGCCCTCCGCGCGGAGGACGGCGTGGGTGAGCTCGTCGACGAGTCGCTCGTCCGCGTCGCCGGGGAAGAGGGTGGTGGGGGCGTAGACGTCGATCATGGGCATGGTGACTGCTCCTGTCAAAACTATGATGGTGTGCATAGACGGTAGATTATGACGGTAGTCATAGTCAAGGCCTCCCGTCGGAATGGAGCACGCGCGTGACCGCAGACGTCCGATCGCGCATGGTCGACGGCGCCATCCGGCTGCTCGCGACCCGCGGCCTCGCCGGCACCTCGTTCTCGGAGGTGCTGGAGGCGACGGGAGCCCCGCGCGGCTCGATCTACCACCACTTCCCCGGCGGCAAGGACGAGCTCATCGCCGCCGCGGTCGACCGCTCGGCCGACAACGCCGTCACCCTGCTCGACCAGCGCGCGGGGGAGCCGGCCGACCGGGTCGCCGAGCTGTTCCTCGACGCGTGGCGGCTGCTCCTGACGCGCTCCGGATTCGAGGCGGGTTGCGCGCTGGTCGCGGTGACGGTGGACGCCGATACCGAGGTCTTGCGCGAGCGCGCCGCCGCGGCCTTCACCGTGTGGCGCGGCCATCTCGCCGAGCTCCTGGCGCGGGGCGGCCTCCCGCCCGAGGCGGCGCAGCGCACGGCGACCCTGCTGCTCGCGGCAGCGGAGGGCGGCGTGATCCTCAGCCGCGCGACGCACGACCTCGAGCCGTTCGACACCGTCGCCGCGGCGCTTCTCGATCAGGTGCGGGCCGGCCTGGCCCCCAGGACACCGACCCCCTGACGAGCGCGACGCCCCGGGGTACCGTGCGCCACAGATCCACTCATGGAGACCGGATGCACGGAAGGAGCGCATCATGCCGGGACAGCCCCAGCTGAAGGACGAGAAGCTGTACGAGAAGCTGCGCGACGAGGGCGACTCGAAGGAGAAGGCGGCGCGGATTTCGAACGCCGCCGCCGCTCGCGGGCGCTCGTCGGTCGGCCGCAAGGGCGGCGAATCGGGGTCGTACGACGACTGGACCGTGCCCGAGCTCAAGAAGCGGGCGAAGGAGCTCGGCCTCAGCGGCTACTCGAAGAAGAACAAGGCGGCGCTGATCGAGGAGCTCCGCAACCACTGATCCGGACCGCGGGCCGTGGGCGCGCAGCGCGTATGCTCGCGGCATGGATCTGCGGGAGGTCGCCGGCGAGCTCTACGCCGCTGCGCCCGCCGAGTTCGTCGAACGTCGCAGCGCGGCCGCCGCGGGAGCCGACCGCGACCTGGCGAAGGAGATCCGCGCCTTCCGCAAGCCGACCGCCTCCGCGGCGGCGATCAACGCGCTGGTGCGCGAGCATCCCGACACCGTCGAGGACGTGCTCGAGATCGGCGACCGGATGCGGGCCGCCTTCGCCGACCGCGACCGGGCGGCGATCCGCGAGCTGACCCGCGACCGCCAGCGGTTGCTCCAGAAGGCGACCCGCGGCCTCGGCCTGAGCGCCGCGGTCGAGCGCGAGGTCGAGGAGACGCTGCAGGCAGCGGTCGTCGATCCGGCAGCCGCCGCGGCAGTACGCAGCGGGATGCTGCTGCGGGCGCTCGAGTCCACCGGCGTCGACCAGGTGGACGTCTCGGACGCCGTCGCCCTCCCGGTGGATGTGGACGCGCCCCCGCCCGAGCGGCCCGCACGCGCGCGGAAGGCCGTAGACGAGACGCCCGACGTACCCGAACGCGAGAGCGCGAGCGAGCGCCGCGAGCGGCAGCGGCGCCTTCGCACGGCCGAGAAGGCCGTGGAGCGGGCGCGCGCCGAGACCGACGGCCTCGACGACGAACTCGACACCGAGGTCGACCGCCGCAGCGACCTGGAGGCCGAACGCGACACCCTCCAACGCCGGCTGGAACGCACGACCGAGGAACTCGCGGAGTCGCGCGCGGCCGAACGCGACCTGCGCAAGCGCATCTCGGCGGCCCACACCGCCCTCCGCGCCGCCGAACGGGAGCTGCGCGCGGCGCAGGATGAGGACGCCTAAGGGGCCAGCCCCGGACTCACGAAGGGCGAAACGACGAAGGGCCGCGGCGGATGCCACGGCCCTTCGATGGGGAACGGATCAGGCGCGGGGCGCCTTGGCCGCCTTGACGGCGGCGAAGTAGTCGCTCGAGGGGCGCAGCCAGAGCAGCACCACACCGATGATCGACAGGACGACCTGGAGGGCGCCGACGCCGAAGCTCGTCAGGATGTTCAGCAACGAGAGCGCCGTGAGGATCGTCAGGACGATCCGCGCCCAGCCGGCGCCGCGGCGGGCGAAGAACGCGAACAGCACGAAGACGACCGCCCAGAAGATCAGGGTGACGATGGTCCAGATCGTGACGGCCGCGATGGTGGCGTCGATGACCTGGTTCGCATCCAGGCCGCGCAGGTCGGTGCCGTTGCGCTGGAGGGTGTCGAGCGCCTCCTGCCGCGTGCTGCCGATCGACACGATCGTGATGATGCCGCTGATGACGCTGACGACGGCCGAGGCGATGAACAGCCAGAACGCCGTGTTGACGGTGCTCGGCGGCGCACTCGGAGCGACGGCCGGAGCACCCGGTGTCGCACCGTACGCCGGGAAGGCGGGCGGCGCCGGCGGAAGGTCGGCGGCAGGGGCTGCGGGCGCGGCCGGAGCGGCCGGCGGCGCGGGGGGCTCGACCGGGGCCGCGGGCGGCTCGGGCGATGCGGCCGGAGCGGCGTCCGGAACCGGCGGAGCCGGGGGGACGGGCGGGACCGGCGGGGCGGCGTCCGACCCGGCGGGGGCGCCGGCCGGCTCGTGCGGCGTGTTCTCGTCGTTCGGAATTGTCATGCCGCGACCCTACTGCGGTATGGACAGGTCTGACTAGCCTTCCACGCGGGTCGCCGGATCCTCCCCCTCGTCCGCGTGGGCCAGCGGAGATGGGACCGGGGCGAGCGGCTCGGTGGCCGGACCCTCGAGCACGGAGCCGTCGGGGGCGAAGCGGGAGCCGTGCAGCGGGCAGTCCCAGGAGAGCTCGGCGTCGTTCCAGCGCACGACTCCGCCGAGGTGCGGGCAGACCGCGGCGACGGCGCAGGTCGTTCCGTCGACGGTCGAGATGCCGGCGGGCGCCATCCCGTGCCGGACCACTCTGCCGTTCCCCTCTGGAGGTGCGGGGACGTCGGCGAGCTCGGGGGCGGTGGCGGCGCCCGTCCAGCCGGCCGCGGCGGACGCGCCGACGGACGCGTTCATCGCGACGCCCTCGGCGAGGTCGCCCGGGCGCGTCACCCGGTGGTGGAGCACGCGCGCCCACTCGAGCGTCTCGCCGGTGAGGTCGGCCGCCAGGCTGAGCGCGGCGGCGACGGCGTTCGTCATGCCCCACTTGGCGTAGCCGGTGGCGAGGAAGACGCGGCCGCGCCCGCGAGGCAACCAGCCGACGAAAGGCACGTGGTTCGCGGAGCGGTAGTCCTGCGCCGCCCACCACTGCGTGCGCTCGGCGCCAGGGAACCGCTCCTCGGCCCACGCCGTGAGCTCCGCGAGCCGCTGCGCGGGGGAGTCCGCGCGACCGACGGGATGACCGTTCCCGCCGACCAGCAACAGGTCGCCCTGGGCGTCGGCCGCCTGGCGCAGGGAACGCGTCGGCGTCTCGGCCGAGAGGTACATCGCCTGCGGGATGTCGCCGGGCACCCGGAAGGCGGCGACGTACGAACGTTCGGCGGCGGTCTTCGCGAAGTAGAGGCCACGGTCCAGGATGGGCGTGCCCGTCGCGAGCACCACCTGGTCCGCCTGCGTGCGACCCGAGGTGCTGGTGATGACGGCAGGCGCGGAGGCCGAGATGGCCGTGACGCGCTCGCCCTCGACGACGCGACCGCCGAGGCGGCGGAGCTCGGCCGCGAGCGCGGCGAGCACGAGCATCGGGTGCACCTGCGCCTGCCCGCCGAGCGTCAGTGCGCCCTCGACCGCGAACGGCAGCTCGGGCGCGCTCGGCGCCTGGCCGGCGGGCAGCCCGGCCGCTTGCAGTGCCGCGAGTTCGGCCTCCAACTGGTCGACGCCATCGGCGCTGGTCGCGTACGTCACGGCGTCGCGCATCTCGTACGGGACGCCCTGAGCGTCGAGGAAGTCGAGCAGCCAGCCTTGTCCGGCGGTGTTCCCGTCGACGTAGGCGCAGAGCACACGGTCGGAGGTGCGGCGGCGGATCCCCGCGAGCGTCGTGCCCTGCAGCAGGCTCACCTTTCCGGTGGTGTTCCCGGTCGTGACGGCGCCGACGGTGCGCGCCTCGAGCACCGCGACGCGGCCTCCCGCTCGCGCCAGCATCACGGCGGTCGCGAGCCCCGTGAGCCCGGCCCCCACCACGACCGTGTCGTAGCGGCCGTCCCACTCGAACGGATCGGTGGGGATGGCCGGGGCCGTCTCGAGCCAGAGGGACATCGTCAGACCCGGGGCATCAGGAGAGGGAGTCGAAGTCGAACCAGAAGGCGTCGTCCTCGTCCTCGCCGGAGGCGTGATCGGTGGCGGTCTCGCGCGGGATGGTCGCCGTCTCGATGCGCACGCGCGTCTGACACGTCACGAACAACTCGGTCGGCGGGCGGCTCGATTGGGTGATGGCGACGAAGTCCCCGTCGTTCCGGCTCGCCTGCACCACCCGTTCTTTGAGCTCGTCGACCGGCGCGCGGTCGACGAACGTGAAGCGGAGGTCGTCGATGTAGACGTGGAACACCTGCATGCCTCTCCCGCTCGCTTTCCGTCTCTCGTCGGATGGGATGTCCCGGCCGATAGTACGCGGCGTGGGATGTTTCGCCAGTGCAGTTCTGCATCCTCACCGTTCGTCCATCCACGCCGGGGCTGTCAAGCGGGTTGCGCGCGGGTCGTCCAGAGGGTTGCGTGCAGGGTATGACCGATCGCACACGACCCCTGTCCGCCCTGGCCCTCGTCTGCACGCTCAAGCCGTCCCCGGCGGAGTCGAGCAGCCAGCTCCTCGCCACGCAGCTCCTCGACGAGCTCACCACGCACGGCGTCACCGGCACGGCCGTGCGCCTGGCTGACTACGACATCAAGCCCGGCGTCTCGCTCGACGAGGGCGACGGCGACCAGTGGCCGCAGATCCGGGAGCAGGTCATCGCCTCCGACATCCTGGTGATCGTCACCCCGACGTGGATGGGGCACCTCTCGTCGATCGCCCAGCGCGTGCTGGAACGCCTGGACGCCGAGCTGTCGGAGACCGACGCCGACGGGCGTCCGCTCGTGGAGGGCAAGGTCGCGATCGTCGGTGTCGTGGGCAACGAGGACGGCGCGCACGCCATCATCGCCGACCTCTTCCAGGGGCTGAACGACGTGGGCTTCACCATCCCGTCGCAGGGGGCGACCTACTGGAACGGGGAGGCGATGCAGACCGTGGACTACAAAGACCTCGACGAGACGCCCGAGAGCACGGCCAGCACGAACGCGAGCGTGGCGAAGAACGCTGCGCACATCGCCCGGCTGCTGGCGTCGACGCCGTACTGAGCCGCCGCAGCTAGCATGACGGGGTGATCGCCCCCTCCACCCGGCCCGAGCCCGACCCCGCGCTCGTCGCGCGCCTCCGGGCCGCGGGCTGCGTCTTCGCGGAGGACGAGGCGGCGCTGCTGACCGAGGCCGCCGCCGGCTCGGAGGTGGAGCTGGAACGGCTGGCCGCCCGCCGTGTCGCCGGCGAGCCGCTCGAACCGCTGCTCGGCTGGGCCGAGTTCGCCGGGATGCGGCTGCGGGTCGAGCCGGGCGTCTTCGTCCCCCGCCACCGCACCGAACTGCTCGCCGAGCGGGCGGCGCAGGAGGCGATGGCCCGGCCAGGCGCGACGGTGCTCGACCTGTGCTGCGGGGTCGGCGCCATCGGAGCGGTGGTGCTGCAGCGCGTACCGGGTGTCCGCCTGTTCGCGGCGGACATCGAGCCGGCTGCGGTGCGATGCGCCCGCGCCAACCTGGAGCCGGACGGCCGCGTGTTCGAGGGCGACCTCTTCTCGGCGCTGCCCGGCGCCCTCCGCGGCGGGCTGGATGTGATCGCGGTCAACGCTCCCTACGTTCCGACCCGCGAGATCCCTCGCATGCCTCCGGAGGCGCGCGACCACGAGCCCGCCGTCGCGCTCGACGGCGGTGGTGACGGCCTCGACGTGCACCGCCGGATCGCCGCGGAGGCGGCGGACTGGCTGGCGCCCAGCGGTGTGCTGCTCATCGAGGCGAGCGACGAGCAGGCGCCCGTGAGCGCGGCCCTCTTCGAGGCGGCCGGGCTCGCCGTCGCCGTCGAGCAGGACGACGAGCGCGGCTCCACCCTCGTCATCGCGCGGGCAGCGGCGTCTTCCTGACCAGCGTTGGCTGACGGCGGAACTGGCCGCAGAGCACCAGCACGACCGCGATGACCGTGCACACGATCCAGCCCGTCCAGCCGAGCGGGAGGAGCGCGAAGGGCGAGGCGGGCGAGCCCGCGGCCAGCAGGAGCGCACCGATGCCCGCCGACGCGTTGAAGGCGCCGTGCGCGAAGACCGCGGGCCAGACCGAGCCGGAGCGCAGGCGCAGCCAGCCGATCAGCACGCCGTACGCCATGCATCCCACGGTCATGAGCAGCACGCCGAGCAGGTTGGGCTCGGCGAAGTTGTAGCCGAGCAGGATGAGGGGGCTGTGCCAGAGGCCCCACAGCGCACCGGTCAGGAGCAGTGCCGGCCACGTGCCGAGCGGACGGAGGCTCGGGAGCAGCCACCCGCGCCAGCCGAGCTCCTCTCCGACCGTCGCGAACCCGTTGAAGAGTGCGGCGAACGGGATCGTGAGCAGTTGCACGGCCACCAGTACGCCGACCGGGACGGGCAGTTGCTGCTCCACGCCGGACGCCGCGAGCTGGGTGCGGAGCAGTTCGGCGAACCCCGAGAACCCGGTCAGATCGAGTTGCACCGCGCCGACCGCCGCCGCCAGGAACACCGCCGCGACCGAGATCGCGATGGAGCCGAAGATGCCCGCGAGGGTGAGGCCGATGAGCCGCCACGCCGGGCGCAGCGGCCACATCCCGAGGTACTCCGGCACGGAGCCCGGCCGGGGCCGCTGCACCAGGAAGACCGCGACCAGCGCGCCGATCGTGGGCGTGAACATCATCGCGATCAGGATGAGCGGAGCGAACGGATTGCGCAGACCGCCGTCGAGCCAGAGTGGCAGCGCCACCAGCCAGGCCAGCCCGAAGGCGACCACGATGTACGCGGCGACGGCGGGCCACGGCACGCGGGCCGGCCGGTCGGGGCGCACGGTCTCGTCCACGGGCGCGACCGGCGCCGCGGCGGTCATGCGGCGCCTCCCGAGGCGTCCTGGAGCTGGGCCGGGTCGAGGACGAACAGGCCGCCCACCCGGCGGTCGGGATGCAGCGAGACGCGTCCGATCATGTCGCCCGCCTCGAAGCGCAGCGGCACATCCACGACCGTCAGGTCGCCGAGTCGGCGCGACGTCGGCTCGCCGGTGCCCTCGAACGCGCCGACCGCGCTCGCGACCTGCGCCCACACGGCGCCCAGTCCGGTGGAGTCCAGGGCGTCCGCCATCCGTTCGTCGAACCGCGCCGTGACCGCGTCGTAGCGGGCGGCCGCCAGCTCGCCGAAGATCTCGGTCGCCAGCTCGGCGGCGCCGGCCAGAGGTGTCGTGTCCATGGGCTCTCCTGTCCGCGGATCCACGGGATGCCCGAAGCGCTGGAAGGCCGCCTGCCGGCTGGTGCCGAGCGTGCGCCCGATGTCCTGCCAGGTCGCACCGGCGTCGCGCGCGGCGTCGACCAGCGCGGCCAGGGCGGCGTCGGCGCGCTCGCGCACGGTCACCGCGCGGGTGACCAGGTCGAGCGCGTGCGCGCGGTCGGCGGTGCCGTCCGCGTGCTCGGTCATGCTCCGCACCGCGTCGGCGAGGGCGTCGACCGCATCCCGTTCTGCTGTCATCGTGTCAAGGTTACCTTGACACGTCTCTCCGCGCACCCTTTTCCGCACCGGGCCACCGGTCTACCGTGACGCGCATGAGCACTCTGACCGGGGATCCCGCCCGAACGGCGATCCGTCCCGTCGCAGCCGACCGCGTGCGGCAGATCGTCGTCATCGCCTCGGCCGTCGCCGCCCTCGTGGGCGCTGTCGTCGGCTCGGGACTGGTCGGCGGCACGCCCATCCCCGAGGTCGCCGGCGGTGCGCTCAGCGCCGACGCGACCCTGCTCGCCCCCGCCGGCCCGGCGTTCGCCATCTGGTCGGTCATCTATGCCGGGCTCGTGCTGTACGCGATCTGGCAGGCGCTCCCGTCGCAGGCCGGCCGCGAACGGCAGCGCCGCGTCGGCTACTGGATGGTGGCCTCCCTGCTCCTGAACGCCGCGTGGATCCTGTCGGTGCAGGCCGGGCTCCTCGCGGTGAGCGTCGCCGTGATCGCGGCCCTCCTGGTCGTGCTGATCGTGACGTTCGCACGGCTGCGGGCTTACCCGGGCGGAACGATGGCGGACGCCATCCTCTTCGACGGCACCACCGGCCTCTATCTCGGTTGGGTCATGGTCGCGACGGTCGCGAACATCGCGGCCGGTCTGACGCAGGCCGGCTTCGACGGCTTCGGCTGGAGCCCGCACGCGTGGGGACTGGTCGTCGTCGCGGTCGTCGCGGTGGTGTGCTGCGCGCTCGCCGTCTGGGATCGCGGGCGGTTCGCGCCGGCGATCGCCTCGGCATGGGGCCTGGCGTGGATCGGCGTCTCGCGGCTGGGCGGGGCGCTGCCGTCCGCCCCCGTCGCCGTCGCGGCCTTCGCGGCGGCCGCACTCGTCCTGCTGGTCGCGGTCGCGGTCCGGGTGGCGGGGCGTTCGCATCCCTCCGGGCATCCCCGACGCTGAGAATCCTCACAGGCGGAATCCGCCGCGAAATCGCCGAATCGCTGCGTTTTCGGTCGCAGATGACCGATTCTGCAATGCGATCAGTCGAATCCGGATTCGACCTCCGTCGCCGGCCGTGCGTACGATGGCTCGTCTCGTCGACTGAGCGAAGGAGCTCGCGTGCCCGCCATCACCTCACCCACCTCGCTGCGCCGGTCCCTCGGGCTCTGGGCGATCGTCGGGCTCGGGCTGGGGTACATGACGCCGATGACCGTGTTCGACACGTTCGGCATCGTCACCGGCGAGACGAACGGCGTCGTGCCGTCGGCCTACCTGTTCGCCCTCGTCGCGATGGTGTTCACCGCCCTCAGCTACGGCCGCATGACGCGCGTCTACCCGTCGGCGGGGTCGGCGTACACCTACGCCTCCGAGACCATCCACCCCAACGTCGGCTTCCTGGTCGGCTGGTCGTCCCTCCTGGACTACCTCCTACTGCCGCTGGTCAACGCCCTCATCGTGCGGCTGTACCTGGAGTCGTTCTTCCCGCAGGTCCCCGGATGGATCTGGGTGGTCGGCTACGTCGCCGCCATCACGGCCATGAACCTCTTCAGCATGTCGTCGACCTCGAAGCTCAACGGCGTGCTCGTCGCGTTCCAGATCGTGCTGATCGGCGTGTTCGTCGCCCTCACCTGGGCGGCACTGAACTCCGGGTCGGGAAACGGGACGGCCTTCAGCCTCACCCCGCTCTTCCATTCGGGCGTGCAGCTGACCGCCGTGATCGGCGGGGCGACGGTCGTGTGCTTCTCCTTCATCGGGTTCGACGCGATCACGATGTATACGGAGGAGGCGAAGGATGCGCGCACCGTGCCGCGCGCGATCGTGCTCGCGCTGCTGATCGGCGGCACGATCTTCTTCGTGGCCGCCTGGTTCGCGCAGTCGCGGTTCCCGACCATGGCCGGCTTCCACTTCACCGACGACACCCTGCCCGAGATCGCGCTCAAGACCGGCGGCATGCTCTTCCAGATCCTGTTCATCTCGGCGGCGGTCGCGGCGGCGGTGGCGTCGAGCCTCGCCTCGCACGCCAGCGTCTCGCGGATGATCTTCGTCATGGCGCGCAACGGCAGCGGGCGCCTCTCCCGCATCCTCTCCTACGTGCACCCGCGTTTCCGCACGCCGTCGACGGCCGTGATCCTCGTCGGCGCCGTCTCGCTCCTCGCCGCCGCCTTCACCCTCGAGTTCGTCTCCTCGATGATCAACTTCGGCGCGCTCGTCGCCTTCACGGTGGTGAACGCGACGGTCATCATCCACTTCGCCTTCCGTCGCAAGGAGCGGCGCGGTGCGTCGCAGATCGTGCGCAACATCGTCCTCCCGGGGATCGGGATGGTGCTCACGGGCGTGCTCTGGGCCAACCTCCACCTCGACGCGCTGGAGTACGGGGTCGTCTGGCTAGCCATCGGCATCGTCACCCTCCTCGTGCTGACCCGCGCCTTCCGCAAGCCGCTGCGCGTGAAACTGGACGAGGACGGGGATGCCGCGATCATCACACGCGAGGGCGCACCGGTGGATAGCGCGCGCTGACCGTTGCCGTCGCCGCGGCTGTCGTCGGCGAAAGGCGGCGTAACGCTGCCGCCGCCCTGCCAGGCGGGGCGGCTAACGTGACGGCATGACCGTCGACACCATCGTCATCGGGGCCGGCGTCGTCGGCGCCGCCGCCGCGCGTTCGCTCGCCGAGGCCGGCTCCCGCGTCCTGCTCCTGGAGGCGTTCGAGCGCGGGCACGACCGCGGCTCCTCCCACGGCGCCAGTCGCATCTTCCGCTACGGCTACGACACCGCCGACTACGTGCAGCTCACGGTGCGCGCCGCCGCCGGGTGGGAGCGGTTGGAGAAGCAGTGCGGCCGCACGGTGTTCGACCGCACCGGGGCGCTCGACCACGGCGATCCGAAGGCGCTGGATGCGATCGCCGCGGCGATGACCGCCGAGGACCTCCCGTCGGAGCGGCTGCGGGGTGCCGAGGCGGCCGAGCGCTGGCCGGGACTGAAGTTCGAGGACGACGTGCTGTTCAGTCCGGGCGGCGGGAGGTTGCACGCCGACGCCGCGATCGAGGCCCTGCTCGACACCGCCGAGGCGGCCGGAGCCGAACTGCGCTTCGGCGTGCGCGTCACGGGCATCGACTCCGACGGCGACGGCGTCGTCGTCACCACCGCAGACGGCGAGCACCGCGGGGCGCGGCTGGTCGTCGCGGCCGGGTCGTGGACCCCCACGCTCGCGGGCGACTGGCTCTCGCACCACGGCGCTGCCCTGCCGGACGTGCGCGTCACGGAGGAGCAGCCGGCGCACTTCCCGCTGCTCCCCGGCCCGGCGGACGACGAGAGCCGGTGGCCCAGCTTCGTGCACCATCCCCTCGACCCGGAGACACCGAGCGTCTACGGCCTGCTCACCCCGGGCGAGGGGGTGAAAGTCGGCGCCCACGGGTACGGCCCGGTCGTCGACCCCGACGACCGCGACCGCACGATCGACCCGGTGCGGCTGGAGCGACTGCAGCGCTACGTCGCCGAGTGGGTGCCCGGCGTGGATGCGTCACGCCCGGACGCGATCAGCTGCCTGTACGACTCGACCCCCGACTCCGACTTCGTGCTCGACCGGGTCGGCCCCGTGACCGTCGCGACCGGGTTCTCCGGCCACGGCTTCAAGTTCGGCCCGGCGCTCGGCGACGTGCTCGCCCGGCTCGCGCTGCACGGCGAGCGCGCGCCGGAGCGGTTCCGGCTCGCGGTGGCGGAGCCGGGATAGCGGAGCTACGCGACCGGGTGCTGCTCGCGGTCGACCGTCCGCAGGTACTCCGCGTTGCCGCGCAGCGCCGCCTCGTAGCGCAGCAGGTCGGGCGTCCGGATGCGGTCGGCGGCCAGCTCCATCAGCTCCGCGACCGCGGCGTCGCTGCGCCCGGCGGCGTGGAGGGAGAGCGCGTGCCAGGTCTGCACCGACTCCGACTCGGGGAACTCGGCGCGTGCTCGGTCGAGCACCGCGAGCGACTCCTCGAACCGGCCGAGGTTGCGCAATGTGCTGCCGTATTGCAGCAGGCACTTGCGCAGCGTCTCGCCGGTGAGGCCCCGCTCGAGCGCGCGCTCGTAGTACCCGGCGGCCGTCTCCTCCTCGCCCGCGGTGTCGTACGACCCGCCGACCTCGTAGAGCACGTGCGCGTCGTCGGGATGCTCGGCGAGCACCTCCAGGAAGGCCGCGATCGTCGGCGCCATGTCGGCCCGGTCGCGGGCGGCGAAGATGGTGGCGAGGCGGTCGTCGAGCGCAGACATGCGCTCCACCCTATGCGAGGCGCGGCGCCCGCAGCACGGCCAGAAGCGGCGCCGGGAGGCGGTCGGGCGCGAGCGCGGCGGTCAGCAGCCGCCCGTACTGCTCCTTGCGACCGGATGTCGTGCCGAAGAACCGGTGCAGCTGCGCCTCCGCGGGCCGCCCGCGCTGCGCCGGCTGGTTCTGGAAGGTGCGGAACAGCCGCAGATCGTCCGCCCGCGCCAGCACCTCCTCCACCGCGGCGAGGCCGAGTGCGTCGATCAGCTCGCCTTCCAGATCGGGCCGGCAGACCGCGATCGATGCCTCCGGCAGCCCGGCCCGCTCGTAGAACGGGCGCTCGGCCGCATCGCACAGGCCGCGCAGTTCGGGACCGGTGGTCACGGCATCCGTCGACGCGCCCCTCCCGAGCGCTTCCACGTACCGGCGGATGCTCATCGCGCCGCCCATCGGGACCACGGCCGTGCCCTCGGCGGCGAGGTCGCGGCCGAGCACGGCGGCGGCCGCGTGCACCGCGGCTCGGTCGCTCGCGCCCTCGACCAGCACGACGATCCGTGCGGCCCGCTCCTCGTCCAGGCTCAGGTCCTTCACGCGGGCCATTCTGCTCCGATCCGCCCCCTGTCGCCTCCCGCCGGGCGCGCGTACCGTTCGCGACATGAAACTACTCATCTTCGTAGCAGGGGTCGCTGTCGGGTTCGTCGTCGGTTCGCGCGCGGGCCGGGGTGCCTACGACGACATGCGCAAGCGGGTGCGGGACTTCACCGGGTCCGCGCCGGTGCAGCAGGTCAAGGACGACGTGAAGGACTTCGCTTCCCGCGCCGCCTCTGACATCGGCGAGACCGTCGGCGACGCGGTCGGCAAGGCCACCGACAAGGCGGCCTCCAAGATCGACGACATCACCGGCAAGAAGAGCGGCGGGGCCGCGACGGCGAACTGAGCGTCAGGCGCCCTGGGGCGGGTGGGCCAGCAGGTCGGCCCGCTCGCGCAGATAGCCGACGGCGTCGCGGGCGTCCGCGTCCGCGACGGCCGCGCTCCAGCGCACCAGCACGCGCCCCTCGCGCAGGAACAGCGGGCCGCGGCCGGTCTCGGCGGCGTCCCGCAGGCTGCCGGCGTCCAGCGTCACCGGCTCGGCGTCGAAGTTCACCGTCTCGCCGTCGCGGAAGTGACCGCGTTCAGCTGCGGCGCGGTAGGCGCGCCTGGTCTCGGCCGAGACCGAGACGTACTGCGTCCGCCCCGGCTCGGTGGCGCGCACGATCGACCCCGTCGCGTGGAGGCCGCCGTCGGCGTCGAGCAGCAGGACGCCGAGCCGCCACACGCGTCCAGCGGGTCGCAGCACCGGCTCGCGCATGATCAGGAGCTTGCGCTGCCGATCCTCGTAGGTGGCGAGCGCCTCCTCGCGGGCACCGGCCTCCCGCAGCATCGCGACGACCTCGGCGATCACCGCCCGGAGAGCCGCCACCGCCTCCTCGTCGCCCGCATCCGTCACCCTCCGAGGGTACGACGTGCGGCGATCGTCGTCCGGACTTACGGCAGGGTCCGGATGCTGAACGAGTTGTCGTCGGTCACCATCAGCAGCTCGACGCCCTCCTCGTGCCGCAGCACCACGAGGGCGGAGCTGTCGTCGGCCGCGACGCGCTCGACCTGGCGCACGAAGATCTGCGCCATCTCGTCGCTCACCCGGAAATC
>Ga0153993_100440_pt1 | contig 15592 bp, 12 predicted proteins | sample TSNC077MetaG_FD_104706 | JGI IMG/M metagenome (GOLD analysis project Ga0153993, IMG submission 104706) | Attine ant fungus gardens microbial communities from North Carolina, USA - TSNC077 MetaG | ecosystem: Host-associated > Fungi > Mycelium > Unclassified | place: USA: North Carolina, Lumber...
CGGGCGCGCGGGATATCGTGGGGCCATGAGTGAACCTGGGCACGGCCGCGTCGCGGTCTACATCGACTTCGACAACATCGTCATCTCCCGCTACGACCAGGTGCACGGACGCGGGCAGTTCATGCGCGACCGGCAGAAGTCGTCCGGCGACAAGCCCAAGCCGGCGTTCGCGGCCAAGCTCGAGGAGGCCAGGGTCGACCTGGGCGCCATCATCGACTTCGCGTCGTCGTTCGGCACTCTCGTGCTGACCCGGGCGTACGCCGACTGGTCGGCGACGGTGAACGCCGACTACCGCGGCCAGCTCGTCGGCCGCGCCGTGGACCTCGTCCAGCTCTTCCCCGCCGCCGCCTACGCGAAGAACGGCGCCGACATCCGGCTCGCCGTCGACGCCGTCGAAGACCTCTTCCGCCTGCCCGAGCTGACCCACGTGGTCGTCGTGGCCGGCGACTCCGACTACGTGCCGCTGGCCCAGCGGATCAAGCGCCTCGGCCGATACGTGATCGGGATCGGCGTCGCGGGCTCCACCGCGAAGTCCCTCGCCGCCGCGTGCGACGAGTTCGACAGCTACGACGACATCCCGGGCGTCGCCCACGACGAGGTCGCGGACGACACCGCGGACGAGATCGTCGAGGAGGCCGCCGCCGACGAGGCCGCGACCGGCACCGCTGCGGCGGAGGCCACCGGTGCCGACACCGTCGCCGCCGCGCCCGAGAGCGACGGCGACGCCGACGCCGCGAAGGCCGAGCCGGCCACCACGGGGCGCGGCTCGCGCTCCCGCCGGAAGCGCACCCCGGCCGAGCAGCCGGCCGAAGCCGCCGAGGCCGCCGAGCCGACCCCGGTCGAGCAGGCCGACGCCGAGCTCCAGGCCGAGGCCACGCGCCTGCTCACCCGCGCCCTCCAGCTCGGCCACGAGAAGGACGACACCGAATGGCTGCACAGCTCCACGGTGAAGGGCCAGATGAAGCGGATGGATCCGTCGTTCAGCGAGAAGGCCCTCGGCTTCCGCTCGTTCAGCGACTTCGTGAAGTCGCGCAGCCCGATCGTCGAGCTCGACGACAGCTCGACCGCGCAGATGGTGCGACTGGCCCCCACCCGCTCCCGCCGGGCGCGCCACAGCGGCCGCGCGACCGACACCGTCTCGGCCTGACGTCCGGCCGTCCGGATGCCGTGTGGCCGCTGAGTCGAGACGCTGCGCCGAGACGCTGAGCCGGCACACAGCATCCGGGCGTTGACTGACCCCATGGCACGACAGTGGATCGCGACGCGGTGGGGTGGACCCGAGGACTGGGAGCTGGTGGAGCGGGAGGTCGCCGCGCCGGGGCCGGGTGAGGTCACCATCCGGGTGCGCGCCGTCGGGGTGAATCCGGCCGACTACAAGCACGTCTCCGCTCCCCGGCCCGGGGTGGAGTTGCCGGTCGCCATCGGCTACGAGGTCGCCGGTGTGCTGAGCGCCATCGGTCCCGACACCGAGATCGGCTCCGGCGCCGCCGCGGTCGGCGACGCGGTCGTGGGCTTCCGCATCCAGGGCGGCTACGCCGACGAGGTGACCGTGCCCGCGAAGGACGTCTTCGCGAAGCCGGAGCGCATCCCCGATGAGGAGGCCGCCAACCTCCTCCTCGCGGGCACCACCGCGGCGCAGATGTTGCACTCGGTCGGCGCCCGGGCGGGCGAGACCATCCTGGTGCACGGTGCCTCCGGCGCCGTCGGGGTGATGATCCTGCAGCAGGCCGGGGAGCTCGGCGTGCACGTCGTCGGCACGGCGAGCGAGGCGAGCTTCGCCCGTGTGCGCCGCTTCGGCGGCGTCCCGGTGCTCTACGGCGACGGGCTCGCCGACCGGGCGCGCGCCGCGGCCCACGGGCCGATCGTCGCCGCCCTCGACACGGTCGGCACGGACGAGGCGATCGACGTCTCGCTGGAACTCGTGCCCGACCGCTCTCGCATCGTCACGATCGTCGCCGCGGCCCGCGCCGAGCGGGAGGGTTTCGCCGCCGTCTTCGGGGCGCAGCCGGAGAGCCAGGCGTACCGCGACTCCGTCCGCGCCTCCCTGCTCGAGCTGGCCGGCAGTGGTCGCCTGCAGGTGCCGATCGCGCGGACCTACCCGCTGGACGAGGTGCCGGAAGCCCTGCGCTTCCTCGCCGAGGGCCATCCGGGCGGGAAGATCGCACTGCTGCCCTGACCGGGGCGTCTGACAGGAGCTCGCCGATACCATCGGCACATGCGTGCCATCCCCGACGACCTCGACGCCACCATCGTCTCCGCCATCGATGACCGCCTGGCGGGAATCGAGCGTGACCATCGGGTGACGATCCCATGGGCGATCGAGAGCGGCAGTCGCGCGTGGGGGTTCCCGTCGCCCGACAGCGATTACGATGGCCGATTCCTGTTCGTGAGGCCGGCTGCCGATTACCTGCGACTCACCCCGCTCCGCGACGTGATTGAGACACCACTCGATGCGATCTACGACGTCAACGGCTGGGATGCCCGCAAAGCCCTCGCCCTGCTCGTCGGAGGCAACGCGACGGTCGTGGAGTGGCTCCGCTCCCCGATCATCTACAGCGGTGACGCCGCCTTCCGCGAGGGGATGCTCGACCTCGCGGCCCAGGTGCTCGATCGCGAGCGCGTGCTCGACCACTACCTCCATGTCGGGATCCGGCACCGCGACGCCCAGGACGGCCGGCTCAAGCGCTTCTTCTACGCGCTGCGGCCTGCCGCCGTTCTGGGATGGCTGCGGACCCATCCCGGCGAGTCGATCGCGCCGATGGATCTGCCGACACTGCTCGCCGAGGCCGACCCGCCGGCGGGGGTCGTGGATGCGGCGTCCGCGCTGATCGCGCGCAAGGCTGTCACCCGCGAGCTGGGCGCCGGCGAGGCTCCGGACGTGCTGGTCCGCTATGTCGACGACGAGCTGCTCCGGGCCTCCGTGCGGGAGCAACGACCGCGAACGGACCGCGCGGCGGCCGAGCGGAAGGCCGACGCCTTCTTCCTCCGCCTCATCGCGCTGTCCTGACGGGCGACCGCGACCTATTCGCTGAAGTGGCCGGACTCGGCCTCCTCCTCGGTCATGACCACCATGCCGCCGGTGCGCTGGCTGGAGTGCAGCAGGGCCTCCATCCAGCGCTCGTTGAGCACGGGCGGACGGCTGCCGGCGAAGACGAACGCCATGGGGATCTCGCGGCTGACCCAGATGCTCATCCGGCCGCCGCCCTGCTCCGGCGGGATCTGCCAGTTGAGCAGGAAGCTCTCGTGGCGGCGGAGCTTGGTGACCAGCGCGATCTTCACGTGCGACAGGGTGCGGTCGTCGAACTCGTACTCCTGGCTGTTGCCGTAGAGCAGCTTGCCCATCGCTCAGCCCTCCTTGCGCTGCTGCGACCGTGCGGCCTTGTACGTGCCCTCCGGCACCTCCGCGCGGATCTCGGCGCGCAGGGCGTCCTCGAGCACGAGGCCGCCGTTGCCGTTGGCGCGCTCGGTGAGCAGCCCCAGCCACTCCCGGTTCAGCTCGGGGAACGTCGGATGGGCGAAGACGAACTGCAGGCTGATGGCGGGATCGAGCCAGATCGAGCGCAACGTGCCCTCGGCGCCCACCGTCGTGTCCGTCCAGATCAGGAGGAAACCCTCCCGACGCCGGAGCTTGGTCGCGATGACCGCCTGCAGGTGCGCCAGTACGCGGTCGTCGAAGGCGAATCCGTCCGCGCCGTCGTAGATCAAAGTGCCCATCGTTCCTCCGGCTCCCACTTTCGCGGCGAGCGGGCGCGTCGTCAAGTGATCCGCGGCCCGCGGCGTAAAGTCCGGGCCATGGACGCTCTCACGCGAACCATCAGAGCGGCCCTCCTCTACGAGGACGGCCGGACCTTGGACAGCCTCGTCGTGGTGCCGCTGATCGGCGGATGTCCGCCGGGCGAGATCCGCGTCGCCACCCTCTTCGCCGGTGCACTCGCGTACGACGTGTACGAGCTGGCGGACGAGGAGGAGTACGCGGGAGTCCCGGCGTACCCCTACCGCTCCACCATCCCCGTGACGACCGACGACCTCGACGCCTGACCACCGGCCGGCCGACGCCTGATTAGGCTGGGCGGGTGACCTCCTCCGCCCCGGACCCCCGACCGCGCGGGAGCCGGGTAGGCGCCGCCGTCGCCGCGCTCAGCGTCGGGACGGTGCTCAACCCGCTCAACTCGTCGATGATCGCGGTGGCCCTGGTGTCGCTGCAGCGCGACTTCCGGGTGGATGTGACGACGGTCACCTGGGTGATCACCTCCTTCTATCTGGCCTCGGCGGCGGGGCAGCCGCTCATGGGGCGGCTCGCCGACCGGTTCGGGCCGCGCCGGTTGTTCCTGTTCGGGATGATCGTCGTTGCGATCGCCTGCGCCGTCACGCCCTTCGTGCAGTCGTTCGCCGCCGTCTGCGCCGGCCGGGTCGCCCTGGCGATCGGGACCGCGACCGCCTTCCCCTCCGCCATCGCCATGCTGCGTCCCCTCTCCGCCGGGACGGACGTCGGCACCCCGCGGCTGCTGGGACGCCTCCAGATCGCCAACACGTCCGGCGCCGCGATCGGCCCGGTGCTCGGCGGGGCGCTCGTCACCTTCCTCGGCTGGCAGTCGATCTTCTGGGTGAACGTGCCGCTCGCCGCGCTCGCGTTCGTCGGCGTGTGGGTGTTCGCGCCGCGGGACGCCGAACGGGAGCGCGTGCCGCTGTCGCGCACCCTGGCCGAGTCGGACATCCCGGGCATCCTGCTGTTCGTCACGACGCTGACCGCGCTGCTGGTGTTCCTGCTCGACCTCTCCCCTGCGCCGCTCTGGTGGCTGCTGCCGATCTTCGCCGCGGCCGGCGCGGCATTCGTCTGGCGGGAGCTGCGCACCCGGCACCCGTTCCTCGACCTGCGCCTGCTCGCCGCGAACCGCCGGCTGATGATGGTGTACCTCTGCTTCGCCATCTTCAGCGTCGTCTACTACTCCGCGTTCTTCGGCCTCCCGCAGTACCTGCAGGCGCACGCGGGCTACCCGGCGGGCATCGCGGGCCTCCTGATGTTCCCGCTGGCCGCGGTCACCATCGTCGCGACGCCCCTGGCAGCCCGTGCGATCGAGCGGGTCGGGCTGCGCCGGACCCTGCTCTGGGGCGCGTCGTCGCTGATCGTCGGCGCCGCCCTGCTCGGCGTCGCCGCGGTCTCGACCGCGCCGTGGGTCGTGCTGGTGCTGACCGCCGCGCTCGGCACCCCCTACTGCGTCGTCAGCATCTCGATGAACCAGGCGCTCTACGCGTCGGCGCGGCCGGAGGACAGCGGCGTCGCCGCGGGCATCTTCCAGACGTCCCGCTACGTCGGCGCGATCGTCGCCACCACGCTCCTCGGGCTGCTCTTCAGCGGCGGCACCACCGGCGGCAGCTGGCTCACCGCCGTTGCCGTCGCGACCGGCCTGGCCGTCGTCCACCTGGGGCTGCTGGTGTTCGTGCGGCCGGGTGGGCGAGCGGCGGGCGCGACGGCCTGAGCGGAGCATCCGGTCGGGTCAGCGCGAGTGGTCTGGGAGGCCCTGAGCCAGCTCGGCCAGCACCTCCGCGGCGTCGTCGTGCCGGGCGAGCGCCGCGCTCTGCCCCATCCACAGCGAGAGCAGCTCGTCGTCTCCACGCTCGCTCGCCGTCCGGCGGAACACCCCGGTGAGCGCGTTCTGCACCGGGAAGGGCGCGATCGTGCCGCCCTCCTCGATCTTGCGGACCGCGCGGTTGCGCAGGCCGCGTGCCAGCCGCCCGCTCATGGCGCGGGTCAGGACGGTGTCCGAGGCTTCGGCCGTGCGGATGCGCGCGCGGTGCGCCTCCGGGGCGGCGGACTGCCGGGTCGCGAGGAAGGCGGTCCCGACCTGCGCGGCCTCCGCACCGAGGGCGAACGCCGCGGCGACTCCCCGTCGATCGGCGATGCCGCCTGCCGCGATCACCGGCACCTGCACGGCGTCCACCACCTGCGGCACGAGCGCGAGACCGCCGACGAGGCTGTGCTCCGCCGGGGCCAGGAAGGAGGGGCGGTGCCCGGCCGACTCGGAGCCCGACGCGACGATCGCATCCACCCCGCCGGACGCGAGCGCACGCGCCTCGGCGACCGTGGTGGCCGTCCCGATCACGACGATCCCGCGGTCGTGGGCGGCCGCGACGACCTCCGCCGGCGGCACGCCGAAGATGAAGCTCAGCACGGCGGGTTCGGCCGCGAGCGCCGCCTCGATCTGCTCGTCGAACGACGGCGGCAGCGCGATCGGCCACGCGGGGCGCTCCGCACCCGCCGCGTCGAACAGGGCACCGAGCGCCTCGACGTACCGCGCGTACTCCTCCCGCTCGACCGGGTGCTCCCCCGGCAGCTCGAGCGGGAGCCACAGGTTGAGGGCGAACGGGCGGTCCGTCCGGGAGCGGAGGGCCGCAGCGGTCGCCCGGATGCGGTCGGCCGTGAACCCGTAGAGCCCGAACGATCCGAGGCCGCCGGCCGCGCTGACGGCCGCGGTCAGCTCCACGGAGGAGAGGCCGCCGAACGGCCCCAGCACCAGCGGCAGCTCCACGCCGACGAGCTCTTCGAACCGCATCCCGGCCTCCCGACGCCGCGTGCCCGTGCGCACGCCTCCGACGCGACAAGCCTATCCGCGCCGCCACAGCGCGGACCGGGTACCGTCGAAGGGATGGACATCACCGCCCCCACCTCGCTCGGTCCGGGCCGCCTCGTGGTCGCGGCGGCGGACGCTCCGCGCGCACTGCTCTGGCTCGGCCACGGCGCCGGCGGCGGCATCGACGCCGTCGACCTGGCCGCGCTCGCGCACGCCCTGCCCCCGTCAGGCATCTCCGTCGCGCGCTACGAGCAGCCGTGGCGGGTCGCCGGCAAGCGCGTCGCCTCCCGTCCCGAGGCGCTCGACCTCGCGTGGCGCGAGACCGCGCCGGTCGTGGCGGACCTCGCGGCGGGCCTCCCGCTGTTCGTCGGCGGCCGCAGCGCCGGAGCCCGGGTCGCCTGCCGCACCGCGACGGAGCTCGGCGCTGCCGGCGTCGTCTGCCTCGCCTTCCCGCTGCACCCGCCGGGCCGGCCCGACAAGTCGCGCCTCGATGAGCTGCTGCTGCCGGAGGTGCCGGTACTGGTGCTCCAGGGCGACCGCGACCCGTTCGGGACGGCGGAGACGGTCGCGGCCGAGGCTGCAGGCCGGGACGGGATCCGGGTCGTCCCAGTGCCCGGCGCCGATCACGGCATGAAGACGCTCGCCTCGTCGGCCCTCGATTCCGCGGGCGTCGCGGAGCTGATCGTCTCGACGGCCGCCAGGTTCATTGACGAGGTCGTGCACCCCAATCGACGCAATGGAGCTGGATCTCGGGGCTAAGCGCTGAACTCGCGAATACATACCAGGGCTTTCCCGCCCAATTCGCTGCCTCACGAATGCGGAGCTTTTGAAGTCGATCCGACCTCAGTATCGGACGCTGATAACGCTGGAAGGAACTGCACAAGCAGGTGGTGCGGCGGCCCAGCCCCGAGGCGCCGGTCACGAACGGCCGCGGCCTCGCGCCCGAAAGACCAGAGATACGAAGAACCAGGTCGCGCCGGCAATGATCGCGATCCCTATCTGCGTGATTGTCACGCTGCCAAACAAGAGCATGACCCCGAAAACGAGCGTGGCGAAGACAGTCGCGATGAGGGCGAGGTCTATGACAGAACTTCTCAAGTTGCCTCCAATGACGGTGGAACAGTCTGGGCTGCCTTGCCCCTAAGCAAGGGTATCTCACACCCAGAATAAAGACCTTGCATTTTAGATTATGTTGTCGACCGTCATCGGGGAGCTGCCCACCGAACGCACAGACCCGAACTCTCTACCTCGTGCCGTGTCGCCGCCCCGCGCGCACGCGCACGAGAACCGCGTCCCCGTCGCGATACGGTGAGGGGATGCGCGTGGGGGCTCGGACGGAGGGACGCATTCGTGCGTTCTGGCCGCAGCGTTCGCGGGCGCAGGCGGGTGTCCTCGCGGCGACCGCCCTGACCGTCGTCGTCATCGCCTTCCTCGCCTGCACGATGGCGGGGCTGGCCGTGCGCTCGCCGACGCTCGCGGTGCGCCAGAGCATCGAGGCCGGGCCAGCGGCGACCGTCGCGGAGGCGTATCAGTCGGCGCTCGATCCGGACGATGCGCGCGCTCAGGACCGCACCGTGCGATCCGTCGTCGCCCGGCAGTTCCGGGCGGCGCCGGTGACGGTCGACCGGACCGCCTTCGCGGCGTCCGTCTCGATCGGCGGCGACCGGACCGCGCTGCTCCTGACCGATGCGGCGGACCTGCGTGCGCGCGCCGACCTGCGTTCCGGGATGTGGCCAGAGGGAGACTCCGAGGTCGCCGTCGACGCCGCCCTGGCCCGCGCGGCCGGCCTGGAGGTCGGCGCACGGCTGCCGCTGACCGCCGATGCCGGCGCGGCCGGTGTCGTCGTCTCCGGGATCTGGGCGCCGAAGGATGCCGCTGCGCCCGCCTGGCTCGGCGTCGCCGCCGGGACCGGCGGCACCGATGGACGCCTGATCGGCAGCTCGCGCCTCCTCACCGCGGTCACCACCTCGGTGACGGCACAGTGGGTCGTCACGCCCGATGCGTCACGCGTGACGGCGGCGGATCTCCCGCGCCTCCGGACCGGCTACACCGCTGCCGTCGGCGCGCTGACCGACTCCGCGGCCGCGTCGGGGCCGTTCACGCCGCTCGGGCAGGCCGCCGCGACCGTGGCGGACATGCAGCAGTCCGTCGGCGCCCTGGCCGCCGTCCTTCCCGTGCCGCTGGCGCTGCTCGCCGTCTGCTCGACCATCTCGCTCGTCCTCCTGGCGCGCCTGCTGGCCCGGTCCCGGCTCGGCGAGACCCGGGTGCTGCGCGCCCGTGGGGCGACGGTGGGCACGCTGGTGCGCGCCGACGCCGCCGAGTCCGCGCTCGTCGCGCTCGTCGCCACCGTGATCGGTGCAGCCCTCGCCCTCGCCGTGCTCGCGGTCACTGGAGCCGGCTCCGCCACCGGGCTCCCGGAGGCCGTGCTCGCGGCGGTCGTGCCGGCCGCGGCGGTGCTCGTGGTCGCCGTCGCCGCCACCGCGGTCGTGACGGCCACCACCGCACGGTCGGCCGATTCCGCTCCCGGGCAGGTAGAGTCGGGCCGGGTGCGTTCCGCCGCCTCCCTCGCCCTCGGCGTGCTCGCGCTGGCGACCGCTGGAGTGACGCTCTGGCGGTTCCTCTCCTACGGCGCGCCGGATGCGGACGGGAACGTCGACCCGGTCGGCACCGTCGCCCCCGCGGCCGTGCTCTGCGCCGTGGTGGTCGTCGCGCTGGTCGCGCTCGGACCCGTCGCCGCCGGCGTCGAACGGCTGGCCGCGCGCCGCAGGGGCCTCGCGGCGGTGCTGCCCGCCCGGCAGGTGAGCCGCGGCGTCCAGCTCGTCGCCGCCCCGGTCGCGCTCGTCGTGCTCGCGGTCGGCGCCGCCACCTTCGCAGCGGGGTATGTCGGGACGTGGTCCGGCTTCCTGCACGACTCGTCGCGGCTGGTGGCGGGGGCGGACGTCCGCGTGGACCTCGGTGTCGCGGGCAGCGTGCGCGGGCCCGGGGACCTCCCGCCGACGGACCGGTTCGCCGACATCCCGACCGTGTCGACCGCCGTCCCCGCGCTCGTGACGGACGCGACCCTCGGTCAGGAGGACGTGACCCTGGTCGCCGCACCCGCCCGCGCGCTGCCCACGCTGGTCGACGTGGGCACCTATATGTTCGCGCCGCGTGCCGCCGCTCAGCAGCTGACGGCCCAGGATTCACTGCGGGGCGTGGCGCTCGACGACGGCGCGCACACCATCGCAGCGGTCGTGACCGCGACGGTTCCGGGAGGCGGGGTCCCCGCGCCGGCCGTCCGGCTGACGTTCTGGGTGAGCGACGGCAACGGCGCCGTCGCCCCGCTGTCAGCGGCACCTGTCGCGGGAGGCGCACCCGGGCTCGTCTCCGCCGCCGTCCCGGACGGCGGCCCGTGGTCGCTCGTCGCCGTGGACACCCACCTCGACACCGGCGCGACCGCCGTCCCGGTCCAGGTCCGGATCACCGGTGTGGATGCGGGAGGGCCGCTCACGACGAGCGGCTGGAAGCCGGCGTCCGCAGCCTTCGGGTCCGCGTTCACCGTGACGAACAGCACGACAGGCGCCCTCGGTTTCGACTCGCCCCTCGTGCCCGCCGGGAGCGACGAGGCGGTGCGCCTGCTCCCCGGGTCGGGCGGCGACGTCCCGGTGATCGTCACCCGGGCGACCGCGGACGCTGCCGGGCTCGATCCGGGAGCACGCATCGAACTCGATTCGCCGTGGGCGACCCTCCAGGGCACGGTCGCGGGCGTCGTCGCGGCCGTTCCCGGGACCTCCGACCAGAGCGCCGTCCTCGTCGACCTCCGGGCGCTCGACGACCAGATGCTCCGCACCGCCCCGACCGTCCCGCGGCTGGGCTCGATCTGGCTCGCCACGCCCGACCCGCAGCGGGTGGCCCTCGCCGCACAGCAAGCGGCGGGTGCCGACGCCGTCGTCACCGATGCGTCGGGCGCCTTCGTCGCGCGCTTCATGGCGAGCGCCGTCGCCGCGCTGTGGCTGGGATCGGCGGGATGCGCGCTCCTCGCGGTGGTCGCCGTCGCGGCTGCCGCCCTGTCGGCCCTCCGCGACAGACGTGCCGAGGTGGTCGTGCTGCGGGCCGTCGGCGTCGGTTCGCGGCAGCAGGTGTCCGCGCGGCGACGCGAACTCGCCGGGGTCGTGCTCGGCGCCGCCCTGGTCGGCGTGATCGGCGGCCTGGCCGTCTTCCTCCTGGCTGGGAACGCCCTCGCCCGCCTGTCGGTCGTCACCGCACCGAGCACGCTCTCCGTGCAAGGACGGCTCGATCCGATCGGGCTGGCAATCGCGATCGGTGCGCTGGCCGTCGCGGTGGCCGTCGTCCTGTGGCTCTACGGACGCGCCGTCCGGCGCCAGGCCGCCGACACCTCGTACCGGGCGGAGACGCGATGAGCCGGCGCTCCCTCCTCTCTGCTCCCGGGCTCGCGGCGCGGGCGTTCGCCGCCTCCCGGGGCGGTCTCGCCCTGCTCGGAGTCGTCGTGCTGATCGCGACGACGGCGGTGTCGGCCTGGCCGCGTTTCGCGGACGGCCTCCTCGGCGACGAGCTGCGCTACCGCGTCGAGGAGGCCACCCCGGCCAACCGCGACCTGCTCACCTCGGTGGTGACGGGGATGTCGATGATGTCGGCCACGCCGTCCACCGGCGCCGCCGATCCCGCCGCCGTGTGGAACGGGATGCCGGCCGCGCTCGCCGCCGCGCGCTCGGGCATGCGCCCGGCGCTCTCGGCGGTCACCCTCCCCGGCGATTTCGCCGCGCGGAGCGACGACGTCGCCACCGAGGGTCCGGCCGGGGCGGCGGGGAACACGCAGTACGTCACCGACGTGGAGGCGTACCAGCGTCTGCGGGAGTCCGCCACGCTCGATGCCGGCACGTGGCCGGCCGCCCTGCCGGGCACGACAGCGAGCGGCGCACCCGCCGAGGGCACGACGATCGATGTCGTCATGGCGACGGAGGCCGCGACGCTGCTCGGCTGGAAGGTCGGCGAGACCCGCACCGCGTTCTCGACCGGCTCCTTCCGGCTCCGGCTCAGCGGCACGGTGCACCCGCGGGCGTCCGGCTCCGACCTCTGGGCGCTCGGAACGCTGCGAGCGCACGGCAGCTACGCCGACCTCGGCGACGCGGGCAAGCTGTACCGCGCCGTCGCCTGGGTCGATCCGGACTCCTGGACGCGCATAGCGCCCCTCTTCACCGCGACCTCCACGCAGGCCTGGCTCCCCGTCTCCCCCGCGGCGTTCTCGGTGGACCGCCTGGATGCCGTGCGCTCGTCGCTCGCCCGCTTCCTGTCCAGTCCGCCCGGCGCGACCTTCGACGGCACCCCGACGGCGCTGCGGTTCTCCACCTCCCTCGACCGCACGCTCGACGACTACGTCACCCGCGCGCAGCCCGCGAACACGCTCTTCGCCATCCTGGCCGCCGGCCCGATCGGCGTCGCGTTCGCGGTCCTCGTGCTCGGCGTGCGGCTGCTGCTCGGGCGCCGGCGCGAGACGCTCGCCCTGCTGGCGGCCCGCGGGGCCTCCCCGGCCCGGCTGCGTCTCGCCCTCGCCCTCGACACCGCCGTCGTCTCCGTTCCGGCCGCGGCACTGGGACTGGCGGCCGCGCTGCTCCTGACTCCTGGTGTCGACACCATCGCGCTGCCCGTCGCGCTCGCGGTGCTCTGCGCACTCGCGCCTCCCGCCCTCTGCGTCGCCGCCGCCGGGCGGCTCGGGCCGCGCGACGACCTCCGGAGCGAGCGCACCGCCCGCCGTCGCTGGGGCTGGGTGCTGGAGGTCCTCGTCGTCGGGCTCGCCGCTCTCGGCGTCGCCGCCCTCTTCCAGCGCGGGATCGACGCGCGGGATGCCGGGCTCGGCGTCGACCCGCTGCTGGCGGTCACGCCGGTGCTGGTCGCCCTCGCCGCGTGTGTGATCGTGCTCCGCGTCTATCCCATCCCCCTGGGGTGGCTGGCCCGCTCTCTGCGCCGGCGCCGCGGGCCCGTCGCCTACCTGGGCGCGACGGGCGCCCTCCGTTCCCGGTCGGGCGGTCTCTGGCCAGCCTTCGCCGTGGTGCTCGGCGTCGCGATCGCGGTGTTCTCCGCGAGCGTGCTCAGCACGGAGCGCTCCGGCATCGAGACGGGCGCGCTCGCCCGCGTCGGCGCCGACCTCAGCGTGACCGCGCCGACGACGTTCAGCGCCGCTCAGGTGAAGCGCCTGCGCAGCGCACCGGGCGTCGCGGCGAGCGCCGTGGTCGAGTGGGCGGGCGGCGTGCGCGTGCAGGCCGGATCGCAGGGTGGCGAGCTGTCGGGATACCTGGTCGACCCGGCCGAGCTCGCCCGCGTGCAGTCGGGCATCCCGGAGTCCGCACGGGTCTCGGCCGCACTCCCGCAGAAGGACTCCGCCCGCACCGGGGCCGTCATCGGCGGCTTCGATCCGGCGATCCCGGTGACGAGCGCCATCCTCTACGGCCGCACTGCCGTCCATCTCGGCGTCACCGAGTTCTCCTTCGCGCCGGGCACGTACATCCGGGACAGCCAGTGGGCGATCATCGACCGCACGGCCCTGCCCGCCTCCGCGGAGATCTCCGGCACGCCCCAGACCGTGCTGGTCGCCCTCGCCCCCGGTGCCGATCCTCGAACGGTCCACCGCGAACTCGCCGCCATCGCGGGCGACGGCGCGACCATCGGCGACGCCCGGCTCGAGCAGACGGCCTTGCGCCAGGCGCCACTCGTCGCCGGGCTCGAGACCGTCGCGCTGCTGTCCATCGCCCTCTCGGCCCTGATGTGCGTCGGCGCCCTCCTGCTCGCGCTCGTGATCGGCACCGCCGCGCGCACCCGGCTGGTCGCCACCCTGCGCACCATCGGCTACACCTCCCGCCAGACCGCGGCCCTGCTCGGCTGGGAGCTCGGGCCGCTCCTGATCGTCGGGATCGTCGCCGGCGTCCTGGTCGGCATCGCCCTGCCGGCCATCGTGCTCGCCCCGATCGACCTCAGCGGGTTCACCGGCGGCCCGATCGCACCGGAGGTCGTCATCGACCCGGCGCTCATCGCTCTGGCGGCGGGAGGCTTCGCTCTCTCGACCGTCGCCGTCACACTCATCGCGCTCGCCGTCGCACGCCGCCGCTCTCCGGCCGCCGTGCTGCGGGTAGGAGGAGAAGAATGACCGTCATGCCGCACGACCGCCCGGAGGCGGGCATCGAGTGCTCCGACCTCGTCCGCATCTTCACCGCCGAGGGGGTGGAGGTGCAGGCGCTGCAGGGCCTCAACCTGCGCGTCCGCAGCGGCGAGCTCGTGGCGATCGTCGGCGCCTCCGGCTCCGGCAAGTCCACGCTGCTCGGCATCCTCTCCGGGCTCGACAAGCCCACCGCCGGCGCCGCCTCCGTCGCCGGCCGCGACCTGCTCGCGCTGTCCGCCAGACAGCGCGTCGACTACCGGCGCCGCACGGTCGGCTTCGTCTGGCAGCAGACGTCGCGCAACCTCCTCCCCTACCTCACGGCCCGCGAGAACATCGCGCTCACCATGTCGCTGGGCCGCCGTCCCGACCGGGTCGAGCGCAGCCGCGACCTCCTGGACCTCCTGGAGGTGTCGCACTGCGCCGACCGCCGGCCCGCCGAGATGTCCGGCGGCGAGCAGCAGCGCGTCGCCATCGCGGTCGGCCTGGCGAACGAGCCTGCCGTGCTGCTCGCCGACGAGCCGACCGGCGAGCTCGACGAGCACACCTCGGCGGACGTGCTGGAGGCGATGCGCGGCGTCAACCGCGAGCTGGGTGTCACGACCCTCATCGTCACGCACGATCCCGCGGTGTCGGAGCACGTCGCGCGTACCATCCAGATCCGCGACGGCCGCACCTCCACGGAGGTGCTGCGGCGCACCGGGCGGACCGAGAGCGGGGACGAGCACACCATCGCCGAGGAGTTCGCGGTGCTGGATCGGGTCGGGCGCCTCCAGCTGCCGCCCGAATACCTCAGCGCGCTCTCGATGCGCGACCGGGTGCGCCTTGCACTCGAGTCCGACCACGTCGGCGTCTTCCCGGATCAGGACCGCGACGACGACGGGAGCCACGATGACCAGCGCTGAGATGCCGGAACAGGATGACGACGCCGCGCTCCGGCCGCTCCTGCGGGCGGAGGGCGTCGGGCGCGTCTTCACGACCGCGGCCGGCAACGTCACGGCGCTCGAAGCGGTCTCGCTGGAGGTGCACCCGGGCGAGCTGCTCGTCGTCCGCGGCCGCTCCGGCTCCGGCAAGACGACCCTCCTCAACGTGCTCGGCGGGCTGGACATGCCGACCACCGGAACTGTCGCCCTCGGCGGTCTCGACCTCACGACCGCGACCGAGGCGCAACTCGTCGCCGCGCGGCGGACGCGTCTCGGCTTCGTCTTCCAGGCGTTCGGCCTCGTCCCGGTGCTGTCGGCGGCGGAGAACGTGGAGGTCCCGCTGCGGCTCCTCGGCGTCGACCCGGCCGAGCGGGACGCACGGGTGGCCGACCTCCTCGACCGTGTCGGGCTGAGCGGGCACGCCGCCCAGCGGCCGTCCGAGCTCTCCGGCGGCCAGCAGCAGCGCGTCGGCATCGCTCGCGCGCTCGCGGCCCGCCCGCAGGTCCTGCTCGCCGACGAGCCGACCGGTCAGCTCGACAGCGTCACCGGCGCGGCGATGATGGATCTGCTCGTCGAGCTGGTGCACGACTCCGGCGTCGCGGCCGTGGTCACCACGCACGACCCGCTCCTGATGGCGCGCGCCGACCGCGTGATCGAGCTGCACGACGGGCGCACCGTGCCCCGGCGGCGTGGAGCGCACGTGCGGGAGTGACGCCCGGGGCCGCGTTGGCGGCCCCGGCTGTGCCCCGATCCTGGACCGCGAACTTTTTCCACTATTCAGTGTTGCTATCTACCGGTACTCGGCGTTACTATCTACCAGTACCAAGCATCACTGAGTAGCCGGAAGGAGAGTCCATGAGCAAGCAAGCGACCGAGATGCTCAAGGGGACCCTCGAGGGCATCGTCCTCGCCATCCTCCAGGCCCGGCCCGCGTACGGCTACGAGATCACCTC
>Ga0153993_100444_pt1 | contig 15508 bp, 12 predicted proteins | sample TSNC077MetaG_FD_104706 | JGI IMG/M metagenome (GOLD analysis project Ga0153993, IMG submission 104706) | Attine ant fungus gardens microbial communities from North Carolina, USA - TSNC077 MetaG | ecosystem: Host-associated > Fungi > Mycelium > Unclassified | place: USA: North Carolina, Lumber...
GACCACTGTTCTCTACCTCCCAGAGAATAAGCGACGATGAACAAACTCTGTTCTCCCAGCCCTCCCACTTGCAGAATCTCAATTGGGCAGGTTTCCTTGTTGACATGACCAGGAGTGCTCATGGTAAGCTGTCCAAGATATATTGAGGAGTAAGTGCAGTATAACAAAGAGTTGGTCCATTGCCACTTGTTCTCTGCAAAATCAAGAACAATGGCGATGTCAAAGGAGAGTGTCACAGATGTGTCACATCTTGAACCATAGTATATACAACTCTGATGAGTCTTATTACTGTATCGAGCACCGTGTAACAAACTGATGACCTTCCCCCCCCCCAAAAAAAAAGAGTCTTACTACTGCTATCTCACTAGGTGACATCTAAGATATACAGGGTGGAATCCCATCCCCAGGAGCCAACTGCATACCCATGTCAGACCTCGAGACGGGAGCTCACATTTCAAGAAGCATTGTATTACACTACTTATACTTCATCAATCCCACGGCGTTACCTGAAGTAATTTGGCTCGAGAAAAGACCTGGAGTGAAGAGACTATTTTCAGGATTTCAAGCGACTTGACGAGTGTTGTGTGCCTTTGACAAGTAACTTTTGCCTGGGCTTGCACTTGGAAGGTTATCGTTAGTAGAGTAACACGACGCAATCAATGTATGAGGATAAGTACTTCCAACACATCATTCTCATCCAAAATCAAAGGGGTATCTGTGCATTACCATTGTATCTGAGATGACAAAAAAAAACAGAGCCATGTATTATAGGAACTTTCCGCTACTACTCCCGATACGTATATTGTTCCAGCTTCCTGTAAAATTTCAGAATTTTTTTGTCCGTGATTAGCATTAACTCGCTTCCAAGGAAAGTATTTCCTGTATAGCTTGTTCAGATCTTTGTTTAGCGTGTCAATGGTGTCTTGAGCACACCAGATCTCCTAGAATGAGTTTCAGCAAAAGAATTGTCACTGCACATGGAAAAAAAATTATTGGCTCAGTTCCATCAGGAATCGATGGACTAGATGCACTTCCACCTTGAGACAAGTTGTATTGCTAAATACCATGAAGCATAAGAACAAGTTGCAAGCAAAGTAGAATAAAATCACTAACCTTTGTAGCCATTCTTCAGACCTTAAGAAGACCCCTGTCAACTTTGTGGCCAAGCTCCCCCGCCTTGCGATCAAGTGTCTCAATCTTTGCCACAGCTACACAATTTGACTGGCCAAGCATTTTTTGAGGCCTATTTTGCATATTTTGCAGCTGGTTCGTGAGCTCTGTCATTGCCCTATTCAATGGTGCATGGTCCGGATGGGCCACTAGGTCTTTGTCAGTAATCTCCTACCCAACTCAGACAAAAAAATATTTCTTACATCCATTACCCAGATTTGTATTATACAACTCGAGTTTGTACTTTTCAGTCTTGGCGTATATCTTATGGGACACCTTGCATTGATCTGCATGACACCATGAATATACTGCACTTACTCAATATACCTTGGACAACTTACTGTGAGTACTCCTGGTTATGTCAACGAGGAAACTTGCCCAATGATGATCCTGTAGTGTAGGAGGGTCTTGAGGGGCTGGGATTTTGTTCATCGTTGCTTGATTTCTGCCAAAGCTAGGAACAGTGGGCATGGCGAAGAATGTCATATCTATGTCACATCGAACCAGAGCACATACTTATATAGCATAGGTATATAGTATAGCGAGACAGATGTGGGAGTCTGGGAATATCTAAGCAGTTACTACCCCACTAGGTGACGTCTGAAGTATACAAGGTGAGATTCCACTCCCAGTAACCAATTGCATGCCCGCGTGGAGGGTCAGGCCTCGAAATGCGAGCTCACATTTTGACAGAATGCTCTAGGTTCAAGAAGGGGCGTGTCACACTACCTTACCTACGCTTCATCAAGTTTCTCATGTCCAATCCCACGGCATTCATCCAGAGAACCCCCATAACTCCCCAAAGTCCGCTAATGACATAGGGAATGCACCCTTGACCTCCTTCCCTACTCGGAGTATCAACACGAACTCACCTACGCACTTTGGAGTTTGCTATCCCTTCTGTTAGAATGGACTAGCACATTTCGGAATGAGGAGCAACTAAGTTTAGTCTTACCGAGGTATCATGGGATATAGGAAGGAGATGTTCCACTAACCTCAGACAGCGGGTAAATCTGTCGTATATTCATTTATGAGGATGGTAGAACTAACCTCAGATGTCACCCACTGCGGCAGACGACTGAGGATCAGTGAGTTCATACTCGCCTCTTGTTAACTTACACTTACACGCGACCTGTAGACATATCTTCTTATACCTTCAATCTTTATCGTTCCTTTCTTTTTTGTTTCTCTTCGTTTGCTGGTTTTCTCATATTATCAGAGGTCTAAGCCTCTGTAGTCAGTAGGCTACTGTGGACTGTTATATAGACTTAATTTAGAAATTGGTTGGACCGTGCTAGAGAACAACGATTCACCATCACACAAATTAAAAAGGTATTTGATAAATTTTCAAGATTGGAAGGAGATAGAGGTTATGTCAGCATTTTGAAGGAGTGTTGCTGCCTCATACTACCTCATATACTCGTCGTTTCTCCAGAACAAACGGTACATAATGGCCGATCCCAACTCTCCTCTACAGTCTAAAGAAGATACAGACCATGTAAGATCCAATGACATTGCGTCGATCTTGGATACTTAACGGTAAACTCCAGATTAGGCTGAAACGACTCGCAAAGCTGCAGGCCTCACAGGGTCCGACAGCTTTCCCGGAATCATCCATCATGTCATCTACGGTTCCAAGCACCAGTCAGTCTTCAAAAGCGAATGTGCCTGATCAACAAATTTTTTCCTCAACAGCAACAAGACCGGGTTCCATTGTGGCCAATCCACCAGTGCCTCGAAACTCCGTTCTTCCTTCCGTTAAAATTAATGCTGTCGCAAAGCTTGATCATGCCCACTGGGAGAATCAGAGTATGCAGGACGTTCTCAGAGTGACCCTCAGTGTAAGCTATCTCCTCTCTCGTCCTCTGGAAGAAAGTAATAGATATCCTCCAGAAAGAGGTATCAGAGCAAAGTGGTTACGAGATAACGTGGTTAAAGAACTTGCAACAAGAACTCGCCTCCGAAGGCATATGTAGGTGCTGTTAGAGTGTGATGTATCTGTATACTAAAACCTATCTAGTTACCGAAACTCTCAGCGCGGACCTTTTTGACCGCACACTAATTGCTCGCCTAGAAATGAACTCACAAGAGATGACGTACGCCCTATCTTGAATGCAATCTATCCCCCTCTGACAAGCTTTTCAGTGATGACCTTGAATACCTACCCACACTCGTCTCGTTACCGAATATCTCCACTTTTGAATATCTTGTAGGAAGCTGGAAGAGGCTGCGTGCAACAAAATCTGCTCTAACAAAGAAGGTTGGTCCACGCTGCTTTATGACTTCATTGAATAACCAGCCTGATTGAAATAATTACTACAGAATTATTCTCCTCCGGACACCCAACAAGCGCTCGCCAAGCTGGCTTGACTCTTCAGGAACCTGAGATGTTCCCGCAACCTGAAAGGTGCGCATCTCCTTTGCTCAATTTTTTTAAAGAAGTGAACATGGTTTCAGGCGCCTGATCGGTGCTCCTGAACTCACAAAATCTCTTCTCTCTCTCTCTGCTCTCTCTGCGCCCCTTTTCTCAGGCCCAGTGGCAGATCCTTATACTCTCGATTCCTCGGAAATCGGACAGTTTCTCCAGGAACTTACTCGTAGGTTTGAAAATGACGAACTGGAAAGCGTCTTTGGCCCTGTCATCAAGTCTCTCTTGTTCCATGAAAGTCTCTTCCGCCCGGAAGGTTTAGTCAGTGGCGACGCAGCATGGCGTGGAGTTATCAGCGGATTAGAGATGCTCGTGTCCAACAAGCGTGTGGCTATCTTGATGACACAAATGCCGGAATTCAACCCTTCGGACGCTACGGCAGCTACGATCGAGAAGACGTCCTTGCTTGGGCCACTTTGTCGACTGAGCATCTTTGGAAAGGAATGGGTGAGCACGACCAGTGCTTGTTGATTCCACCTCTCAAGTCGGTTCTAGCCAGACATAGCAAAGAGCTATTTCACTGAAGGAAACAAACTGGAATCTTCCTACGCAAGCCTGCGGGGTACTCTCAAGAGTTTGCAGGTGATACCTTCTTTAGGTTGTCCGGACTCTCCGGTTAACATTCTAACTAGACCTCCCTTTTTCACATTTTCAACAACTTGATTAGAGCTTCCACCGAATCTCGTGAATCTGTCTTGCAATATTTTGCTCGAGTGATATCATTGAACAAGAAACGTGCCGGCACGCACGTATGTCCCAAACATTACCTTATCTTTTCTGAATTAACCTTGCCACATTAGGTGGATCCGGAAACGGTAGCCTCTGATGGCTTTATGGTCAACCTACAAAGTGTACTCTACAAACTCGCCGACCCATTCATTGATGCTACCTACTCGAAAGTCAGTCTGCCTTAATTGGGTGTCCTCTTTCTTGCTAATAATGCATAATCGACTCAAGATGGATCGTGTGGATTCGTTATTCTATATCCATTCGGACAGGATTGATTTGAGTGATGAGACGCGAATCAAAAGTACAAGCGAGGAGGCTAACGAATGGATCAGGATAAATCAAGATCCTCGAGGTAGGGCTGCCTTATCCTATACTGCTCGATTGACGCCCTTTTTTGAAAGCTTCGGCGCCTAACTTCATTTCCGAAATATTCTTCCTCTGCATTGGGATGGGGCACTACGGTTATTTCAAGACCATCAATTCGTATACCGATGCTTCAAGGCACGTTGAAGACTCTGAGAGGCATATTGACTTGGTTGAACAGGAGAGATCATGGGTGGGCGTAAGTGATTCACCCGGCTCCTGATTCAGGGATATCCAATGAGAAAACCAGACCCCTCAACAAAATCGCATTGAGATGGCGATCAGGTTGAAGAAGGTACAAGTACTTAACTTATCACTCAATTTCTGACTCGCGCCCATTACTTAGCTGGAATTGGAAACGCTACGCTCGCATCTACATGCATATCAGGTAGTATTACTCGACCCCGAACTCGTAGTTACTTCGATAAATTTCATGACCTTCTTGTCCACATGGTTGATTCGGCAAGTGGACCCTCGAAAATCTCATCCAAAGCCTGTTGTGCAGTTACGTTTGGGCCCGCTATATGAAGATGCCGAGACTGATAGAATGATGTAGATTACCCCTGCCAGAGGGGGTACCCATGGCGTTTCGCATCCTTCCTGAGTACATCATTGAAGATGTTGCGGATTTCACACTCTTTTCCACTACGTAAGTTATAACGCTGACTACCTTCGGCGCTTAGCTGAGTATGGTATCTGCAGTGCAAGCTCGGACATGTGGGAAATGTCGGGAAGAACAGAGCTCTTGACTTTTGTTCTGACATTCTTGACTTCGACTTGGTACATTAAGAACCCCTTCTTGAAATCAAAGATTAATGATGTATGTATCTCCTTACATTGAGAATGTCTTACAAACTCAGCTGATGTCTGGTAGATTTTATTCTATGCCACTCAAGGCTACGGTAGAGAGCGTACTGGGCTGTTGGGGAACTTTCTCAATACTGAGCCCTTGGCTTTGCAACATCTCATACCTGCATTGACTCATTTTTACATCGGTTGGTTGAAGTTGAAGAAGTATATGGCTTTCAGACTAATCAATCACAGAGGTGGAACAAACGGGGGCAAGCTCACAATTTTATGATAAATTCAGTATGCGCATTACTTGTTTTGCGGTTGACTATGCAACTTATGTAACACAAGGCTCTCGCCGCAGTATCGCTCATGTCCTTAAGATTGTATGGCCCAACAAGAACCACCGTGATGCAGTTGATAGAGAGGCTAAGTAGGATGGTTCAGCACTTGTAAAGGAAAAATTTTGCTGATCTATACCTAGAAATGTGGACAAATTTGTCCGATTTGCCAACCTGATGATGAATGATGTTACCTATCTTCTCGATGAATCTTTAAACACCATTTCTCAGATATTTAACATTCAAAACGAGATGCATGATTCGACAGCTTGGGCTGCGCAGACGCCTCAATATAGAGAGGAACGAGCTCATACTTTGCGAGGCCTGGAAGGACAAGCTTCGATGAATGCTCGTCTGGGTTCTCAAACAGTTGAACTCTTGAAAATATTCACCGGACAAACGCAAGAGCCTTTCATGATGCCTGAGATTGTTGATAGGCTAGCAGCGATGCTGGACTACAACTTGAACGCTCTCGCAGGGCCAAGATGTCAAGAGCTGAATGTTCGTAATCCCCAGAGGTATGGATGGGAGCCTCGGTCATTATTGCGGGATATCATTGACATCTTTGTCAACTTGAGCGACCAAGAGGCTTTCACGAAAGCAGTAGCAAATGATGGACGAAGCTACAATAAAGAATTATTTGAACGGGCTGCAAGGATTGTAATCAAAAGGGGTATCAAAACAGAAACAGAAATTGCGCCTTTCTTGTCATTTATTGAGCAGGTAGAGGGGGCGAAAGCCAATATGGAAGCCGAGGAAGATTTGGGTGAGGTTCCGGAGGAATATTTAGGTCTGTCGTTGAACAAACGATTATTTATCAGAACCTGACGTACATGAAACAGATCCTCTGATGTTTACCCTCATGAGGGACCCAGTCATGTTACCGACCTCAAAAACAATTGTGGACCGCGCTACTATAAAGTCACACCTCCTCTCTGACACAAAGGACCCGTTTAATCGCTCCCCATTGAAAATTGAGGAAGTAGTTCCGGGTTAGTAGATCGCTTAGAATGTCATGGCTAAGTGAGCTAAAAATTTCACAGTGCCAGATCTGAAAGCTCGAATTGACACATTTCTGATTGAGAGACGAAATCAGAGAATTGCGAATGCGGCCATGGACACTTCTGCCTGATTCCAAATATAATGATGTATTATGTCAACAAGTATTCTTTGTAGTATAGGATAATCGGCAATGTTTCATCGTCGAATCTTCTTTTGAATGTTGGTCTCCTGGAGATCAATAGTAAGTATTGGTGTGGATACTTCGTCGAAGTGACAAATATGAGGCAGCCTCCACCTCCAGGACATCAGCTTGAAAAAGTATAAAAGACCGCTTGGGTATTTGAAGAATGATTTTCTCCACTGCCCACATGGCGAGGGTCCACACCTACACACACTGCACGGATAGTATTGGAATAGCATAAAGATATGTATGTCTCAATCTTGGTTCAATACTATACATGGGAATTTGAAACATGATTAGATGATTTTCAAATATGATTCAATGGTCTCAAATCAAATACTCCATATGAAGCAATATTACTATTTAGTAGTAGTATTGTTATGGATCTTCACGTGAGAAATTTCGATTCAGATAAAGCAGCTCTGGTGTAGCTTTTCAGATAAGCTTGGAATTTTACAGCCGGTTATCTCTTACTGTCTATGGTGATACAGCCACCCTCTCATTTTCAAGTCAAGATGTGGTTCTTAGCTTTGGCCGGTACAAGCGGTATCCTTTTTTGGTAGAGCCAACAACAAAACAACAGAACAACATCAACACATCATGTCTGAGACAGTGTTTTCCATCTCAAATCTTGTCCTCCTTCCTTAAACAGTGAACCACGTGTGATGGCTGTTTTCATAGTCTGCCCTGCGCAAAGACATCAGAATTCTTGTCCTCATGGGACATCCTTTTGGTTCAGAACAGGTTAATACGTTTGGTAGAAGCTTCTGGGATAAGAATAACCGGCAGCTACCGAATTATGCCCTCAATCGTGAATAAAACCCGGCCTGGGTCATCCGATTTCCTTGGGTTATTCCCTCTGTAAATTATCTGCGCTCCAGTTCCATAGTCAACCCATTACAGGACATGAAGGGCCCAGCAGAAATTGCGTAAGGGACTCAAATTTATGAATTCCCTCCTTCACACTGACACTGAACCGTATTCAAGACATGGACCGATGTTTATCGGAATGGTGTTCAACATCTTTCTGTTTGGGATGATGGCTATCCAGGTTTACATTTATTATACCAAGTTTCAGAGGTGAGGCTTCAGTTGCTTCGGAATGTATCCGATTCTAACGCCTTGGTTTAGAGATCGCTTAAGGATCAAGATATTCGTAAGTCTTGTTCTCTTCGAGGCGTTTGATATACCGACCTCGGACAGGTACTCCTTGTCTTCATACTGGATGCAATCAATTCTGTCTGTGATTGTGTTTACCTTTACGACAGCCTCATTGTACATTTCGGTATGTGGTGAATCGCCCTGCAACATACAGGATTGAACTGCTAGGCAGATGACGTAAATTTCCTCGCTACGGCGAATTGGGGTGAGTCTCTCTACTTTTCTCAAATGCTGAATGAACAATTGAATACATGTAGTTTTCGCAACAGGTTCGTCGCTGGCATTACGTCGGAACTTACAAAGTATTGAGATTCTGGCCTGTTCCTGTTCTAGAGCCTGCTTTCACCGTGAGTATAATATATTCTTTACTCCTCATTCACGCCTTGAATTGCTTCCCAGGGAGTGATTGCAGCTCTTGTTCAGGTGTTCTTTGCTTGGCGTGTTATCTCCTTGACGAAAAGATGGATCCTTGGATCTATTGTGACTATCGGAGCTATTGCAGGTGGAGGTATAACAAAAAGGTCTCTGTCCTTGACCTCCAGCTGATGGATACATCCTTCCAGCGTTAGGTATAGTCACTGGCTGCGAAGTTCTCAAGACGCTTTATTTTACGCAGTTTCAAGATTTTGAGGTCAGGAATATTCGCCACAATCTACCATCCCATTAATAATGTTCTAGATCGTCGTTATTTTCTGGCTTGTAATAGCGGCATTGGTTGACATTTCCATCACATTGACATTGGTTTCATATCTGTAAGTGGCTAAACTTGAACTTCTACCTATGCTGATGGTTTTCAGGGTATGCTTGATATCTTCAGTGTTATATTTCTCTTTTCTCACTGGAAGGAGCAGCGCCAGCAAAAGACGGGCTTTAAAAAGTCCGATCTCATGGTGGATCGCATAATCCGAAGTTTGTGCATCCTCTTCCAGAAAGAAAGTCTGTCTATAACTATTATGTTACAGTCACCATACAGACTGGGCTCATTACCTCTGTATTCGCCGTCGTTGATCTTATCGTCTACCTTGCGGATGTGAGTTGTGCATCTCTTTTATTTATCATCTCGAGTAAACATTTGAACAGTCAACTGGAACGTGAGTGAACGTGCCTACGAGAGTTATTGAACTCTCAGAAAAATCTACATAGCCACCTCATATTCAACTTCCTGCTCTGCAAGCTTTATAGCAACTCATTGATGAGCAACTTAAACTCTCGTAAAGGCTGGGAAGAATTCGTAGATTTAGAGTCCCCAAATGTAGAAATAAATCTAGAGGAATCCGGAAATGGACAGGAGAGCCCATCGCAATCAAGTTGGAAGCTGAAGCAAATTGGTGATGAGGAGACCCAGGATAGATCCAAGCAGTTGGATGTAAGTGCTCCGTGCTTTGCACCACAACAATCTTATCTTTGATTTGATAGAGCGATGCTGTCAAACCACAGTCCCTGCAAACGCCGACACCCGGAGTTCATGTCCAGGTTGAGTCCTTCGAATCGGAAGATGTTACAGTGCAAGGAAAGCGCTCACTTCATGTCAACCATGATTCCAAGTCCGAATCACTCGCGGTTGGACAGGATCAAGCGCATGCTTCTCAAATAGACAGACATAGAAATCGACGAAACAGCTTTTCAAGAGGTGCGTACTCATCACGCCGGTCTGCAAAAATGCACTGACGTCGCTTGTGTGTCTATAGCAGAGTTGCAACTTGGTGTTTAATGAGTCCACGATTCTGATGTTTATGTATAAAGATGATTTCCTAGAAGATGATCTAGTTGGAATTATGTAGATTGACTCCTTGGACTGAGATGTAAATTCAATATCAACTGAGATGACCCTTGACTTGATCAAATGATCGCCGAGCAAAAATAAAAGAACCATCAAATGTCACTTTGGGATTCTCAGTTTTTCTGAATCTAAGTCTCTGACCTTACACTACAAGGAGGTACATACCGTTCCTCCTGAACGCCACCTTACTACTCATGTGCCATTTCTCGTTTGACGCACGCTACTTCTACTTTGAAGTCGACTACGCACCTTGAGAGTAAGCCGAAAATTTGGATCACACAAGCCTCATTAGTGGGTGCGTCTTGCCCATATAAAAGTAGCTTTCATGTGGCAGCGCCAGCTGTGCAATGGCCCTTCCGAGAATTTCTCTTTTGAATCAAAATATGGGTACAACAATGTCCTCCAACTTTCCAGCCGAGCTCGTGTATGTGCTATTATATAGTGAATGGTTTGAGCTGATTTGGACCGAGAGTCTTAGCCATGGTCCAATGTTCCTCGGGACAGCCTTCAACATACTATTCTATGGCATCTCGATCACCCAGACATACCTATACCTGATTAACTATAAGACGTTAGTGTTCCAACCCCATATTGACTTCCCTTGCATTAGCTCAAAGGCCAACCAATGCACACAGCGACAGGTGGTTCATCAAGTACTTTGTAAGGAAATGGAACTGTGATTACAGCCATCCAATCTCAATGCTCGCAGGTCTACTTTCTATTTTTTGCAGACACAGCCCACACCGTCTTCATACTTGTTTACATGTACGAGTCTCTGATCCGGAATTTTGGTAGGCATTCTATCCATGACTGAAAGAAAATACGACGGGATAAATATGCACAATAGGAAATCTAGACTATCAGCAGAAAGCCGACTGGGTTTTTGCAACAGGTTTGTTTCGTTATCAACACTAACTTCCATAAACTCAGCTATCTTGTACAGAGCCTGCGTTGACAGTACGTTGATGACATTTTAGATTGTACCTTTAATTGACCGAGTTATTATTGCCTTTCTTCAAAGGGTATCATAGGAGGCGCTGTGCAAGCCTTCTACTCCTGGAGAGTCAGGGTCTTAACTCACAAGAACGTCATCTCTCTACTCATTCTCCTCTGTTCGATCATTTCATTCTGTAAGTTCGTCTGAACCCTCGACGCGTATTCGTTCATATCAATGCCATGTTTCACTGGTACCAGTCATGGGGCTCGCAACCGCCGCCGCCATATCCTTCGTTCCCTCATTCACTCAATTCCTCAAGTTCAAAGTTGTTGTCATCTTATGTCAGCCTGTTTTCAACCTCCGATGTGGGATTTGTAGTGATCCTGCTTAGGGCTTGGATCGTCCTGCATGGCGGATATCGTGATCACATCTACCATGGTGCTCTATCTGGTGCGCCTTCCATTCTATAGATTCGTTCTAGACGGTGATCATTGATCAAAAACCCAAGTAGCGAAGGCACAAGACGGAATTTTCACAGACAGATCATCAAATCGATAGAATCATCAGAGGTAAGTGAAGTGGTCATTGCTCCACCTTTGTGCGAGGTTGACATACCTTGACATGGGTTCGTCCAGTGACGATGCACACAGGTCAATTAGCTTGTAATCTAATCTTAATCGCAAGTACTAACTTTGTAGTTCAGGACTCGCGACCGCTCTTTGGGCGTAAGTGTGGCGTAGTCTTCTTTTGTGCTATTGATTTTTCTGATTGACAATGGATAAGCCTCATTGATCTCTTACTCTACCTTTCCAGCGTAAGCTTCCTCAGGCGCTTCTCATTCATACCCCTCCATGGTTGATTGATCCCCGAACTACACTGTTCTAGCCTTCTGGAAAGTAAGTCTTCAAAACTCATTCATCGCTCACGGACTGCAGATGACAGATAACTTTCCCAGTCACTTGTTCTTCAACTTTTGTCTCTCAAAGCTATACACCAACTCGCTCATGAGTAGCCTCAATTCTCGTAGCGGATGGAAATATAACGAAGATAATGACACAACTCTGTCTTTTGAGCACAAGCAAGTTGTACGCTATCTCTTCATTCATTCACAGCTAAATAGTCTTTGTGCGTGTGCGTGGGTGGGTAGGGAGTCCAGCTTGAACAATCTACAAAATCAGTCCAAACCTATTTTTGTCTCTACAAAACGACCCGAGGTGGGTGTTCGAAAAATCTCTTGCTTGTATGTGTGTCGAGACGATTGATTCCAAAAAAATGAAAAATGAACTAGGTTTTCGTTCACGTCGAGTCGCACGAGATGATCAACCCCGCACTTAAGGTAGACCAAAGGATATACAAAGACATGAACAGCGACTTTGATACCGAGTTGAAGAAAAGCAGTCACGGCCTGAAGCTCTCAATGGACCAACACCACTAGAGAGCCTCCATCATCACAAGTCACCAATAAACACGTTCTTGGTCTTTTCTCTTCTCTTGAATCATCTACCAACGTATTTTCTTGCTGCAAAGAATCGTTGATACACAAGATGTTGTTCACAGATATAAGATATAAGTCAAATAATCCAAGAAAGCTTCTTGAGACCATCTCTCCAGTTTCCCAAACTCTATTTCGCCTCGTCCTTCTTATACAAGTGATCACCGACAAATTGATCGAACCAGCGGAAGACCTCGTAATGCCACTTGAGGCTACACAAAGTAAAAAGTGAGCAAAAAAAATAACGGAAGACGCCACACGAAAACTCCCGCACCTATTTCCATGGTTCAAAACCCAGTGGTTCTCATCAGGAAAGATAACCAATCGACTAGGTACACCAAGTCTATACAATTCAAGTCCCCCCCAAAAAAAACGAACCGAACCGAACCGAATCATCAGAATCAGATCCAAAAACAAATCAACTAAGGAAACGACACCCACTCTTGTAAAGCATGGAAAGCACCAATACCCTCCGTCTCAGGAAGCCTAAAGTCCCTACTGCTATGAATGATAAGCTGAGGCGTAGACCATTTAGGCACCATGTTCGAGGGGTTATATCTAACCATCCCCATATCATCAGCCAGCCAAAAGGAAATAAGAATAAACCAAAAAAAAAGGGGAAAAGAATACGTGTAGGTGGGTGGGGGGACGGACGAAAATGGATATGAAACCCAGACGCACTTGTTTAAAATATCTTTACTCTTCCGATCCCATGGCCTGATTAAAAAAACACGAGTTTCAATTAACGGCTATCCCATCCATCAAGAATCGAGATTCCTTACCTGCCTCCCCATTCATGATTAAACTATTCAATAAAAAACCACAAGATATGAGCAACAACACAACGGATGAGAAATTCACATCAACGCCAACGTACAAAGAAGAGTTCATCCGTCGAAAAACCATTGTAAGTCGCATCAAAGACACCGTCATGACAAACAAGAGCTTTAAATCCAAATCCAAATTCAGGATTTCCTTGAATCCAACTAAACGCCACGCGAATCAGTGATCAGTGCATAGAGTCTAGAGAGGGAGGGAGAGGGACTGACTTGATAGCATACCCTCCCCAACTCGCACCCGCAGCCACAGCTCGATCAGGATCAATCTAAAAGCCACATACATCATCAACAACAAGCTAATTGAAATATCTCTCCACGTACTTCTGGATATTTCTCAAGGGCATATTTCCACCCACGAATCATGTCCACAAATGGCTTGCCTCCCCAGTCTTCCTTGATAGCGTCCGTCAATTCTAAATCGGTCCCCCAATATGTTAGTGCGTGATTTGGAACTCCTCAGAGGGGTAAATACACACCTTGTCCGAAAGACGTGCTTCCAGTAGGATTGATAGCAATGACGAAATAACCTTGACCTGTAAAAACTGCACCAAAAAAAAATAGATTATAGTCCGTCCAAATGCCAGGAGAGAGAGAGAAAAAAAAGACACACACCATTAGGATTCCATCTCGTAGACCATCCATCCTCCCAAGCCCCTTGAGGTCCACCATGAATCAAAAGCACAACCGGATACTTCTTCTCCTGTCCTCCCACCCACCCCCTCGGTTTCAAAGCCCATCCCTGAATCCTCTTCTCATTCGCTCCCACAAAGTAAAACTCCTCTCCAGGACTCAATCCCTTCTCCGCCAACTTGGCCTGCGTAAACCAAGACACCTGTTGTACATCACCTTGGCGCTTTTTTCCCTTGGACGATTCGGGGTGGGTATACTCGGAGAGGAATCGGGGAAGGTGTTGGATCAGGAATACGTCGTTGGGAGACGTGAGGGATGAACGCGAGAAGAGGAGACGACCTGGGTGCAGGGGATAGACGCTGGACGCTGAGCCTGTAGACGTCAGTTGGAATGGCTCGCTGTAGAGTTTGTCGAGTTGGGGATCGGTACTGGATTGGGACGGTGTTGGCGGTATGGGGAGGTAAAAGATCTTGACCTTGGCCTGGTCACCCGCCGTAAAATAGATGAACGTTCCTTCCAAGTTGAACTGGAGACAAATCGGTGTCATCGACTAGGGCAAAGAGCAAAAAATTTCGGGAGAACGTACAGCGAGCTCGCTAGGTGAGCGGTCCCAATGTTGGGTCAAAGTGTACCTCACGTCCTTGTGCAAGTCGTAGATCACGATCTTGGCTCTATCACTCTCATAGCCATCTTGATCAAGCTCCAGCCATGCGACTTTGTCGCCTTGCTTGGAGAACACGGGGCAATGGATTGCTCCTTGTTTTCCTGGAGTCAGCTCGCGTGGTTGAGTTCGACCCATGATGTCCGTGAGGTAGACCTGGTAGTACAATATGAGCAGATGGACCAAAAGTGGATATGAGTGTAAGAAGGCATGCATTTTGCTTTGTGTGCCATGCTTGAGGGAGTTGAGGATCCTTGGTGGTATACACGATATGCGTCGCGGAGACATCAAAGTCATCCGTCCCGCCAAAAGGCTCAACAGGGGAGTGCTAAGCATCCACGTCAGCAACATATCATGCAATCACAACTTGCCCTCAACGTACATGACCCGTTCCCCTCAACGGGGCATGAAACTCACTACCCATCTTCCACACCCTATCCGGATTCAACTGCAGCAACACGCTGAACAGCTGAGGTTTCTTCGGACCAACCCAAGTATCCCAATGGCGGACATACGTCTCGTCATAGACATAAGCGGAATTGCCACGATTCTCCCAAGCCTTGTCTTGTTCCTTGACAGAAGTAATGTTCCCATCGCTGTAGACATTGTCCGAGAAGACCAGATGCCTCGAAGCCGGGTTGTATCTAAAGTTGGTTGCCGTCTTGGAGGGGATCGAGCCGATGTACAAGCCTTGAGTAGCAATTTTCAAGGGCTCGTCGGATGCGGTTGCTACACTGTATGAGCCTGTGCACTCGAGTGTAAAGATGTCAAGATCGTTGTTCTTGCCCTCGACGGCGTGAGCGAGCGTGGTGCCCGTGAGCCAGAAGACCTCGCCTCCCTTGTCGAGCTGGGTGCCGAAGATGAGTATAACGCTTATACATCGTGTGGGGACTGGGGACGTACAGGAATTTCAGCCGCGGCAAAGGTCGACTCGAGAGGGAGGACGACGAGCGTCTTGTAGTTCCTAGTGCTAGCTTGAGAGAGCTATATAATATATGGCATCTA
>Ga0153993_100445_pt1 | contig 15500 bp, 13 predicted proteins | sample TSNC077MetaG_FD_104706 | JGI IMG/M metagenome (GOLD analysis project Ga0153993, IMG submission 104706) | Attine ant fungus gardens microbial communities from North Carolina, USA - TSNC077 MetaG | ecosystem: Host-associated > Fungi > Mycelium > Unclassified | place: USA: North Carolina, Lumber...
CACGCTTAAGAAGTACTTGAAAAGTCATGATTTGTTCCTCTACTTGAGTTTCACATCATCAATTTTCTGCCTACGGTCAACCCATGCCTATTTCAGCTGTCGACCTTTAGAATTTGACATTCGAGTCATCAACGTTTGCGGGAATTTTGGTCTCTGATGAAGCATATGCCATATACGCCAGCCGCAGTGCCATGTTGTATCATCGTCCTTCTGATGAAGTGCTACGAAAGGAAATAAGTTGTCCAGTTGACTACAATTGGAATCCTTGATCAGATATCCCACTTGCCGATTGATGGGCCATGTATGTCGTGACGCACCCAGAAGATTGGTATGCGAACGGGATCATCTTGCAGGCGAGATCATCGGGATTCATATAGGCGTATAAAATCGATAGGAAAATATGAGACTTGCAGAAAGTCGACTGTTTTCTGTCATGTATCAGGCTTCTACTATCTAACTACATCATGAATTATCAGGGATATTCTGGATTTTCATCGTGTCTGGTGCATACGAAATGAAAATAGCTCCTTGTGAGTGGCCCCTCGTTGTTTGGCCCCACATATTGTCCAATTTGGGTCTAAAATGTTGTACATTGAATCAGGGATGACCCTAAATAAACGAGCGCTATTCCCAGATAAGGGCAGCGTGATCGACGTCACATACTTATATACGGACGAGATGTGAGCAGCGTTTTATCTTTTCTCTGCAAGCTAAGGAAGCCAAATCATGGAAATCCTCCAAGTTCACTCTGATCCTGCCTCCTCTCCTCTGACAGGTGCAAAAGTGGTTGATGACGGTCTTTCTCGCCCCAATGGAGAGAAAACACTCCCAACAATCCTACTCTATGATGAACGCGGTCTGAGGCTCTACGATATCATCACTACAGATGCTCCCGAATACTACCTCTTTCGTGCTGAGGAGCAGATACTCGAAGACCACGCTGATGAGATTGTTAAGATTATGCGTGGCACTGCTGTTGCAAGTGGAAGTGTTTTGGAACTAGGCGCGGGGTATGCCAATTTTATACGACAACACACGTGCTAACTTGCGCTCACAGAGCCTTGAGAAAGACTTTACATATCCTTTCCGCATTAGCTCGTTCGGTGACTAACGATGCTCCCATCACCTACTACGCTCTTGATCTTGAGAAACGAGAGCTCGAGCAAGCTTTAACCAGTATCCAAAAATCTGCTGGAACAGCCTTACATGGCAAAGTCATTACAAAGGGAATTTGCGGAACCTACGATGCTGGCCTCAAGTTAATTACCGGTGTAAATTCAAATCATGTCCCAGTTATCACAGAGCTAACTACTTGACAGTTTGTCGACGGCCCGAAAAGTCTCATGTCATCGGCCAATACGAGTGCATCTGAAAGCCAGGATAGTCTGCCTGGTACACCCTCTTCTCCCCCAGGCCCTTCGCTTCCCCCACTCCACATTATGTTCCTCGGATCCTCGTTGGGAAACTTTTCCAGACCTGAAGCAGTAGAGTTTCTCAGGGGCTTGCCTCTGAGATCCGGTTCCCGTGATACACTTCTTATCGGACTTGACCACGATAATGACTTAAAACAAATTACGACGGCCTATAATAATGGCCCCACTGAGGATTTTATTAAGAATGGACTACGCGTGGCTGGTCGAGTCTTGGGGAACGAAAATTTATTTGACAAAGACAACTGGGAGTATGTCAACAAGTACGACTCAGTGGGTTCACGTCATTCTTACGTACGACAATGGCACTCAACTCTGCTCTCTCCAGGATCTTCGTAGGTACACACAAATATACTTTCTGTTCACGTTTCTACAAGCTGTACAGGGGTACATGAAGCTTTCTTGAGAGCAAAATTTAATCATTCTGTAACTGCTCCAAACGGGAAAATATATACCTTCGGCCAGAACGAGAAGATCAAAATAGAACATTCATACAAGGTGCGCCTATTAATATGTTCTACGTTAGTTCAATCCCACATTCATATTCTATTCCTAGTTCTCTGGCCAGGATACCTTCAGCCTTTTCACAGAAGCCAACCTACGTCCAGTACAGCGGTGGTTAGACAATAACTCCCAATACTCGTTATGGCTGGTAGAACGACCAGCATTCGTTCTTCCTCTCCTATCCTCTCCTTTTGCTTACAAGGGGAAAGGTGAACTTGTCTCCAAAAAAGCATACTCAACATCACCATACGGCATTCCCGCTCGACAGGACTGGAACCCGGTTTGGACACTCTGGGATTTTGTCACATTGCGCATGATCCCCCAATTTATGCTCCTTGAAAAACCTATCGACCTGAGGCATATCTGTCTCTTTTACCTCGGGCATATACCTGCCTTCCTGGACATACATTTGTCCAGACTCTTGAAAGAGCCTTCTACACAACCTAATGAATACCAAGTGTGTCCTGTTGTCATGGCCAATGATGGGGAAACTTAATAATTTTGTTATAGAAAATCTTCGAGGTCCGTTTAAAATTTACATTGAATTCTCGTATCGAGATCGACTAGAAAGCTAGCGGGGCATTGATCCTGACGTAGATGATCCGACACAATGCAATGTATGGTACCGTCTGGTATTTGGTTTAGGTTTTCATTTACCCTTTCTAGCCTCATTCAGAAGTCCCTACTGACCCCACCGAATGGCCTGCCCTTTCCGATATCGTGGACTACCAACGACGTGTCCGCTCTCGCCTTATGTCGCTATACGACGACATAGAATCTGGGAAACGCCTCATGACGAAAGGAATGGGTCGTGTTCTCTTTATGACTCTCGAGCACGAAGGAATGCACGCAGAAACACTTCTTTACATGCTGTTGCAGAGGGCTGGAACAGGAACTATACCACCACCTGACTTCTCCAAACCAGACTGGAAATCACTTGCCACGACTTGGAATGCAGCTCCAATCCCTGACAACAGAACCGTCACCTTAGGACCTGAAACAATCGCTATCGGCCATGATGACGATGAACAAAAAGATATGTTATCGGACAACATTCAATTGCCAGACAATTACGAATATGGCTGGGACAATGAAAACCCGAAAAGGACCGTCGAAGTACAAAAGTTTGAGATTTCGTGGAAGCCAGTCACCAATGTTGAATTCTACGATTTCTACCTTAGACATGAAGACAAGGTCGAGCTCCCTGCAAGTTGGGTTCTTGAAGGCGGTACCATTCAGGCAGGTGCAACCATTACTTTCAACTCTATCCCGTTTGATTTTCGTCTTTAGGTCCGTACTCTCTATGGGCCAGTTCCGATGGCTGTGGCACAACACTGGCCTGTCTTGACATCATACAACAATTTTCACGCATATGCAATAGACAAAGGTGGGCGTCTTCCCACTGAACCGGAACTTCGACTCTTCTATGACAAATTCCGCCATGGCTATGAGGAGGGAGCTAATATTGGCTTCAGAAATTGGCACCCGTTACCGTGAGTTGATCCAGTTCTGTAATAAGAAAGTTTTCCGTCTTCTAATCTACTCATCAGAGCTACAACGGGAGGGACGAAGAATGGTGGGAAAGGGTGTAATGGGGGTGTCTGGGAATGGACGTCTACTGTCTTAGATAAAGTCGATGGATATACTCCTTCTAACTTATATCCAGGGTATGTTTATGTCTTCCATAAATTGTGCTTGGGAGTTGACTCTTGTATAGCTATTCCGCGGACTTCTTTGATGGAAAGCACAATGTTGTGGTGAGTCTTTGAGTCAATTTCTTCTTCTTGATACTGAACAATTATTTTTCCAGATTGGGGGTTCATATGTCACCGTTCCTCGCATCGCTCAGCGCCGCTCATTCAGGAACTGGTACCAACGTAACTACCCCTACCCTTGGGTTGGAGCACGAATTGCATATGATAAGAACTGATGACTTAAATAATGGGAGGCATTCAAGATTTTCTCGCGTAGAATACAAGAGCTAGAATTATGCTTCCGCAATTTGTATCTTACCTCCATCTTGTTGATCAAATTGGCTACTTCTTGTTTGAACTTCTGTATGGTTTCGCATTTTGCGTGATCCTCTGTTCTCGCTGCGAAGATAACTCTCTGCATACTGAAAAGACACGCCTCGCTTGTTCAAGGAATCATTCCTAGCCATATGTATATCGCTAGGTCTATATGGCCTCAGAGTCATCGAATGTCGACAATGATTCCTTAGATCATTGAAGTGAGTGTCGGAGAGTCCTTGCGCCTCAATGATTAATACAGACTTGCCCAGTCACCTTCCTGTTCGTTGGAATGATAGCTTCGCTTTCACTCTTGCTTCCATCTGCAATCTGCAAAATTCCGGGAAAATTTAACTGCCTCTTCTTCATCCTACCTTTGTACCTTATATTCTTATGGAAATCTCTAATCGATCTGTCAATCTAGCAGAACTGGAGCTTGGCACCCTGCGATCATCGAGAACTCAGCGGTCTTGTAGGTAAATGTTTCTGCTTTGTCCTTGCTGGTCTGTTGACTGGACCTGATCTAGATCAAGGAAAAATCATCTGGGTTTTTGAATATATTGACAAACTGGTCATTCTATTGTGCAAAAATATCCTAGCCACTGGATTCGAATCCAAAGTGGTTTCTACGTGTTCTGAGTATTTCCTAAACATCGTTTTTGAGGTACTAAGCACAAATAATTGGGACTAAAACTACTCAGGGACGGAAAGAGGTTCACATCAGCCCAAAATTGGAATCCTATATACCCTGAAGATGTCAACATAAACCTAAGTGAAATTCAATAACAATTATTCAACAGGTGCGTTCGAGCTCCTGATTTTGAACTCAATATTTGTCCGTATTCTCCATATAAATCATCTTCCAGACTTTATTCTCCATATTTCCAGCAGCCTTCAAGGTTTTCCGTCCTGAACAAATATGACACATCTCCCAGTCTTTTTTTTCAAATCAAGAATGCCGAATTTATCTTGACCATAACAAATACGTCAATGACTATGAGTCGTTCCTTCTCATTTTCCCCAAAATACAGCAACCAGGTAGCTTGCGTGTGTGAGCTAAGTAGAGTTTAAGCCCCAGCTTTGAGACTAGCTTTCGCAAAACCTGAAATAGTTTTCTGATCTCATGTTCATATGTCCACACTATGTAAGAAAAAAATCACTAATGTAAATCTGATAGATCAAACTGAATAGGGGGCAATTGTCCCCACGTGCTATCCGACCACTCGACATCGCCACAATTTGAAAAGAAGTATTTAGACCCTTCTCCGAGACTGTTACCCGAGCCTAGCGCAATGAGTAGCTTTCTCACGCCACTTTCAATGACTACTGTTCACTTTCTGGTCGTCCATTGTTCCAAGTCGTTTGTTACGTTCATCTCCACCCCAAAGTCAAACTTGATCTGACTTTGGGAAGTGACAGAAATACCCCTAGACTGATCTAGGTTCTCGGTCCATTGTAAATAACATCAATATCTTGTAGTCATGTCTCAGTATTAGGACGAGTGTGCATACTTCTCAGACAGTGTATGATCTTTGATGTATCCGGAGCAACCAGATTCTTGAGTTCTGAATGTTACCCATTAGAGCCTCTGCTCCTGCTCCGCCTATTGTGATTCTCGATAAGCTTTTCATGTCAATATTCTTTCAGAAATAGCAACTCTCCTCACTCAGTCATCAGATACGAGTACCAGGCACATCTGAGGTTCTCCGAGGCTATGTACCTTAGATCAGATTATCTAATAATAGCTTTTATGGGCTAGCACCATTCTCAGGAACTGACCCATTACACAATGTGCTGCACAACTCCGTGGAATCAGATAGCTGATTGTGCACCATCATATCCATCATATCACGCTTGATGCTGTGGACTCTTGAACAGCTTGGTATAGCACTCTGATCTATCTACCTAAAAAAGGAAGATAGGTATCTAGGGAAGTCCGAAATTCATGCTCGGCATCTCGGTAGTCTGAGAAAATCTGTGACCTTCGATTTTCTCGGACTGGTTACAGAAAGTCACTTCGTTACGACTGCGAATAGCATGTATAGCATGTATCATCTTTCCAGATCCGACCATTGAAACATGATCCTCAGGTGTCACATGATGCATTTTATTCTGTCACATTTCCATAACTTGCGATGACATGGAAAAATGTATATTGTAGCCATATCTCATTTCAAAGTCTGAAAAACTTCCAGACAGATTGGCGTCAAATTCCTCATGCTGGAATAAATTGCAATGCCACTTGACGCAGCGACTGCTCTGTGCCAAGACTTACCTTATATACCCAGTTCCATATAACCATCCTTTCGGGGCGCTTGCAATGAAGTAATCAGTGGCGTATCGCGCATCGCGGAGCTAGGAGCTAGGCGTAGACCACTCCTGCACGTCAGGCGCTATGTGACCAAAAATTTTTGGAGAGATTATCGTCGACGATGTGGCGCTGACACCAACTCGGAGGAGTAGGTCAGTGCTAGTCCCAACTCTACCCCAATCACCCCTCAAACTTGCTGTTGACAACGATCGATAGTCAACGGTTGTTGGTGGGAGCATCAAACCAGGGGCCGCTATTTTTGGCCCCCGCAGAGGATGGAAATTATCTCGCCCGTTCGGCCGTGCCGAGTCAGTGCCGGGTCTCGCGTGAAACATTCTTTCTAAGCTCAAAAACTGCGGAGGCCCACTGGCCTTGGCAACTATTTTCTTTTCTGCCTTATAAAACCACCTTCTTCCTCAGCACCACTTAACTCCATCAACACCTTCTTTTAGCCATGTTCCGCACCGCGACCATAATTGCTCTTGCAGGTCTTGTGAGCGCCCAGTGAGTCCCTGATCTACATCTTTTCAAGAGCCAAGAGAGTCAATTCCTTTACTAGACTTCAACTTTCGGACTCTTGCATGAGTGCATTGACCGGTATCGTCGCCAACCAAGATGCCAATAGCTGCCTAAGCCCAACCGCCCTCCTCCCTCTTGTGACGGACAACAGCACCTCTATCGTTGGACCGATAACGAATTGGACTCAGAATATCTGTTCTGCTGCCCCCTGCAGTAATGACACACTCGCAAATGTCGTCAGTTCTTTGGCAAGTGGTTGCCAGGCTGATATCACCGGTAACGATACGAGTGTCGATTCGTCTACTTTGGCTTCGACTATTACACCTTATGTCCAGCAGTATTACCCTATTGTGAGGAGCATTGCCTGTTTGCAAGAGTGAGCTCAGTTCCATAAATATGTGATCGCTACCTCTGACGGTGAACTTCAGCAATGGCACCAATTGTTTGGCTTCGACCTTGAACGACATTCAGAGCGCGAATGGCCCTCTCACTCTCAACAGCCTCATCCAGCTCGTGACCCTTGGCAACGTCCCAAACATTCCTTCCAACGTCACCTGCTCGGACTGCACTAAAGCTGCCTATAACATCCTCCGTAGTGACGTGCCCAGCACAGTGTCAGACACTTCAGGAGAACTTCAGCAACAATGCGGTGCCAATTTCACTGGTAAGACCACTATACGCATGGATGAAATGAAAATTAACGATTGCTGTAACTCTTTTCGTCATTAGATGGCAATACCCCCGCTGGTATCACAAATAGCGTAGACAGTGCCTCGAGCTCGAGCAACCAGACCAGCCAGACTAGTGGCACCGTGGGCTTCGTGGCGCCTGGCCTTGGTGTGTCTGCGTTGACAGTTATTTCACTCTTCTTTAATTAGCTAGATGCTTTTGATTGTGCATGTTGGTTTTAACTGACATTTATTTGGCTTCGATCATTAGACAATCTTGAATAAACAGCTAATACGAATTTGAGCTTTGGTTACAGATACAGTTCTGAGAATACACTAATTTATAATGCTTGCAACGAATAGAGTCTAAAAAGGAACTGAAAATATAGAGGGTTGGACCTAACGTCAAGAGAGTCACGCCCGTTATTGTCACAAACGCGCCCTGTACTTTCACCTTCACCATGGCTGACGGACAAAATGGCACGCTACCATCGAATTTTCCTGCTGCTACGACTGCGTACGGGTCAATGACTGACTCACAGCTACGCCAGGCCATTAACCATATAACTTCTGTTGCAAATGCGACCTATGCTGCTCCAGCGCCTCGGCCGGCTGATCCCAAAGGTGATTTGTACATAACAATCAAATTTATACGCTAAATGTTTTGAACCAGCGTATATGAGAAATGTTCATACATGGTCAACGACATCTACTCCACCTCCCAAAACACCCGCCTCTGCCGCTAGAAATCCTCGTGGTCGGCCGGTGCGTTCAACTCACGCATACGTTCCAACAACATCATACACACCTCCTGTCTATGCTCCCTTACCCTTGGCTCCAGCGCCAGCAGTCCAACCCAATCCCCCACGACCCCCCTTACCTTCAACCCCACAGGCAATTCAGTCGACTTATGCGTCGCGATTGCGTACAGGAGCCACGCTTCTCATGCAGCCTATTCTTGCATCTACTGCCACAACAAATTCAAGGACAACAACGAGGCGAGGAGGGGTGATAAACTATGCCGATCCAGGTTCTGGGGACGAGTTTCCGGACGCAGGAGCAATTGACTCTGATGACTCGGATTTTGTGGCAAGCGGTGGCACCCGAACAGCAATACGACAGACGAGAGGTGGGCGGATGAATACGGGACTGTCTGTCTTCAACTCTGCGCCAGGGCCTTCGGGGACTCCCAATCGCATAGGTACTCCACAGATGGATAGAAACGAATTGGACCAAAGCTACCTTGCACAAATACCTCCAGAACGCTTCATCAAACCTCGCCTCATGCAACCAACGGCGCATGAATACCCGTATATATGCTTTCATTTGCTTCTCATCCATTTGTCTCACCTCTACCCCCAGAGCACCAGATACCTTATTGCAGCAAGGTGCAAAACGAACGTCACTAATCCCCATACGTGTAGAGTTTGAGACAGATACTCACAGAATTCGTGATTGTTTCGTTTGGAACGTCAATGAGGAACTAATAAAGCCCGAGACATTTGCGAAAATCTTCTGTTACGATCTTGATCTCCCTACATCCTTTGCCGACACTGTCGCAGCCCAGATACGTGCTCAGATTGAGGATCATGAAGGGGTAGCCACCCTAGAGCTAGGTCAAGATGGCGCTCCCGACCTAGTTGATTTGGGACAGAGTTGTGATGAGCTACCAGAATGTCGTGTCATTTTGAGCGTAAGTATCGTCAACCTTGAACCTCTTACCTGTGTGTTGGCTCACCGAACTCGTTCAGATCGATGTCCAGATAGCTAACCATCACCTTATGGATCACATTGAGTGGGATTTACTTTCCCCACTCACACCCGAAGTATTCGCTCAAAAGCTGTGTATGGAACTCGGTCTTTCCGGAGAAGCAGTACCGCTCGTAGCACACGCTGTGCACGAGGAACTCATCAAACATAAAAAAGACGCGATAGAATGGAGCGTCATCAATGGAGAGAAGGGGGAAGTCGGTGAAGATGCTGCACCGCGGGACAGGAGCGGTTTCGGTTTGGTTAAAGATAAAACCGGTTTGGGACTTGGCTGGGGTCGCGCGCCGAAGGACGGAAGGGGACCAAAAACTTTGAAGAGTGTTTGGAGAGATTGGCAGGAAGCGGATGAGTTCAGGACCAAATTTGAGGAGTTGACTGCGGAGGAGGTGGAGCGGAGAGAAATTGAAAGGGAACGAGCGAGCAGGTAAGCAATATGTCCTGGACATCCTGATAGTGAAGTTCATTATTGGTCTGTAGACGATTGAGGCGAGAGACGTCAAAATTCCAATCGACGAGAAGCAGACGACGGTAGCGTTCTTGTCGCCTTTCACTAGCATCTCATATTCTATCCTTTTATTGTTATTGATCACTTAATCAATATCCATTTTGGCATCTAAAAGCTCTCCTCAGTATTTTGATCCTGACGTTAGAAAACCCTACCTGACAGTGTTACTCGTTGGATTCTTCAAGTGGAATAGGTGTTCAAGAGAATGCATGCTCAGTCTGTGGAAGGATTGCCGGTTGATAATTTAGATGCACGTTTGGATTGATTGTTATCAATTATTAGGTGTGCTCCTGGCAAGGCGAGACGTGCCATTGTGTCAATCTTTTCTGTGGACAGCTCGACACAATTTATTCTTCAATTACTGGACCTGTGCTCGTTGCAAGAAGGGAGAGGGAAAGGGAGGGACCGTCTTAGGTAGAATAACCACCGGTGCGATGAATAGATGGAAGTCCCAGATTTTTGCTTTGCGCTACAAGATTCCAGGCCAGGGTCAAGCATAGTCGATGTTTAATCTATCTTGAATATGGCATGACTATATCAATTCGTTTCCTCGCAAAGGCTGCAAGGCTGGGTTCGATAAACACTATCAGCACTCGTATGAGTAGCTGTCAGAGGCCACACATACTTGCAACGTGTACCACCTGATGGTGAGCCCATGTGTCATGGAGCAGACTTCCTGTAAAGAAACACTGAAGTACGGAAGGATAGGACCGAGTCTCAGGTTGGGTTGAGGTGGAACTGGTTTTGGGCTTGATTGAGGTCAGCCACCAACCATCATCCCATGAATTTCCGGTCCCTCTTTCCTTTCAAAGTGGGTTACTCTTTGGCTGCATCAGCAGATAATCGATCATGTTAATTTTTTTGTCTTCTTTGTCGGGTCTGGTGGTGCTCATTATTCTCTTAGGAACTGGGGCATATGTTGAATTGAGTATTGGTGTCTCGAGGCGGGCACAAGGTGAAGTCGCTATATCAAGTTTCTGAAAATCTGAGATTAACTGTGTCCGTTCCGACCTTGCCTACCATGGGCAAGATGATTTTCCGACAAGCTTAAAGCGATTTCTAGCCCTCCTTAATGCTGACACTAACATGCTCACTAACATGCACATGCACTTTCATTGTAGCTTGCTGAGATCAATGCACGTGAATTCATACCATAAGTTTATCGACACATTCATTCCCGAATCTGTTAATTTTCAACGGATCTTCTATGGCTGGATACTCCCAGGACAAACTCTGAGAGAACATACCCTCGAGGTGCGCAACTTGCTTAAGCTTAAGAGAAGGCATGAAGTAGCGAGGCCGGGAAATGTTGCAAGATTTCGTGCCGAGAGGACTTCCATTTCTGGATGCCGTCATCCTTCGTAATTCTCGTCAGTCTCTTGTTGCAGAAAAGGCGGGTTCTTGGCAATCCATTTCTGTCACACAAAGCACGAGTATCTATTTCTCAGCTCTCTGTTCCATTTTTTTTCCGGTCAGTTTCCTCCGACTCAGTTGAACAACCCTGTCTCGATGGTGTTCCAACCTCATTCCAGAAGCTCTTCAGGTAGAAGATCATGAGGCCATAAATTCTGAATTTCTAGGAAGATGCCCTCCCGACTAGCCCAAATTAGTTCTGGTTGAATGGCGATGACACTTTTTCCAGGTTATTGCCAGGATTCTTGTTCGTTATCGGCTTGTTTCTCACTGCAAGACAAGAGATAACTGAGTGCCTTGCCTGGGAATGAATTTCATGCGTCGTTGGAGAACTGTTTGTGATCACGTTGACAGTATATATTCTTGTGATGCAATCAATGTCCGTGGGTGGAGCACGTCTTCTGATAACAGCTTGAGCGTCAACTTGCATTCAATTGGGGAGTGCTATATGATGAACCAGGTGTCTTCTGCCATGATTGCGACTTTGGGCTTCATCATGAGCACTGTGTGTCCGAATGGAGCCTGCTCGAATTATCGGTAGGACTTGGGAATCCATTCAAGCGGCATCTATCACAATGGCATCTATAATTCCGTATCTTCGGATGTACGTGTCTTACCATGCGAACAGTGATATATTGTCGCCTGGATATAATCTAGGCGATACTATAAGAAGCCTATGTCTGTCGTGCCACCCATGTGGTTTCTACCTGTTATCGTGTTATCAAGTCTGGGCGACTGGGTCTTTGAAGTTCTGAGTCGGGGGAGATAAGTTCGTGGTTATCACCAAGCGCAGCTGCTCCAGTAGTTAGGGTCAAAGTCACTTCAACGGGTCAAAATTCGCCAAGAGATAAGACTCGGTGAAAAGGACATGAGAACGCGAACCAAGGTTGTTTAAACATCAGAATACGCTGAAAACTTCGGAAGCAATGTGTCAACTAGCAATCTCGGACTTTGCAAGCTAGAATACATTTATGAATAGCTTTTCGATATGTTATATATATATATTCGATCACGGTACCACAATGGTGGTACCCGAGAACAGAGAAGCCCAAAGAATCGGTGGCGAACACCATCGTCCTTCGGTTTCAGAACACTTGCTAAAGTTTGATACCCCACACGGAGATAGGCGGTTGAGGAAACAGAACCATGAGGCCCTTGATTTTCCCTTGTCAATTTGGCTTTATCTTGAGAATTTGGAGTGCACAAGAATTGAAGTAACTTTATATCATCGGAGAAACTTCTCTAGAACAAGAAGTCTATTCTTATTCATTCAACTCTAGGGGCATGATCTAGTCAAGCTGTTCCAATAATGGAGATCTCTCGGTGATAGCCCGATTTTTGGCCCGTATGGATATGCCATCTACAGCAGCCGAAAGCCATGTGTTCTCAGTTGGCTAAAATTAATAAGTATTTTCAAGAGAAAATAAGAAAGGCTGGGTGTATTTCGCGGGACCCTTAGTATTTGGGGAGGGGCGGGACAATTAACTATGAAGACTATACTCGAGTTGCTGGGTCGTTTAATCTCCTCAAGACACCACCTTTCCATCTGCATCGAAATCAGGGACCACTGAATGCTAGGTGCCTTGCGGTTTTCACGATGTCACCTCCCGTATCACTCCACCACATGCAGGTGTACTGTCTCTGCGGTCCGAGTCACATGCTAAAGCCTGCAGCGAAACGAAGCAAATCACAGCGATTCACACCAGCGCGATGTTCGCATAAGTTGTCAATATATATCCACAACGGTCAAAAGCCTTGAAGTTGAATGCAGGCGCCAGATTGAATCTCATGGTTTGTGATACGGAAGCGCAAGACATATATAACGACTATAACTGGCTGAATTTCTGAAATTATTGTCAATACACAAACGTCGTTTTGTTTCGCATCACCATGAAAATTTTAATCTTGGCGAAGCAGAAAGTATACAACATGAGGAAACGTAACAAGCTATAACTCCTCACAGGGTAATCGAGGTGAGACAGGGAAATGGGTATTTTCCTCGGACATTGGATGAAATGCTCGGAGGATTGGATCGTTGAATGAATTCAAATCACATCAGAAGCCAGTGATGCCATGAGTTGTCTGTCTCCTGTGCTTAACCGCCGCTAAACGAAGGTCTCCAAATACGATAGGGCGTTTGAATTGCAGGGAAGAATCTGAAAACATGTATACCAGTCAACAGACTGGAGAATAAGTCATCCTCTGATGGGACCCTCCTCCCTCTCTATGCTGTCGAATAAGAGAATTCTCAATAGGAAGGGTAGAGGGGGAAGGCTCAAGAGATCATGAGCATAACTATGGTCATTCACGTCAAGGGTCTAGAGTGGTATGGCAACCCTAAATATGGAATGGGAAGACACGACGAGGTGATGCACCACGAATTTATTACTGCGAAAAATCGTACATGTCTACCATTAAAAGATAGCCATTGACCATCAGGTATGAAAATAGATGCACAGAACCGAGTCCATCCTTGTCGCCAGGCTCACTTCACCCTCCTGCGCTGGCACTCAGAGGGGATCACGACAGATATATCTCTCAAACGCCTGATCGCACCTGAACAGTAGTAGCCCCAGGCTCAGGTGCAGGTATTGCCTTCTCACTACTTCCTCTGAGACATGGATAAGGCACACACCAGTCAACTGGTCTCAGGAGATGTATGCATCCTGGTGCGAATCATCCCAATAGCGGAGAGGGCGGGAATTCGTACTATCCCACTCCGAGACCATATGTACAAATCATATGTATGTCGTATTACATGAATTTCCGGTCAGAGGCTGTGTGATGCGGTCAGCATTGCAGGGTAGACTTACTAATGTCCTCAGAATAGCCGATGTCCATACCCCGGTTGTCAAGACATGTGTCAAGGAAGAAACCAGCTCCTCATGAGCTGATCTGAGTGCCCTTTGACCAATAACAAGTGGGTCGATCCTGATATCCGTGTCACATATTGATTGATTCGGGTCAAGTCGTGCTCGGGAGTTCACGAAACCGTGATTCCTCTTGGCAGTTGCATTATGAGCACGTCCAAAAAATTTTCTGTAACTGGGGCTGTGGAGAGGATATGAAAAATATTAATTAACCATTCCAGAAATTATTCGAATCCAACTCGTGTGAAGTGGTGTAGAATCTGACAGAATCATAACCGTTTTAGTACATGGCAGGGGACTAGTGGCACTCACCCAGGAGGTTCCCCTTGGGTTCTTTCACACCACGTTTTCACTTCTCAGCTTCTAGAATTCGTATCCTTCTGTTCGATGCGAACCTATGTCTACCAGCCACCCTAAGTTTTCAGTCAAAGTCAGGGTATTAATACAAGAGAATTAGGCACCAGAGGTTATACCGAAGTTCTAGCGGTGCCAATAAAAATACACCCCCTAAAATTGAACAGTAGAACATGCCAAGTACGCAGAATTCATGGGCCGCGAATAAGGTAGACCTAGGTATACATGAAGCTTGACTGCGACAACTCTTATCCCTTCCTCTTCAAAACAGCTAGTACCGATTTCCTATCGAATGTTTGGAAATGCTCATTATGGGGAGTGTGTTAATATTAATGACTTGTCAGATGATGATGGTGGAAGATACAACCAGCCTTAACCCCGACGATGGGGGGAGAGGTCGATCATGAATGGATAGGAACGATGATTTTTGGAAGGCAGACATATGAGCTCTCCTGCAATAATTTTATCACAGTCACGGATTCATGTGTGTGTATACAATTGCTGAAATTAGTTCGGCATTCACGGTGAAAAGACTAGAAGCATGCGCTGTGCCGTATACTTGGTTGTCGGAAGAATCAGTGTTTGCAAGGAAGATCACGTTCAAGCAAAGTCAATGTATAACTGACTGCCAGTGGCGAAAGTCTTCAAGCCCAGTACGAAACCTTGAACATATCCTTGCAGACACGAATTCGAATATTTCGGAAGCCTCCCTCATGATGGAACATGGAAAAGCTCCACAAGCCCCACGAGGGTAACTGTTTGATGTTCTTCTACCGGTGATACCCAGCCAGTGGCTGAGGCTTGGGAGCACACAATGATGCTTGGGTAAAATCACAAGTGAGCTGAGAGGTTGACTCTCAGAGACACTTTGACAAGATTAATGGATACCCAACGTGAGGAAGGCTGGTTTGATTTAATTGTCGAAGGGGAAGCCACGCAGAACAAACCGCCTGGCCAAGATGATGATTACGTGAATGAACATACATGCACCTCTGTGCTTGTTCTTTGTCTTAAGCTTTGAGGAAATTAGCCGGGCTCTCCAGATACATCTTCGGGCGGGTTTCACCGAGATTCAGCATTGGCCGGCAGTAACGCCGATCAAGTTTGTATTTGTGTGGTTATGTAATTTTTTGGGAACGTTTCCTGA
>Ga0153993_100448_pt1 | contig 15488 bp, 15 predicted proteins | sample TSNC077MetaG_FD_104706 | JGI IMG/M metagenome (GOLD analysis project Ga0153993, IMG submission 104706) | Attine ant fungus gardens microbial communities from North Carolina, USA - TSNC077 MetaG | ecosystem: Host-associated > Fungi > Mycelium > Unclassified | place: USA: North Carolina, Lumber...
ACGCCACCCGAGGTGGCGGTGAGGCCGGCGGGAACGCTCGGAGCCGACGTCTCGACCGCGCCGGACGTCAGGTAGTTGCGGTACGTCGTGTCGTACACCGCGGGGACGACGAGCGGACTCTGGTAGTGGTCGTACGAGAACGACAGGGTCTTGCTCACGTACGGTGCGACCGCGTTGAGGTCGGCGACCAGCTGGCTGATCGACATCGGCGTGAAGTCCGGATTGAAGGTCTCGCTGTCGGCCCAGAGCTTCGTGGCGGGACGTGCGCTGGTGATGGCGCTCTTCGTGGCCGCGAACCAGGTCGCCAACTGCGCCGTCGTCGCGTGACCTGCGCCTACGCCGTCCTGCAGCGCGATCACGTCGATCGGCGCCGAGCCCAGGATGCTGGACCACATGGTCGTCCACTGGCTGCTGGTCTGGCCGCCGGCGGTGTTGAAGAACGGGCTGATGATGACGGGTTTGCCCGGCGTGAGCGCGTGAAGGTGGTTGGCGATCGTCGTATAGAAGCTCGCCATGGCGGACCACGAGGCGGTCGTCGTGAAGTTCCAGTTGTCCACCTCGAACGGCAGGTACCAGCCCGCGAACGAGGTGTGGGTGCCGTATTTCGCGTAGAGGTCGTCGGCGAGCGCGTTCGCCTTCGTCGCCTGTCCGTTCAGCCAGGTGGCGTCGTTGGCGTAGGTGTTCCACCAGTCGTCGTTCGTCTGGAGGCCGAGGTACTCCGAGACCCCGGCAGTATCGGCCGCGGTGAGCACCCGGGAGACGACGTCGGTCGACGTGTTCTGCGTGTACCCGGTCAGTCCGCTCGGATAGATGGTCGTGGACGCCTTGGTGTCGGCGGTCCACTGGATGACCTGGCTGGTGATGCAGGCGTTGGTCAGGGTGGCGAACTCCGAGGTGAGCTGGCTGGAGGTCCAGCCGTCGACGAGCGCCGGCTGGATGAAGCTGCCGTCGATGCGCGGGGTGGTGGTGCAGGTCGGTGCGGCGACCGCGGCGGTCGCGGGGACGGCCAGTGCGGCCGCGAGGGCCGCTCCGGCGATCAGGGCCGCGATGCGGCGCCCGGTGCGATGACTCATGCCTACTCCTTCGATGGTGTTCGTGACCGGCGACAGTGCCGATTTCGTTAATGGTGTACACCACTTGGGAAGTATTAAGCAACGAATACCCTTAAAAGATAGGGATCACTCGCGAATGGATCAGACCATTACTGCCTACTGAGCTCCAGGCCGATCTCGAAGCTGCGCCGCCACGGCAGCGTCACCCGGTCGATCCGCCAGGTCTCGCCGTCCGGGAGGATGCCGCCGAGATACGCACGCAGCTCCCGGGTGATCCGCGCCACCGCGGCCTCCCGAGCGGCGGCGTCGACCGGGCCGATGCTCCCGCCGAACTCGGCCGCGTGCATCGCCAGGCGCGTGCCGCTCTGGTAGGCCCGATCGTCCAGGATGCGTGTCAGGAGTGCCTCGCGGAGGGCGGTCTCGTCCGCCGTGCCGAGCGTGCGCCCGACCCACAGCGCCGTCGCCTGTGCGACGGCGCCGCCGATCGAGTTTCCCGCCGTGTTCCAGCCTCCGTACGAGGCCAGTCGGAGCAGGAGGCCCTCCGCGGCCAGACGGTCCACCAGCTCCGGGTCGCCCCCGTTGCTGAACCGGACGTCGGCCAGCGCGACGATCGCTCCGCTCTCGAGGGCGGCGCGCACCGCGGCGACTGCACCCTCCGTGGCGGCGGGGTCCGAGTCGGGGCGGCCGCCGAAGAAATCGCCGCGGGCCGGGTCGGGCGCGTGGGCGACGACGACGAGGTCGGCGCGTTCGCCGGGCTCGGCGAGACGACCGCCGGAGGCGGTGATCTGCCGGGTGAGGCTGTCGCGCAGCGGCGCGTTCTCGAAGTTGGGCACGCGGTCGAGGCCGCCGGGCTCGCCGCACTCGATACGCCACACCGGCACGCCGATGCTGGAGACGAGGGCGCGCGCGACGAGCACCGCCCCCACCTCGTCGGCGCCCGGGTACATCAGCACTTCGCGGCCGCGGGGAAGCGCACGCGCCCAGTGCCGCAACCAGACCTGCTCCGCCGAACCGGCGGAGTAGGGCGCTGTGTCGTCCGCCGTCAGGGTCAGCGTCTCGACGGTCCCCTCCTCGTGCAGGGCCAGTGCGGCCAGATTGATGGTGTGGTTGCGCAGCCGGCGCCGCTCGAAGTCACTGCGGACGGCGTCGGGGATCGGCGCCGCCGGCGTCTGCGCCGCCGCCTCTCCTCCGGTGACGTCCGCCTCCAGCGCGTGATGGAGGGCGCCGCCGAGCGCGTGCAGCTCGCGACCGTAGTCGCTCCAGTAGTCCGGCTCCTCGACGGCCGAATACGAGTTGCTCGCCCGCATGATGAGGGAGGCCGCCGTGATCCGCAGGGCGGGGGAGGCCGCCTTCAGCCGGCGCAGGAGATCGAGCCGCTGCAGCGCCGTCGTGGTCGTGTCCGCGGTGATCCGGGCCGGGATGATCCCGCCGTGCACAAGGGTGTCGATGCAGACGACGAGCCGGTCGGCGCATTCATCGCCCTCTCTGGCCACGAGTTCGCGGAGCCAGTCGTGCAGCGCGGCGACATCGGCCGGGGTGCGGAAGTCGGGCATCGCCTCCGCGGGCGGGAGCAGGAGTTCCGCCCCCGCGATCGCCGCCACCTGGCGGGGGAGGTCGACGTTGACCGGTCGTTCGTCGAGGGGGACGAGGGCGATGCGCATGGGGCTCCTCTGCTCAGCGCGTGCGATGGATCTGGAGTTCGTAGTGGTAGCGGTCGCCGCGGTAGGTCGACTCTGCGTACTCGACCGCGCGGTCCTGCGCATCGAAGCTGGTGCGCGTCACGTAGAAGGCGGGAGAGAACGGCGGAGCGCCGAGCAGGCCGGCCTCGTCGGGCTCGAGCACACTGGCATGGATGCTCTGCTCCGCCCACTCGATGCGCATCCCGTACTCGGTCTCCAGGATGCGGTAGAGCGACTCGCTCCCGACGTTGTCGATCAGGCCGGGGAACAGCTTGGGGTTCAGGTAGGAGTCCTCGAGGGCCATCGGCTCGCCGTCGGCGGTGCGTGCGCGGCGGATGTGGAAGACGTCGTCCGACGGGCTCACGCGGAGCTTCGCGCCCAGCCGGGCGCCGGCTGGGATGGTCTCGGTGACGAGGACCGACGACCCGGGCTCGAGGCCGCGGGCGCGCATGTCCTCGCTGAAGGAGGTGAGCTCGACGGACTTCGTGATGCGCGGGGCGGCCACGAAGGTCCCGGCGCCCTGCACCCGGTAGACCAGCCCCTCGTGCTCCAGGCGGTCGAGCGCCCGTCGCACGGTCAGGCGGCTGACGTCGAACTCCGTCGCGAGGTCGCGCTCGGTCGGCAGCTTCGAGTGCGGCTCGAGGCCCTGGTCGATGACCTCGACGAGATGCTGCCGCAGACGCTCGGACTTGGTGTGCTGCTCCGCCATGGTTCTCCTCTGCGGATCGGTCGGACACGGTGACACTGATTGGTGACAACCATTTTAGGGAGTTGTGCACCACTCAGTGCAAGTATCCGCCTATTCCAATGATTTTGTTGACATGCTTCGAACAAATGGAGTACACCAATTGATAAGCAATCCCATTCCGCACACCTCACACCCGTAAGGAACCCCATGGAATCCAGGATCATCAGACGACGAGGCGCGCTGCGCGCCATCGCGCTGACCAGCGTCGCCGCCGCCGCTGTCGCGCTCACCGGATGCTCCGGAGCAGCCCCCTCCGGCCCCACCACGATCACCTTCTCGTACCTCTGGGGAGGGGAGGAGGCGAAGGCGCTCGAGAAGGTCATCGCCGACTTCAACAAGAGCCAGTCCGACATCAAGGTCGTCGGCGTCTCCAGTCCGGACGCGCAGAAGCAGCTCACCTCGATGTCGTCGAGCAACGGCAGCTTCGACATATCCGACAACTTCGGCAACACGGTCGGCTCGTGGGCGTCGAAGGGCATCCTCGCCCCGCTCGACGACTACCTGAAGACCGAGAAGGTCGACCTCGGCGAGTTCGCCCCGGCCTCCCTCGACCAGATGAAGTACGACGGCAAGACGTACGCGCTGCCGATCGCCGTGCACACCCAGCAGCTGATGTACAACAAGGATCTGCTCGACGCGGCCGGCGTGCAGCCTCCGACGACGATGGACGAGCTGGCCGCGGCCGTCAAGAAGCTCACCGTCACCGATGCGAGCGGCGCGATCACCCAGATCGGCCTCGGGAACCCCTCGGCGTCGACGCTGTTCACCACCCTCGGCTACGCGTTCGGCGGCACCTGGGACGGCAAGGACGACAAGACGCCGTCGCCCACCGACCCGAAGAACGTCGAGGCGCTCGACTGGTACACGAAGACGCTGACCGACACCTACGGTGCCGACAAGATCGCGTCGTTCACCTCGGGCCTCGGCCAGTACATGTCGGCGCAGGACCCGTTCTACACGGGCAAGGAGGCCATGGTCGTCGACGGCGAATGGCAGGCCGTCAACATCCCCAAGGTCGCACCGAACCTCAACTGGGGCGTCGTCGACATCCCCGCCGCGAGCGATGACCTCGCCGGCACCACCCAGGTGACGACGAGCACGCTCTTCATCCCCAGCAACTCGAAGCACAAGGCGGAGGCGGCGAAGTTCCTCGCCTACATGGTGAGCGACAAACCGATGACCGACTTCACGCTCGCCCTCGGCAACCTCCCGTCGAAGACCGCTCTGCTGACCGACGCCGCGTACAGCGACATCCCGCACTTCGACTCCTGGCTCAACGCGTTGAAGAGCCCGAACGCGAAGTCGCTGGCCAGCCAGCCGTACAGCGCGCAGTACTCGACCGACCTGGCGACGGCCTTCGACGACGTGGTGCGCGGAGTCGCGACACCCGAGAAGGCGCTGCAGTCGGTGGCGGACAAGGCGAAGTCCTACTGATGACGGCCACGACCGCCAAGCGCGGTGCGCGACGCCAGACCCTGCTGGGTCTGGCGTTCGCGTCGCCGTTCATCGTGGGCGCGGCGGTGTTCATCGTGTGGCCGGTGCTCGCCTCCGCGGGCTACAGCTTCACGGACTTCAACCTGTTCCAGGCGCCCTCCTGGGTCGGGCTGGACAACTACGCGCACATGCTCCAGGACTCCACGTTCTGGAAGGCGCTCTGGAACACGCTGTTCCTCACGGTGACCGGGGTGCCGCTGACGATCATCATCTCGATCGTCGGTGCGCACTTCCTCAACCTGCCCGTGCGCGGCCAGCCGCTGTACCGGGCGCTGGTCTACCTGCCGACCATCGTGCCCGTCGTCGTCGGCGGCTACCTCTGGCGGTGGCTGCTCAACACCCAGTACGGCTTCGTGAACTACTTCCTCGGGGTGCTGCACCTGCCGCAGCCCGAGTGGCTGGAGCAGCCCGATTGGGGCAAGCCGGCCATCCTGCTCATGTGCCTCTGGACCATCGGCGGCACGATGATCATCTACCTCGCGGCGATCAAGGACGTGCCGGGCGAGCTGTACGAGGCCGCCGAGCTCGACGGCGCCGGGTGGTGGGGGCGGTTCCGCTTCATCACCTGGCCGACGATCTCGCCGGTGACGCTGTTCCAGGTGATCGTCACGGTGATCGCCTACCTGCAGATCTTCACTCAGCCGTACCTCCTCACGCAGACGCGCCTCAACGAGGCGAGCGGAGGACCGGGGCAGTCGATGATCAGCTACGCGATGTACCTGTACCAGAACGCGTTCGTCTTCCTGAAGATGGGCTACGCCTCGGCAATGGCGTGGGTGCTGTTCCTGATCACCCTCGTCATCACCCTGCTGCTGCTCTGGTCGTCGAAGAAATGGGTTCACTATGGTTCTGAACGCGACTGAGATCCGGCCGGCGCCCGCGGAGCCGCCGCGGCCGAGCGGACCGCGGGCCGGCCGCCTGCGCCGCCGGCGCCCGGGTCGTACGACCGGACGCTACATCCTCGTCTGGGGGATGACGCTGCTGTTCGTCTTCCCGTTCCTCGCGATGCTCAGCACGGCGTTCAAGCTGCCGACGGACATCTTCAGCGCGCCGCCGACGCTGTGGCCGAAGGAGTGGACGCTCGACAACTTCGCCGCGGTGTTCGAGGAGATCCCGTTCTGGCAGTATCTATGGAACACGATCGTCATCGCGGCCCTGTCGGTGCTCGGGATGCTGATCGCGTCGCCGCTCGTGGCGTACTCGCTCTCGAAGATCGGCTGGCGCGGTCAGCGTCCGCTGCTGATCATCGTGATGGCGACGATGATGCTCCCGCCGCAGGTGACGATGATCCCCCTGTTCCTGATGTGGAACGGCCTGCAGGCGACGAACTCGATCATCCCGCTCGTCGCGCCGGCGTTCTTCGGGACGCCGTTCCTGATCTTCATGCTGCGGCAGTTCCTGATGTCGGTGCCCAACGAGCTGATCCAGGCGGCGCGGATCGACGGCGCCTCCGAGTTCCGCATCTACTGGTCGATCGTGCTCCCGCAAGCGCGGCCGGCGCTCATCACGGCGGTGATCTTCCAGTTCGTGTGGGCGTGGACCGACTTCCTCAACCCGCTCATCTACCTCAACGACTCGTCGAAGTACACGCTCTCGATCGGGCTGTACTCGTTCTTCGGCGAGCACAACGTCGAGTGGGGGCCGCTGATGGCCGCATCCGTCCTGTTCACCGTTCCCGCGCTCGCACTCTTCGTCGTGTTCCAGCGCTATTTCATCGGAGGTATCAGTGCTGGCGCACTCAAGTAGCGACGAGGGCGCCCTCGAGCGCACCGACAGCAGGGTGGAGGCCATCCTCGCGACGATCGCCGGCGGCCTCGTCGTCTCGTGCCAGGCCTCGTCGGGTTCGCCCATGCGGGACACCCCGACCATCGCTCGCCTCGCCGTGAGCGCACTGCAGGGCGGCGCCGTCGCGCTCCGCATCAACGGCGCGGACGACGTCGCCGCCGTGCGCGACCTCACCGAGGTCCCGATCATCGGCCTCGACAAGCGGATGGGTCCCCGGCGGAACATCATCACCCCCGCCGACGAGCAGGTCGTGGGCCTGATCGGCGCCGGCGCCGACATCGTAGCCGTCGATGCGACGGAGGAGGTCGCCGGGGATGTCACCGCGCGGGTGCGCTCGGCGGTGGCGACGGCCGGTCTCCGGCCGATCATGGCGGACATCTCCACGTTCGACGAGGGAGTGCGGTCGTGGGAGGCGGGAGCCGCGTTCGTCGGCACCACCCTCTCCGGGTACACGCCCTACTCGCGCGCCGACCCGTCGCCCGACGTCGAGCTCGTCGAGCGGCTGGCCTCCCGCGGTGTCCGGGTGCTCGCGGAGGGACGCTTCCAGACGCCTGCCGACGTGGCGCGAGCCTTCGACGCAGGCGCGTTCGCCGTCGTGGTGGGCGGGGCGATCACCGACCCGGTGGCGATCACCCGCCGGTTCGCGGCGGCGACGCCGCGCACGCGATGAACGCTGTCGTCGGCATCGACATCGGCGGTACGAAGATCGCGGCGGCCGTCGTGCTCGCGGACGGTGCGGTGCGCCATCGCGTCGAGCGGCCGACACCGGCGCGGGAGGGTGCGGAGGCGATCCTCGATGCCGCCGCGGCCGCCGGAGCGGAGTCCGCGGCCCGGGCGGGCGTCGCTCCCGTCGCGTACGGAGTGGGTAGCGCGGGCGCCTTCGACGAGCGGGGCGTCGTGGTCAGTTCCACCGATCACCTGGCCGGCTGGTGCGGCACCGACGTGGCAGCGGGCCTCACCCGCCGCCTCGGCGCGCCCGCCATCGTCGTCAACGACGTGCACGCAGCGGCGCTCGGCGAGCGCGCGGCGGGTGCGGTTCCCGATCGGTTCCTGTTCGTCGCGGTCGGCACGGGGATCGGGGGCGCCGTGGTCTCGGACGGGCGCGTGCTGCGCGGCGCCTCCGGGATGGCCGGCTCGGTCGGGCACGTGCGCATCCCGTCGTCTCGCCGGCGTATCTGCGCCTGCGGCGGCGTCGACCACGTCGAAGCCTTCGCCAGCGGGCCCGGCATCGAGCTCACCTACGCCGAGTTCACCGGCCGCGCGTTCGGGCTGCGAGAGATCGGGCGGCTGGCCGCCGGCGGGGACGTGGTCGCCGCACAGGTCATCCGGGTCGCCGCAGAGGATCTCGGGGAATCGCTCGCGTCGTCGGTGGTCGCTGTGGACCCCGGGGTCGTCGTGATCGGCGGAGGCGTGTCCGGGCTGGGCGAGCTGTTCACCGCACCCCTGGCCGAGCGGCTCCGCGGCGCACTGCAGCGACCGTTCAGGGACGTGGAGGTCGTGCTCGCACGAGCGGGCACCGACGCCGCCCTCCTCGGCGCGGGCGCGTTGGCGGCGCGCGATGCCGGTGAGGCGCGTCGCTTCGGCTGACTAGGCTCGATGGGATGAGCCCCGACATCGACGCCGTCCGCACCGAGATCGACGCACTCGACGCGCAGCTCGTCGCCGTGATCGCGCAGCGGCAGCGCTGGGTCGAGGTGGCGGGGAGTCTCAAGCCCGACCGCGATGCCGTCCGAGCTCCGGATCGGGTGGAGGCGGTGATCCGGAAAGTGCGTGCGCTCGCGGAGACCGCCGGGGCGGATCCGGCCGTGGTCGAGCAGACCTATCGCGCGATGATCGCCGGATTCATCGACCTGGAGCTGCGCGTCCACGCCGACGCCGACATTCGTGGCGCCGCCGCGGAGAGCTAGGCGACTTCGCGCCGCGGCGGGCTCGGCCTCAGAGCTCCACGGTCCGATCGACAACGGCCTGGGCGACCGTGGAGATCCCCTGCTGATGCGAGCGCGCGTAGGAGCGCAGCACGGTGAACGCATCGTCGATCGGGATGCCGTGCGTGTGCGCGATGACGCCTTTCGCCTGCTCGATCACGATCCGGCTGTTCAGCGCGTACTGCAGCTGCTGGCGGATCTGCTCGCTCTCGGCGAGCGTGCGCTCGTGCAGGATCCCGATCGTCGCCACGTCGGCGAAGGCCTGAGCGGCCACCCGATCGTTCTCGCTGAGCGGGCCGGGCTCGGCGCGCAGCAGGTTGAGGGTCCCGATCGTGGTCTCCCGTAGCCGCATCGGGATGGCGTCGACCGCGGCGAAGCCCTGCTCGATGGCCTTCTCGCGGAACAGCCTCCACGCATCCGGGGTGCGCGAGATGTCGGGGACCGAGACCACGGTGCCCGTGGAGAAGCTCTCGATGCACGGGCCGGCATAGGCGGCGAGCTGCATGACCTCGACCAGCCGGCTCGCCTCGCTCGTGGACGCGATCAGGTCGAGATCGCCCGAGGAGTCGGCGAGGAGGACGCCGGCGGCCGTCGCGTCGAGCAGATCCCGGCAGGAGTCCACCAGGTTCTGCAGCATGTCGACCACGTCGTAGTCGGCCACCAGCGTGTCCGCCAGGTGGGCGAACGCCTGCAGCAGGTCCTGCTCGCGGCCGGGTGCGGTCATCGGGAGTCCTCGATCCGTCCGTCTCGTCGCGAGAAGTCCAGCCTCCCGTCGAGGAGATCCTGGGAGACCGCCATCATGGTGCGCCCCGTCGCGAACGCGTGCGACTGGATCACGAGGCGCGCGTCCTCGGCGGTGAGGCCGAGCTGGGCCAGCACCATCCCCGTCGCCTGGTGGATGATGCGGCGGGAGAACGGGGTGACCTCCGCCTCCTCGGTCTCGTGCACCAGCGCGGAGACGGCCTGATGGAGCAGGATGCGGGCGACCTGGTCGGCGAGTGCGGTCGCCTGGCGCACGTGCACGCGGGTGAGGATGCCGGGTTCCGTCGTGTACATGTCGACGGCGCCGATCTTCAGCGGGCCGATCAGCATCGGGAACGCGAACAGGGCGCCGACGTCGTCCTTGATCGCGTCGGAGAACGACGGCCAGTCGTTGCGCGGCCGGCGGGCGTCGGGCTCGAGCACCGGGCGCTCCAGCCGCAGCGCGTCCCAGCACGGACCCTCGCCGAGGTCGAACTGCAGCTCGTCGAGCCGGGCGGCCTGCGCATCGCTGGCGGCGACGGTCTCGGTGCCGAGGAGGTCGCCCAGCGTCGAGACGGAGGTCCCGGTGACGGGGAGCACATCCACGAACGGCCGCGCCAGCTCCAGCCGGGGCAGCTCGTCGTCGCGCAGCTGCGCCAGCACCACACCGAACCGGTCCTCCGATTCGTGCGCACCCGTCACAGCCGTACCGCCTTGCCCATGGCTCCACGGTACTCTGCTCCGGCGCGCGCGAGCGGCGCTCCGCGAGGACGGCGGGATGCTCCGGCCGGTGACCGCTCCTACGATGGCAGCCATGGCACAGACCGCACCCGAACCGTTCGTCGTCGCCGATGCCGCCGCCTGGCGCGCGTGGCTCGACCGCCACGAAGACGACTCCGACGGGGTCTGGCTCGTGCTGGCGAAGAAGGGCACGACCGAGCCGACCACGCTGACATACGCCGAGGCGCTGGACGAGGCACTGTGCAGCGGATGGATCGACGGGCAGAAGCGCAGCTTCGACGCGGCCACGTTCCTGCAGCGGTTCACTCCACGGCGCACGACCTCCCTCTGGTCGGAGCGCAACATCGGGCTCGTCGCGGCCCTCACCGCCGACGGCCGGATGCGCCCGCGCGGGCAGGCCGAGATCGACCGCGCGAAGGCGGACGGCCGGTGGGAGCGCGCCTACGCGGGCGCCTCCACCGCACAGGTGCCCGACGACCTCGCCGCAGCGCTGTCCGTCTCGCCGGCAGCGGCGGCGCTGTTCGAGACCCTCAACGGCACCAACCGCTACGCCGTGCTTCACCGCCTCATGACGGCCTCGAACGCTACCACCCGCGCCAACCGGCTCGAGAAGCTGGTCACGATGCTGGAGCGCGGCGAGACCCCGTACCCGCAGTAGGCCACGAACGGAACGCGAGTTCGAGGGAGGGGAGCCGATCCCGCGCGAACACCGCGGTGAGGATACGGTCGCCCAGGTCGACGCCGAGCCCGTAGACGTGCGCATCCGTGTCGACGCGCATGCCCGGCCGGTCCACGCCGTCGACGCTGACCGGGATCCCGTGCTCGATCGACCGCTCGGTCGCGGCCCCGAGCAGCTCGCCCGGGAACTCGTCGGGTGCCGCGCGCACCCGCTCGTCGCGGAACGCGTTCATCACGATGTAGTTCACGTGCTCGACGAGCGCGAAGGCCGGGGTGTGCCACGGCGCCTCCGACGGGTCTGCGATGTGGGTCGTGCGGACGGCATCCCACAGGAGCGGATACCGCATGCGCTCGCGTGCCCGCAGCATCCACTCGGGCAGTGGGCGCACCGGAGGGGCGTCGAGATCGGCGCGCACCGCGGCGGGGAGGTCGGCGAGGTTGGCGGGGTCGGACCGGTCGGCGGGATTGCGCCAGAACGTGTACGAGAGAGTGGCGGTCGTCATCACGACCGTGCCGTCCGTCGTGTGCGAACCGACCCCGCAGAGGGTCTCGCCGATCGCGTCCTGCGGCACCAGGGTGAGCAGCGGCACGGGGAAGGCGCGCGCGATCTCGTCGGGGCCGGGAGGCTCGGGCAGGTCGAGTGGATCGATGCTGTCGTCGAAGTACACCCGTCCAGTCTGTCGGTGAGGGGTCGCGCAGGGCAGATCCGGTCGGATCGTCCACGCGTGTAGGAACGGTGCTAGCATCCCGTATCACGGATCGTATACAGCGCTGTCCCGAATCCGAGTGAGGTGCTCCTCGTGCTCAGCAGTCCCGTACCCGCAACGCCCGCCACGCCCGGCCCCGCCCGTGAGCCCAACCGCGTGACGACCTCCATCGCGCGCACGTTCAGCGACTTTCGGCAGGCGGTCTCCGACTCGTTCGTGCCGCTGGAGGTGACCAGCGCGCGGCCCGATCCGTTCTGGGGGAGGATCCGGCGGGCCGGTGCCGACGAGGTGCACGTCTACGAGGTGAGCGCGGGAGAGCACGTCGTCGAGCGGACGCCTGAACTGATCGCCGGCTCCGACCGTCACTACTACAAGCTGAGCCTGATGCTCTCGGGCACGGGACTGCTGATCCAGGACGACCGGGAGGCGACCCTCCAACCCGGCGACCTCGCCGTCTACGACACGAACCGGCCGTACTCGCTCGTGTTCGACGATGACTTCCGCACGATGGTGGTGATGTTCCCGAAGCACCTCATCGCCCTGCCGCCGGACGTGGTCGCCCAGCTGACCGCCGTGCAGATGAGCGGGCGGAGCGGGGTCGGCGGGATCATCGCGCCCTTCCTCGCGCAGTTGGCCGGGAACCTGGAGCAGCTCTCCGGGCCGACGGGCGCGCGGCTCGCGCACACCGCCCTCGACCTCGTCACCACGATGTTCGCCAACGAGCTGGACATGACCGGCGCGCTCGACCCGCACCAGGCGCTGATGCAGCGCATCCGCACCTACATCGACGCGAACCTCGCCTCCACCGACCTCGGGCCCGCGCAGATCGCGGCGGTGCACTTCATCTCGACCCGGCACCTGCACGGCCTGTTCCGGGAGCAGGGCACGACGGTGTCGTCCTGGATCCGCTCCCGCCGGCTCGACCGCTGCCGGCGCGACCTGGTGAACCCGATCTACGGGGACCGGCCGGTCGCGGCGATCGCGGCGCGCTGGGGCTTCGTCGACGCAGCGCACTTCAGCCGCGTGTTCAAGGCGGCGTACGCGGAGTCGCCGAGCGACCTCCGCGCTGCCGCCGCGGCCGCAGCGAACCTGGGCTGAAGCCGGGGTCGAGCCCGCTCCGCGTCGTCGCGGCGGCCGTTCGCGTTGTCGCGGAGGGAAGGGCGCTTGACGTGCAGAGCATGATCCCGCCCGCGGCATTGAGGCGGCGGTCCGGGCGCACGCACCATGGGGTCGACCCGCGCGGTGCGGCGCGGGCGGAGACGGAGACCCGATGCCCGGCAGTGCCCTTCCCCCGACGGATCACCCGACGGACCTCCCTGCGGTCAGCAGGCAGGTCGTCTTCCCGGCCCGCGGTGTGATCGAGACGGCCGAGCAGACCGTCCCGGCTCTCGGCCCGGGCGACCTTCTGCTGCGGGTCGCCCTCGTCGGGGTCTGCGCGACCGACCTGCACCTCCTCGCCGGGCACATCGGCGACCCGTTCCCGCTCGTGCCCGGGCACGAGTTCGTGGGCGAGGTCGCGGCGATCGGGGCGCGCGCCGTCGCCGAACGAGGCCTCGCCGTCGGCGACCACGTCGCGGTCGAGATGCTGCTGCCGTGCCGCTCCTGCGCGCGTTGCCGGGAGGGCCGCTACAACCTCTGCGAGGCCGACGATCCCGCCAACGGATTCCCGCACGGCCGCCAGCTGGGCGTCAACATCCCGCGCACCGTCGCACCGGGGATGTGGGGCGGCTACGCAGAACACCTGTTCGTCCCGGCCGAGGCCGTCGTGCACCGCCTGCCCGCGACGATGCCGTGGCAGCGCGCCGTGCTGGTCGAGCCGCTCGCGGTCGCCTGCCGCGCCATCACCCGCGGCCGGGTCGCGCCGGGCGAGAGCGTCGTGGTCATCGGACCGGGACCCGTCGGCATCCTCGCCGCCGCGGCTGCGCGCTCCGCGGGAGCCGGGCGGGTGGTGGTGGTCGGGACGCGCGCGAACCGGCTGGAACTCGCCCGCGCATTCGGAGCCGACGCCGTCGTGAACTCCCGTGAGACCGACGCCGTCGAGGCGGTCCGGGAGGCGCTCGGGGGCACCCTGGCCGACGTCGTGATCGAGATCGCCGGGGCGACGGCGGCGCAGGAGCAGGCCGTGCGGCTCGTGCGCCGCGGTGGCCGGGTGGTGCTCGCCGGCGCCTGCGGAGCGGAGGCGCCGGTGACGTTCCGCGCCGACGAGGACTTGCTGACCCGGGAGATCGACGTGCTGCCCTCGTTCCTCTCGGCGGGCGGCTTCGAGCCCGCCATCCGCCTCCTCGAGCGCGGCGACTACGACTACGCGTCCCTGGTGACGCACCGGTTCGGGCTGGACGAGGTGCGCACCGCCTACGACGTGATCGAGAGCAGGGACGGCGGCGTGCTGAAGGCCGTCATCGACCCCGCCGTCGGGGTGGCGGCGCGATGACCGGCGCGACGACCGGCGCGACGAACGCTCGGGAGCGCTTCGCCGGGCGGGTGGCCGCCGTTACCGGCACGACCAGCGGGATCGGCCGGGGGATCGCGTCCGCGCTCGCCGCGGAGGGAGCCCTCGTGTTCGGGCTCGACGTGGAGCCGGGCGGCATCGGCGAGCACATCCCGTGCGACGTCTCGGACGCCGGCAGCGTCGCCCAGGCCGCCGACGACCTCCTGGCGCTCAGCGGCGGACGCATCGACCATGTCGTCGCCAACGCGGGCATCCGCGGCTCGGACACGGCGGCCGAGGCGCTCCCGATCGGCGAGTTCGACGCCGTGCTCGCCGTGAACCTGCGCGGCGTCTTCCTCACCCTGCAGGCGTTTGCTCCCGCGATGCTCGCGGCCGGGAGCGGCAGCATGGTCGCCGTCGCGTCGATGTCGGGCAACCGGGTCGTCAACGTGCCGCAGCGCACCGTCGCCTACAACACGGCGAAGGCCGGCGTAACGGCCATGGCGCGCACGCTCGCCGTCGAATGGGGGCCGCGCGGGGTGCGGGTCAACACGGTGTCTCCCGGCTATGTCGCCACGCCGCTGCTCGTGGCCGACTCCGCCCTGCACGACCAGTGGCTCCCGAACACGGTCCCCGGACGGTTCGCGACCGTGGACGAGATCGCCGCGGGCACCCTCTACCTGCTCTCCGACGACGCCGGCTACTGCCACGGCACCGACCTGCTCATCGACGGCGGCTACTCGCTGCGCTGACCCGCCCCCTCCACGAAAGGAACACCATGACCGACACCACGACGAACGACCTCCACGACCCCGCCACCGACGAGTGGCGCACCTACGACGAGTTCGCCGCCGGCATCGACACCTACCGGCTGCCGAACACCGACCTGACCGGGACCTCCCTGGTGCTCACGCTCGACGACGGCTCGACGCTGTCGCTGGTGTTCGAGGCCGACGCGGTGGTCTGGTCGGCGAGCGCCGGGATCGGCGTCGGCGCGTCCGAGGGACGCGACCCCTACGACGCGGTGGCGGCCCGCGACGACGTCGTCTTCGTGAACCTCCCGCTGGCCAGCGTGGAGCGCGAGGCGATCACGGTCGTCTACTCCACCTCCAGCCACCGTGCGCTCGTCGCGCACTCCGTGATCGGCGAAGAGGAGGTGGAGGGCACCCCGCGCGTGCGCCAGACCTTCCACGCCGCGGTCACCGACGGCGGCGAGCCGACCGGGGAAGCGCCCGCGCCCTCCCGGGACCTGATCGGCAAGCGCAACGTCTACCGCTACAGCCCGCACCACCTCTACGAGCACGTCTACGTCTCGTCGCAGCGCTACGCCTGGCAGTGCCTGGAGGGCGTGCAGCGCGGCCACGGCGACATGGACCTCTCGACGGTATGGAAGTTCGCCGACGGCCTCTACCTGTTCTGCTTCCGCGAGTTCCGCATCGCGGTCGCCAGCGTCTGGCTGCACGACCTCGGCTACGACCTGCGCACGACCGGGATCTTCCTCGGCCTGAAC
>Ga0153993_100453_pt1 | contig 15438 bp, 15 predicted proteins | sample TSNC077MetaG_FD_104706 | JGI IMG/M metagenome (GOLD analysis project Ga0153993, IMG submission 104706) | Attine ant fungus gardens microbial communities from North Carolina, USA - TSNC077 MetaG | ecosystem: Host-associated > Fungi > Mycelium > Unclassified | place: USA: North Carolina, Lumber...
ATGGCATACTGCATGCATCCTAGTTCTAAAGAACGTGCGTACTCCTGCTCAACGTGCTGATTTCAAAGCTCAGATGACAGGTATCTGGCCAATAGAGCGGTGGATCTTGGTAGTCATTTGCGCGCTTCGATATCTATAATTAACGATAGAAAAGCATATAGGTAGGCGATAACTTACATCAGCTCGCTTTGAGAGCCACGATGAAGACGCTCAAGGAACGAGTCAGAGGAATCTCACTGATATTCGCGTAAGTCAACTTGGATATATCATCAAGCTTAGACCAAACTTCTTCAGCTGTGGCACTGCACTATTCTCTGATGGTACTTCTTCACTAGTGTGCATCTCCATTGACTGACTAGGACATCTTGCAAGGATATTCCAATGGTGTAATTAACAATGGTAACCTATCCCCGTTGGATGTATCACTACCCACTTTTATTTTTTTCCACCAGTGAACACACGTATGAATCAAACTTTGACATCAACTTGTTCGATAACCTGACTACTGAACGAGTGCTCACCCGCATCTATGGGTCGGCTAGAATCGAGGCCCATAGTTTCGGTACTATACTCAGGAGTCTAACGTTCGTGGGAACAGTGGTTGGAATGCTTCTATTCGGTACGTCTACGTCGCCAATACCGACATTTCTGTGTGCGATGCATTAATATGAATGCGGAAGGTTATATTTCCGACAAGATGGGCCGAAAGTTTGGCATGGTGATCGTCAACGAATCTCCGTCCTGCTTGACACCCTTACTATGGTACAGATGAGCGCTTCGGTTATTGTGGCCTTGTTTGCCCTTCTATCCTCTGCATCCACTGGTGTCCACGAAAGTTTAGACGGAATGTTAGCAATGCTCAGTACGATGCGGTGCGGTCATTGTTCATTTCCTTCCATCACATGACAGTTAAGTCTTCGAAATAGATTTCTGGTCGGGATCGGGATAGGAGCTGAATATCCTTGTGGTTCTGTCTCTGCTGCTGAGCAATCCGAGGAAGAAAATATACACAGGTTTGCCCAACATCGCTGGGTCGCTTTAGCCACTTGTCAGTTTCCTTCAATTATCCGAAGTAACTGACTAAGACACCCAAAGATGCCATGATCACTTTTGGAGGAGTATTTGCTGCTTTCGTCCCTCTCGTGCTTTTCTGGATGTAGGTCCAGATCCTAAGATTTAAATTCAACAGCAAAATTGACGTTGCTATCAGATTTGGCGACAACCACCTTCGTGCAATATGGCGGCTATCATTAGGTCTAGGTTCTATTCCGGCAACATCAGTATTCCTTTGGCGTCTTAACATGGATGAGCCAACTAGATACAAGAAGGATTCCATGAAAAGAGTGAAAATTCCTTATAAATTAGTGTTAAGACGCTACTGGGCTTCACTCAGTGCCATATCAGCAATCTGGTATGACGTATCTCAAGGATAAATACGGACTGACGATCAGGTCGTGAATAGGTTTCTATATGACTTCATCATGTGAGTGACCCACGATATTCTCTCCTTCATTGTTATCAAAACATTGCAGCTATCCAGTAAGTTCACTCATACCGAGAAAAAAATTCCCTGTTCGTTATTATACTCCAAGTTTGACATTTACTCGACGACGATTCTCAACAAGTAGGTAGTTCTTCGTTTGTCAAAGAGCCATGTTAACAACGTTGATAGCATCACTGGCGGTAACGACTCCATTGCAGTTATTTTTGGTTGGAATGTAGTTATGAAGTTCGTATTTCAGTGTTTGGTTATGGGGTTCCTGAGGGGTTAACAACGACCTCTTTAGTTTAATGAAAGTACCAGGCATGTAACTTCGAGCATTTGTAAACAAGGTGATAATGGGCTTCGCCAGGAGCTATCGGAGGAGCTTTCTTGTTGGATTTCCTGGACCCAAAATGGACTCTCGTAAGTGCTGAAACTTATCCTTCTTTAGCTGACGTGCAGATCAGATGTCTCAGATTCTAGCGCTTATTGTTCAGTCTCTAGTTGGGTTTCTGATGGCTGGGTTATATAGATTGTAAGTCATCAAAATTAGGGTCATATAATTGGTGCTGATGGGTCCTAGACTGGCTGATCATATTGCAGCATTTGCAGTAAGGTCATTTCAGAGGATGAAATACTTCATAAAAGGTTGTTTTAGGTAATCTATGGCATTTTTCAATCACTAGGTGGTGTCGGTGCGTAAATTTTTGCTTCTTTAGCCTGAATCCAACATTTCAACAGGACCTGGAAATTGCACGATACTTCTTGCTGCCAAACAAAGTTCAACAGCTGTTAGAGGTCACTACTATGGAGTAGCTGCAGCAACAGGAAAGCTTGGTGCGTTTGTTGGAACTTGGGGTAAGAAATCTGCAGAAAAAATCGTATTGTGACTCTGAATTGTAAATGATATCTAGCTTTCCCAGCGATGATTGACGGTAAAGTCGAATGTCTATGTAACATTGCAGCAAGTTGGGTGACTCTATAGCTTTCGGTGGTCCCCAATCAATACGAGGGAATACAGGTACTTTTTGGGTAGCGAGCGGTGCGAGTTCTACTCTCGGCCTCAATATATGTTCAGATTCACTAAATTTTCTTGTAGGTTTATCACTCTTGAGTGCCATTATCACTCTCTTCTGGGTCAAGCCCATGACGCATGATGGTCTGATCGAGGAAGATCAATCAGTGAGTGACGGTGAGATTTTGCTCAGTGGTACCATCCTCAAGCATGTTTGGATCCCAAGTTCAGAGAATACTTACAGAAGAACGGTTATGATACCTCGATGATGGGGCTAGGAGACAATAGGAGTAGCATCGAAGCAAGTCCTCAAGGAGAAACAAAAGAAGAACGATGATCCCTCTCGATACCCTTATCGATTTATTCGACTGCGCATAAGCTCAGAAATATTATAACCCGAACATATGCAGATTTCTATACATATGCATTCCTGGTCCTAATTTCCCATATCCCCCCTTTGGCTCTAACGAGTCCTTCGAATATTACTTCATCACATAAGAAGTCAATCCATGATATACCACGCTTCTGATCCGACTTCCATAGGTGTGACCGCCTCATGAAAGCCTCGCCTATCTCATTTCTATCCTGCTGGCTCAATACATCATTCCAATAATGCCGTGGTAAAATTTGCTGTCTGAGCTGGGTACTTAATTGAAGCAGGATGTCGCCTACAGTGATCCCATTGGGGCGGGATGGTTCAATATCAATATACCATGGGAGTTTGGGATGAAACAGACGAAGAAAACGCGCAGTAGGTATTGTAGCGAATTGAGCCATGTCAAGCTCATTGAAAGTGGTTCGATGGCCATTTCTAGTATGGAAGATGGGGTTCATAGGGCCGAATGGATCGTGGCGAAGGTCATACATGACTGGAGGCTCATCAGCATCGTATTTAAGTGATGAAGTGAGACGACGCTTTATTGGGTCTCTGTATTCTGAAGATTCTATGATGAGAAAAAGTTATTTTCTAGTGGTATCAGAAAATGGATTGTCACCTTGGATATCTGATTGATTATTGGGAAAAGAGGACAATTGTAAGAAACTTGAAAGGAATGATCTCCGAGGATTATAACTGACCCTCCAATCGCAGGGTCTTCTCGTTAGGTTGGTTTGGTCCCGTGTATCAAGTATCAGAGGAGCAGGACGACAAATTTGAGATGAAGATGTGCCCGTATCTGGTGTAAAAAGGGACGGCAACAGCCACGAGGAAGGAAGTTTGTAAGGGCTAATCACATAAGAAAGGGGTGCCGATAATTGAGGTTGAACCCAGACTGGAACATTTACAGTCTCTTGGCCACCTCCAAAATGTGAAGCAAGCAGAAGATGGCTATGATGCCCAGGCAAAGGGGTGAACATATCCTAGTACGAAGCGGGATTAGGCTGTATAGATGGTTGAAGGGAAGACTCAAGATATTCTGAGCATAGCATCTGATCTTCAAGGAGCATCTGAACAGCCTTTGAATTATCTAAGTGATTCATGGAGTAATTCACAGAGTAATTCACAGTTATCTATCTCCTTTGATGCTTGCACAGCGAACAATGTCCGCCGCCAGCCATCGATCAAATTTTGTGAGTTGTCAGAATATCATAGCGAACGATAGTCCGATATCTTTCACCTGCTGGAGGATTCATGTTTCAAGCCCTTGATTTACACTTGACCTGAGAGGTGCTTGTACACATTATCAGAAAAGTGGACACGCCAAAGCATGTATCTGAGGTCGAAGACCACTGTATATCATCACATCGGCAGGCGATTGTATCCTCAGCAAAAGCTTTTGGAAGCAGTTTTTTCTTAGTAATTGAAGGTCGGTCTAGTGCCTGCTTAAGCCTCGTAATCCTGTACTCTCAATATCCGCATTGACCCAGGTCAACATTATTGGAAAGAATGGGACTATCGGTCGGAAGGTAATGGCTTTGATAGACATGAACCGACGGAAATACTCAGTTGAGGGAGAAAAGTCATCAGAGCCTTTGAGGGTACATCATCCTCGTTACACAGTAAAGGGTGCACAGAACATTGTATCTTCAGGGCTCGACAAATTCGGCAGTATCTCACGCACAGAAGCTATTTCCAAATCTGGAAATCTAAGAAGCTATTATTTGAGATGTGATTTATATCTCTATTGTATTATCTCCCTCCCCTTGACTCTCTTCCTTGCATGACACTGAGCAAAGTATTGATTAGTATAATTCATAAAATTATGATTTTAATCCTTGAAATCACCTTTAGGCCCTGTTCTGCAACTCAGATAGGATAAGTGTTATTAGATAGGATAAGCAAAATGTATTTTTGATTATTTCATAGGATAAATAGAACAAGGAAATAATAGACTTATCAGTGCGCGCATATCACAAAATCGATGGGACAAAACAAACCCCAAAAGCATAAGATTATCATAAGCAGTCACATAAAACATGCTGCACTTGCTGTTGTTGCTGCTGCAGGTACTTTTACTGTTGCTGTGGCAGGAAACAAAGAGAAAAAAACTGACAGCTGGGGCTGATGTGCACAGTCAGACTATATTTAATTCTCATGTCAAAAAATGGTTTCCAAACACTTTTGTATTGGATAGCAATGTGAAAATGTCAAAAATTATTTTTATATCCTTGTCTTATCCTACATATTAAATTTGGCAGACAACTGCTTATCCTATCCAAGTTGCAGAACAGGGCCTTAGGGTTGAGTAAATTTGTAGAATTGAGTTTTAAAATAAGTTTATATATTTAAAATTACAAAGGTGGTCGAAATGAATCTTTTATGTGGGGAGTAGATCAGCAAAAAATTTGGGTAAGTCTCTGTATTTCTATTGAGCCCTCTGTCAGGCCCCGATCATCAAGTCCAGTGCACCTAATCAACCATCTAATCTATTGTGGGTAAGATCCGATGGCACGACCTAGTTATGTCGGTCTTGTAATAGTGAGGTGTAGCACCACTTTTCTACGCAGTGCTGCATATCTAATAACATCATTCATTGCGCTAGAATGAAACTAGCATCAACGCGCTCTCATCATCCGCTCTTGCTTTCTAGGAAAATTCTATCGGAGCCTTGCTTTACACTATACAGTCTCATATGGAAGCTGTAGTGACTCTAGAAAACGTGAATTATTGAATATGATTGTAAAAACCGAGGAACTAGACGATTGTAAGGTAAAAACAACAAATTACCTATCACGATATTCCCGGCAGTATCCTTTATTCGTCCGAAAATCACGATAGAGAAATATGTAGACGGATATACACTACAAATAATAGGTAGAGGAAACCGAAACCTCGATTGCACCACAGTAAGACCTGAAGTGATGAGATCGCCAAAGACGATGTGGAGAGAATGATAAATAAGGTTCAGAAGAACAATGTGGATCTGTCAAAGAACTGAGTGATAGAGGGACTTTAGGTGGATGGTAAGAAATCTGAGAGAAGGAGCCGCAAGTCACACAAGTGCCTGGGCCAAGTGTATGCATGCATTTCCTTGGCGCAAACCTGGTTTCATGATTTCTAATTTATCACTAACGCGACGAGGCGCGCTACTAGCACATTTGTGGTATATCTTCGATAGGTCCCCATAATGATAATAATAATAATCACTTGCTCAAGAAGTTGGTTGACCCATTTCGCTATCAATGACACCGGTCCATGAGCATCTAGACCAGGTCCACAATTATGAGTTCACACACCGGCACTACGGTCAGAATGTTTGGAGCATTTGCTAGACCACATATTATGTGTGAATACTCACACCAGTCGACTCGAATCAATCCCACCGTGATCAGTCTCAAAGAATATATCTTACATGTCAAGGAGATCATCTATACTGATGAATATTTATAAAAGCAAGCAAATAGTGTAGTACAGGATCGTAATACCATCCAAATGTGTCATTAGCGATGATCCACACAAACAAATCAAGTAAAAAGCAACTTCGATCCCGGTTGTAAGATGTGACCTACACTATGTACAGGTCTCAAATAAACTTTTATTTCCTCGCTTCTTTAATCTCTTGAGCGAGGATAACATCTGCATCACGACCCTTCACTTCAGGGAGAAGCAAAGTAGCAAAGGCACCGACAATGTTACAACCAAAGAAGACTAATGAGAGATGTTGAGCGGCAGTGCAAAATGGAGACTAAGGGCTGAGACTTACTCCACAGAACAGCGGGTGTTCCTATCTTGTCGGTGAGTGTATTAAAAGCGAGAGCAGAAATGATAGCGCCCGCCTTGCCACAGGCCGCTGAAATTCCATGAGCGAAGGCCTTGTATCGAGTGGGGAAAACTTCTGCAGGATAACACTATCCAGTGTATTCGTCAATGGGAATACGAAGTAGTCTATAGACACATCTGTGACTTACATAGGTCGTAGTGTTGGGCCCGAAGTTGAAAAAGAATTGAAGTAAAGCAAAGTTGACGATAAAAGCGGCTTTGCTAAGCGTATGGAACATGCCAGCGAGAATACCAACTAGGCAAGATGGTGAGGTGGTCGTATCATGTTGAACCAGACAAGCACTTACGGAATAAAGCGGTGATCAGGAAGCCTTGAATTTGGATCCACCTGCGCCCAAGCTTTTCTATCGTCAGGACAGTGACATAATAACCGGGGACAAATCCCAGTGCAGTCACAATTATGTTGCCGGTGGAGATCTTGAACAACCGTTCCCAAGGAGAGCCTGACGAACCGTCGAATCCAATCTGTTGTAAGACAACATTTTGGTTCAGATTGATACCATAGAAAGAGATGTCTAGTAGAAACCAGCAAAGCGAGGTACCCAGGAGGAGCCTGAGGTGTCGCCACTCAGAAAAGTATGCAGCAAATTCCTTGAAGTGGGCTTTCTTCTGAGTCGGTGCTTCTGCTTGAGTGATAGAAACCGGCAAGACTTTCTCTTTTTCTTTCAGTGAGTTGGAGCGAGAATCAGTTGAGCTGACAACTTGAGCTAGATCTTGCTGGCGCTTAAGCTCAGCAATCTCGTCACCAGCCTCGACATTCGGCTGACGCTGTGCTTTTTCAAATCGCGTTGACTCAGGTAATGTGAGACGGTGATAGAGAGTGGCAAGCGCAGGAATTAGCGAAAGGCCAACGACGATTCGCCAAACTAGCGGAAAAGATAGACCATTTAGTCTCCTGGAGTGCTGTCTTCAAAAAATCATATTTACCTCCATCAACTTTCGACGTTTTACCAGCCTCCATCACCTTTTTGTAGCAGGCCAATACAATGATCGTTACCAGGGAACCGACGAAAGAACCCCAGCCTTGATTTGCAAAAATATAGGCCAACATGGTGCCGCGCTTGCGAAGGTTCGCCCGATCAGAGGTGATAGTGGCGGACATCGGATAATCACCACCAACACCAATTCCCAGCAAAATACGGAATATGGAGAGATAAATGAGTGATCCCTCTGGAGAGATGGAACCAGTGGGTGTCGTTATTGACAAAATTGTGGCCAGGATGATAAGCATCAATTCTTTGCCATCTGCGGAGTATAGTGTCAGGCATAGATAATCGAAACGAAATCAAACGTACAAACTGCCTTCCGTCCCAGAGCATCCGCAGCATAACCTGGAGGTGTGGACTATCAATCGAGACAGATATAACTCGAAGAGTAGATGCTCACCAAAGCCGAATTGACCAATGACGCTACCGATGTTGGCACCAGCCTTCATGAAGCCCTGGAGTCCGGAAGGAAGTGATGCCCCACCGTAAAGTCGATATTGGAGCATTGTTGCCACAGGCTGTTGAAGACAATGAGAACGATTTGTTATTGAGAGATAACCAGCTAACATACGTTGATGATAAATAAATCGTAGGCTTCAAAGACATTAGCATCAGCAAACAAGGATCTGGAAACTTGGAAAGCACACCATCGAGGAAAAACCCAACCTATGTAGGAGTTAGAGGGAGATAAGAAGCCGAGATTATAAAAGAAATACGCACCCCGGCAATTCCAAGCAACTTTAACTCAACTTTGCTCAAAAAAAAGGCGGGACGACCCTCGTCTTCGACCTCTTCAAGCTCCGACCACCGTGTCTTACTTCCAGAGTCGGGCAAAGCTTGGTTGGGATCCTGGGCCATGTCAATGGGGAAGAAGGACACCAAGTGAGGGCGGAGTTCAAATGAATGAGAAAGAAATGAAATGTGGGACACCCTCAGAGCTTAAGGCGCTTAAGTATTTTGACATTTGATCTGAGATCCAAGTGATCAAATTTGTCCTCGAGGCGTTGCATTTTGCTGTGCGCGTAGTGCGACTCTCGGTGGGTAGGTGCAGCCGGCCCCAGTGGAAAAAATACTCTTCTATGAGTATGTCCGATCCTCGATCCGAAGCCTCAAAGTCATTCCGGTGAGTTGAATTTCAGTTATTCCTTGAATTGTGAAAATCCGGTATCCGGTGGTGCCGGGTGAGACCTTGGCACTCAGGACGAACGTGCGTTGGAAGGTGGTGTCGTGATGTCTGACTGCAGTCACAAAACGTCACGTCACCCATCTTCGTCTGCACGTCTGCACGTCTGACACACATCTGCTTTTTTTAATCACTGAATTTTTGAGGATATGGTTATTGAATGACTGTTCTTCAATTTTGGTTTTTATTGAGGGTAGAATTTCTATAGCTGGCTGACACTTTAGTAGCCACGATCGGCGTTCTTAGTGGGTTAAGCTACTTTGGAACAGGTGACCTCAGGGGCTAGAGCAACGAGAGGGGTCGAATTTTTATTTATCATGGAATACGACCATCTTGATGGTTTTCAGATTTGCATCAACGGTGACTGCACGTTCGTCCTGTCCTCTTGCCCTAGTCATTTTCTAAACATTTAACTGTGAAACGTAGATTCAGTATTTTGATGGACTTCAGCTCTCTTTATACAGAAGCGACTGAATGTCCTGTGAGATTATTTCGAGCGAAGCGAATGATTAAGCAGTTTTCGCTAAGTCATTTTGAGCACGAAGAATATTTGTCAAATGTGTACACAGACAGTATGGACCCACGGAAGTCATTGCACCAGATGGACGACGAGTCTGTCCGAGGATCTATTTCTCACGTTGTTTATTCCGGTGTTTAAATTTGAGTAAAGATCTAAGTTAGCCTTGATAGTGGCGTAAGACTTGGTGACCCAGACATCCAGATGATTATTCATTTCTGATATCCATCTTCCGTATCCACGGAACTGTCGTTAGTGCTTGCGCTCTTTCTCTTCCGGACACAAAACTCGACTTTAGCATTGTGCTGGGGGAGATTTACTCATAAGCGCCTTGGAAAGAAAGACTTAGGCCAGTGTCCATCTCATCGTAAAAACTACAGAGAATAACACGCTGATAAAATAAGCAAGTTCGGGCTGGAGTCAGTAGCACTGAACAAAGATGAATACCGTAGCAACTATTGAAAAGACATATACATTTCAAACCACACACTCTTCCCAAGTTCAACTTCAGCCTTTCCAATCGTCTTAAAACCTAAATTCTCATACTTAGGAACAAGGCTCTCCTTTGCCATAAATACCATTCGATCATATTTTCCTTTCTTGCGACACATCTCAGTAAACTCGGCAAGTAAGTTCAACCCGATCGAGGCTCCACGGAAATCGCTGTCAACGCAGAGTGTGTGTGCACAAATCGTAGTAGCATCAGGGACATGCGTTGTGAGGTATGCATGAGTATAGCGGGGTAAGGGGGATAGCGTGGCGAACGTGTATCCAATCAAACGACGACTACGATTTTCTGAGACTGACGGGATGAAGGCCCCTAGAAAAAGATCGGGGGCCATAATTTGATGATTTCTGTTGCGAATCGAATAAAGATATTTCCCAAAAAGAGGACCGAAACACATACCTCAGCGTCTCCAGGCTGTCAGCCTCATCTGATGGGAAGCCTTCGTATCCAAGGAAGTCAAGTGTGTTGTTAGAACAGATACGGAATCGACTGCACCCTGCTTTTCTAGTTTCCATACAGTTTCTATCTCATCCTGCAGGACAAGATCGTAATATACAGCATGAATAGACCGACGCGGCAACGTGGAATGGTTCCGATGTTTCTGAGCTGATTGGAATATAGGGATAAACCTTTGGATACATCGAGGTTGCATAGAGCAATTTCTGTGATTGCAGCATCAGAAAAAGAAGCATTGACGAACGATTTGAATAAGGACATTTGTAAAGTAAGAATAAAAACTGTGCCGCGGCCGTTCGCCACCTGGTATGTGTGTCCGCGGCAACCCCTCTCTTCGAACACAAGCTCTGACGTATGGAGTCCCATCCGTGCTCACTCGGCTATATCCCGTTACCCACTAGTCCTGTGCTGCCTCTTTTCTCCTATATCTTTCTTTTCTTTTCTTTCGTTCTGTGTTTGTCTCTTTCGTATGACTTGATTTGTATATTTATTAGAGGCACTGAGCCTTCGTAGTACCGCGGACTGTGTACATTCACCGCGTTATAAACATGTGACGTCACTGACTGTGTGACCTGGATCTCTTTGTCGAACATGGACCCGACGAATTGCCCCTCCGTACATTTATTCTTTGTCTTAACGAGGCACACTCACCTATTACTCTTCAGAGCCATGATTGGACCACAAACTTGATTACGGGTATCGTTATCGTCGGGCTCGTTATCTCTTATGCCCCTCAGGTATGACCCCTACCAGCTGATGATGAGCTTATAACTATAGTTATTTCTTACCCCATAGCATTACAGAATAATAGCATCTAAGACATCTGAGGGATTGAACCCTTTGTTTCTGTTGCTGGGAAGTACATCGTCTGCTGCGGGTATGTGGAATATGTGAGTTCTCATGCCCCAGGATTTGTTCTACGGTCTACTGATGATAAATTTCGTCGCTCCAGGGTGACGATGCAATGGGGAGTGGAAAAATGCTGCAGTGTTGTTGTGAGTATTTGACTTAACCATCTTCCGGCGGGTTTCAAGATGAGCATTTGAGGGCTTTGCACGTTGTCTAGAATTAACGGCCGGCATATTTCAAGTTTTCATACAGTGGTTCTGCTTTACAATGGTGTGAGTCTCGAATCTGTTGCTTTTCTTCGTGTACATCTTATTGTTTCGCGTAGATTCGTCCTCTACATGAAGTTTTATCCTTCTCGCATGAAATACATTGACCCCAATGTCGAAACTTACTCGCGGCGCAATGTCAAGACTTCTGTCCGCAGCTCAGAATGGCGTTTCTCTCTCTTCTGTGCTTGGCTCACGTTCGCACATTTGTACATCATCCTTGCTCCTCTTTTTCAATTGTTGATGCCGTGATTTGATTTTAGCCTGTTCTGCGGTGCCACAACTTTATGCCTTCTTTCCATCACCAGCTCTCAATCCTCGCCGCCTACAGTGCTCCCCTCTGTGATGCAAAGTTGGGGTACGGTGCTAGGAGTGACCTCGGCGATTCTAGCAGCAATTCAATACACGCCGCAGTTGATACACACGTACCGGATGAAACTAGTAGGCGCGCTGAGCATCCCAATGATGTGCATGCAGTCACCTGGTGCGGTTTTGATGATTCTTGGTATTGCGTTACGGTGAGTGCTCTGATTGTTTACGGAGCTGACTCCATTTGATAGTTGCTTCCAGTCCTGGTACAAACTGGACAAGTTGGTTTCCATTTCTGGTTGCGGGAATTATGCAGGGCTCGCTCCTCGTGTTGTGCATTTTGTGGAAGATGCGGCAACACAGACTTGGGATTGACGATTCCGGGAATGCGATTGCGCCAGAGACACAGAGCGGAGAGATCATACGTGAGGAAGAAGGGATAGATGAGAGGACAGCCCTTCTCAGATCATAAACAATCTGACTGTCGGCTGTTGGTTCATTTATCGATCTCATTCAACTCGCTTTCTTCTATCGACTGGGAACCTAGAATTTTCAGAGCAGTAGTTCAATAAGCTGTGTGTTAAGAAGGTTCTAAGATGATTAAACGAATATCCATAATGCCCTGGTAGATAATGAATTTTAATTCTTAAGGAGACTCTTATATACGTCGTCATCATTCATATCTTACTCATATATTTACGTATATTGTGCTGTAGGTGGGAGTTGTCTGCAATACAGTGCGATGTCTGAGAGTTACATTGTACTATATAACAGATCAGTTCTGGGCTGAGTTGGCATCTCGATAGGTGTCAAAGCATAAACTATCTTGTAGAAAGTTTCCATGATTACTGCGAGAAAAGTATAATAGCAAAAACCAGTCAACAATCAGATGGTGACGTCTCTGCAGCTCTAAATTTGACACCACCCTACCAGGTGATCCTGTGCAGATGACACAGGAACGCCTGCCGTGTGAGCAGCCCAGTTTTTTGGTAATCTGTCACTCCATTAATCTGTATTTCCGTGCCGCTCTGTTTTGATATTCGTACGCGATGTCTCGGTATTTCAATGTGCGGTGGGAATGTATTGTGTGAGTCATTGCTGTGTGAACATATTAAACTAAACTGGGGGTGAATGATTTAGTTCGTTGTCATAAATAGCCCAAATAGTGGTCGGCTAGACTGTATCTCGCTCATTTACCATCGTGTCCGCCTACTTTGAGTCTCTACAACATAATCAGAGCTCCCACATCCCACCTTCCCTTTCTATGTCCTTGAATACAACACTCTCTGATTCTATTGGGATCATCGGTGCCGGGCCAGCTGGTCTGATCAATGCTCATATACTTACACAAGATTCCTTCATCAATATTCATGTAATTACGCGTGACGCGACTGTCGGGGGTGTTTGGGCTCGCGAAAGAGTAGACCCCAATCTACGTTTAAACAAGTATGACAACTGTGTACTTCTATTTGAAACGAATGGCTCAACTCGATTCCAAGTGTTCATGGAGAGTACAGATTCTCTGCAATGACAATGACACCAGCGCAAGCTTCGAAAGGACATCTCACTGGTGCCGATTTATGCAGTTACTTGGAGGAGTATTATAACATCTTTTTGAAGACGAAAGTGAAGTTTAGCTTCAACACTGAAGTATTGGAAATATCCCGTCAACAGGATGGAAAATGGCTTGTGCGAACTGAGGATAAGCAAGACCGTAAGACAAACACACTGCAGTTTTACCGAATCATCGTGGCTACTGGTGTGAGTCATTTTGGCTTATGATGGCCTGTCTGGCAGTGGCATTCTCTGCAAAATTGGGAAACTGACCATATTTTGGATATAAGCTCATTATTTACCCTAGGGTTGTAGTGAACCCAAAATTCCAACCTATCTTTCCCCTCAGTCAGCGATCCAGTGTCACTATCGCGGAATTGTGATTCATTCTTCCGAGTTCCAAGCAAACATAAAACGTATTATACAAAGCGCCAGAGGCCATGCAAAAGGTGCACCGATCATCGTGATCGGCGGGGGAAAGTCGGCACAAGAGTCTCTCATTTCCCTGTCACCCTTCAGCTCTGTTCTAACACGTGAATTTTCTAGTATATGCGTCAGACTGACCAAAGAGACGTTAAAATGCTGTAATATATTTGAAATGACCGACAGCTTCCTTGCAAGTAGTACCCCTATCCCTGATTTCATTCGAAGGAGCAGGTGAGCTAAAACTATGATTTCTGCGGGTCGAGTAGCTGATGCCTCTTGTGGTAGATTCCTCAGCATCCTATCACCGCATATTCATCTAAGGACTCGTCTTGAGTACGGCTTGTTTGTGTTCTATATATCTCCACGCTCAAAACAGATGAAGGCGTTTTCTTCATGGGACAAAACTGGGAGGGAAAATCGTTCGCCTTCTGTGGACAAAACTTCAGGCTATTTCAGTGTGTAACGAACGACCTCGACTTTCAAATACCCACTTATAACCGTACCTCTATAGTTCGATGCCTTTGCCTTACCCAGTGATTCACCTTTACGTAACACTCACTCCCTTTTTTGGGGAGTACGCACGAACGACTTTGGAATTCCCAATCCAGAGGGCTATCATAACCTGGTTACATCGAAGAAGATTGAGGTTATTTCTCCGGCGCGTGTTGTTGGGTTCTCGCAGGACGGTGGTTCAATTCTTCTCAACAATGGAAGATCAATTGCTACAAATGTTGTGGTCCTGGCTACAGGTTTTGATTCGTCATGGTCCAAAATCTTTTCCGGTGAGTCTAATCACCAAACTCACAATGTTTCCAGATTCAGCAAGATCAGAAAAAACTGCAGAAGAAATCGGAATCAATCAACATGCACCTATAAGAGGTACAAATCATTCCTGGCACTATCCCTCGCTCGATGGAGCTCCAGAAGTTGATCGAGACAGCGCGAAATTGGTTACATCCATATATAGAGGAATCGTTCCAGCCAAGAATACTCTTCGCCACGACTTTGCAATCGCTGGTTCGTTGGTATGTACCGGTTGACACCAAGGTTCTAAGAGGATCATATTCATCCATCAGTTCTCTGCCAATCTTGGCTATACAAACGAGGTTATAGCACACTGGATCTCGGCGTATTTCCTCAAAGATAAATTACGGATACCAGATAGTGTTGAGGGAGCTATAGAGGAAGCGGAGCGGAGTGCCATGTGGATGAAGACGCGTTATCCTAATATGGAGTCATGGGTTAATGCAAGTTACATGGGAAGTCTGGATTTCTGGACGTGAGTCCACTCAACTTCTTGATTCTTCGGATATTGCATATCTCTATATACTTGGTACAGCTGGCCACAAGCTGTTGATGATCTCCTTGAAGACATGGAGCTGCCTGTTCATCGAAGTGGCGGAAATTGGCTTACTTGGCCTTTCAAGGTGATAGAGCCGAAGGAGATATCATCTCTTGGAGATGAACGCAGAGAGAAACGTCAGCAGAAGAGTCAGTTATGAGTTGTCATGTTATGAGGCCTTGGGGTGTAGGAAATTCTTACATTCACAACTCAAACTGAAATTTACATTTGTATAGACGCTTACGATATAGTGCAATGGCCATCTTGCTGACACAAGGTGTTCTCAACTCGTTTTTCCTCTTTGATTCCTCAATGTAAAATTGAC
>Ga0153993_100454_pt1 | contig 15414 bp, 18 predicted proteins | sample TSNC077MetaG_FD_104706 | JGI IMG/M metagenome (GOLD analysis project Ga0153993, IMG submission 104706) | Attine ant fungus gardens microbial communities from North Carolina, USA - TSNC077 MetaG | ecosystem: Host-associated > Fungi > Mycelium > Unclassified | place: USA: North Carolina, Lumber...
CTCGTCGTCTCCGACTGGGGTGCGGTGAACGACCGCGTCTCCGCGCTCGCCGCGGGCCTCGACCTCGAGATGCCGTCCTCCGGCGGCGTCACCGACGCGCAGCTCGTCGCGGCCGTGCGCGACGGATCGCTCGCCGAGTCGGTGCTCGACACCGGTGCTCAGCGCGTCATCGACCTCGTGCAGAAGGCCGTCGACAACGCGGACGCGGACGCCTCCTACGACGTGGACGCCCACCACGCGCTCGCCCGTGAGGTCGCCGGTCGGAGCATCGTGCTGCTCAAGAACGACGGCGTGCTCCCGCTCGCCGCCGAGGCCGGCCGCCGCATCGCCGTCGTCGGCGAGTTCGCGCGCACCCCGCGCTACCAGGGCGCCGGCTCGTCGCAGATCGTCCCGACCCGCCTCGACAACGCGCTCGACGAGATCCGGGCGCTCGCCGGCGACGCCGAAGTGACTTTCGCCGCGGGCTACGCGCTCGGCACCGAGGGTGACGCCGCCGCTCTCACCGCCGAGGCGGTCGCTGCGGCCTCCGCCGCCGACGATGTCCTGCTCTTCCTGGGCCTGCCGGGCGAGGACGAGTCCGAGGGCTTCGACCGCGAGCACATCGAGCTGCCCGCCGCGCAGACCGCACTGCTGGAGGCCGTGCTCGCCGCCAACCCGCGCGTCGCCGTCGTGCTCTCCAACGGGGGCGTCGTGCGCGTCTCCGGTTGGGCCGACCGCGTGCCCGCGATCGTCGAGGGCTGGCTGCTCGGCCAGGCCGGCGGCGGCGCCGTCGCTGACGTGCTCTTCGGCGTCGTGAACCCGTCCGGCCGGCTTGCCGAGACCGTGATCGCGCACCTCGGGGACACCGCGGCGTCGATCAACTTCCCCGGCGAGAAGGGGCACGTCCGCTACGGCGAGGGCCTGTTCGTCGGCTACCGCGACGTCGACGCGCGGGAGGTGGCCGTCAGCTTCCCGTTCGGCCACGGTCTCTCGTACACGACCTTCGACTTCGGCGCCCCCGCGGTCGAGGCGACGGCCGACGGCGGCATCCGCGTCTCCGTGGACGTGACCAACAGCGGCGATCGCGACGGCCGTGAGGTCGTGCAGGTCTACGTGGCGCTGCCCGGCTCGGCCGTGACGCGTCCGGTCCGCGAGCTCAAGGGCTTCGCGAACGTCGCGATCCCTGCCGGCGCCACTGAGAGCGTCGTCATCGAGATCCCCGCCGACGACCTCGCGTACTACGACACCGACCTCGCCGGCTGGATCGTCGAGGGCGGCGACTACGTCGTCTCGGTCGGCGCGTCGTCCCGCGACCTGCGCGGCAGCGCGACGGTGAGCGTCGCCGGCGACGGCAAGGCCGTCCCGCTCTCGGTCGAGTCCACGCTCGGTGAGTGGCTGAGCCACCCGGTCGGCGCGCAGGTGCTCGGCGCCGCTCTCGCCCAGACCGGCGATGCCGCGGTCGCCGGGATGCTGGCCGACCCGGGGCTGCGCCGCATGGCCGAGGGCATCCCGCTCATCCGGGCCATCGGCTTCTCGGGCAACGCCGTCTCGCCCGAGCAGCTCGACCAGCTCGTGGCCGCGGCGAACGCCTAACCTACGCCGCTCCGACGGCACGGTGAACCCCCTTGCGAGAGCAGGGGGGTTCGGCGTTTCGTTGGGCCCATGAGCGATTCGACGGAGCAGGAGCCGGTGGTCGGCCACGATCCCACGAACGGGTTGGCCGGCGACCTCGAAGGAGACGACGGCGGCTCGGCCGAGCCGACCGCCGACCAGAACGTGATCCAGGACGTCATCGCCGATCTCGACCCCGACCGGGTCGACGACGCGGGCGAGGACGAGGCGGTCACCCCGTACAGCGAAGAGGGCGCCCCCTAGCCGGGGCCTCCGGAAGGAGCAGCGCATGAGCGACACGAGCGGACTGCAGAACGCCGACGCCGAGGGCGTCCCGGCGGAGGACCAGCCGGAGCGCTTCGAGGGCGGCGACCACGACGCGCAGGCGTCCGAGCCGGCCGAGACCGAGCCGGGGCAGGATGTCAGCGACGCCGGCGAGACGGGCGTCACACCCGAGGGCGCCCAGGACGTGACGCCCGAGGCTGATCAGGCCGGTGACGGTGCCGAGCCGCCGCCCGCCGAGTTCGACCCGGCGCAGCAGCCGTCGAACCCCGACCTCGTGAAGAACACCGAGCCACCGGACTGAGCATCCGGTCACTGCTGCGGCCCCGCCCCGTCATCCCGGGCGGGGCCGCTCTGCGTGCGCCATGCGATGCCCGCGAGGCCCGCGACGCTCACGCCGAGGCGGCGAATTCTGCGCCGTCTCGCGCCGAGGCGGCAGACTATTCGCCCTCTCGGCGCCGCGCCCGGTCAGGCGTCGCGGCGGCCGCCGAACATCCAGCCCGCACCGATCGCCAGCCCGGCCACGCAGAGCCCGATGCCGAGGGCGAGCACCGAGACACCGCCTCCCGTGCGCGGCACGATCAGGCCGACGACGAACAGCAGGGCGCCCACGTTCAGCAGCACGGCAGCGATCCAGCCGAGGGTCCTGCGCAGCGCCGCGTTCATCCCCGGTATCGTACTCGCCGCTGCTCCGCGGGGGCTGACCGCGGTCACGACCCGCCGAGGTTGCCCGTCCCGCCCGGTTCCGCTCCCGCGTCCAGGGACTCGTTGATGATCGACCCGACGAGCGTCTTCCAGTCCGAGCCCTCGCGCAGGGTCTCCGTCTCGCCGGGAGGGATGGTGCCGAACACGGGCTCGTGCTCCTCGCCCTCCGGCGCCACCCGCACCAGTGTGCCGAGCTCGGCGTGGGAGTCGTCCAGCACGACCCACACCCCGGGCGCCTTCTTCTCGACGTGGAAGATGCGGTCCCGGTAGGGGTACCGGACGCTGGACATCTCGAGCTCACTGGCGGACATTGCTGGCCCCTTCGGTCGGTTTCCCGGTCTCATCAGCATCAAACGCCCGCGAGGCCGCCCTTGGCAAGATCCTCTCCCGTCGATCGTTAGTTGAAGATCGCCCACTCGGCGCGGTTCATCGCCGCCGCCTCGCCGTCGACGATGACGTGCCAGTCGGTGTCGTCGCGGCGGCGGTACTCGACGAGGAGGGTCGTGTACGTCCACTCCCCGGCCTCCTTCGTCCACCGGATCAACGAGATGAGCTGCCCCTGGCGCAGGTACGGCACGGCGATGAAGTCATCGTGCTTGGCGATGGTCATGCTGCATGCTAACTCCGGGGCGCGGCCGGGGGAAGGCTCTGAAATAAAGAAGATCGCGTTCCACGATCCCTTTCGGGGGTGGTCCCCGCGCCACGCCGCCCGCGTTCACGCTCCGTTCAGGCTGCGGTGGTGGACTGTCCGCGTGAAGACGCGAATCGCGGAGTACCCGCGGCCCGACCACTTCCTGCTGCACATCAGCGATACCCACCTGCTCGCAGGCGGGGCGCAGCTCTATGGTTCCGTCGACAGCGAGGCGCATCTGCGCGCACTGCTCGACGAGGTCGAGGCCTCGGGCGGGCGCCCGGAGGCGATCGTCTTCACCGGGGATCTCGCCGATCGCGGCGAGCCCGGCGCCTACCAGCGGCTGCGGGAGCTCGTGGAGCCCCTCGCCGAGCGTCTCGGCTCGCACATCGTCTGGGTGATGGGCAACCACGACGACCGCGGCGCGTTCCGCTCGGGACTGCGCGGCGACGCCCCCACCGGCGAGCCGGTCGACGAGGTGCACTGGATCGGCGGGCTGCGGATCATCGTGCTGGACTCGTCCGTGCCCGGCCACCACTACGGCGACGTGAGCGAGTCGCAGCTCGACTGGCTCGCAGCAGAGCTGGCCAGCCCGGCCCCCGAGGGCACCATCCTGGCCATGCACCACCCGCCCGTCCCGAGCGTTCTCGACCTGGCGGTGTCGGTCGAGCTGCGCGACCAGGCCCAGCTGGCGGAGGTGCTGGAGGGCAGCGACGTGCGCAGCATCCTGGCCGGCCACCTGCACTACTCGTCGACGGCGACCTTCGCGGGCATCCCCGTCTCGGTCGCGTCCGCGAGCTGCTACACGCAAGACCTCAACGTGCCCGTCGGCGGCACGCGGGGCCGGGATGGGGCGCTCGCCTACAATCTCGTGCACGTGTACCCGACGACGGTGCTGCACTCGGTCGTGCCGCTCGGCACCTACCCCACCCTCGACTACATCGACGCCGAGGAGTCGGCGCGGCGGCTCGCGGCCGACGGCATCCGCATCCCACCGGCGCGCACCCCCGTGGCGGCGCCGGCAGAACCCGTCACGCTTCCGGCGTGACCTCCCACGGCGCGGCGAACGGGAAGTAGCGCTCGAGGAAGTCGGTGACGACGCGCGTGCGCACGTCGGCCGGGATCTCGGGCTTCGAGCCGTCGTTCAGGCAAAACATGTCCTGGTCGCGACGCTTCAGCAGTCGCTTCATGGTGTCGGGAGCCTGCCGCAGGGTCGTCTCGATGTAGAGCACCCGGGCCTGCGTCTGCGTCACGGCGCGGCCGGACATCAGCGCGTAATAGTGGTACAGCGAGTTGGTGACCGAGATGTCGGTCGCCGACCGGAACGGGCTCGCGGCCGTGCGGCGGAACTCGTCCGCGAACTCCCGCTCCATCTCCTGCAGCACGTCGACCCGCAGCGGGGCCGCGCAGTGCTCGAGGTGCCGGGTCGTCACCGCGCCGAAGCGCTCCCAGAGCAGGCGGCGGTTCACGCGGGCGGCGTTCTCGAAGCCGCTGCGCGCCGGGTCGGACTCGCCGAGCCCGATCCGCGTGCCGGCCTCGATGAACTTGGTGACGCCGCCGGGGGAGAAGAACACGTCCGGCGCGATCGGCCGGCCGAAGAACATGTCGTCGTTCGAGTACAGGAAGTGCTTCGATATGCCCGGGATGTGGTGCAGCTGCGCCTCCACCGCGTGCGAGTTGTGGGTGGGCAGCGTCGACGTGTCGGCGAAGAAGTCCTCGCTGCGCATCACGTTGATGCGGGGGTGCGACGCGTCGAGCCACGCCGGGATGGGCGAGTCGGTCGCGATGTAGATGTTGCGCACCCACGGAGCGAACATGTGCACGCTGCGCAGGGCGTACTTGAGCTCGTCGATCTGCCGGTAGCGGGCCTCGTTGTCGTCGCCGTCGCCCACGACGTACGACGCCATCTGCGCGGCGCGCTGCCGCTGGTACTCGGCGCTCGAGCCGTCGACCCACGAGAAGACGATGTCGATGTCGAACGCGACGTCGCTGGCGATCGGGTCGAACATGTGCTGGAGGGTGCGCCAGCGCCGCCCGTACAGCTCGACCTCCGCCTCCACGGCCTCGCCGCGCGGGAGGCTGGTGCGCATCAGCGCGTTGGGCCGCGGCGCCTGGATCTCGTCGTCGCCGAAGCGCCAGAGCTCCAGCTGGAACGCGGTCTCCGACCCGTAGCGCAGCCGGCCGACCGGCTCCAGGCGCGGCCGGTACAGGCGGATGACGTCGGCCTTGCGGCGCGAGAGCCGGCCGTCGGCGATGAGCAGGGCCTCGTCGACGGAGCGCCCCTCCGCGTCGACGGCTCGGGCGTAGAACGGCTCGCGGGCGAACGCCTCGGCGAGCACGGCCTCCAGCTCCTTGCGTCGCCGGCGGTCGACGGCGACGATCAGCCGGCCGTCGTCGTCGCGGACGAGCAGGAAGTCGAAGCCGGCCGCTTCGAGGGCGTCGTGGACCGCCAGCAGGTCCTCGATCATCGATTCGCGCGGCGTGAAGGGCCCCGACACCAGGGTGAACAGTCCCTTGCGGCGCACGATGTCCGCGCGCGCGAAGCGGGAGGTCGCTGGGTCGGAGTCGGCGGTGACGACGACGGGTTCGGGCTGGTCGGAGAGGGAGGCGGGAGGATGCTCTGTCATACAGTCCCCACTCTAGGCCGGGCGAGCCACTGCGCCGACCCCGGGTGTAGCCTCTGCGCGTGATCCCCACTCCGCTGCATCACGAATGGCACGGCGACCCGGACTCGCCGCACGCGCCGCTGCTGCTCATCCACGGCGGCGGTTCGACCATCGCGTCCAACTGGGGCCTGCTCCTCCCGCTGCTGTCGCCGACCCGGTCGGTGCTCGCGGTCGAGCTGCAGGGCCACGGACGCACGCCCGCCGGCGACGGCCCCGCGTCGTTCGAGCGCTCGGCGGACGACGTTGCCGCCGTTCTGTCGTCGTTGCACTGCGGCCCCGTGGATGTGCTCGGGTTCAGCAATGGCGGCCAGGTGGGTTTGCAGCTCGCCGCACGGCATCCCGGAGCGGTCCGCCGCCTGATCGCCGCGTCCGCGCCCTTCCGCCGCTCCGGCATGGTGGACGGGTTCTGGGAGGGGCTGGAGGCCGGCACGTTCGACGACCTCCCGGCGCCGTACCGTCAGGCGGACTTCGCCGTCAGCCACGACGCCGAGCACGCGCGCACGATGTTCGAGCTCGATCGTGCGCTGATGCTCGGCTTCGAGGACTTCCCGGACGACCTCCTCGCCGCGATCGTCGCCCCGACGCTCGTGGTCGTCGCCGATCGCGACGTCGTGCGGGTGGAGGAGGCGGTCGCGCTGGCCGCGCTGCTGCCGGACGCGCGCCTCCTCGTCGTGCCGGGATCGCACGGCGATTACCTGGGTGAGCTGCTGGCGGCGGGCGGGGACGACGGCGCCGTGCGTCGCACGCTGCCGTTCTTGCTCGCCCATCTCGACGCGCGCTGAGAGCCGCTCGGCATCTGACTTCTGCGCCTGGTGCCTTTATGCCTGATCTGAGTACGTAGGCGCGCTGTGATGGCTGCTTAAGTTCGCGGTCCGATCGCGGCAGTGAGCCGATATTCGTTGCCCCGCGCTGGACGGGATGCTTGATTGGTTCTGCTCCTGCAGATGAGGCATGTTACATGCGGTATCGCCGGAAGCAGACCGAATCGACGACCGTCCGGAGCCCTCATGGAGTCCCCCACCCGCACCCGTCTGCGCCGCGATGTGCGACGTCGCGCGACACGACGTCGCGCGCTCGGCGTGTTCGCGGTCTGCGGTGCGGTCGCGACGGCGGTCTCCGCCGGAGTTGTCCTTCCCGCCGTGACCGGAACGACGGCGGCCTTCACGGACGACGCCTATCTGAACCTCACCGCCGCGGGCGGCAAACCGATCGGTACTGAGACCTTCAACTTGAAGTTCCGTTACCGCACCGGTGGCGCGTGGACCTCCGGCGTGGGGATCGATGTGTCCCCCTGGATGGAGGCCGACCAGGACGGCGGGGTGGACGTCGTCCATCCGGTCAACTGCACCACCCCGCTCCGGCCGCAGGCCGACGCAAGCGGACGCGATGCGTGCCGCGCGGAGATCCACGTCGCCAACGTCAGCCCGCGCCTGTCCTCCACGCTCCAGGTGCAGGTGCAGCCCGGAGCGGGATCGGATGCCGCCGCAGCGTCCGCCGTCCGGTACGCCGTGTACTCGGCTTTCCCCTACTCCTCTTCCGCAGCGGTCCACGATCTCGAGGCCAGCGGACGCGCGCTGGGCGACACGGTGACCATCCGCGGTTCGGACCCCTCGACGACTCTGCTCGGCCCCGCCGGAAGCTCCGGCTCGCGAGAGCTCGGCCGACTCGAGTTCGTCTTCTACCTCGCCGACCAGGGCCCGGCGGCCAATGCCGCCGTCGTCGGCAAGAGCGTGAGCCTGAACATCACGCTCCACGGCCGATCCGTGGTCTCGCCCTAGCGAGCCCACCCACACACGTCCGCGACAAGCAGCGGTACGGGTGCACCCATCCCGGGATGCACCGAACTCACGAAAGGAACATTGTGCAGAAGACGAAGCACAACGGTCGCCGTCGGGCGATCATCGCGGGCGGTGCCCTCCTGGGTGTCGCGGCCCTGACCACGGCTGCATTCTTCAGCGACAACGCCTACCTCAACCTGGGCGGCGCGGGCAGCGGCAACGGTGGGTTCGCGACGATCGACGACTTCAACATCCTCGTCGTCGACACCAATGCCGACTTCACCCCGAAGGCCGAGACCTTCGCTGCGGCGGACGCGGCGAACGCCTGGCAGGAGGCTGACGACCCGGCCGGCGTGTCGATCGCGATCGTCGGGTCGGACCGCCTCATCCCCGGCGGCGCGGTCAAGAGCGTCAACATCCCGTTCAAGAACGACAGCAGCACCGAACAGGCGAAGCTCGATGTGACGCTCGTGGACCGCGCGGCCAGCGGTGCCGACACCACGCTGCGCGACAAGCTCCGCTTCACTGTCTCGCTGAACGGAACGGTGCTCCCGGGACTCAGCAACGTCACCTACAGCGCGGTGTCGTCCGCGCTCATGGGCAATGCGGTCGCGGCGGGTCAGGGTGGAGTCCTCACCATCGGCGTGACGGTTCCCGACCAGGGCAGCGAAGCGGCCAACAATGCGCTCGCGGGCAAGACCGCGGCCATCCAGGCGAAGATCCACGCGCAGACGCTCGGCTAGGTCGATGACTCCGGCGGCGGGCCGGACGCGTTCCGGCCCGCCGCTCCCTCACAATCCGCACACGTCGAATGGAACAGCGAGTGACCTCCCCCTCTCCCTCCGCGCGCGCCGTCGCGTTCCGCGGCCGCAAACGCGCGCTTATCGGTGTGGGCGCCCTTCTCGGCATCGGCGCTCTCTGCAGCACCGCCGCCTTCACCGACTCGTCCTCCGTCCTCACCCATCTCGACGGTCGTACCAACTACATCGCCCTCCAGACCTCGGCGGCCGAAGCCGGAGCCGAACTGGCGGCCTGGCCGAGCGAGGCCGATAACGCCTCGTTCACGCTCGACCTGAACGGCGACCGGCTTCTGGAGCCCGGCGTCCCGCACACCTTCCGTATGGCCGTCCGCAATGCGAGCCCCCGGCTCGCCGCGGACGTGACGATGACGATCACTCCGCCGAACGCAGGCGCCACCGACGCCCGGGACTCCCTCCGCCTCTTCCAAGCTCTGCGGTTCACGGTGCGCGAGGGGGGCGAGGTCGTGATCGACCAAGCAGGAGCGGCCTCGGCACCCGAGCTCACCCGACGTCTGCCCGACAGTGTCGATGCCGGAGGCGTCCGGATGTTCGAGATCGACGTGACCCTTCCCACGGGCGCTGCCGCCGATCTGGCCGGCCTGCGCACCGCGGTGCAGGTCGCCTTCACCGGCACGAGCACTGATCCCTCCGCCCGATCGGCTTTCGAATGAACAGGAACGTCGCGATGCGCTTCTTCTCCCGCCTGCTGCTCGGGCTCGGCGTCGGCGCTGCCGCCCTCTCGCTGCCGGCCGCGGCGCACGCCGCCGACCCGTTGCTCTCGGTGGAGAGCACCACGGTCACCGTCCAGTCGCCGGCGCCGGGCGAGACGTGGTCCCAGACCTATTCGACTCGAAACGTGAGCGGTTCATCGGTGCGCGTGAGCGTCGCTGTGGCCGATCGAACCGGCCGCATCTGGTCGGGTCCGCACCCGGTGACCGTGTCGAGCGGTGGGCTGCGGCTGGAGGAGCAGGCGATCGATCTCGGGAGCGTCACGTCCGGCGAGAGCGTGAGCGTGACGCTCGACTTCGCGCAGTCGTACGAGGCGGGCAACGAGTATGCCCGGCAGAACGGGGACGTCACGGTCGTGTTCACCGCCGTGGCCGAGCACGTGGGCGACCCGGGCACAGAAGACCTCGCCCGGACCGGTGCGACGGTGGCGACCACCGTGATCGTGCTGGCGATCGTCCTGCTCGCCGGCGGCATGATCGTGTTCGCCGTCTCCCGACGCCGCTCGGAGACCCGGTGAAGACGAGCCGCGGTTGGCGGATCTACGCGGCCGCACGGAATGTGCTCCTCACGATGGGGGCCGTCATCGGTGCCGCATGTGTGCTCGTCTTCGCCCTGGGCATGTTCCTCGGCGTGAAGGCCGCCATCGTGGTCTCCGGATCGATGGAGCCGACCATCCCTGTGGGCGCGATGACCTTCTCGCTCGATCGGGCGGCGGTCGACCTTCAGGTCGGCGACGTCGTGATGGTCGACCGCCCGGACGATGAGGGCCTCGTCACTCATCGCATCGTGACGATGGAGAAATCAGGTGGCCGCATGGCGCTCACGCTCCAGGGCGACGCCAACGCCGTGACCGATCCCGAGCCGTATGTCGTCAAGAGTGCCGCGGTGGTCGTCTTCACCGTTCCGTTCCTGGGCTACGTCGCCGACTTCCTGCAGCGTCAGGGGATCCTCGTGGGTGTCGTCATCGTCTGCCTGATCGCCGCACTTCTCGTGCTCGACCCGGCGAAGTTCATGCGACGGCCGAACGAAGAGGAGTCAGCGGCCGCGACCGCACCCGAGCCCGTCCGACCCGGGCGCCGAGCCCTGCGTAAGGAGTCCGCCCGATGAACACGCCCTCCCCCGTCCGCCGCCGGCGGCCGCGTCTGAAACCGGTTCTGCTGGGGTTCGGCGGTGTCGCGCTCGTGGCAACGCTGATCACTGTCGGCGCGACGGGCGCCGACTTCACCGATCGCGGCCAGTTCAACTATCTCGTGACGATGGATGCGTCGACGTCGTCGCCCACCTCCACGCCGACCTCCACGCCGACATCGACGCCGACCACTCCGCCCGGCTCCGGAAACGGAGTGCCGACCCAGAACTTCTCGAACGTGCACTCCCTCGCTCGCGCCGGCGGCACGCTGTACGGCTGGGCCGGCGCGCAGGCGTCCGGAGTCGGCGGGTACTCGGATTCGTTGCTACCGGTGCGGGTGCCCGCGGGCACCACGTTCACCGAGATCGCCCTCGGGCCCAAGCACAACCTCGCCATCGACCAGAACGGCGACATCTGGGGCTGGGGCTATGGCCAGACCGGCGCCCTCGGCCCCTACGCCGACCAGCCGACTCCGGTGAAGGTCGTCTCGACGGCGACGAAGTACCGCAAGGTCGCAGCCGGTGGCTACATCAACCTCGGTACGGGCCAGAATCAGACCGGCACCAGCTACGCGATCGACACCAACGGCAATCTCTGGAGCTGGGGCGCCTGGAACGGCGGCGCGCAGACCAAATTCCACGTCCTCGGCGACTCCGCCGGCGCCAACCGGAGCACCCCGAAGCAAGTCACGACCGGCATCGACTTCGTGGACGTGTCCGTCGGCTGGGACAAGAACATGGCCGTCGCGCGCGATGGCTCCGTGTACGCCTGGGGCAGCAATCACATGGCGGGCCTCGCGCTCTCGGACACCTACTCCACCTCCGAAGTCGTCACCCCGACCCGCTCGCCCTTCCTCGCCAACATCGTCAAGGTAGCGATGGGCGGCCGAACAGCGTACGCGCTCGATCGGGACGGTTACGTCTGGGTCTGGGGCTCGAAGAGCGGGACGCAGTCGAACAGCACGCTCGGGATCGGCACCACCAACCCGGGCAACGACAAGCTCTGCAAGTGGTCGAACCCGTCCGAGCAGACGACAGCGATCGCCGCCGTCTGCAAGCCGTTGCGTGTGGGGCGCGCCTCCGGACAGGCGGCATTCACCGACATCTCGGCGGGCGAATCGCACTTCTACGCACTCGACAGCAATGGCGCCGTGTGGGCATGGGGCGGCAACCGGTTCGGCAACACCGGTGTCGGCACGACCAGCAACGGGACCACGGTGCAGGACACGCTCTCGCCGACCAAGGTCGATTTCAGCGTGAGGATCACGGCGGTGGCCGCCGAATACTTCGGCGGTGTCGCCGTGGATGTCAATGGCGGCGTCTGGTCATGGGGCCGGACCAACATGAACTCCATCAACCTGCTCGGCGATGGGCGCAGCTCGTGGCCGTCGAATGCCCAGACGACTCCGAAGAAGGTGAAGTGATGCGTCGCTCCCACGCTCTCAAATCCCTACCCGCACTGCTCGTTGCAGCCGTGCTCGCACTCCTGCCTGCCGCGACGGCGACAGCAGAGGACATCTATCAAGAAGTCGCGATGTATCGGTGGGGCAGCGAGAACGCGACACAGGTCGCGATCTCGGGCGAGCTGATCGCCGTCACGCACACCAACACCGTCGACGTGACGCGCGTCGACGAGGCCGGAACGATTCTCGATGTCGAGGTCATCGAGGCTCCGGAGGGTGCCGAGAGGTTCGGCCGCGCGCTGGCCCTCGACGAGACGGGCGGGCGGCTCTACATCGGAGCCTACGAGAGCACCCGCGTGTTCGAGTACCTCCTCGAGACCGCCGGAGGCGCATGGCGCTGGGACCTCGCCCGCACGTTCGTCCCGCCGAACGGGACGACCGTCAGCGGTTTCGGAGAGTCGATCTCCTTGAAAGGGGACCAGCTCGCCGTCGGCGCCTATGGTGCCGACGGGGGCGCCGGTGCCGTGTTCGCGGTCGACCTGACCACAGGTGTCGTCCAGCGTGCGGGGCTCACGGGTCTCTCGGGCGAAGCCCTACTCGGTGACGAGGTGCTGCTGACCGACGACTTCCTCATCGCCGGCGCTCACGGCACCAAGAAGCGGGATTCCACCGGCGTCCGGGTCGAGGCGGGCGGGGTCTACGTGTGGGACCGTCGCGACCTCAGCGCACCGAGGACCTTCATCGACCACCCGCTCTGGGATGTACCAGAGGACGAGCGCAAGACCGTCTACAGCGGAACCGGGGGAGGTTCGTCGGGAGGCTTCGGCTACCAGATCGCTGCCACGGCGACGGACCTCTTCGTGTCGTCGCCCGGCGAGCTCAACTACACCGCGGACAGCCTCGACGACCCCCTGGGTGGGGCGAACTATCCGTCGATCGACACCGGCACCAGCACGCGAGGCGCGGTCTATCGGTTCTCGCTCTCGGACTTGCACCAGGTCGGCCCCAAGATCGTCCCGCCTGCGCACACATACTGGTCCGGGTACAACCTGGCCGCCGAAGGCAACGCGTTGCTCTTCTCAGGGGCGAACCGGATCGACGGCCAGCTCGGTCAGACGAATGTCTACTCCATCTCGACCCTCGCGACGGCATCGACGCCCGGCGACCTGATGCGGCAGCAACCCGAGCCGGTGCAGGTGCTGCGGGGCTCCGACATCGAGCCCGGCGATTGGTTCGGCGGCAACCTGAGCGCGGGAGGGACCCGAGTCGACGGCGGGAGTGCGATCGTGGCCAGCACCGGTGCCGCGAACAAGAAGCCCGGCAAGGCCTACCTCTTCTCCCCGATCATCCCCAACGTCGTCGAGTGGCCGATGGCCGTCCAGGCGCCATCGATCGTCTATGGGCAGCGAGGAACCATCACGGCGAGTGTGCCGGGGTTGGCGACCCCGGTGACCGTCCAGCTCGAGCTGAACGGAGACCAGCACGAGGCCGACACGGATGCTGCTGGAACCGCCACGTTCGAATTCCCACCCGCGCAGCATCCGGCCGGCACCTATCCGGCGGAGGTGTCGTTCGTCGCTCCCGGCGGGCGGGACACCGGCAGGGCGACGACCGACTACGTCGTCGCCAAGGCTCCGACAACCGTCGTGAACACGAATGTGGAGGTGCGCTGATGATCCGCGCGACGATCACCCGGCTCGGACTGGCAGGACGGGCGGCCGCCGGCCTGTTGCTCTCGGCAGCGGTCGTGTGCGGGATGCTGATCGGAGGTGGGGTGATGCCCGCTCACACGGCAGCGGCCTACCACGACCACGCGTACATGAACCTCTCGATGAAGGTCGCCGAGAAGCGCACCGCAGTGGTCACCGGAAGGGTCGATGCGCAGTACGGCACCACGCCGACGGGCACCGCCACGCTCGTGCGCGGTACGGCCACGCTCGCGACGGCAACGCTCGACGGCGGCGCCTACCGCTTCACGTTCGACGTGCCGATGACCTGGTCGGGCGACGTGGAGGTGGAGGTCGTCTACGGCGGCGACGCCAACCACGAGCCCAGCCGGAGCACGGTCGTGGTCGCCCTGGGCGACTGATCCGCGCGACTCTGAGGGTTCTCTGAGGATGACTCGGTAAGATGTCAGATTCTCGTTACTGAATCACCGGAGGTGGCCATGAAGACGTTCGTTCGTCGTGTCGGCAAGCTGAGCGCGGACGAGATCGCGCGTCTCGTCGAACTGCAGCTCGCTGCCCAGCGCAATGGCCGGGCGGCACTCGAGAAGACCGCACGCGTCAAGGTCTCGCGCCTCGACGCGGAGCACGACCTGGTCGCCGAGATCGACGGCGCGTTCCTCGAGTCCGCCCGCGCGGTCGGCTACGTGGGTGCACGTCAGGCGGCCCAGTCGGCGGTCCGGTGGGCCGGTCTCGGCGAGGCCTACCGGGAGCAGCTGGAACCAGAAGAGGTCGAGGCCCTGCAGGCGGTCTGGACGGCGGCGATCGCCAAGCGCTGACACACAGCGCACGAGCGCAGCAGTCCGGGCCCGCCGACAGCGGGCCTTTTTCGTACGCGGCGGTGACCGTGTCTCGTCATATGATCCGAGCATGACGCGCGTGCGAGTGGAGCGGCCCCCGGCGGAGCTGATCGTCGCCATCGTGCTGTCGTACGTGGTCGGGATCGGGCAGATCGCGGCCGGGATCGTGCTGGTGTTCGTGCGCTACGCCGACGGGCTCGACGGCACGGAACGGTTCATCGTGACGCTGGTCGGCGCGCTGACGATGCTGCTCGGGCTGCTGGTCGTCTCGCTGGCGTCCGGTCTCGGCCGGGCCCGGCGGGACGCGCGCGTGCTGCTCACCGTACTGATGGCGGTGTCGGCCGCACTCGGTGTCTACGTGCTGATCACATCCCCCGGCGACCTGTGGTTCCGCCTCATCGACGTCGTCGTCACGGCCGCGGTGATCGCGGTGCTGTGGACGGGGCGGGTGGCGCGCTTCTTCGCACGAAGCGACGGTGCGCGAACCGGATGATCTCGATCGCCCCGATCGTCGCCAGTGAGGTGACCAGCACGAGCAGTGCCGTCACCAGCGACGGGTCGCTGAATTGCAGGAAGTCGTAGACGATCGGCACCGAGTAGACCAGCACCAGGCCGATCATCATCGCCCCGATGATGAGGATCTTCCAGCCGTCGATCGGCCGCGAGAGCACGGTCAGCACCCATAGCCCGACGATGGTGAGGATGAGCGTCGACCCGGTCCGCAGCTCGGGCTCGTGGATGCCGGCGGAGGTGGCCGCCCAGGCGTACAGCCAGAGGGCGGCGGCGATCACCAGGCCGGCCGGCAGCGCGAAGCTCAGCGACCGGCGCAGGAAGCCCGGCCGGTAGCGCTGCGCGTTCGGCATGAGCGCCAGGAAGAACGCGGGCAGGCCGATGGTGAGCCCGTCGATCACCGAGAGCTGCCGCGGCAGGAACGGGAACTGCATCAGCGTCGCCCCGAAGATCACGGCCAGGGCGGTCGCGTAGGCGGTCTTGGTCAGGAACAGCATGGAGACGCGCTCGATGTTCGCGATGACCTGACGCCCCTCGGCGACGACCGAGGGCAGGTGCGAGAAGCGGCCGTCGAGCAGCACCAGGCGCGCCACGGCCTTCGTCGCGGGGGAGCCGGTCTCCATCGCGATGCCGATGTCGGCCTCCTTGATCGCGAGGGCGTCGTTCAC
>Ga0153993_100460_pt1 | contig 15263 bp, 15 predicted proteins | sample TSNC077MetaG_FD_104706 | JGI IMG/M metagenome (GOLD analysis project Ga0153993, IMG submission 104706) | Attine ant fungus gardens microbial communities from North Carolina, USA - TSNC077 MetaG | ecosystem: Host-associated > Fungi > Mycelium > Unclassified | place: USA: North Carolina, Lumber...
CTACATGCTGGAGGATCTCACATCCGTCAAATGCCACGAGCGAGTTTCTAAGCAACTTCCACGATGTGAACATATAGCGATGATGGGTTGCTACAGAGATCCGAGCACTGTTCAATGCTCAGAGCCTTGTGCAGAACCGCTTGACTGCTGCACGAAATCATGCAAGTCTGCCTGTTCTCTATGCCAGTCGCTCACCAGTCAGAATAAGGATCTTCAATCAACTGGAAAGATCTTGCGTCGTCATCATGCTGCTCATCCTTGTGAACGCTTGCTTTATTGCGAACACAAGTGTAATTTGAATTGCCATCCCAAGGATCAGGACTGTAACGCATCGTGTCGGCAGGCATGTCGTCAACAGTGTGTGCACCACAGGTGCCCAAAGCCTTGCTCTGAGCCCTGTAGTCCTTGTATGGAGCCATGCATTTGGTCATGTGGGCACATGGCATGCCCTGTTGTTTGCGGTTCAGTACGTCAATATCACTTGGCGTCACAACTTAAATGCTAATGTTGGTACCTTAGATTTGTTCCCGCCTGCCATGTGATGAACCATGTCAAAAGATACTGGAATGTGGTCATCCATGTCCGTCTGGTGAGTATTTTGATGGTTTATGAAAACTGATGTGGAGTTTGAACAAATTGTCGTTCGTACCTAGTGTGTGGCGAAATATGTGGGATGCAGAAATGCATTGTTTGCCTACCGGAAGAAGACAAGATTGATATTGTCGATTTCATCATGCAGCGTAGCCTAACCGACATTGATTTAACCTCTTCTGATGTCAGTGACCGATTGATAACTCTCGCTTGTGGGCACATATTCACGGTGGAGACACTCGACGGTCATTGTAACATGAGTGCATTCTACGAAATCGATGAAATAGGTCGATTTATCTCTACGAAATCGCCCCCGGTCAATTATCAGACACCACCCACTTGTCCGACTTGTCGTGGTCCCATCACTGCTCTGCGCTACGGAAGGGTCACCAAGCGTGCGACACTGGATATCCTCGAGCAGAATGTTGCTGGAACCATGTCACGTTCTCTCGAAGAATGCAGTCCCAGAATTACAGAATTCGCCTGCGCAATGTCTGCTCATGAGGAGCAGGTGAAGGCGCTAGAGTCCCAATCCACCGAGGCTGGTCCTTCGCACCATGATAATAATGAAATACCATTTGTCGACGTTCATGGCCCCCTTTCCGCTAAGTTGCTGAATTTGGAAGGGATGCAGAAGGTTCATGGTATTGGGTTGGAAGAGGCGCGTGCCTGGTACAAGATAATTAAACCCATTGTCCAGATCTACCAGCGTGTTCTGAAGATTGCGGTAATGCGCGGAGCACATGTCAAGGCCTATGAAGCTGCGTTTGCTACTCTGTTCAGACTCGAACTACGAACGATAGCCGATGTAATTGAAAGAGGATTCGATGCTCCAGAATCTCTTGCCTTCGATATTGTGAAACAAAAGATCGGACAGCCCCATCCCAAGGCCGATGTACGCTTCCAAATTGAGGCATACTTTCTCTCTCTCGAGATTCGTGCCCTTATTGCTCAGCTTGCACAAGCGCGTGTAGAAGCTCTTCCGCTCACTTCGGCTGCCAAAGATGCTGATGTTGATGTTATGCATTGCCGCGGGAAGTGGGTTTCCTTTGTCACATTCTTGTACCAATCATGTGTCAAGGACGCAGAGAAGGCAATAGTTCTGGCAACGGAGTCCTCAGCGTTTCGTCAGGTTGCACGTGCTTCCGTTCACAAACTTCGCTTCAACTTCGAGTTATTCAGATGGCGAACTATGGTGCAGCGTTCAGAGATGTTCCGGATGTTAGATGACCCAAGCGCTCGGAAGAAATTGTCAGAGAATGTTGGAAACTACAAGGTTCTCTTACGACAAGGTTCCGACCTCATCCAGAGGACGTATCTTCAGAGCAGACCTACACTCTCCACCTTAGCTGATCTCAAGGAGGAGCGCAAATGGTTGAACGAGAACTGTCGAAAGAAGGTCGATGGATGGGCAAAAGAATGCGACAAGCTTGAACATTCGATTATGAATGGAGTGTTATATCAACCGGTCTTGACTCAGGAACTCGAGGATATTGTCCGGTCGTTTGGGTTCTGTATGTTTGATTTGCCTCTCCTTTCGATGAGACTAAATATCACTCGTACAGCTCACAGGGGACATTTCTATAATTGTCAAAATGGGCATACATTTGTTATTACTGAGGTTTGGGACATTTTACTGCTAGTTCAGTTTCGACTGATTGCAATTGGATTTTCACAGTGCGGGGGGGCCATGGAAAGTGCTCGGTGCCCGGAATGCAAGGCTCCCATTGGGGGCTCCAGCCATCAAATCAACTCGTCCAACACGCGCAATATGGAACTCGAAAGAATTGCTGGAGAGCAGGGCTCTGCTGATAGTCCATGGAGTTGGAATCGAGATGCATAGAATGGTCGGGACTGCGACTTGACGCGCGTCATTGTAATTGTGGATTTGTGACTCTTGTTACATGTGTCAAACATCTTGAACTGTGCTGATCATAGTTGATTGTTGGAACTAAACGAATACCTCTCAGTCTCCTCGAAGGACTCTATCCGCTCAGTCTTTGGAAATTAGCAACCTGTATGCACGGTGTGATCATAACTACAAGATACCGTAGGTAAATCATTAAATTCATTCCAGATGGACATGGTCAGATGAATCGCAACAAATATCAGAGTATTCATGCATAGTCAAATCCTTCTTCTTCAGTAAAGAGCTCACCGAACTTGCTATAGCCCATAACGGCAATCTGTAAAACATTGATCGAGTCGTAGCCGAAGATGCAGGGACAGCTCACTTCGTAGGCGCACAACTTCGATTGCTAAGTCATATCCATTAATCTCCGCCAATCACTTGCGAGCGTTCTGAAGGTAAATATCCGCCCAATGTTCAGTATACCGTACACCAACGGACGGTAACATCAAGTGTGTGTGTAAGATGCGATTCATGACGCACACACCTTTCTCTTCGATGGTGATGGATTGTAGATACTGGCCTCCAAGCGGCCAACCAAAAAAACCAAGGGCAAATTTCATTGTAGATGAAAGCATACGATCTCTACGGGTTCGTAAACGAAAGGGACAAGTACGTCTTGAGAATGAACGCACTAGGACTCCGTTCGAAATACGGGTATGGTGTAGGTTCTGGTGAAATTCTCGAGAAGAAATCCATACTTGATGCGCAGTGTTGCACTGAGATCGACTATGTTACGAGGGTCAGAAAGAATCTTCCAGGAAGTTGATGTACTGACAAAGTTTCTGGTGTCCGAACGGTGTGAAGACTGTGAAAACGAGATCGCAGTATAATCCAAGAAAAAAACAAAGTACTTGCGCTCAGCAAGTTTGTATGTCCTAGGACACTTGAATCTTGGACTCGGAAGATATCAGGGAGATATCTAGGCACACGCATCAGTTATTCATAAAAGGCCAGACGCCGTCCAACTCTGCGTGGAGCTATGGTTAGGATTCTTATCACGAGTTCCTAATGAATACTACCTGACACCACGTGGATACTAACAATTTCACATCACGAATCAAAAAGCTAACATGAAAGTTACGCTCGTCCCAGAAAACGCCCAAAACTAGCAGTCACTGTCGCTATCGGGTTCGCCGATCTCGAGTCATCAATTTGATTACTGAACAAACCTCTCTGGAGAGGAGCCGCACCGCACATGAATCGGAAATCTATATTCTATGCAAGATCGGAGCTATTAGAGAACTACAATTTGTGCATGATTTCGAAGCTCCAGTGAAATCATCAAGAAGCGTCCGTCCATCAACTATATTTCTGCAAGTAAAAGGTGTAGGACATGTCAAGGGTACATCCGTGACCTTTGAAACTCCCAGCAGAGTGAATACCCAGAGAAAGGTACTCAAAAAATAGCAAAGTTGTTTCCGAAAACCATTGTGATCACAAATACTACAACAGCTTTCATCAAATCAGGTAGGAGGCTCAGAGAGCCAGAAGAGCTTCCAGGAACTGGCAAGAAGTGGCTTGACGATTCTTTCTGTTCGGCTGCAGTTTCCTGGAAAATGCACCATCAGTTTTCAGCGAAAACGCGTCAAAGATAATCAGGCGTACCTTAAAGGAAACCAAACCCACAATCACACCCAGCGCAAAGAAGATGACTGCCTGAATCATCCAAATAAAACCCCATACTAAGATTACAGACTTGTGAGTATCTTCGGCTGTCATAAGTGGTCAGTGGCTCTCACCTTGAGAGGGACAGCAGCCACAAATTTCAGCAAACACGGAAGCATCTGAGGTGTTGACTTTCCTTGTAACCGTGTCGTCTAGAACGTTGCTCTTTCAAGATTTTTCCTGGTGCAGACCAGCACAAAAATGTGACTTACCGACGACATCCCAGAGCGCGTACATACATGACATGACACCGATGAACAAGGTCTCGGTAGAAATATCAGCCTTTTGCTTACAATGAATACAGAAACAGACGTACAAGGTACCGTAATGCAACTCCTCCACCAACAAACCAGAATAGCACGATCAAACCGGACATTCCCAAAATCAGCATCCACGTCCTATTCAGACATACACACTACGTCAACCATCAATCCCAGAGACATGTCACTCACAACCAATTTCTTCTTGCCCACCACAAAGTGACCAAGAAACATGCGGCCAAGACAAGAGAGGCAATTTTACTTGCGTTTGTGTCAAATCCACACGCAATCAGGCATGCGCCGATGAATGAGGATCCGAGGTATCCTGCGGGTAACGTTATCCATTGTATGCCACCTGACATTCTCGTGGCTCCTCCTTCATCCGCTGTTGATCAACCAGTTGAAAAAAAAATCGCATGGATCGATGAAAGGCGAAGGCAATGAATCAGAAGAGTGTGGTGAGTCCGAAACCAAGGACAAGCAATGAATGGAGCATATAGGGGGCCAGGTGCCGTAGTCAGGGACTGCACACTGAATGAGGTGGTGCTACCTACGGTCGAGCTCAATTGAATGTATATGAGCACACGTCACCACACCAGCGAATGCATGGCTCATCTAGTAACAAAACCCTCATGTTGCTGACACAATGTTACGAAGAAATAAACTCACCTCATGGAAACCGACGGTAAGAAGTCTGTATGACGATTATGTAGGTCAGCATTGTTGTCCCCCGCGTAAGTAAGGTGAAATGGACTCACTTGAAAGGATATACTTTGCAATACAACAAAAATAGTCACTCGTTGCGTCTAATATTGCAGTAGAGAAGCTCACTGATCATCTTGAGATACGGCACATGCCTTAACTACAGTTAATATTGGTCCTTGTACCATAACCACATAAAAAAAACAATTGCTCACCAGAGAATGGCAATAACTAGGATATATACACCAGCAACAATCAAAGTGGTCCGCTGAGTTTCATTCGGCGTCACTCTTTCTTGAAAATCGCGAATTAAGAGATGTTCAGAGTCGTTGAATCCTCCATATTCGGGGCTGGTCAGAGATGACATGGTAACTAGTATGTGTGATATCGAGCGAGTACTATCAGTTTCTTCACCCAAACACAAGGTACTCTAGAGAGAGAGAAGTGAGAGTTCTAGATGGTACGATGGGATTGCAGGCTGTCCTTGCTGAAAGTACCAAGTCAATATCTCGCAGATAATGGTTTGCGCCGCAGTAACCACTAGACCAAACCTATGCATACATTCGGGCGCGGTGTTGGCAATGCGGCCGATTAAACTCGGATCTGCAAGATTAAGACAGATATGACCTAGCTAGGCAACAAGTTGACGAAAAGTATCGCGCGGGGGTTATAAATGTGAAACATAAGGGAAGTACAATATGGACAAGAAAACAAGAAAAACAACACGCAAAACCTGCGAAACCTACGCCTTCCAACACAGCCACTGATGTCGACGTAGGGGATACTATCCTTGTGAATATTGGTGGCCAGCCTTCTACGCCAGACAATTCGTTGCTCGTGAGTCCCTTAACAGCACCTACTGCCTTGCTGTTGGTTGTTCTCTTTACTCTCACCCACACTAACCGTCTCCTTAGGTGGTTCAATGTTGCTTGTTGATGATTCAAGCGACTTGGCGGAAACGATCCTGTAGATATCTGAAGCAAGTCAAGTCTGAATTCGGGGCATTCTGTACAGCGTGACCGTACCAGTTAGAATAGTTTGGAATGCGCTCTCGACATTAGAAGCGTCTAGTGCGGATGTCTCAATAAATGACAACTGATTATCAGCTTTGTTACAGTTAGTTCACCTATGTTGAATGAATTATTGACTGGCCAACATACCTGAAAATGCCTTGGCTTCATCAGTGGGAACCGCTCGTAGATGTTTCAGATCACTCTTGTTGCCGACAAGCATGATCACGATATTAGCATCAGCATGGTCCCTGAGCTCCTTTAGCCACCGAGTGACATTGACGTATGTCGCATGTTTCGCAATGTCATAGACTAACAGCGCACCGACAGCACCACGATAATAACTACCAAAAATCAGTGGTATCATCGTTTCATATGGATAACCTCTCAGCATAGTGATGCCACCTACGCAGATGTGATCGCACGATAGCGCTCCTGACCAGCTGAAGATTTTATACGTCAGTCAGGAAAAGAGAAGCACAACACGGGATCCGCATGAAAGAAGGATCGTGACAAGCCCACCAGCTTGGTGGAGTCAAAACAGAGGCCAACGTACCAGTATCCCAAATCTGTGCTTTCACGGTCTTGCCATCTACGTTTATTGATCTCGTAGCGAACTCGACACCAATGGTTGACTTTGACTCGAGGTTAAATTCGTTCCGAGTGAAACGAGAGAGCACTACATGTGCAAAAATCATCGAACGAGCTACACAAGGGCACCTCATTCATCCATAGCACGCACAGTTACTGAAAGTGACATGGCCAAGGATCAATATGCTATTTACACATTTCAAGATACAGGACAACGTACGATTTGCCAACACCGGAATCACCAATGAGGACAACCTATGAATACGGTCAGTACCAATCTCTTCACTGACCTCAGAAGCTCACCTTGAAAAGATAATCGTAGTTACTTCCGTCTGTCATGGTGTAGAGCGATGAAGTTGTAAGAGTGCAGCTGAAGTAGGGACTTTGCTGCGAGGGCGTGATGTATCGGAGCTTGAATGTAAAAATACATTTTGTTATGGAGTCGATATAACCATGGGCTCTCTCGTGACAGGATTTGTTTGATGAAGAACACGAGGAATATTTAAATGTACATAGAGTGACACTACAAAGTCTCCCAACAACCATCATGTCCTCAAAGCGTGTTTGCCAAATTGTCAAGGTCATTGCTTTTAACTTCTTTCTCAATCTTGCTTAACATGCAGTCCTCCTGACGTACAGCTCAAACCTGGGCAGGTGGATGAGTATAAGCGAATGCACGCTTCTGTCTGGCCTGAAGTACTTGAGACATTGAGGAAAGCTCATATCACTGACTACTCAATCCACCACTATCCACCACTTCAATTATTAATAGCCACATTCAAATATACCGGCAGTGACTACGCTGCTGATATGGCCAAAGTGGCTGAGGACCCTGGAACGCAGAAGTGGTGGGCTGTAACTGACGGTTTGCAGGAGAGCTTCGTTGAGGGTGCAACTGGAAGTGGAGCAGATATACCATGGTGGCAGGTAAACCATCATCTCTGAGGTTCTAAATTTTCTGTTGAATGCAGATTTTATCTACACAGGAGATTGAAGAGGTGTTCAGGTTTGAAGCATGAAGGTCGCCCTAAGTAATTAAACAGGACTGTTGAGGATCAGAGCTGCCGGATCGTTTCTGTGAAGTGAAACAAAAAGCGCGTACTCATATCAATGAATACTCCAGCGGCTGCGTTGTTTCAGCGACATGATACTCTCAGATGATGCACTTTCGTATGAAGCTTGATCCCAACAACCACGATGATCAATCCGACTCTCTTGATATGTTCACGCCATGTGTATTGAGAAGAATGACAGTGTTCATCGGCGAAGTTACTTTCGGTTTCATTGACCATCCTCTACGGGGTATCCGTTAGAGGTCGTTTTCGCGGTCGAAGTTGCTAGTATGCAACAATGGTGAATACGAATCAAGAAACTTGGCCGCTGTAGGTATAAATCAAGCAATACTATTCCTGGCATGGCTCAGACAGCTGGATGCTAAATTAGAACCTCAAGTCTGGGCATCTGGGTCCTCACTGAAACGCTGATGTCTCATATTTTCGTCACGTGCTGAAGATCACCGTAATTTGATCCGACTCATCCTGGAATGATATTCATTCCCATCATCTCCGGGTGAGACTTCGGCATGTTGCCAAGGCAAAACTGCCGCACGTTCATGACAAGAGGTACGCCCAGCCCCACTTGTAGCCAGACGTAAATTCATAGAAAAACATACGATTGACCCCAAGCTAATAACAGTGTTGCTCATTTTTCAATGTCTGATTCCAGTCCATCGGTGTGCACTGACAAGCTCACAAAAAACCTGAGAAGCTTAAACCATGACTTCGACTGAACAAAGGCCCCACTGTCGCTTGTCACGAGAAGAGAACAAAAGGAGTCACAATTCCAGGAGATCAGAGATCTGATAGCGTCAGACAATTTTCCTCTTTTCCGGCCGCCATCATTTTCTAGTCTCATAACTGGACCGTTCTATTGGAGCGTTTTTTCCTGCGTCTCCTTACGTTCCTTGCCTAGTGCCTGGTCTTCGTCTGTCTTTCTTTTTTCTCTCTCGACACAAAAACTACCTTTATTGCTTCATCTTTGCCGTCAATATGCAGGCCTCAAGACACGTCATTTTCTTCTTTGCTTTCGTCGTCGTTCTGGTTAGCGCAATCCGCCTTCATCATCATCGTCGCTCGCAGTGCGGTGGTGTACCTAGTTTAGCCGTGTCCAGCGCATCTACCGCTACTGCCACCACTGAAAGTGCTTCTCGCAGTGGATCCCCCAGTCCCTCATATTCCAGCAAGTCCGGGTCTTTTAGGGAGGCAAATACTAACACGAAGTCGTCTGGTAACAACTTAATTGGCAGCTTGCTTGAGCAGCTCTTGCCTATCGCCAACTCAGTGGCCTCCTGGACTACCAGTCCTTCTGCAGAGGCTCTTCCCCTTAATGATGCCACCTTCCGTCCGACAAAAGAGATCAAAAGTCTCTCTCATAATTATGTCAATGCTCCTGACGGCAAGAAATCAATGCAGGCTCATTACCCCAAGGGTTCCTTTACCTTTGGCAATAAGCCTCAGGGCGGTTTCTCGTTCTATGCCCCCGGTCCTCAGAATGTTGATCTTTCCACCGCTAAGGAAGCCACTTTCGGGTATTCTGTGTTTTTCCCTGAGAACTTCGATTTTGTCAAAGGTGGCAAACTCCCTGGGATCTGTAAGCCTCTTTCTTTTTTTCCAGAATAGTTTGTTGTTCATAACGACAACTTTCTTCTCAGACGGTGGCAATAGCGAAGAGGAAGCTGTAAGCTGTTCAGGTGGCCGCCGCGACGATGGCTGTTTCTCAGCCCGTCTCATGTGGCGTAGTCAGGGAGATGGTGAACTCTACACCTATCTTCCTCCCTCTTTTTCTGAGAACCAGGCTGTTTGCAATGTCAAACCTGAATCCCTTTGCAACTCCGTATATGGTGCTTCTGTCGGGCGTGGGTCCTTCAAATTTGCCGCAGGCAAACGGACGAATGTCAGCGAGCGTGTCAAGCTCAATGACGCCGGCAAGGCCAACGGTGAACTTGAGCTCTTCGTTGATGGCAAGAGTGTCATCAATGTTAAAGGCCTTGTTCTTAGGAACAGTGGGGCAGGCAGGATGAGGGGCATTCAAATGCAGACCTTCTTTGGAGGTGAGCAGTTCACTGTGCTGTGTCACGTAGATCAATGTCTTACTATATCGCATTACAGGCTCCACTAAGGACTACGCTACTCCCAAGGACCAAGATGTCTTCTTCTCTGACTTCTCTGCCGCCATCACCGAATCTCTCTGAATCAGCTGACGCGCCATGCATTCCATTTGCCCACCCCTATATTTTCTTGCATCATTTGAAATGATGAAGAGATAGCCGCTCCTTTTACATTCACGCTTCATTTCTTACCTTTTCACAAGTGGCCAGGGTGCTGGTTTCTCCCTGCTTCTATTTGGTAGCTTAATGCTGCGACATGATCTTGAAGTATCACGTCGCGATTTCGTTTTCTTCACTCCTGTACTAGAGCTTTAGTAGATAGTTATCTAGTTGTCCGAAAAGCTCTTGAAGAGCTCTTCGAGGGCAGCCTTTTAAAGGATAGGGGTAGCACTGGCAGTCTTATCTACGAAGAAAACGTTGCCGGATGACTTCTCGTAGGAATTTTACATAGATTTAGTACAGTAATTATCGTGATTTAACAATGTAAGACACTAGACTTATGAACTGATAAACTCTTTTTTTTTTAATTAACAATTTATTACACGGAGCGCGGTGGCAGACCGTGGGAACTGATAAACTCCATCTAGATATAAATAATTGATTTAGTCTCAACTTCATTGTCGCTAACCTTATTGCTAATGAAAGAATCATTGTTCGATAGTCAATCATCACTTATATTCGTTTATTAACTTGATTGTCGACTTCAACATCTTTGGGAGCTATGAGGACCTGACGACATGGAATTGATAGCAGCACGGGCTGGATGTGTTATGTGCACCAGGGTTACAGTCTTGATTGAGCATCAAAGTTGTGGAGCGTCATTACCAGGACAGGCTCAATTGCCATTGTTTCATTGTCATTGAAAAGAATCAATTGACTGTTGGCAAGGCAATCTGTGGTGTCTATTGGACCACTCTAGGTCAGTGTGATCAATTGCATCAGGGAGCTCCTACCAATTACAGTATGCTTCATTTCTTTTGAGACAACTTGTATGATATCAACTCAACTGATGCCACGGCCTTTCCACAGAGTATTATGTAATATTTGAACAGTACCATGAGAACGTCTTTCAGACTGATGGAAACAAGTAAATGATGTTTTTGGTCGAGTTGGCCTTCATAAGTGTTTGACTGTTTGATTATTTTGAGGTATGGAAAACTGATAGGTTCTCGGTCACTGATCCGAATCCATGATGCGTTTGGAAAAAGAATGGTCAGTATTAGAGGAGCAGATGACATATTATTTACCGATGCTGGGATGAGGCATATCCCAGGAGGATTTGGGGAAGGGAGATATGGCGAGAAATAATACTGAGTTTTGTCTGCTGAAAATCTACTCTTGATATTCCTACGATTCTGAAAGCTTGTATTTCCTGCAATACTTTATCTCTGTCAAATTCTATCGTTTTCCGTTTCTCTATCGCATGTTGTGGCAACTTCCACTGTCAAGGTCTTGCTTTGCACTGTAAATTTAAGTAGAATTTAATCTGAAAGCCCACCTTTTAGGTAAGACCTAGAGCACATCCATGGATGCTGCTCTTCTTGAACCCTTATCATATAGTCAAGCAAGGAAACTAAAAGACTGCGATTTGTAACTAGGGTCCGATTGGTAAAATGTGGCCCAAATTTGGCAACATTGACAAATTTCTATACCATTCTCGGCTTGCATACAGGCCGACCCTTGTCAAATGCTTCTAGAGGTCTTAGAACGGTCACCGTGCTGTGGGTATCATATATCTTGGAACTTGTGGTGTTTACATGATAGTTCTACCTTTTATACTATCAGTGCCTGATAACCTCATAGAATGACAATGTAAGAGAAAAAATAATAACAACCGAAATTACTAATTGGCTGCTGATGTAACACAGTCCTTATGCTCGTATGCGTTCACCCTACTGCAACACAGGGAAATACCTCCCGGTTCACAATGGCATGCCCATACCAACTCCTTCTTCTCCACCAATCAAATTGACGTCGGTTTCTGCTGTCGAGGCATTCCTCGCTGACACTCCTTTTGCAAGCCAGCGTATCACGGAACTATCAGGCGGGACTATCAACTACGTATACAGAGTCTGCCTGCGTACGCCCTTTGAGGGTTGTCAGTCCGTTGTGTTGAAGCATGCCCAACCATTCTGGAAGAGTGCGGTATCTAATATCTGGGAGATGGAACGCCAGGTGGGAGTAAAAGCATAAGGGACACAATGTAAAGAGAGTAACCGCTAATGTCAGATTTTTGAAGTGGAAGCAATGACACGTATCGGGATGGGCCTTCGATCAAAGTTACCCATTCAAATACCTACAATTCACCATTTCGATGTTCACAACAATTTTGTGATCATGGAGGATTGTGGTGATGATGTTATCACCCTCAGAGAATTTTTCTGCTCTGGCAGGGTCTCCTCCCAAACTTAGCCGAGAATATCGGCGCTGCTATCGGCCAATGTATCGCACTCGTTCACGAATGGAGCAGAAGCAATCCAGATGGTATATTGGACACTTTTGACAATAGTTTGCATGCCAAAAGGACCATTGCTGGTTTGAACTACGATCGTCTGGTGGCTACGTTGCAGCACTGTGATAAAGATGATCTACCACTGTTGTCTGACTTGGAAATACCACCATCCGACATTCAGACTATCTCAGAGATAATTGACGAATACCATACACACCTGATGTCTCCCCGAGTCCCTGGTCAAGATGTTGTAGGTCCATTCTTTTCCAGAGGAGACCTTTTCTCACGTGAAGCCTAGCTCCTCATGGGAGACCTCTGGCACGAAAATATTCTCATCAGTGTCGAACAACGCCCCCCTCGCCTCTACATTGTGGATTGGGAGCTTGCGAGAACAGGTTTACCAGGCTCGGAAATTGGCCTATTTTGCGCTTATCTCGAATTACTGGGACAAGGAAGTCGGGTCGCCCGTGAGTCAACATCAACAATGCTTCAAAGCTTTCTAGATGCCTACGTTCAAACTTCGAGTAGAGATATTCGCCTAGCACAGGACACTTCGGTGCATTGGGGAATCAACATCATCTTCTGGACGCCTCGCGATCCCCCTGGTAGCAAAGAATTGGTACAAAGTTTGGTTAGGAGGGGCGTGGAATTTCTAGTACACTCCAGGGATCTATATTTCCTAGCACAGTCGCCCTTGAAAGATCTTCTACCAATGTCAGTTTGATAGATACTGGTCGACCATAGACAACCCCTTCTGACCTCACCGTTCGCCATTTTGTGCGGTTCTAGGTCCCGGACATGTTATGTTTCAAAAATGTAGTTCGCCACCATCACGATTAATTATGATCAAAACCCGATCAGCCCTTCTTTCCAGTATGTGGACTACTGTGTGAATCACAAGAGAAAGGAGCGAGCATATCAGGAAGTTAAAACTCTGAGAAGTTCCACGTGAAATAAACTTGGGCTATTCCAAAACATCTTCTCGTTGGAAGTAATCGATCGCGGTCCAGATTGTGCAACATGTGTGAACCGATAAACAATCGTGGCTGTAGCTTGCCAAAATGAAAAACCGATCTGGTACACAAAAAGCAATCCAGGGTTGAGTTCCGGGCGGAGGAGATAAGTTCATGTCTTCTCGATAACAATTCAAATTGTCGTCACATCCGCCGAATTGACGCTCCTCTTGTTGTCAAACCAGAATTCATCTTCTAATATCTGGATTTTGCCTGTCGCAATATTTTGATAGTATTGAAACAGTATTGGAATGTTGATATTCGAACCTAGTCCAGACAAGTATTCACATGTCACATGGGTATGCATGAAGATGCTCAGCTACGCCACTGTAACAACCTTTTCTAATAGGTCTTAGGGCAGGCTGAAATCCTACACGTCCCACAAGGCAACCATCTACAACATGGATTGCTATCACTCAAAAAATGAATATTACTACGATCATCTGGAGAGTTATGACTCTCCAAGTACAATTCAACTGACACAAAGGTCTTTATCCAATGAAATGTTGTTGCTAACAGTTCCCTTTCTGATTGGACGCTTTACAATTTTATTTTTTTTCATGTGGCGATTTACTCTGACTGAACGGACAAACTGGGTCTATGTAGAGCAGCCGAAGCATTTCATAGAGCATACGAGTTTGATCAGGAAAATACTACGGTGATGGATTTCGCGTGTGGTATCGGTGCGTCGACGCCTGATCAACCTACCTAATTGACGAGCAGCTTATTTATTCCGGTCCTTCTGGCTTGGGGAAGCATAGGTTTAGTATCACAAGAACTGATTCCATATGTAAAATCTATTGTCGGCATCGACATAAGTCAGCGAATGGTAGATGAATATAATCGAAGAGTGGCAAATCAAGGAATCTCTATGGAAGAGATGCATGCCTTACGTGCCAATATTCTGGACTCAGATTCGGACCAGCTCGAAAGCATGTTAGGATCCTTCGACGTAATAACAGTCAGTGTCTTCTTACTTGCGTCAATTCTGTCGTTCATCGGGCTTACAGTGTACTGCCTCCTACCACCATTTCGACGATATCAAACTGATGACACAAGCACTCAGCAAATACCTAAAACCAGGTGGTACTCTCCTCGTCCTAGACCTCCTCAAGGAGGGCAATCTTATGATTAATGGAGTTTTCGCCGAACATGGTACTCACGACATTGTTGCTCACAAAGGAGGGTTTGCGCGACATCAAGTTGAAGAAGCCTTCAATGCTGCTGGACTTCTGTCCTTCAATTTTGATGATGCTATCAGCGCGAAGAAGAATGGGTACTCGGTTACGTTGTTCGTTGCTCGTGGTATCAAACCACTTGCTGCATCCTGACCTCTAAGAATGGAATTTGAGTAATGCAATTCGTTTATGGGATATTTTATTCAGCTCAGAGAAGTCATGCATGCCACTGAAGCTGAAAACTGGGATCCATTGAAAACGATAATTATTGAACGACATCGATTTTTCTAAGACTTATTGTATATTTAATTAGGTAGCATCTCTACTTCATATGTTCCTTTTAAGAGTTATGTTTTGAAGGTATTTGAAACTGACAAATCAATGTGAATGGAAGAATCGTAGAGCAACAGGTCAAACCGGGTTGGCTTGAATTATAAGCGGGGTGTGCATCCTTAACAACGCCAATCAGATTTCCATCATAAGGGATTTATTGATACTGGTTACCTCACCATATGCATGCCCACGATCATCATCACGACACAGTGACATAAGTCGATCGACAGCTCATTCAAACTTTCAGCTACAGCCGTGCTGTTCTTGGTTAACCGCAGTTTGATGGAATAAAATCATAGTTTGGAGACGGTAAGGTCGAAAGATTTCCAGCGAAGGATATCCTAGCTCCAAACGAAAATCATCTGTTCGTTGAGGCTTTAAGACAAAAAA
>Ga0153993_100461_pt1 | contig 15238 bp, 15 predicted proteins | sample TSNC077MetaG_FD_104706 | JGI IMG/M metagenome (GOLD analysis project Ga0153993, IMG submission 104706) | Attine ant fungus gardens microbial communities from North Carolina, USA - TSNC077 MetaG | ecosystem: Host-associated > Fungi > Mycelium > Unclassified | place: USA: North Carolina, Lumber...
CAGTGGGCGTCCAGTGTCGCTCAACTCAGTGGACAGTTGGAGATCGCCGACGGCGCCGTGCGCAATATCCTCGAAACCGGACCGGGCTTCGCGACCGAAGCCGACCTGCTGTTTCAAGGCCTCCAACCCACTTTGCCTGTGCTGCTTGCCAATTTCACGAGCACCGCTCAGGTAGCTTTGACGTACAACGCCGGCTTGGAGCAGGTGCTCGTCATCTTGCCGCCCTTGGTCGCGGCACAGGAAACCGTCGTACAACGCGGGCAGGTGGACGGCGCCGCGAACGTCAACTTCCACCTCCAGGCGCAAGATCCTGCAGCGTGCTCGACTGGTTACCTTCCGGCCGATCAGCGACGAGACCCGACCCAGATGAGTGTTCCGGACACCCCGGCCGACCTGTACTGCAAAGTTCCACAGAACTCGATCTTCGCAGTTCGTGGATCCCGGAATATACCCTGCATGGAGGTACCGGGCAAACGAGCACCGAGCCCGGAGATCTGCCGGAGCCCCGAGGCGTACGTGCCGTCGGGGACCAATGCGCCCGGCGAGTTGTACACCGGGCCTGACGGAGTCGACTATCAACACACGGAGTTGGCTCCGGCCGCCTCCGGTCCGGGGGAGGGCGAGCCGTGGCAACAGTTGCTGACGCCGACGAATCGCTGAGGGGCGAGGTGCTGGATCCGGTACGAGGCAAACCCGGTGTTCTCACCGCCCTGGCCTGGATTGCACTCGCGACTCTGAGCGTCGTCGTCGTCTTCGGCTGTCTGGCAGTTCGATCGGACCGCGCCCGAGAGTCCCAGCGTCAAGAGTTCGTCGCCGGTGCGGTCGCAGGAACCCTTGCCCTGATCGACGTCCACTCTGCCACGCTCGACGTGGATCTCGCGACGCTGAAGTCGCTGACTACGGGAACTTTTGCAGACGAACTGAAGTCCGGTGAATCTGCGTTCGTCGCATCGATCCGCGATTTCGCCGTCGATTCCGATGGTCGTGTCGACACCGCAGCCCTGGCATCGGAATCCGGTACCTCGGGAGTGGTACTGATCGCAGCCTCGGCCCAGGTCGGCAATTCAGCGGGAGGATCTTCGGCGCGAACCTACCGTCTGCGCATCGGTGTCGAGGAGGTCGACGGGCGGGTGCTGATGTCGAGTGTGGAGTTCGTCCCGTGAAGCGCGTGGTCTTGGTGTGTGCGGCGCTGATCTTGGTGGGAGTCGGTGGGACTCTGCTCTGGAGTCATCACCGTTCGGCAGCCACTGACACCGCACGTGTAGAGGTGATCGGTGTGGCGCCGATGCTCGTCGAGAATCTCTTGAGCTACAACAGCGACACGGTCGACGACGACCTTGCACGTGCTGCCGAGGGCGCAAGCGGAACATTTCAGGACAGCTTCGCCGAATTCGGATCGAAAACGGTTGCACCCCAATCGAAGGAGCAGGGAATCAGCACCAAGGCGCGGGTAGTCGACGTCGGCGTGCGCTCCGTGGCTGCAGACCGCGCAGAATTGCTCATGTTCGTCGATCAGATCACGACGAGTATCGCGCGGCCGGCGCCAGCGTCGACGTCGAGCCGAGTCGAGGTGACACTTGACCGAGTCGACGGAACATGGCTGGTGAGTGCCATGATCCCCGTCTAGTGAAGGTTCTCGCGGCCCGCCATGATCAGCCTGGCAGTGACTTCGAGCCGGTCTGCGATCTGCGAATAGGACTCGTATCCCATGCCGGCTCGGACAAGCGCCCCGGACCAGGAGATTTCGAGTGCTTCGAGTACGTCGGGATCGTACGACGGCCCCAGTGCCTCGATGAGCCGCTCCCGGATGTTCTTGCCGATGCGTCCCCGAAGATGTTCGACGTCGGGATCGTTGCCCATCATCGCCGTGGTCACGGCCGCCGCCAGCTCCGGTTCGTCGGAAACGAGCAGTGCGACGCTACGAAGGACCGAGCAGACCTGCGCTTCCCGTTCCGCCTCCGGGGAGGGCTCGTGAGGTACCGCGTCGAGTCGGCGCCAGAACAGTTCTGCCACAAGGTGACTCTTGGACGAAAAATAGGTGTATGCCGTGGCCGCGGCGACACCCGCTTCCGCTGCCACCATCCGCACAGTCAGATCGGCAAACCCTTTGTCGCGCAGGACCGTGATCGCTGCCGCGGTCAGTCGATCGACGGTTTCGGCTTGCTGCTGTGTGAGCCGTCGACGCGTGGACTCGAACTTGGTCTTACCAGACATGTGTCCAGACACTACGGGATAGGACCCGAGCGAGCAAAGTATGCGCTATCACATTCTTAATGTCGCTCCCGCTCGGTGTCCTCTCTCGCTCCCGCTCGGTGTCCTCTCTCGCTCCCGCTCGGTGTCATGTCTCGCTCCCGCTCGGTGTCATGTCTCGCTCCCGCTCGGTGGGACAGAATTTCGATCCCCCGCGATCGCTAAGTCCATGTGTTAGAACGATTTCTAGAACACGTTCGGAAAATGTGCCCAGGATCGGAGAGGCTGATTATGACGAAGTGGGACGAGACATGCGACGTACTCGCTGTGGGCTCGGGCGGCGGACTCGCCGGCGCGTACACGGCGGCCCGCGAAGGTCTCGACGTCATTGTGATCGAAGCGACCGACAAGTACGGCGGAACAACGGCGTACTCGGGCGGCGGCGGAATGTGGTTCCCGTGCAACGCCGTTCTTCGCCGTTCCGGGGACGACGACACCATCGACGATGCGCTGGAGTACTACCGTTCGGTGGTGGGTGATCGGACGCCCGCCGACGTTCAGGAGGCATACGTTCGGGGCGGCGCCGGGTTGATCGACTATCTCGAAGAGGACTCGAATTTCGAGTTCCAGATACTGCCATGGCCCGACTACTTCGGGGAAAAACCCAAGGCTCGCGCGAGCGGTCGACACATCGTTCCCAAACCGATGAACGCGACGAGGCTTGGTGTGCTTCGTGATTCACTTCGATCGCCGCTCGCGACGGAGCGGTTGGGAGAAGAGTTGCCGGCGTACCTCGTCGGTGGGCAGTCGTTGATCGGCCGATTCATGCTGGCACTTTCGACATACCCGAATGCCGCCATGCACCTGAACACCGCACTCGAAGAATTGGTTGTCGAGGACGGACGGGTCGTCGGCGCTGTCGTCGAGCAAGGTGGTCGGCGTCGAATGATCCGAGCCCACAGAGGAGTGATCCTGGCCGCCGGCGGATTCGAACAGAACGAGACCCTGCGGGCCGAATTCGGTGTCCCTGGTTCTGCTCTCGACACGATGGGCTGCCCCGGCAACCTCGGTAAGGCTCACCAGGCGGCCATCGCCGTGGGCGCCGACACCGACCTCATGGGGGAGGCCTGGTGGTCGCCCGGGCTGACCCATCCAGATGGCCGCTCTGCGTTTGCGCTGTGGTTCACCGGCGGAATCTTCGTGGACGACAAGGGTCGCCGGTTCGTCAACGAGTCTGCGCCGTACGACCGCTTGGGTCGCTCCGTCATCGAACACATGCGGGCAGGGAAAGTAACCACGCCGTACTGGATGATCTACGACAACAGAGAAGGCGCAGTGCCACCGGTGAAGGCACCCAATGTGCCTATGGCGCAGACGAAGCAATACGTGGATGCGGGATTGTGGAAGAGTGCGCAGACGCTCGAAGACCTCGCCGCCCAGATCGATGTCCCCGCAGCGGAACTGGTGGAGACCGTGAAGCGATTCAACGCGTCTGCGGCGACCGGCGTCGACGCGGACTTCGGCCGAGGAGACACTGCATACGACCGCGCCTTCTCGGAGGGGGCTTCGCCGCTCGTACCGATCGACCAAGGTCCGTTTCACGCTGCTGCTTTCGGAATCTCCGACCTCGGGACCAAAGGTGGTCTACGCACCGACGCGACCGCGAGGGTACTCAAAGCCGACGGTACGGCGATTGCCGGGTTGTACGCTGCGGGGAACACGATGGCAGCGGCCAGCGGGGCAACGTACCCCGGCGGTGGAAATCCGATCGGAGCGAGCATGTTGTTCAGCCACTTGGCTGCACTCCACCTCACGAAGCCGCTGTCGTAAGTCAGCCCGCTCGTGTCGGGAAGCGTCAGGCCTTGCCGAGTCCGGCGGCGATTCCCTTGTCCAGTTGGGTGAGCATTGCCGTACCCAACGACGAAAGCTGGGCGACCTGTCGATCGTCGAGGCCCTCGAAGAGGAGACCTTGAACCGAGGCGACGTGCGGCGGCGCGGCCGCGACGACCTTTGCCATTCCTTCGTCGGTGAGCACTGCGTTGGAGCCGCGGCTGCCGCGAATGACTTCCCGTTTCACCCAGCCGGCTTTCTCCATCTTCGTGATGACGTGCGACAGGCGGGACAGGGACGCGTTCGCGCGCTGGGCAAGTACCGACAACTGGAGCTTGTGGTCGGGGGCGTCCGAGAGTGCGGCTAGGACGAAGTACTCGAAGTGGGTGAGTGCCGAATCGCGTTGCAGTTGAGTGTCGAGGGCGGCAGGCAATCGAGTCACGAGAGCGATCAGTGTCAGCCAGGCTTCCTGCTGCTCGGCTGTGAGCCACTTTGTCTGAGACTGCGCGTCGGGCTGCGCGGTCGGTTCACTCATCGGTGACTTCTCCTTCGGGTCGAGCATTCTTCGTGCGCGGAGCGTGCTGGTGTACAGCGTCTCAGACGCATGTCCAGAAGAATATTGCGGGGAATAGTTGCGGGACGCAAGTGTTGAGTTCTATATTAGGTTGAACCTTCAACTTAATGACGAATGTCTATCCCGAGGAGTCCGTATGTCCACCACAACCATGCCTGCGCTGTATCTCAGCCACGGTGCTCCGCCGCTGGTGGACAGCGCGTTGTGGGTCGACCAGTTGGGGGCGTGGGCCGGCGATCTTCCGCGCCCGACGGCAATCCTCGTCGTCTCGGCGCACTGGGAATCGGCGCCGCTGACGATCGGTTCGACGACCACGGGCACCCCGCTCATCTACGACTTCGGTGGTTTTCCCGAGAGGTTCTACCGCGCGAAGTACAACTCTCCCGGCGCTCCGGAACTCGCCGCCCAGGTTGCCGCGTTGATGCCGGACAACGAACGAGTGGTTCAGCAGCCGAATCGAGGCCTGGATCATGGTGCCTACGTGCCGCTCACGGTGATGTACCCGGACGCAGACATCCCGGTACTGCAAATTTCGCTGCCCACTCTCGATCCCGAGCGTTTGCTCCATCTCGGAGAGCGCCTACGGCCACTCCGTGAGCAAGGCGTACTGATCGTGGGATCCGGATTCACCACGCACGGGTTACCGTTCCTGCGCGATCCGTCACCGGAAGCGCAGGCCCCGGGATGGTCGGCGGAATTCGACGCGTGGGCAGGGGAGAGGTTCGCTGCCGGTGACGTCGATTCGTTGATCGACTTCCGCGCCCAAGCTCCCGGGATGCCGTACGCGCATCCGACCATCGAACACTTCGCCCCGTTGTTCGTCACGCTCGGTGCGTCGTCCGATCCGGAACAGGTGCCCACCCAGGTGATCGACGGATTCTGGATGGGGCTTGCGAAGCGCTCGATTCAGGTCGCCTAGGGAATCAGCCCCCCAGGAAAGTCAGCTTCGATTGCGAAGGAACTCGAGTGCCTGGTCGCCGTGGGTGTTGGCGCGTAGCTCACTCGAGATGACTTTGAGAACGGTGCGGTCGGTGTCGATCACGAAGGTCGAGCGTTTGACCGGAGCCAACTTGCCCAGGAGTCCGCGCTTGACGCCGAACTGCTCGGCTACCTTGCCGTCGGTGTCTGCGAGTAGGGGGTAGTCGAAGGATTGTGCGGTGGCAAAGGTGGACTGAGCTTCGACCGTATCGGTGCTGATACCCGCCCGCGAAGCGCCCACCGCGGCGAATTCGCTGCCCAGATCACGGAAGTGGCACGCCTCGGCGGTGCACACCGGCGTCGAGGCTGCCGGGTAGAAGAAGAGGACCAAGGGTCCGTTCGCGAGCAGGCTCGTCAGCGAGCGCGGAGTCCCGTCCTGGTCGGGCAGCGAGAAATCGGGAGCGAGTTGGCCTGGTTTCATTCGGCCGAGGTTACCCGCGCACGACGACCGCGTGGGGGAGCCTGGGATGATGGAGTCATGCACGGCGAGCCCACCTCCATGTCCGCACGGTCGTCCGACACCGCGATCGTCGGTGACGCGTCCGATTCCACCACTACTCGGGAGCAGTTCCGAGCTCTCGCGGCCGAGCACCGGGTCGTTCCCGTCACTCGGAAAGTGTTGGCGGACTCCGAAACTCCGCTCTCGGCGTACGAGAAGTTGGCAGGCAATCGTCCCGGCACCTTCTTGCTCGAGTCGGCCGAGAACGGTCGTTCGTGGTCACGGTGGTCGTTCATCGGCGTCGGGAGTCCGGCTGCACTGACCGTCGTGGACGGAGAGGCAGCTTGGTACGGCAACGTTCCGGCCGGTGCTCCGGCCGGCGGCGATCCGATCGACGCGCTCGGTGCCACCCTGGAGCTACTTCGTTCGGAGCGGCTGCCCGACCTACCCCCGTTGACGGGCGGGATGGTCGGATTCCTCGGCTACGACGCGGTGCGACGCCTCGAGCGATTGGGTGATTCGGCGGTCGACGACCTGCAGATACCCGAGATGGTCATGCTGCTTGCTGCCGACATCGCCGCAGTCGATCACCACGAAGGGGCGATCACCCTCATCGCCAACGCGGTCAACTGGGACGGCACCGACGAGCGTGTCGACACGGCGTACGACGACGCAGTCGCCAGGTTGGACGCGATGACTCGCGCTCTTGCGGCGCCCGCGAAATCGACGGTGTCGACATTCTCGAAAGCGACTCCGAACTACCGCCGTCAGCGCACCACCGAGAGTTTCGGTGTCGACGTCGAAAAGTTGATCGGAGACATCGAAGCGGGCGAGGCATTCCAGGTAGTCCTCTCGCAGAGATTCGAGATCGATTGCACTGCAGCGCCGATCGACGTGTACCGGATGCTCCGCGCGTCGAACCCCAGCCCGTACATGTACCTGCTCAACGTGCCGAACGGTGATGGCGAGACCGCGTTTTCGATCGTCGGATCGAGCCCTGAGGCACTGGTCACCGTCGCCGAGGGCGTAGCGACAACACACCCGATCGCGGGAACCAGATGGCGCGGTGCCACAGAGGAGGACGACATCCTGCTCGAAAAGGATCTCCTCGCCGACGAGAAGGAAAACTCCGAGCACCTCATGCTCGTCGATCTGGGGCGAAACGATCTGGGGCGCGTCTGTCGCCCGGGCACGGTGAAGGTGCACGACTACCGGCACATCGAGCGGTACAGCCACGTGATGCATCTCGTATCGACCGTCACCGGTCATCTGGCCGAGGGAAAGCACGCTCTCGACGCGGTCACGGCGTGCTTCCCCGCTGGAACCCTGTCAGGGGCACCCAAGGTGCGTGCGATGCAGTTGATCGAAGAACTCGAGCCCACCAGGCGAGGTATCTACGGCGGCATCGTCGGCTACCTCGACTTCGCCGGCGACGCCGACACCGCGATCGCGATCCGAACAGCATTGATCAAGGACGGGATCGGATATGTCCAGGCGGGCGCCGGCGTCGTCGCCGACTCGGACCCGGTCTACGAGGACACCGAGGCCCGCAACAAGGCGATGGCAGTACTGAGCGCCATCGCGTCGGCGCACACCCTGCGCACCATCGGAGGTGACGATCTGTGAGTGAGAACGAGTCGATTGCAGCGGAGCAGCCTACAAGCGCTTCTCGTGGCACCGCCGTGCCGAGAACGCTTTTGCTTGCGTTGTCGGCAGCAGCGTTGTGGGGCAGCTCACGAATGACGTGGGTTCATCTGACCTCGAGCGACGGCAAGACGCTGGAGCGGACGACGGATCTCGACGGCAGCACCTGGGCGGCGGCGATGACTCCGCTCGCGCTCGCGCTTCTCGCGGCGATCGCGGCGTCGTTTGCGGTGCGAGGTTGGGCACTTCGGGTAGTCGGACTGTTGGTTGCACTCGTCGCCATCGCGGTAGCGGTTCCGGCGGTGCAGTTGTTGGTGTCCGGAGCCTCTGCGGACCGAGCGGTGGAGTTGGCCGAGTTGTCCGGTCACCCGGAAGATCTCTCGACGACTGTTTCGGTGCTGCCTGCCTTGCTCGCGTTGGTCGGAGCGGTGGCGGCGCTCGGCGCAGCAGTACTTCTGATGCGCAAACCTCCAGTGCGAGGCGGGTTGTCGTCGAAGTACGACAACCCTGCCGCGCGCCGCGAAGCCGCAGCCAAGCTCGGTCAGGGAGACAAACCCGCGTCGGACGAGCCTGTGACACAACGGATGTTGTGGGATGCGCTCGACGCCGGAGAGGACCCGACAGTGGCCGACGGAGACGACGGAGTCGGGGGAGGCGACGGTGCGAAACCGGGGTCGTCCCACTGAGTAAGACTGAACCCTCACCTGCGTGGGTACCCCGACGGAGTAGCAAAATTTCGTCCCACTAGGCTGAGACCACCCTGATGACGTATCTCACATCGGGCTCTTGCCCAGAAAGGATTCGGGCCACGATGACCGTACTCGACTCGATTCTCGACGGGGTGCGCGCTGATGTCGCCGCCCGCGAAGCCGTACTCGACTTCGCTGCAGTCAAGGCTGCTGCGGCCGCTGCACCGCCTGCACTCGATGCTGCAGCAGCACTTCTGGAATCGAGCATCGGCGTCATCGCCGAGGTCAAGCGAGCGAGCCCGTCAAAGGGTGCGCTGGCCGACATTGCCGATCCCGCAGAGCTTGCCGCGGCGTACCAAGCCGGTGGCGCACGCATCATCAGTGTCCTCACCGAAGAGCGCCGTTTTCACGGCTCGTTGGCCGACCTCGACGCAGTCCGTAAAGCGGTCACCATTCCGGTGCTGCGCAAGGACTTCATCGTGGGGCCGTACCAGATTCACGAGGCTCGCGCTCACGGCGCCGACGTCATCTTGCTGATCGTTGCCGCACTCGAACAGCAGGCCCTCGCCTCGCTCATCGATCGCACCGAATCTCTGGGAATGACTGCCCTCGTCGAGGTGCACACGGAAGAAGAAGCCAACCGCGCGCTCGAAGCCGGCGCCAAGGTTATCGGTGTGAACGCCCGCAATCTCAAGACTCTCGAGGTGGACAAGAACACCTTCGGTCGCATCGCGCCCGGTTTGCCGACCGAGACGATCAAGATCGCCGAGTCCGGTGTTCGCGGAACCGCCGATCTGTTGGCGTACGCCGGGGCGGGCGCCGACGCAGTGCTCGTCGGTGAAGGCCTCGTGACCAGCGGCGACCCTCGCAAGGCCGTCGCAGATCTGGTCAATGCAGGCGCACACCCGTCCTGCCCCAAACCGTCGCGATAAATCGCTTCACCCGCCCGGCGTGCTTTGATGCACCCGGGCGGTGACCAGCGACACCCTTGGGGCAGACTGGTGGGGTGACTTCACGTACTCAGGAACCAGGCTCCGGTGCACTATTCAAGGGCGGCAATCTGCCGCCGGCCAGCGCGGGACTCACCGAGCGCTCTCACGATCCCGACGCCGGAGGCCATTTCGGCGTCTATGGCGGACGGCATGTGCCGGAAGCACTCATGGCGGTTATCGAGGAAGTCACTGCGGAGTACGAAAAGGCTCGCGCGGACGACTCGTTCTTGAACGAACTCGATCGCTTGCAGCGCGATTACACCGGGCGTCCGTCGCCGATTTTCGAGGCAACGCGAATGAGCGAGTTCGCCGGCGGCGCGCGCATCATCCTCAAGCGTGAAGATCTGAACCACACCGGTTCTCACAAGATCAACAACGTTCTCGGTCAGGTTCTGCTGGCAAAGCGGATGGGCAAGACCCGCATCATCGCCGAGACCGGAGCGGGCCAGCACGGTGTGGCATCGGCCACCGCCTGTGCACTGCTCGGTCTCGAGTGCGTCATCTACATGGGTGCTGTCGACACCGAACGTCAAGCACTGAACGTCGCCCGCATGCGCCTTCTCGGCGCGGAGGTGGTCTCCGTCGAAACAGGTTCGCGCACGCTCAAGGACGCGATCAACGAAGCCTTGCGCGACTGGGTTTCCCACGCGGACAACACCTATTACTGCTTCGGTACCGCGGCAGGCCCGCACCCCTTCCCGACGCTCGTGCGCGATTTCCAGCGCGTGGTCGGCCTCGAAACTCGCGCGCAGATTCAGGCGTTGACCGGCCGACTGCCCGATGCAGTCACAGCGTGCGTCGGTGGCGGCTCCAATGCGATCGGAATCTTCCACCCGTTCATCGACGATCTGTCGGTCCGTCTGGTCGGCTACGAAGCAGCCGGCGACGGCGTCGAAACCGGAAGGCATGCAGCAACGTTCGCCGGCGGTACCCCAGGCGCATTCCAAGGTGCCTACTCCTACCTGCTCCAGGACGAAGACGGTCAGACCATCGAATCGCATTCGATCTCTGCCGGTCTGGACTACCCGGGCGTCGGGCCCGAGCACGCTTACCTGAGCGACATCGGGCGCGCCACCTACGAGCCCGTCACCGACAGCGAAGCGATGGATGCGCTTCTGCTGCTCTCGCGCCGCGAAGGCATCATCCCGGCCATCGAATCCGCTCACGCCGTCGCCGGCGCACTCCGACTGGGCAAGGAACTCGGAGAGGGCGCGATCATCGTCGTCAATCTCTCCGGTCGCGGTGACAAGGACATGGACACCGCCGCAAGCTGGTTCGGTCTCTTCGACGGCGCCTCGGGTCAGGCACCCGCTCCGGATGACGCAGCAGACCAGAACGACAACACGGAAGGCTCGGACAAGTGAGCGAACGACCATCACGCCTCGCACCCACCTTTGCAGCGTGCAAGGCTGACAAGCGTGCCGCCCTCGTCGGTTACCTGCCGGCCGGTTATCCGACCGTTCCCGAATCGATCGACGTGTTCAAGGCGATGGTCGACGGTGGCTGCGACATCATCGAGGTCGGTGTCGCGTATTCCGATCCCGTCATGGACGGTCCGACAATCCAGCGTGCAGCCGAAACCGCACTCACCAACGGCGTTCGACTGCGCGACATCTTCACCGTGATCGAGCAGATCAGTTCGGTCGGCGGCAAGGCCGTCGTGATGACCTACTGGAACCCGGTACTGCAGTACGGCGTCGACAAGTTTGCACGAGACCTCGCCTCTGCCGGTGGGCTCGGACTCATCACCCCCAACCTCATTCCGGAAGAAGCAGGCGCCTGGATGGAAGCATCCGAGGAGCACCACCTCGACCGGATCTTCCTTGTCGCGCCGTCCTCGACGGAAGAACGACTCGCGATGACGCTCGACGCGAGTAGTGGATTCATCTACGCGGCCTCGACGATGGGCGTCACCGGCGCTCGCGACGCCGTGTCCTCGATGGCTCCGGAACTGACCGCACGAATCCGCGCGCATTCCGACATTCCCGTCGGCGTCGGATTGGGTGTTCGGTCCGGCGCACAGGCTGCCGAAATCGCGGCATATGCCGATGCCGTCATCGTCGGCTCGGCTCTGGTCTCCGCGGTCGAGAACGGCTTGGGAGCGGTTCGCTCGCTCACCGAAGAACTCGCCGAGGGCGTCCGCTCGGCTACCGTGGCGTCGTGACCTCAACTGTGGACCTGCTGGCCTATATCCCCAGCCCGCCCCAAGGCGTCTGGTACGTCGGACCGGTAGCGCTGCGCGCCTACGCGCTCTTCATCATCCTCGGCATCATCGTCGCGATCGTGTGGGGAGATCGTCGTTGGGTGGCCCGCGGCGGTGAGAAGGGGACTGTTCTCGACATCGCGATCTGGGCTGTTCCCTTCGGTCTGATCGGTGGCAGGCTCTACCACGTATTGACCGACTGGCCCGCCTATTTCGGCGAGAACGGGCAGCCTCTCGACGCACTCAAGGTGTGGCAGGGAGGCCTCGGAATCTGGGGAGCAGTGTTCCTCGGCGGCATCGGTGCGTGGATCGGCTGCCGTCGACGCGGCATTCCGGTGTCCGCGCTCGGTGATGCGATTGCGCCCGGAATCTTGCTCGCGCAGGCCATCGGTCGTATCGGCAATTACTTCAACCAGGAGTTGTACGGTCGCGAGACCACCGTCCCATGGGGCCTCGAGATCTTCGAACGGGTGAACTCTTCCGGCCAACTCGATCAATTGGCTGGTGTCTCCAACGGAGAAGTCATTCGGGTCGTTCACCCGACGTTCCTCTACGAAGCTGTGTGGAACGTCCTGATCGTGATCCTGCTGGTCCTCGTCGACCGCCGATTCAAGATCGGCCACGGACGCCTGTTTGCTCTGTACGTCGCGGGCTATTGCCTGGGCCGGTTCGTCGTCGAACTGATGCGTGACGATTTCGCCTACGAGATCGCCGGCATTCGAGTCAACACATTCACCTCGGGGATCGTGTTCTTCGCCGCACTGGCCTACTTCTTCCTGGCGAAGAAGGGCCGTGAGGATCCGGCTGATTTGAAGTCGAAGAACTACGTCGCTGCGGTAGCTGCCGGTGAAGCAGCAGTCGCAGCGCCAGGCACCGACACTGATTCGGCGAAGGCCGAGGCGAAAGTCACCGACGCAAAAGCATCCGAAGCGAAGGCCGCTGGATCCGATGCCGCTGGATCCGATGTCACTGGATCCGATGCCAGTGAGGCAAGCGACTCCACGGCAGCGTCGGACGAGTCGTCGGACGCGGTGAAGCTGTCGAAGAAAGACAAGCCGTGACAGGTCCCTATTCGCAAGGGGGATTCCCCGACGATCAGGGACCGGTCTACGGCGCGCCCAATCCGTACGGCTATCAGCAGCCTCTACCTGCTGCGTCGATGTACGGGTTCGGTGATCCCTATGCCCCGTACGGTCGGCACCCGGTAACCGGGGAACCGTATTCCGACAAGTCGAAGGCCACCGCTGGACTGTTGCAGATCTTGCTGGGCTTCTTCGGAATCTGTGGAGTCGGGCGCCTCTACATCGGAAGTGTCGGGATCGGATTGTGCCAACTGCTCGGCATGTTCTTCGCGCTGTTCATGTCGGCGTTCCTGATCGGGATTCCGTTCGCCATCGGAATCTGGATCTGGGCGTTCGTCGACGGCATCGTGATACTTTCGGGCAATGCACGGGACGGTGTTCGTCGGCCGTTACGGGGATGAACCGCGAGGATGAACGCGCAAACAGATGTGTGGGGGTCCGGCCACGCGAAGGTCGAAATCTTTCGCGCGGCCCGATAACAAAAGCTATTACGTACCGTCGTCGAATCGAAGGAAAGTACGTTGCCTAACTTGAACAAGAATCCGGAACCTTCCGAGTCGGGGGACTCGTCAGGATCGCAGTCGCCGGTTCCACCGCAGTTCGGGTCGCCGTTCGACTACGACGCGACGGCGGATGCGTCGTTGACGGAAACCTCGGCGCCCACGGAAAAGACGCCGTCGACGGAGACCACCGGCACGGGCCCGGGCTGGGACACGTATTCGGGAGTCGGAAACGGCCCGGGCTGGGGAAACCACCCCATCTACCCGCCGCCGACCGGAACCGAATCCACCACAGCTTTTCCCACCGCGGGTTCTGATTCCACCCCGAATCACCCCACGGCGCCGTACACGTCGCAGGAAAGCTACGTGGCCCAGAACTATCCGGCGCCGGACTACTCGGGTTCTACCCAATCCTCGACGGACGGTCCCGTCTACGGGGCGCCGGCAGATCAGACTCCGAATCCCTACGCGGCTCCGCCGCAGGACTACCCCGCCGCTCCGCCGCAGGGAAGCCAGAACTACGGTCAGCCGCAGGGCTACCCCCAGCCTGGATATTCGCAGCCGGGTTACGGTCAGCCTCAGGGCTACCCGCAAGGTCAGGGTTATCCTCGGCCTGGCTACGGCCTGGTCGACCCGTCCGCACCGTACGGACGAGACCCGATGACCGGCGAACCGTACTCGGACAAGTCGAAGACGACCGCCGGATTGCTGGGCATTCTGCTCGGCGGTTTCGGAGCAGGACGTTTTTACCTCAACCAGCCCGGCATGGCTGTCGCACAGATCGCGGTCACTTGGTTGACGTGTGGAATCGGTGGCATCTGGCCGCTCATCGACGGAATCATGATGTTGACCGGCAGCGTGCGCGATCAGTACAACCGCCCTTTGCGTAGCTGATCGAAACGACTTTCGGAAACTGTGACCCCCTGACGCCCCGGTGTCAGGGGGTCACAGTTTTCTCTCGCGACCTGCGGTTATGTGCTGATAAACTGGCGCACGTCGGCTGCATGTCCGCGTGGAGGTCGCCGAGTGCCGTTTTCTCTAATACCTGATCCTCGAGGCCTGTACGACCCCGATCAGGAAACCGATTCATGTGGTGTAGCCCTGGTAGCAGACACCTCTGGACGCCGCGCGCATTCCATTGTCGACGAGGCAATCGCGGTCCTGGGAAATCTCACCCACCGTGGCGCAGCCGGGCGCGAATCCAACAGCGGTGACGGCGCGGGGATCCTGATTCAGCTGCCGACGGAGTTATTCGACGCGGTGACCGAGTTCGAGCTTCCACCACCCAATGCGATGGGTGAGAACACCTACGCAGCCGGAAACTGCTTTCTTCCGGTGGATCAGGAAGCACGTGACTGCGCGCTGGTCCGGATAGACCGGTACGCAGCGGAAGAAGGACTGCGGATTATCGGGTGGCGAGAGGTGCCGGTCGAGAGCGACTGCGTCGGAACCGTTGCCGCGCAGTGTGCTCCGTACATCAGCCAGTGTTTTGTGACGTGCGCCGAGCCACGAGAGCGCAGTGTGGGCGGAATTGCCTTGGACCGACGAGTGTTTGCGCTCAGGAGGCAAGTCGAACGGATCGACCAGGACGGGGCCGCGGTGTATTTCCCCTCGTTGTCAGCTCGAACGATCGTGTACAAGGGCATGCTCACGCCGGCGCAGTTGCCCGGATACTTCACCGACCTCCGTGACGGCAGGATGCGAACTGCCTTGGCCGTCGTACACAGTAGATACTCCACGAACACATTTCCCTCGTGGCCACTCGCACAGCCGTATCGCTGCATCGCTCACAACGGCGAGATCAACACGATTGTGGGAAACAGGAATTGGATGCGCGCTCGCGAGCCGATGCTGCGAAGCGCACTGCTCCATGGGGACATCGCTCGCCTGTTTCCGATCTGCACCCCGGGCGGATCCGACTCGGCGTCGTTCGACGAAGTGCTCGAGCTCTTGTCCCTCGGGGGCTGCAGCATGCAGCACGCCATCGCGATGATGATTCCCGGTGCCTGGGAGAACGATTCTTCGATGCCGGACGAGATGAGGGCCTTCTACCAATTTCATGCTTGCCTGATGGAACCGTGGGACGGTCCGGCGTCCGTGACTTTCAGCGATGGCAC
>Ga0153993_100463_pt1 | contig 15203 bp, 17 predicted proteins | sample TSNC077MetaG_FD_104706 | JGI IMG/M metagenome (GOLD analysis project Ga0153993, IMG submission 104706) | Attine ant fungus gardens microbial communities from North Carolina, USA - TSNC077 MetaG | ecosystem: Host-associated > Fungi > Mycelium > Unclassified | place: USA: North Carolina, Lumber...
CCGAGCTACTGCTCAGCTGGATGCGCCCTCGGTGTCGTCGAAGAACGACCATTCGCCATCATGGTGGACTTCCATTCGCCATCCCAGTTCCGAGTTGTCGGCGCGAGAATCCACAAACCAGGCGTGCGCATCGTCAGCGCTCTCGATGTCGCGCGTCGCGGTGACGTCGCCTGCAGGATTGATCACTCTGTAAGTAGCCATTCCGCTCACCTTCCCCAACCGACGTTTCTTCAATCATCGACCACGACTACGACAAATCAACCCGCACCGGCACCGTGTGCGCCAGGCGCCGGCCGAACGGGCCTTCACTCCGACTGTCCGGTTCACTCGAGGGATCGGCGATACCGCTGATGGGCGACCTGAGTCGACGGAAACAGATCTACGACTTGGTGCCTCCCGCATGCCACCGATATGCAAACCTTCGGCGATCATGTCGCACGGAGGGGCGAAGCCATCGGATGTCGAGACACATCACCACACCCATGCCGATACTCGGCATCACAAGCAACAGAACAACATTCAGCACCGTGCTTCCACCCTTCTGTGAGGGCCGACGGTCAGGCTGCGGCAGCGTCACGGAGCGCGCTAGTCGATTCGCGCCTTGCCGAGCCCGCGGAAACCTGGGCACGCGGCAGCTCTCCTACATCCCTTGCCGCACAACGGTCTCCAGAAGGCGTGATTCCCACGATCTCGCGCCACCATCTTTCGCGCTCTTCGGATTCTGTCCACACCACGACATCCACCACGGGTCCTCCTTCACCGACCCCCGATTTGTTACCCAACTCACGCGTTGACGAAACGTGACTTCACCCGCGACGTGTCCGCGAAGCCACGGCGGCGTTCTGAATGTGAGCGCGAGCGCATCGGGTGCCGCGGTGCCCGCCCCGAGGGGTTTTGTGGGCAGCAATGCTTCCGCCATTGGCGGCGGTTGCAACAAGATTCACCTGGTTGCCGGACTCGAAGAACTCGTCGCCGCTCGATCCGTCCCCGAGCCTTATCTTGTATCGCTCCATGACGCCACCGTCGCTTTCAACGCGAAACAGTCTCGTAGGAAAAGTATTTCGATATTTCGATCCCTTCGGCGCCGCAGTAGCGCACCTAGGACGAAGACGAGTGCCCAAATGTTCGAGTCGGCGTCGCACCTGGTCCACGGAGTCCGAGCATTCCCACCGGTGCAGCACCCAAATGCGCTACAGCAGGAGGTTCGCAACCTTTTTTGCTGTTTCTTTTGCAGATCCCGGATTCTGGCCGGTGACGAGGTTTCCGTCGACGACTGCGTAGGAAACAAACGGCAGTGTGGCCTTTTCGTACAGTGCGCCACGCTCTTTGGCTCTTTCCTCGGCGTTGTAGGGCACGAGTTTGTCCACGCGGGCGAGTTTTTCTTCGAACCAGGCGAACCCCGTGAGTCTGCGGCCCGCGATTAGATAGTTGCCATTGGAAAGTTTGGTCTCGAGAAGTCCGCAGTACCCATGGCACACCGAAGCGACAATTCCTCCGCGTTCGAAGATTTCTCGCGTGATGCGTTGCAGGCCTTCACTGTCCGGCAAGTCGTACATAACGGCATGCCCTCCGGTGAAGAAGATCGCATCGTAGTCAGCGGCGTCGACCAGATCCGGACTCTCCGTCGCCTCGAGTAGCGCCATCCGAGTGGGGTCCGACCGCCAGGCCTTTGCAGTTTTGTCGTAGTTCGGGAATTTGAGCGATCGAGGCTCCAACGGCACCGCCCCACCCTGTGGGCTGACCAGAGTCTGCTCGAAACCGTTGCTGTCGAAGACCTCCCAGGAGTGGGTGAGTTCGGAGAGCCATAAACCGGTCTTATGAGACGGGTCATCGTAGTGGCCGACGTTGGTGACTACGTTCAGAATTCGCTTGGTCATCCCACTCTTCTCTCGATCGCTCTCGTCAATGAACCAATCACCCTTGTACCGCCAGAATTGCTGCAAAAGCGGCTCGCACACGATCGGCGGCCTCACCATCCGAGGCCGTCGGCATTTTGCCGTCAAGGTGCAGACAGGCCAGACCGTGCGCCAACGCCCACGCTGCCGAGGCCAATGCCTCGGAATCTGCATCGGGGAAGACGAGCGTCATGCCCATCTGCATCAACAGATGAATTTCCCCCGCCGCTTGCACACGCTCGTCGTTCTCCTCGTCGCACTCGTTGCCGAACATCAACCTGAACAGCGCGGGACGTCGCAAAGCGAACTCGACGTACGCGACGGCAAATTCGGCAAGATCCGCCGACGTCGACGGTAGCTCGCGGTCCTCGGTCAGGTCCGCTTTCAGGTCGCGTAACCCTTGCGCGGCGAGAGCAGATTCAAGGGCGTCACGGTCAGCGAAATGCCGGTACGGCGCGGTTGCGGAAACACCGACCTCGCGCGCGATCGCGCGCATCGAAAACGGCTCTCCGGCCTCGAGCATCCGCATCGCCGACGCCAGCAGCGAGGCCTTCAGATCGCCGTGATGGTAGCCACCCTTGACAGATGTTGACACCGTTAACTTTCCTTTCTACGCTCATGTGAGCAATGTAAACATACCGCATTCAGGGGCCACCATGCCATTCACCACGTCACCAGCGAACAATTCCGAGACCGACAACAAAGTGTCGCCTATCTTCGAACCGTTCACCGTCGCCAGCGGGGCGACGCTCCCGAACAGGATCGTCAAGGCAGCCATGGAGGAAAACATGGCTGTTGCAGGACAGCTACCCGGAAAAGCAATGTTCGCGTTGTACCGGCGCTGGAGCCAGGGCGGTGTGGGCACGATCATCACAGGCAATGTCATGGTCCACGCAGAGGCACTGACCGGGCCCGCCGGCGTCGTTCTCGATGCACAGGCGCCGATCACTCCCTTCCGCGAATGGGCGGACGCCGCCAAGAGTGGTGGTGCGCAAGTCTGGATGCAGATCAACCACCCCGGTCGACAGATCCAAGCCGACATGCCCGGTGTCGCGTGGGGTCCGTCTGCTGCTCGGGTCGAACTCGGCAAGAACAGCAAGCGGTTTGCCCATCCTCAGGCCATGACGGCGCAACAGATCGACGACACCGTAAACCGTTTCGCAACGACAGCACGCCGCGCGGAGGAAGCGGGTTTCGACGGCGTGGAAATCCGTGCCGCCCACGGCTACCTGCTATCGCAATTCCTCTCTCCACTCGCAAATCGGAGGACCGACAAATGGGGCGGCACCCTCGACAACCGAGCACGATTGCTCCTCGACGTCACGCGGGCCGTGCGCGCGACGGTCGCACCGACGTTCACCGTTGCCGTCAAACTCAATTCGGCGGATTTCCAGCGCGGCGGATTCGACGCCAACGACGCAGCACAGGTAATCACGTTGCTCGCACCCCTCGGTGTCGACGTAGTCGAACTCTCCGGTGGCAGCTACGAGGCGCCGGCCATGACCGGCCAAAGCCCGGATGACCGCACCCTCGCACGGGAAGCCTACTTTCTGACACTTGCGGAAGAACTCGCCAAGGCCAGCCCTGTGCCCCTGATGCTGACCGGCGGCGTGGTCCGGCGACCGGTTGCCGAACAGGCCCTTGCGGGAGGCGTGGACTTCGTCGGCCTGGGAAGCGCATTGGCGATCGATCCGGATCTGCCGAACCGTTGGCAGGTCGACAGCACTGCCGCTGTCGAATTGCTCCCGGTAACCATCAAGGACAAAGCCGTTGCGTCGGCCGCCAGCATGGCCCGCGTGCGACAGCAGCTTCGACGACTCGGCAAAGGGAAGCCGGCGCGGCCGACGGCGAATCCTGTGGTCGCACTGCTGAAAGAGCAGGTGTTACAGCGCCGTGCGCTCCGCCGGTACCGCCACTGGCTGCAGGACCGCACTTCGACGACTGCTCGTTCATCTCGACGTGAAGTTCGCTGACCCCAGCCGGTGTTGACAGTGCACACATTGGTGCATAACCTGCATGTAAGCAATGTAAACATCGAACGAGTGAGAGCCCTGAAATGACGAACGCATCCTCAACTGTCGAGGTCGATCTGGGCGGACGCCTGATCGAAATCCCGAAAGATGGCCTTTTTGACCGCTACCGGATGGATGTGCCTCTCGACGAGGTCGCTGCCGATCCGCGGGTCCCGAGTGTCGGTTTCTTCCGCAGGCTTCCGAAAACGCAGGTCCAATCGCCGATCGGTACGACATGGACGCCAAACTTCTACTACGCAATGTCCTCGGCGCGTCTAACCATGATCGCCCCGAGCAGCGCGATCCGAAAACGGATCCCGGACGAGCTGTCGCCGCTGGAAATCGCACCCGGATTCGGACTGGTATCCGTCATGCTGTTCCGCTACGACGTGTGCGACATCGATTTCTACACCGAGGCGGCTGTGGGCGTGGCGGTACGTCCGGCGCGCCACGGCGGCTTCAGCACGGCCGCTGCCGATCTGGTTGCCGCTCTGGGTGACGATCACCTGCACTCCTATGTGCTCGCACTCCCAGTCAACACGGAGATCGCCCAAGTCCGCGGTCATGACGGGTACGGATTCCCCAAGTGGGTCACCGATCTCGACGTCGGTATCGACCAGGCACGAACCACGGCCCGCATCTCCAACGCCGATGGCGGCGTCGACATCGCCTTCTCCGCACCGACCCCGAAGCAGAAGACCTTCGAGACGGGAAAGAAAGTCTCCACCCTCACTTCCTACACCCGGCGCAACGGAGCCTGGCTCTCGACTCTCAACCAAACCAACATCCTCGCCAGCGGAACATCATTGTTTCCTGGTGGGGTCGATCTAACACTCGGAAACGGCCGGATGTCGGACGATCTTCGCGCACTCCGGCCCATCCGCACGATCAGATTCGATTCCACCACCTCAGCCCAGGCCGCTCTGCACATGCCGGTCCCGGTCTCGGTTCGCTGATACCTCGAATCGACCGAACATCTCAGGAGAACACCGACATGACCGCAACGACCGACATCTCCACAGATCCCCGCGCAGCGCTGCCTGCCACGCTGACCGCAGGTTTACTCGAACGGCTGACAGAACGGGTCACAGCCTCGCCCGGCGCGCCCCGCTCGATCAACATTGCCCCCTACACCGGTTCACCACTCGCAGACTTCCCTATCTCGACCCCGGCCGACGTCGACGAAGCATTCGTTCGCGCACGGCGCGCCCAAACGAGATGGGCAGCGACCCCCGCGACGGAGCGTGCCAGGGTACTGCTGCGCTTCCATGATTTGGTCCTGAAGAATCAACACATCGGGCTCGACCTGATGCAGGCCGAGAACGGCAAGACTCGCCGTGATGCCTACCTCGAGATCGCCGACGCTGTCATCGCTGCCCGCTATTACGGCCGCACCGGACCGAAAGTTCTTGAACCCGAACGTCGCCGGGGTGCTCTGCCCTTCCTCACCCGTACGTTCGAGCTGCGCCATCCGAAAGGGGTGGTGGCGATCATCTCGCCGTGGAACTACCCGCTGTCGATGGCCGCGACGGACGCCATCGCCGCGCTGATGGCCGGCAATACTGTGGTGCAGAAGCCCGATACCCAGACCGCCCTTACTGCCTTGTGGGCCTTGGACCTGATGTACCAAGCGGGCCTACCGGCCGATGTGTGGCAGATGGTTATCGGCCGAGGCAGTTCGATCGGGGATCCCCTCTTGGCGAACGCGGACTACGTCATGTTCACCGGGTCCACGGCAACCGGTCGGGACATCGCCCGCAGCGCAGGTCAGCGGCTGATCGGGGCGTCACTCGAGTTGGGCGGCAAGAACGCGATGCTCGTCCTCGACGACGCAGATCTCGATCGGGCAGCCGACGGAGCCGTGCGGGCTGCGTTCCCGTCGGCAGGACAATTGTGTGTCTCGGTGGAGCGCCTGTATGTCGCCGAGTCCGTACACGACGAGTTCGTTGCCAAGTTCGTTCAGCGAACCTCGGCCTTGACCATCGGGGCCTCCTATGACTATGGGATCGATGTCGGGAGCCTGACCACCGACAAACAACTGACGACAGTGTCGGCTCATGTCGCCGATGCCGTCGCGAAGGGCGCGAGCGTTCTGGCAGGTGGGAAACCACGTCCGGATCTGGGGCCGCTGTTCTACGAGCCGACCATCCTCGCCGATGTCACACCGGAAATGACGTTGCACGCGCAGGAGACGTTCGGCCCGGTTGTCTCGATCTATCCCGTCGCAGATGACGACGAGGCAGTTGCTCGGGCCAACGACACGGTCTACGGACTCAACAGCAGCATCTGGGGTCGTGACGCCACACGCGCCCGCTCAGTCGCTGCCCGACTGCACTCGGGGACCGTCAACATCAACGACGCCTTCGCCGCGGCATGGGGCAGCATCGACTCGCCGATGGGCGGAATGGGTGACTCCGGTCTCGGGCGTCGGCACGGTATCGACGGCATCCTCAAATACACCGAAGCCCAAACCATCGCCCACCAGTCGCGATTGGATTTCTATCCACCAGCGGGAATCCCGTGGAACGTGTGGGCGCCCGTGATGAACATCGCGCTACGCATGTGGAAAACCGTCGGCGCGCCCTGACACCACATGCCTCGTGCCAACCGATTTCGACTACCAACAAAGGAGATAGCACGATGAGCACCAACCGGCCAACCATGCGAGCGATCGTCGTCGACGAGCGCAAGAACCTTGCCGTCGAGGAAGTGCCAACCCCAACGCCCGCACCGGGTGAGGTCCTGATCCGCGTTGCCGCCGCTGGCATCAACCGCGGCGACGTGATGCAGCGACAGGGGCTCTATCCGCCACCACCAGGCATCAGCGACATCATGGGTCTCGAGATCTCGGGCACTGTCGTCGCCCTCGGCCCGGACGTCGCCGGTCCGGCGCTGGGGGACGAGGTGTGCGCCCTGATCGCTGGAGGCGGGTACGCAGAATACGCAGTAGCCCCCGCATCCCAGTTGTTGCCTGTACCAGCTGGCGTAACTCTGATCGATTCCGCGGCTCTGCCCGAGGTGGCTAGCACTGTCTGGTCCACGATCGTCACCGACGCAGGCCTGCAAGCCGGCGATTTGCTTCTCGTCCACGGCGGTGGAAGCGGGATCGGCACCCATGCCATTCAGGTTGCCAAGGCGCTTGGGGCGCGGGTCGCGGTCACCGTCGGATCAGAGGCCAAGGCGCAGCGCTGCCGAGACCTGGGTGCCGACATCGTGATCAACTACCGGAACCAAGACTTTGCAGCCGAGCTGGCGGGCCAGGTAGACGTCATCCTCGACATCATGGGTGGCAGCTACCTCAGCCGCAACATAGACGCCCTCGCCGTCGGAGGTCGGCTCGTGATCATCGGCATGCAGGGAGGTTTCACCGGTGAGGCGAACGTCGGTGCGCTCATCGGCAAACGTGCGCGCATCATCGGCCTCAACGTCCGCAATCGCCCACTGACAGGCCCCGGGTCGAAGGCGGAGATCGTCGCGGCCGTCGTCGCCGACGAATGGCCATTGATCGAACGAGGGCTTATTCGACCGATCATCTCGGCAAAGCTCCCCCTCGCCGATGCAGACAAGGGACAGGCGTTGCTCGAATCGAAAGACTCGGTCGGCAAAGTCCTTCTCCTACTGGATGGTTCGTGACAGATCGCAGCCGACCCGAGCGACAGGCATCTCTCAGAGGGAACCCACCACGGAAGCACGGAAGCACGGACAGAGTCACCTCGAATGAAGGGATGAGATATGTCGAACAACAACACCATCAAAGACTTCGGCGCCAGGCTGATGAACGGTGCGCACAAAATCGTGCTCACCGTCAGCAGAGGGCGACTGCTGTCCAAACCCTTCGGAATGCCGGTCGTCGAGCTGCACACGATCGGACGATCGTCGGGTATGCCGCGCTCGTGCCACCTGACAACCCCTGTCAGGGAAAGGGACTGGATCGTGCTCGTCGCGTCGAAAGGCGGCGACGACCGAAATCCGGACTGGTACAAAAATCTTCAGGCCAACCCCGACGTCGGACTCGTCATGAACGGAGAACGATTCGCGGCACACGCACGAACCGCGTCCGCAGAAGAACGAGCAGAACTGTGGCCCAAAGTCGTTGCAGCATACAAAGGCTACGCAAGCTACCAGCAACGAACCCAGCGCGAAATACCACTGGTGATCTGCCAACTGTGAGAAGCGATCACCACGCTGCACAACACAACGACGGCCCGCATCGTCCGTTGCATACTCCGGTTCATCCTCGCTTGCCCAGCTCGAACGCTCCGCTTGTCCTGATCGCTCCCGCGATGGCAATAGGGTCTCACTTCTACAAGCCACTGGTTGCAGAGTTCGCACGGCACGGCTGGGAGGCCCATACGATTCGACGACGAGGATTCGAACGTAGCGAGCCTCGCGCGAGCCGCAGACACGATTGGTCCTACCAGGACGAGATCAACGACATCGACGACGCGATCGCCTGCGCACGAAGGGATCATCCCGAACAGCCAATCCTGCTACTCGGACACAGTCTCGGCGGACAACTCGCAGCCGGACATCAACTGAACCATACGGCGGTCGATGCAATGGTCACCGTAGCTGCGGCGCTCCCCCACCATCGGGCCTACCGGTTCTGCGGGCTGCCCGTCCTGCTCATGTCCGCAGTTGCCGTCCCGCTGCTCACTACACTGTTCGGCTACCTGCCCGCACCGGCCTTCGGCGGCCCCGGCGCTCGCACGTTGATGCGGCAATGGGCCCGCATGGCCATCACGGGCAACCCGCCCTACAGAGTGAACCGGCCGATCACGACGCCCGCGCTCGTCGTCAGTTTCGCATCAGACGCCATGGCTCCGGCGCGGTCGGTGGATGTCTTCGCGGAGAAACTGTTCGACACACGCACGGTGACACGGTGGCAGTACGAGCACAAGGACGTCTTGGCCGGCGCGAGCAACGATCACATCAGATGGGTTCGGGGAAGCTCTCAGGTGGTCGAACGCATCATTGCCTGGTGGGCGAAGCCTTGATGTAGGTCATCGACAAGCGCGGACATCGATCCATTGACGATCCGACAGACGATATGTTTAGGTCATGTGAGAGGTGCACACATTCAACCGACCGTCGACCACTCGTCGGCAGTGCGGAGGTGACATAACGACCACCCGATGCAATTGAAGCGCGAAACTTAGTGTTACACAGCAGGTTTACCCCCTTGTGAGTCCACGCACATCGAACGTACCGGCACTTCTGGTCCGAGTTGCGAAAGATCAATCCTGACCGCTCGATCACATCTACCCTTCGAATCCGAAAGGCCACCCCTGACATGCCCGAACTACCATCACCAATTGCCCCGTACCTCGAACCGGCAGCAAAGGAGCTGTGCGAGGCCACCGACCCCCACCCCCGGATCTACGAAGTGCCACCAGAAGAAGGACGAAAGATACTGCGGGACCTACAAAGCGGCGACGGCGTAGCACGACCCGATGTCGACGAAGAGTGGGTAGACGTCGATGCAGGCCAATGGGGAACTGTCCGCACCCGCATCATTCGACCGAAGGGCATCACCGGGCCACTGCCGGTGGTGTTCTACATCCATGGCGCTGGATGGGTTTTCGGAGACGACAAGACGCACGATCGACTGTTTCGCGAACTGGCAGTAGGCGCCGGCGCAGCTGGAGTATTTCCCGTCTACGACCGGGCACCCGAAGCACAATATCCGACGCAAGTCGAACAGAACTATGCAGTGGGCCAGTGGGTACTCGAACATGGTGCCGAGCACGGCCTGGATACTTCCCGCATCGCGGTGACCGGAGAGTCGGTCGGTGGATGCATGTCCGCGGTCTTCGCCCTCATGAACAAAGAACGTGGAGGTATCGACCTCAAAGCACAGGTGTTGCTCTACCCAGTCACCAACGCGGACTTCGATACTCCGTCCTACCTGCAATTCGCCGAGGGCTACTACCTCACTCGTGACGGAATGAAGTGGTTCTGGGACGCATACACGTCAAACCCCGCGCAGCGTGCAGAAGTGCACGCATCACCCCTACAGGCTTCCCTCGACGAACTAGCTGGACTTCCGACCACGCTGGTCATCACCGACGAAGCCGACGTCCTGCGAGACGAAGGCGAACAGTACGCGAACAGGCTCCGCGAAGCCGGCGTCGATGTCACATCGGTACGCGTAGCGGGAATGGTTCACGATTTCCTTCTGCTCGACAGCCTCCGCGACACCCGAGCAGCCAACGTCGCACGAACTCTCGCGGTCGACGCGCTCCGCACGGCATTGCAGGGTAGCTGAACGCACCGCCCGGCCGAGTTCAAGTACCGATCTCAGCAGCGGCATCGGACACCTACTGGGCCGCGAACATAGTCGACCAGTACGGCTCCGAACACAGCCTTCTCAGAGAATATTTCCAGAGCAGCGCTTTCCGCCCATACACAGGATCGAGTGCTCAGCCGGCAAGGTTGCTTGCTTCGGTCTCCGACTTCGCGGCGAACATTGATTCTCTACCCATGAGATGTGTTCTGGAGGTTCGAGTTGCCGGGCATTGCCGCGAGAAGTGCCCGGCAAGTTCGACTGCTAGCGTGCGGCGGCGATATCCGTGACGACGCCGCCATGAAGTACGTGACGCAGATACTTCTCGGGCGCCGTGAGGACCGCGAGATCTTGTTCCGGATCTCCTTCCAGCACAAGCAAATCCGCGTGTGACCCGGGGACGAGCGTACCGATCTCTCCTTCCATACCGAGCAGGCGCGCAGCAGTACTGGTGGCACTGCGGATCACGTCGATGTTCGGCTGGACGCGCCCACGGATGGTGAACTCGTCGAGCTGCCGCGCCTGCAGGTCCCCGAGAAGGTCACTACCGTAAACCAGATTCACTCCCGCCCGGTGGGCCTGTTCGAGAGCATCGACGGCGGCGATGCGGACCTCGTCGAGCTTCTTCAGTGATCCTGCCGAAAGACCCGAGGCTGTACCGGCCTCGTACATCGCCTCATATGTGATGATCGTCGGCACCAGGAATGCATCATTCTCGACAAGCAGACGAATCGACTCTTCGTCGATGAGGTTCCCGTGCTCGACGCATCGAACACCGGCCTTCAAGGCTTGATTCACCGCGCGAGGATGGTAGGCATGCACCGTGACGTACCGGTTGTGGTTCTCGGCTTCGACCACCGCCGCACGAATTTCGTCCGATGTGTACTGCACCGCCGAGATTTCATCGGTCGGGGACGCAACTCCTCCGGAAACAACGAGTTTGAGATGGTGCGCACCTTTTCGAAACTCGTCGCGGGCGGCGTGGCGGACGGCGTCGACGCCGTCCGCGATGCGCCCGAAGTCGGGTTTGAGCTGACAACAGGGCTGAGAATCGTCGTTGAGAGAGCGGAAGTCGCCGTGACCGCCCGTCTGGGACAGCGCTTTACCGCCGAAGATCAAACGTGGGCCAGGGGCCAAGCCCTCTCTCAAGGCACGGGCCATCCCGTGATCGGCGCCACCGACATCGCGCACCGTGGTGAAACCTCGGCGAAGCATGTCACCGGCGGAGCGCAGAGCCCTGACCGTCGCGTAACCCGGCGTCCACTGAGCACGCTCCGCAGCGTTCGTCGAGGTCACGAGAATGTGCACATGGGCATCGACCAGGCCGGGCATGACCGTGCCCCCACCGGCGTCGATAATTCGGAAGTCACCACCGTGCGGCGTCGGGGGCTCTCCGATCCCGCTGTCGACGATCATTCGGTCGACGATGTCGATCCAGGCATTCTGCTGCCGCACCCCTGACGAGGGTTCGAGGGTGTGGGCGTTTACTACACGAACGTGCATGATCTGTCTCCTTTGAAGAAACTCGCAATGGTGGGTCAGTGACCGGCGGGAACGCTCTCGTTGAGGCTGCGGCCCGAGGTACGTGCACCGAAGAGCACCACCACGGCCACCGCCAGCACCAGAGCCCCTACCAGGACCAAGAACACGTTCACCCAACCGATGCGCGCGAAGAGGTAGCCGATGGCGATCGGTGCGAAGATCGCGCCCAGACGACCTACCGCAGAGGCAGCGCCCATCGCCGTTGCGCGAACCTCGGTCGGATAGAGCTCTGCGGTGTATGTGTAGTACACGCCGGCCGCTCCGTTTGTGAACGCTGCCAACAGAGCAGACCCGAGCACGAGAACCGGGGTGTTGTCGGCGAACGCCACAACCACCGCACCACCCGTCGCTCCGAGCGCATAGATCGCGAGGAGCCACTTTCGCTCCATCTTGTCGATCAACAAGCTCGCAACGTAATAACCGGGGATCTGCGCAAGAGAGGTGATGAGTGCGATCAGGAAGGAGTTAGTCAGAGTGATCCCCTTCTCCAACACCAAAAGCGTTGGCAGCCAGGAGGAGAATCCGTAGTTCACTCCGATCAAAATGAACCACAACAGCCAGATCACGATCGTCGTGCGGGCAAGACCACCTCGCCACAATCCGGCAAGCGGAGCGAGCACGCCCCGTCGAGAGGTGACTGAGGGCGACGACTGTGGGGGATCCGTCACGGTGTCGACAGCATCAGGTGAATCTACTGCCGGATTAACTCCGGATTCGCGTTCCATGTTTTCGACAACTGCAGCCGCCTCTGCATTGCGGCCCTTGGACAGCAGATACCGGGGAGACTCGGGCAGCTTACGTCGCCACCACAGCAACAAGACCACCGGAAGCGCACACAGAACCGCCGCGATTCGCCAACCCACAGCCGGATTGGGCGAGATGACCAGCGGGGCAACCACTCCGGCAAGGATATAGCCGAACGCGAGGAACCCGACCGTCCTTGTGACGAACTTGCCTCGCACCCGGGCAGGGAGAAACTCGGAGATGTAGGGCGCAATCAGTGCGGTCTCCGCACCGATTCCGACACCTGCGAGCGCACGCCAAACGAATAGTTCCGGCAGGGAATTCGCGGTGCCCATCAGCAGACTGCATACGCAGAAAATGAGCAACGAACTCATCATGAGCTTGCGCCGACCGAAACGGTCGGCGAGCACTCCCGCAACCAACGCTCCGACCAGATACCCGAAGAAGATCGACGACAACAACCATCCGCCGGTCTCAGAAGGGATGTGCCAGATGATGATCAGCGCTGAGAGCGCGTAACCCATGAGGGCACCGTCGAACGAGTCGAAGGTGTAACCCAGGCCGCCCATGAGCATCAGACGTCGATGTGGTTTTCCCGGTTCCAGATTGTCCAGCCTCGACAGAAGCGCAGCGTTTTGCGCCTCTGTCGGATGCGCAGATGTAGTCATGCGAGCTCCCTTTGACAGTTGGTGCGTGCAACATTAAGCGCATTTAAGTGACTTGTGCAACACTTTGATCATGACTGTTTTCACGATCCTCACACTCCACGTCTCGCCTGACCGCAGAGATGACCTCTGTCGCTACTACGAGAGCGCACGAGTCCTCGAATTGTCCGGCGCGGAGTCTTCACAGCTCTGCCTCAAGTCGAACGACGCCGGTACTGTAATCGCCGTCGCGACATGGCCAGACGCTTCCGCCTATGAGGCCTGGCAGAATGCGCCCCTTCGCGTTGAGTTCGCGCAGGGAATCCTGGAAGCAGCGGGTGGTAGCGTGACGGCGACCAGTGAGGTGTTTCAGGTCGCCATCGACACTCGAGGCCCTTGTAGTTGATCCGGTGAAACGAGGCGCTTCGAAGTGACAGTGGGGACGATGCTTGCACAACGAGCAGAGCACGCGAATCTCGGAGCGCAGGCCGATCGAGTCATGCAGGTTCTTGCACAGATGCCGCAGTTCGCCTCTTATGCTTCGGGCCGGGAAGTCGCCGAGCGTGCAGGCGTGAATGTCTCCACGGTGGTGCGAACCGCACAGCAACTCGACTTCGACGGATGGAGCGACCTACGTCAGGCACTCCGCACTGAATACCTCAATTCGCTCGTCACAACGAGCCCCGACCATCCCGGTTCAAAGGATGCAGCAACGCAAATGCTGAGGCAGGATGCAGCAAACCTCGCCAGCGTTTCAACCGACGCCAACATCACCGCCATCAAAAACATCGCCGACGCGATGATCGAAGCCCGCCGAATCGTGGTCATCACAAGCGGATCCGGCACAGGACCTGCTCATATCCTCAGTTACCTGGCATCCATCTACGGCTTCGACATTCACGTCGCGGCCGGCCCCGCGACGTCGCAGGCAATACCCGTGTCGCACCTGGACGAACGCGACTGCCTGATCGTTGTCAACGTCTGGCGGCTCACCCGCGCGCTGCGGGGACTGACACGCCAGGCGCGCAAGAGAGGCGCGACCATCGCCGTGCTGACCGACCTGCATTCATCGCCCCTCAACACGTACGCCGACCATGTCGTGATCACTCCGATCGAAGGCATCAACCCCACGCCGTCCCTGACTGCCATGGTCGCCGTCGTGCAGTCCATCCTCGCGCAACTCGAAAGCTCTGATGCACGCTCCTCAGCCAAAGACATCGAAAAGGCTTGGGAACAACTTGATCTCATGGACGATCAGCCCTGACGCCAGAGCCACCACCGCAACGGCAACAACCTCACCTCCTCGCCCTGATGACCGCGGTATCACTGACTGCTGTGGCGTGGATCCAAAGGAACGCCGCAGCCGGCAACTCGCGGTCCGCGCGCACTGCTTCCCCGCAAGAAGGCCGCGCCCTTTTCAATCAGATGGTCAACCGGAAGTTGAGACAAAAATCGCGGAAACAGACCCGATGAGACTAGCTCCGATACTGAAGTTGGAACCCCCTTAGCTAGGACTTTCTGCAGATGTAATGCATCTGATTGTCGACATCAGCGAACATGATGTCCGTCGCAACACGCTCCACCAGGCTTGTCGACCGCGTCAGCAAGCACCTCACCGAGCTCCTCGATGCGCATCTCAGCGAAAACCACCGGAGAGAAACTGTTCTCCGACAACGAAACTGACGGCCTAGCCGACCACTGATCAGCAGCCGGGAACCTCCCGAACCATGCAGTTCATACTAAAATCGAATGGCTGCTGACAATGGTGAGTGCCGCTACGAGAATGATCACCCCCGGCGGCGTCGACGTTGCCTGAACTGGTTCTCCGTCAGGCCACGTCGACGGTCCAAGGAGCGAACCGATGGCACCAGGCAGGATACGATGCGGTATGCGCAGGCTGGCTGGATCGTTCGATCGTGACCTCCCCGGGTTGCCGCGTGGCCGTGGCCGCCTCGCGGCGGACGAGGTCCAAGACGCACAACGCAATCGCATTCTGCGCGCCGTGATCTCGTCGACTGCGGAGAAGGGGATCGCCTCGACCACGATCGCCGATGTCGTCGGCCGCGCCAGGGTATCTCGC
>Ga0153993_100464_pt1 | contig 15178 bp, 17 predicted proteins | sample TSNC077MetaG_FD_104706 | JGI IMG/M metagenome (GOLD analysis project Ga0153993, IMG submission 104706) | Attine ant fungus gardens microbial communities from North Carolina, USA - TSNC077 MetaG | ecosystem: Host-associated > Fungi > Mycelium > Unclassified | place: USA: North Carolina, Lumber...
GTGGTTCGTTGTCGAGTTTATCTTTATCTTGTCTCCAATGCCGGGTGTGTCGGAGAGAGATGCCGGATGATATAACGGCGACGATGTGTGGACATGTGTTCTGTAATCGGTGAGTGTGGGATTTGTATTTCTCTCTCTCTCTAATTTAATTGAATTGACTGTGATGATTGTGTGATAGGTGTATCGTGGATGCAGTGATTAAAACTTCGCGTTGTCCTTTCTGCTCGACACCAACACTTTTGTACTGTTTGTTCCGCCTTGACCTTGCGACATGATAATGCTGTATCGTACAAGTTGATCATCTGAATGATTAAATTTAGGGTCGTGTAGCCTTAGACATTTCCTTTTATTGATTGCGATCAGAAGACACTTTCTTATTGTCAAGTCAAAGAATGTATATATATATACATATACGTATGTTTGCGAAATCAGATCATCTCGTATATTTTGAGAAATGTGAATGAAAAAACAAAATCGTGATCATCAACTCATCAACTTCACCTCGATAAGGCGTTAATACCGTCGTTTTCATATTCATCCTTCTCCTTGTTTTGTTCAATGGCTTTTTGAGCTCTTCTATCGTTCCTCTTTTTGGCTGCGGCTGATTGTATACCGGCCAAGGAGGTGCGACCCTTTTTTGATGATGGAAAGAATGAACACTCAAAAAGATGTTCTCTTTTTGCCTGAGAAAAAGGAAGCTCACCTCTGAGAATTTGAGATAGACCAAAGTCCCGATGACGGCGATCCAGTAGAAGACATAAGATAAAACGGTTCCCACTGGATGGATAAGAAAAAAAAGATCCATGTTGATTTATTAGTGCGTTTGGGAAATCGATTACGTACGTGAAGCGTCGTTGTTCCAACCAAAGATAGCTGTAAATATTGTCCAACCTTGACCAGTTCTATCTGACGAATCACAACAATCGAGGTGCCAGACGTTACCCCGAATGTCATAGGAACCTGGTCCAGTTCCTCCAGCATCGTCGATATCTACACCGAGGAGTACTGAGAATGCGTGCCTTTGGAAGTTACCGACGGCTTTGCTGAAAAGACCTGCTCCGATGAGGAGTAGAAGGTTTGTCATTACGATGAGGAAGACAGTGAGTGCTGTATGAGAATTGTTGTTGTTGAGTTTGGCTTGAGGGAAAAGGTATGGGGTGTCAGAAACTTGCCTGTTCTACTGGCGAATTCGTAGATGAGGAATCCGCAGACGAGGCCGCAGATGATACCGACGACGGTGGCGATCGGAATTGCTGTTGCGGGTTGGCCGAGAGATACTCCTCCAACGAACACGACGGCTTCCAGACCTAGAAAAAAGTTGGTAGATATAGAGAGAAGAAGCAGAGGTTTCTCCGGCATACCTTCGCGCATGACAGTGATCAGAGGCAGGAAGAGAAGGACCCATTGACCTGTTTTGGTCTCTTTGTCCACGTCTATCCATCCGTTAGTTCCCCGTCGGTGGGACAGGGGAAAGGGAGGACTTACTGCCATCACTGAAGGCTTTGGAGAGCTTGACTTTCCACTTGACTTTAGCTGAAAGGCGAGTCAGCAGCATTAAATTGTATATCGAAGGAAGACTAACCTCTGTCCATTTTTAAGACAGAGACGCCCATGGCAAAGATCATGAGAGAGGCGATCAAGTTGAAGATACCTTTCATAGTTTCAATTTAGATAAAGGCATGGAATGGTGCCATGAAAACCAAGTCACCTTCCCATAGCTCTTCCGACTTTTGCCAAAGGTCACTCGCTTTGGTGAACCAGACAGCGATGAACCTAATGCAAGCCTGAGCAACAGCCAATCAAAGATAAAATAGCCGAGGAGGGACTTACGCAGCGCCAATAGACAAAGCAATGAGAAGCCCGATAGCGGAACCAATGAATATCTGCGATGCGGTGAGTATATTCAAGCATGGATGCAGATGGATACCTTACCTTGATGCGCATCGTTCTCAGGAGTCTTCGGCGTTGGATGGTATCATCCTCGACGAGACCAGATCCTGGATGGGATTGAGAGGGTGAGCCACTTTTACTATCTCTGTCAGAGCTCCGGGAGGGTGGAGAAAGAGATTCATTGAAGACGAGTTGTTCTACGAGGCCAAGAAGGACGGAAACAATGATCGCAGCCTCAAGAGTTTCTCTGAAAACGATGAAGAAGATAGGGACAGAGAAGAGACTCTTGCCCATGGTTCTAAGGCAACGCGAGATGCCGTCAGACGACCAAGGGGTGCATTTTAAAGTAACCTCATTCCTGCCCAACCCGAAGCCGAAAATGATTCTGGACTGGCTAAGCTATTTTTGCCTGGGTTTCCCACTAAAAAGAGGGTTCTAATCTGATAAGGCGCCACGGCGTTATCAGATTCCACGATGGACGGTATCTGATAAGATGCTATCGGAAGACTGAGCACGTGGATTTGCCAAATTGGGATGATGCAACGAAGAGAAGATGCAGAAACTGGTAGAAATGCGTTATAAAATCCATCCGATGTCCGACTTAATCTCACGATTTTTCAAATTATGTTATCAGCGTTACCCACACCTGTCGTACGACGTGCCTTTATCTGATAATCAAACACCCCAAATCAGTTTTTCCTATTTTTGCACGCCTCAATCTTCCGACCTCAGACTAGGGAATTTCGGGCGCAAGAATGGCTGTTGCATAAAAGACAGCCGACCAAGAATCGGTTGACAGGACAACCCCTGCCTCTCTGCCATCATGTCTCCCTGGTCCTTTCTCCCCCCCTCCCTTCTTTTTCTGCTGTGCCTCGCTTCTCCCATTTTCGGAGGTATCCAGGAAGCCTGGTGGGATTTGACCTACGTCGAGAATGCCAACCCTGATGGCCTCTTTGAGCGCCGTGTAATTGGTGTCAATGGCACTTGGCCGTGAGTATCCTTTATCCTTGTCAAAGGACCTCACTCACTCCATCCCAAAGCCCTCCCCCATTGGATGTCAACACGACTGACTCTCTTCTGCTTCATGTCCATAATTCCTTGGACCAACCAACCACTCTGCATCACCATGGAATGTTTTTCAACAGTACCTCGTATTTCGATGGTGCACAGGGTGTCTCTGAATGGTTGGTTCACTTTGTTGACTGGTCCCGTGCCCTCACCATGGTCTTCCTTTGACAGTGGAATTCCTCCCGGTGGTGACTTTGACTACGTAGTTCCCATCAACTCATCGGGTCAGTGGGGTACCTACTGGGTCCACGCTCATGCATCAGTGAGACTTTTCCAATAATTCCTCTTTTCAAAGTATTGATTTTATTTGTAGGGTCAATATGTCGACGGATTGAGAGCACCTCTGGTGTTGCACCCTCCAACTGAAGTCCATTCGTATGATGAAGAGTTCACTGTCATCCTTGGTGACTGGTATCATGATCAACATGCTGATCTCATAAAACAATTCATCAGCATCGCCAACCCTGGCGGTGCTGAGCCCGTTCCCGGCAAGTTTTGAAACCTCTGACAAGCCTGATCCTGTCTTACAGAGAAATGTATAATGACAGACTCCGCTATCATATACTTCGCACAGAATGCAAGCTATCTTGGTCCCATTTCCGGCTCATCCCCTTCTCCAGTCACTTCTGCAGTTGGATTCAATGAAAATGCTACGCTGCCATTCCAGCCAGGCAAAACATATCGTCTAAGAGTGATCAATACATCCGCGTTTGCAGCTTTCTTCTTTTGGATTGATGGCCACGAGATGCGGATCATCGAAGTCGACGGTGTAAGCCTCCTTCACGTTTGTACGAAATACCATTGACTGATTACGTGGTCCTCTCAGACCGATGTCGAAGAGTCTACTGCTGGTACCATCGGTATTGCTGTCGCCCAACGTTATTCCATTCTTGTCACCGCTCGCAATGACACCTCGAGCAACTGGGTCATCCATGCAAACATGGACGTTGACATGTTCGATACAGTACCTGACGCTTTGAACCCCAGTAAGTCCGTTCTCGTTTGTGTACACAAAATCCATGTAACGGTCTTGATTTATTAGACGTGACCTCCTCTATTACATACAGTTCCTCTGCAGACGCCACCGATTTGGGCACGGTGGACGAGTATCAACTTGTTGAAGATATTTCTTTGGTCCCTATTGAACAGATCGCAGCACCAAGGCCAACAAAAACAATCGAGCTTGTTGTCATTTTCGACACTATGGATGACGGCACTAACCGTGGTACTTTCAATTATACCGTTTACAATTCTCCTCAGGTTCCCGCTATTCTTTCTGCACTCACTCTCGGCGAGAATGCGACAGTAGAACAAGCCTATGGTCCTGCGAGCTTCGTTCTTGATCATATGGATGTTGTTGATCTCGTCATCAAGAACTCTGATGCCGGAAAGCACCCATTGTAGGTCCTCTCTCTTCATGTGCACCGAATTAAAGACTCACGTCGATGACGACAGTCACTTGCACGGCCATAAGCCTATGCTTGTCGGAGTATCAGAAGACTATACTTCTGATGATCCGACCCTTAACCCGCCCCTTGTCGAGGGACAGGCCAACCCAATGCGTCGTGATGTATTCCAAATCCCCCCGATGGGTTCTATTACTTTGCGAGTTGTAGCAGATAACCCGGGGGTCTGGTTCTTCCACTGTGAGATTTCTCCCAAGCATTGGTAATGAGATCTTGAATGACAAAACGTACCTTGTGTATTCAGGTCATATCGAATGGCACTTGGAGGCTGGCTTGGCTTTCCAGTTGATTGAAGCACCGCTGACCGCTCAACAACATAATCAAGTTCCGCAGAAGCTCAAAGACAACTGCGAAGCGCTTGGAAGGCCTATTTCTGGAAATGCCGTCGGCTTAGCGTCGACGACTGACCTGCCAGGCCTGACTGTAGGTCCTTTCCAACAGAATTTAGGATGGCACGCCAGAGGGGTAGGCGCAATGTTTGGGTAAGCTATGGCGGTCTCTGATGGAGGTGAAGATTGTGCTGATTATCTTATTAATATTAGATGTGTTTTCACTGCTGCGCTGGGTATGGCAACTGTTGTGTGGTATACATTTGGTGGAGATCTTTCAGAGGAAGAGATTGAGGAAGAAGTGAAGGATAAGATTGCTGCAAAGGAACGGAGAGGTCGATTCTATGGACTTCTGCGGCCAAAAAACCAGTAGAATGGTGAAGTGTTTCAGGACTATCTATGATTTAAGATGACAATCTTGCGATGTTTCGACATTTTTATCTGAGACAAATTGATCAATTTATCTTGATATTTATCTTGATTCAGGAGGTTCTCGTGGTTGATTGACCTCGAGCGTGAAAGATCTCGGTCGCGACAGAGGAGGCTGTCTTCATCAGGTAAAGTGAACACTTCTTAGGCTCAAACCTGGTCAACTTTGAAATTTAGCATACTCCGAGTGTGTTCGTGTCAGCATGAGAAGCATGATGTTCTATCAGTCTCTTGCAGTGCTTAGAAAGTTCGAAACTAGCTCCGTATGTTTCAGTGTGGATGGACTGTGCAATTAAGGGAGCCGACTACTAGTAACGGTGAGCGATAAGTTTGGTGCTCAGCTGCGGCCATAAAGCCCCTTAATATGCCCTTAATTCGCGTGATCTGGTTTCCTGTCCTCGTGAGACCGGAAATATCTAGTTCTTGTGTCTTTGATAAATGGGACTCAGACGTTATCTTGTCTCGCAGGACAATAATACACATCTCGGTATATGCAATCATCAGACATCTCCAAATTACTGCGCCTGAGTTCCGGGAGACTCGGGAACCTATACCTGGAGTATATATCGAGGTGTGCCCGATATCCGAGGAACGTCTCTGTCAGTGTGTTCCTCAACGCCCTTGAAGTTAGACTGATGATACTCTGGGGAATGATAGAACTCTGCATCGGGTTTGTTTAACAAGTTGGTTAATTAGATTAGGGAAGCACTTGAGGAGAAAACTAAAAATGAATCGTAAAGCTGTTCTTGCTGATGTTGTTGTGGTTCTTCTTTCACTCCATTCCAAAGAACCTCTCTTTCACACACTCATATATATATATATAACATACACATCCACACACACACAGACACATTCTCCACTCCGAAAGCGAGAAAGCGAAGAAAGTCATATATCGGACCGATGAGCAGATCTCTTCAGATCTGGGTCCGGACATTAGGTCTGACAGTGGCGTTTTTTGATATTATGGACTATGGCCTAAAGATCTATCAAAAGTGATCTCGAGGGAGCACGTCGGTAGCACACACTTTATTTTTAAAAAAAGCAAAAAAAAAAAAAGATCGCCTGAAAGGGGGGGAGGGGGGAGTTTCCACGCCCAAACTTGTTCTGACCTTCTCAACGCATTTTTTGTTTGACCTTAAAAAAGGGTCAGATCCCTGCCTATATGCTCTGATATTCTTTTTAGGACTTTGGTGTACAAAAGGAGTAGTTTTTTGAAATCAGGTTCTAGCCGCCACCTCCTGGGTACCCGCTTAACGCCACTACGTCACACAACATTGTGTGTTCATTGTATCGAGTCTGATTCGATCTATAAATTGTTCTCAGTGTCCTTTTTTTTCTCTTCCCTTCTTCAAAACATCTTTTTCTGGATGTCTGATGTTTCGAGAAAGTGCGAAGAGAGAGAACCTGCTTAATGAATAGTCTAGGCAAGAGTCGATCCCACCAAGGCCGTTAGATCCCGAGCTTCCATTCTCTATTGTTCTGGCAGCCACACTTGATGTAACGTGTTTCTTTCCCTTAGTTTATTTTCTTATGCCACTTCTTTAGAAGACAGGTGCTATACAAAAGTGACAAGCTCGAGCCGACAGTACCGTAATTGTGAACCAAACTACGGCTTGACAAGCGTCACAAATTGACAACCTCAATTTCTGTTCTCTTGGGTAATGATCATGTAGAAGGCCTATTTGACGTTGTTCATCTGAAAGAAACTCGTCTCTGTTCAAAAACAGAAAAAAAGAAAGAGTAAGTCAGATAAACACAAAAATAGTGTCAATTAGATATTTAGCTTTTATGATCGGGTGTGATCGCGTCAAAAAAAAAGACGCAAGTATTCTACTTACAAAGACGAATACAATCCCAACCACCTACATACATATCAAGTCAGAAATTGAACGACATATTCTCCCAAAACTGAACGAGTAGACAGGGTTGTTATAGATCACTTCTTAATCTCCCTGCTCACCAGTAATCATGATTCACGCTCAACGCTCAAAAACATGAAGACAGCATTCGATATGTATTTATATATCGGCATTGACAATTTATTTACTGTGAAAGGAAAGCATAGGATATCAAAAAAAAAAACGAATTACAAGAAACACCAAGACACAGGACGGAGGAGGGTTAAATTGATAAAGAGAAATAACTCTCAAATCACGAAACCAGTTCGCGGAGGACGTCATACCGCAGAAAAACACAAAAAAAGAGGGGAAAAGATCGACAAAAAAAGCGAGACAGAAGAAAATGGAGGAAGAAGTTAGTTGTCCGAACAGATACAGCAGAATCCGAATGATACAACGGGTCACATGTAGCTCAAAAATAGAGATCCAAAGTCATCCACACATCGATATACCAAGGATAGAGATATCATCTACAACCGAACCGATTTTCCAAAGTGGTCCAAGAAGCGTTCGAGGGGGCGAATCAAAGGAGGGCGGGCGATTGTAGCAGTGGCAGCGGTGGAGGCGATCGAGGAGCCACGACGATAATACAAACGAACGTTGACATATACAACACCAGAAAAGAACGTTTGAACGGCAACGATATGGAGAAAGGGGAAACAAAAAAGAGCCCGGCCGTTTGAACATGTGATGTTACAACAGAATCCAAACGTAGGCAGTCCAGTCCAGATAAATTCCGCGGTACACGAGAAGCGGTCAAAAGTAGGAGGAGGATGGGAGTTATCCATGTGTCGGTGTAATTGGCTCATCGAGCAATAAAGAAAGAATAACAGATTATGAACACACTGAAGGAGCACAGAGAGCGAATCAGAGAGCAATGAACAAGATCTATAGGATTGCATAGAGGGCCTTGATTTCGAGAATGCGATAAGATGCGAATCGGAACGCGAGAATTGCAACGACAAATTGATTTCTTTTTCTGATAGCGACGTACGAAAAATGACCGATCTTGTGCCAAATGCACTTTTGTTAATTAACACATCCCGAGGTCTGAGAAGGAAACGCATGAGGAGAAATGAGGAGACGACATTGGGTAGAGTGTCTCAGGGGATCCATCCCATCTTAAAACCAAGCTTCGGTTTAGTCGCTGTCTCCCAGGAGATGCGAACAGTACCGGCTCCTTTAATCGTAATTTGGCCTTGTGAGCTTGCCGCCTAAATATGAAATATCAGAAGTCGTATCTAGAGATGACTCAAATCCACTGACACTTTCAACGATGCTACTCTTCTTGAAGTCAACAATCCAGATATCTTGGGGGAGACCGTCCTGAGTGGCAGCACTCGCGTTATCCGACAATTTTACCATAGTCCTGATTTCACCGATTGAAGCACACCACTCTGTCACCGCGTTAACCTCTTCCTGTTGATGACCAACACCACTAATGACAAGCCGCCTCTTACTCGCCTTTCGCCTGCTGTTTGACATCAGCCTTGAAAGGGGTTTACGTTTGGGGTCAGGACCAGCAAGTGATTGAGACGAAGACGGAGTATTTGTGATGCCCATGCGAGCCGCCAAGCTGCGGAAACCATTCCTGATCGGAAGCGGCGGAGTAGATACATTGAGTGAGCTTGCTTGTGGCCCAGAAACACTCCTTCGTTGGTTAGAAGAGGACCGGGACACGGTTGAGGACGCTCGGAAATGAAGTGGAGACGCTCGGCTGCTGTGACAAGCCCTGTGGACGACACCGATTCGGCCATGTTCCCTGGATTGGTTGACGAGACCCTGAGGGCTTGATGTCCCCAGAGCCAATTGGGGACTCGGCTGAGGGGCGCCGTTGAGATCGCGATCCAGCATATCCGTGATGTCACCCAATCTAAGGTTGCGTTCGTCTTCAGCAGTCCGTCGATTAACACGCCGGACATAATACTTGGCATCAGCCTCGATATCCTCATCGTCATACGTCTTCGAACGTGACAAGGGAACATGCTCTCTAAAGTTGCCATCGCGTCTGATGAGTCCAGGGCCTTCATAGGCATGAGAAAGAACAGGAACGGAAACCGCGTTCTTGAGGGCGGGTGACGAGAGAAGCGAATCATTGAGAACTGGAGTAGTGGGCATCAGGGGGCTTGCTGTGTTGGTGCTAGTGGTAGAGGTGGAAACGGAAAAACGGGTAGAGCCAGAGGGAAAGGAGGCCTTGACCGGGGAGGGAGACACAGGAGTGAATGAAGGCACAACGGGGGAAACAACTTTGGAGGGAACACTTGGTGGGATTGGGGTAGAGGGGATTGGAGAACGGGGAGACGGAGGAGCAGGACTAGACGGCGGTAATTTTAAGGAAGGGGGTTTGGACTTTGACTTGATCTTTGGGGGTGGATTGAACGAAGCATTTGAGATGGAACGGCCACGAACAGCGAAGGCAGGAGGAACAGGTGCAAATTCAGGTTCAGGTTCAGGTTCAGGTTCAGGTTGTTGCTTGACCTCGGATTGTTGCTTAACCTCTTTGTGAGGACTGTGGCCGGTGAATCGAGAAATAATCGAGGCAAGGCGCTTGCGTGCACCTCCTTTTCCTTTCTTCTTTTCCCGGGAGATGTGTTCTGCAACAGAGCTGGTGAGAGACCAACGGGAGGCAGTGGGGGGTGAAGGACAGAGGCGGAGAGGCGGCATGTTCTGGTAAGCAAGCCCAATAGACGAGGCAGAAGGATGGGGCGAAGGGACATGATGGGAGAGAGAGGCAAGGGACGGCTGAGACGCAAGTCCACGGGCAGAAAGTGAGCTTGTCACTCCGTCACTCCGTTTTCCTTGCGGGTTTCTTCCAACATAAATTCGGGACAAGGACGCCGGCGGGTTGAAATACGGGCTCACCGGAGTGTTCGGGGGCGGGGCATGGGGCACATTTGGTTGCACGGCCCGTTCAGCTGAAGTAAGCCATTCATCCAGCCGGGAGCTGACCTGCGCAGAGTCGATATAGACGGCATTGCGGTTGGCACCAATGGAGAGCGACGATGCGATGGAGTGCAGACGACCAGACTCGCGGGCCACAGGGGGCGGCAGTGGTATAGACTCAGACAACAGCGCCAGCGATGGCCTCCGAGCCAGTGAAGGACGGCGGGACGGGGCAGAAGATGAGGAACTATTGGACGGACGGCGGCGGTGAAGGACGGCAGCCGGGGCGGCAACTCCGGCGGGCCTTGAAATAGGATGATGGGTAACGGTGGAAGACGCGGCAGAATGCGAGCGGAGACGGGAGAGCGAAGGCGGCAACTCCGGCAAAGGCTGGAAAGGGCGTCAGTCAGGCCAGCATCACTTGAGTGCGACAAACCTTGTCAGCCAACTGGGCATCCCTTCCCGACATCAATGCGAGGTGGTCAAATCCAAGCAGAGGCGAGTCTGCGCGTGTCACTCCGTTATCCTCCATCCTGTCTACAGACTCACTGTCGTTGAGCCAATGGTGCAGTCGTACTTCCCGGAGATCGTCTTCGTCCACGTAGCTCTCTGCATCTGAGTCCACATGGTGGTTCATATACTCCAACTCGGTGCGCATAGCCATAGCCATAGCCATGATGGAGCAATCGGTGAGTAAGAGAGAAGTTGCACCTACCAAACAGGCGGGATGCAGTCTACAGACAGAGCATATTCATTTATATTTTCTCGCCAACGGCCAAGAAAACCATCTAAATCTCAGATACCAGATGAGCATAGATCGATCAGTTCTCCTTCCCGATACGGTCAGTTTCTTATGGCACCTATATTCCCACCCTCCTGCGCCCGAAACCTCTCTCTTCGCTGTCGACTGCACTCTTCCCAGCTTCTCAGCGCTCTCCCCTTGCCCTAGTCCTCTCTTGCTTAGTGTCCCTCGCTCGTCTTACCGTCAATCCTCTCTTCCCACTCCTGTATTTCAAGTATATCTCGTTTATTCATCTTCGTGGGAATCCCCTCACGAGGTCCTGCTGAAGTAAGCTCATTGTCTTTGGCTATTCCAAATGAAGTCTAGTCTATTGTGCACTTATCTCAACTCTCAGCAGATCAACATTCTATACCGCTCCAGCTTTATATTCTGGTCCCCCGCAAATGCGGCACTCAACAATAACATCTGCCTCATGCTTGCAGAATACTATAGAATAGAAATGTCATCAACCCAAATCGACGATCACCCATCAGTCCAAATGTGGTATCGTGAGAAGGTTATTTATCCAATTTGAAAACCAATGAAAAGAAATTTAACGACCGCCGTCCGTCCTCTCGCGGAGACTTTTTTGCCCACGGTGGCCGCAAAAAAAAACTTGACAAATCGTTGATGAATAGGCTGCAGCGTTGAATTGTCGAAAAGGAAGCGTTCAAGTTGAGAACAAATTGCCTTTCTCATGGCCATTCTCTTTCCCAAGTCAAGTATAGCACTGTTCCAAGCTTAGTCCTTCATTGTAATTGTATCATTGACCTTCTGGCACGAGGCCTTGAGCTGTTTTGTTCTTCTTTCATAAAAGCGGGGCCCGCAAACCATTACTTGAGATAGTAGTCATCCGACTTACGAGTCCGCTCAAAAGCGCATCTCAGGTCGGATGAGATAGACTAGTATGAAATGATCCGGTATAGGCTCACTCTTAGCGATATGATTGTATCGGAGCTACACTTGCTACCAAGAAATAAAAAAACAAGTCAATAAAAATAAACGCGATGGTATGTAAAAGGCAGCAATTGCATTGAGCAGGTGACTCAGCAGGGCCTACCCCAATTTTGGATATTTGCAATCGCTGTCAACGACTGGAATGATTCCTGCTTATCCGCCGACGATCAATACTAACTTTCAAATACATTATTGAGGGGTGTTTTCAATCTGAGATGATTTAGAAACCGCATGGACTTTACACTTTACTTTACTACCCTGACATGTTACACATAAGCAGTCAACCAATTCTTGAGTAGTGTCTCTGCATATTTTCACCATTTTGGAGAGGATCAAATTATGAAAGGCTCCATGATACCAGAGATACCAGACAGACATCAGGTCCTCTGTTTACCAGCCTTTCTGCTACCCGACTTCGATACCTGCTGTTCAAATTTTGCATTCTGTGACCATGAAACCAGTTACGAGTCGTGAAACGGCCGAAATAAAACATACGAAAAGGAATAACTTTGAACCCGGACCGAAATTCTCAAAATAGAACGCAATGCAGAGTTCGGTATGATATTAGTTATTTATTCAATAGAAAAATCCTATAAACCACAAGTTTACACCTCCTTTCTGTGAACAAGAGAGAGAAGTAGATATATACATGTATACTATTCATGAGAGACAAGTGGCATACGACGAGCACACGACAACTCGCTTGTAAATTACAAAAAAAAACATTCCGCGATCGGGTGGCGCCTCTTTCCATCTATACTCTTTCATCAGCTGAATAAGCACAACTCGATTGCACCCTATAATGCACTGTCCACTGCATTTCCATATATACAAAATTAATTTTAATTACCAAACATTCGTTTCAGCAAAACACTCTCACAGAGCCAATCTGCTGGATACCATCAAGGGGTAATTCTCTCGGTGTGAAAAGATTCATGTCGCTCTTCTAGAATCAACGTGACTCGATAATCTAATCTAATGACTTATGACTTTGTAGCTCCACTGAGCCAGATAGGGTGTCCGAGGAATATATGCCACTAGAGATCTTTTCTCATTAGCAATTTGAAATTCCTTTGGCGTCGGATCTGGACCTGCATCTCCGTATGTTAACTTATTGTGGAAAAGATATGCCGCTCACGTGACTGTGAGAGAAGAAATAAATAATGATCAGAGACTAATTAGATTGATCCTGTATGTCGATAAGGTCGTGAAAGACTGCACTAAGATGTAGCGCTGTTTGGTAAGAGACGGGAGAGGATATGCTATCTCTAATTCCCTAATGCCATGAGGAAAGAACGAACAATAATTGTACATCCTACAACGCGCACTCTCCAACGTGCCAGATTTGCCATCTATCAAACATTGATCAGAGACAAGATTGAAGTTTGTCGTGCTCGCTAATTAGGTCTTTAATTTGGGCTCGGTAGGTGGTCTCAGTTGACTGAGTACATTAGGGGCATCCGAGTGCAAGACAGTTCCAGTGCGGTACCGAAGCCTTGACAACATTTTCTGATCAGCGAGGATAGAATAGAAACGGAACAAGTGTGGGGGTCTGACTGTGGGGGTCTGACTGTGGGGAAACAAAGCAGTGTTTTGTCTCAGTGATGGCACCGTTGATCACAGCCAAAGATTTTGCTGCGCATGACTGATATTGACAAGCCAAGTGCCAAGCCGGTCTCGCCGAAGAAACACGGTCACAGGATTGCAGTGCAATTGGTTTTTTTTTTTCCTCTTCGCTCCAAGCGAACAGAAGGAACTCATCATTGCCTAATCTGTGTGTCAATGAGAATGAGCGTTCCCAAAAGTCTGGTTCCCTTTTCGAAAGAGGACAGAAAAGTTCAATACGGGCACAGCTACCCGTTTTGCAATCGGTCTATCTCTCTCGAACGTGATTTTGAAAGATGTTTAGATGTGCAAACACAGCAAGTGGATCATGTTTCTCTTCGTTGATTATATGTCCTTTGTTTTTTTTTCTTTCGAAGCCGGCCGGGGTGGACCGCAGTGAGACTTTGTAAGTAAGTAAAAAAGATGGGATAGTCAGACATTGAAGGATATTGAAACGTGTGAGAGAGTTTTCAAGTTCTCTGTCTCTCAAGTTCCTCTCAAGGTCCCTCCGTCTAAAGAGTTCGAAAGGCTACGAGATGCATGACATTGATGTGATCAATTTGAGTGATAGCGTTATGCCCTGTCAAACCTACCGTACAAAATCGGCGTCGTCGATGCTTTTTGTCAAACTATTCATGCTTATTTTGAGATGTACTCGAAACTTGATGCTGGCTTCTCTGATGTCCCTTACTTGTCAAGTCGAGGAACGAAACATTCAGCGTTCATATTTGAGACTGTCTCTTGAGATCTTTTTACAAGATTCTCTACTCGAGCACTAACGGCATGTGCATCGGTCGATACCTATTATGTCGAACTTGAAATTAATTTCAAAGGAATGGTTTTCTCCCAAGACTATTTGTTCAGAGGGGTCGCGTATGGCGTTGAACTAAGCTTCAAGATTCGCTTCGACAGAGTTCTATTTCTGACAGATATTAATCAGAGTGAATCCTTTTGTATAAGCCTGTGCCCCTTGCCCAGCTTAATTAGCGCGAGTATTTTCGGATGTGTGAAAGAAAATTTGAAGAGGGCAGTCTGATTCTTCCTAAACGGGGCCACAATCGGATGAGGCAGGACAAATCACTACTTTCGGCATCACCTATGATATATTACGATAACCGATCAGAAGGTTTCCTTGCATATATATTCGTAACCCTGAAACAATTCATATGGTCGAATTCTCATGCTGTCCGATTATATATCAGGGGGATCGCTTCAGGGGATGCATAATTATCAAGTGCGGGGAGGGTTTGAGAGTAGAAACCTGAACCGGTAGTGGTATTATGCGACTGTTCATGAGAAGAGCTGTGTTGAGTAACGCGAATGAGGTGGACCAATTAGAAAATTCATAAAAAATGATTGGGGGCTTCTTTAGCTTCTTTCCCGGGAGATAGATGAACAAAAAATCTCTGTAATTCCAACTAGGCAACTGATTCGTGTCGATGACGGGCATAAGCTCACACAGACCGGCTTTAGACCTCAAAGGAAGTCGGGTTCGAGACGTGATACGCAGCTGAACCGATAAAGGTTTTCCACAATTATTCGGGAACACCTGATTCTGAACACTTTTTGCCAAAGGGAAGATTATCATATATCAGAAACAACTACTACTATCAAGCAGTGTTTCACTAGGGTGAAAGTTGTGTCGACATATTTTGCTGCTGATTCGATCAGTGCGGATAAAAAAAAGTTGAGACTACAAGTACGTAGGAATCGGATACTTGTTGCCTTTGCTAAGCCGTGTGCCTAAAGCAAACATTTTCTGATTGATGTTGAGAAATCACAAGTGGAGAAATCACAAGAGAGATTACATCCTTTCCATCGGCATCTCGACGGGTCGCCGTTTCCGGAAGGGGCGCGTGATTACCTTAACAA
>Ga0153993_100476_pt1 | contig 14975 bp, 15 predicted proteins | sample TSNC077MetaG_FD_104706 | JGI IMG/M metagenome (GOLD analysis project Ga0153993, IMG submission 104706) | Attine ant fungus gardens microbial communities from North Carolina, USA - TSNC077 MetaG | ecosystem: Host-associated > Fungi > Mycelium > Unclassified | place: USA: North Carolina, Lumber...
AGTATTGACATTGTTTTTGGAAATGTTCTGTCTCTTGGTGAGCTCCTGTAGATAGTGTTGGAGATAGCTCAGGGCATTGACTAGGCCCTGAGGGTTCTCTATTGATACTAATATACTTGAGGAGTAAAGTTATAGAGAGAGTTGAGATAGGCAAAAGAGGGCAGCCAGTGGACAGCTGTCCATTGCATTTGCTCAAAGCTCTGTTTAGAAGATCCTATTTTACTGTAAGGGTGACTGGAGTGGAGTGACTCCAGGAGAAATCTTAGAAAATAGAATGAGGCTCCTAGAAGGTAATTTATACTATATATACAAGTCCCCTTAACTACAGGACATTTCAGCTGTCAGGGACAGAAATGCAAAAGTAGGCAACTAATTAAATATGAGGTAATTGGAATTTAATTAGTTGCAGGGTTGCTCTGGTATACTATCACTAGTACATCAGGAATGGACTTTAATACAGTTTCCTTATAGTTGAGCCTTAAGTTTTCATGACCTTGTACTAACAGATATGTTGTTATTAAAAGAGCAGTCATGAAAATCAACAATAACTATTGGAAAGGGGTTTAAGATAATAGGAATAAGTAGTAAACCTATTATAAGCTGTCTTGGCTATAATAACTTTTATTTCTTTATTTCTTTTATCTTTTACTTTTCTTTTCTTATAATTAGATAATAGAGGAGTCAGATAATCAGGATTATATAACATATCACAATCTGTCACAAATCTGTCACAAACTGGTCATATAGTTACATATCCAGGAATATTCTAGTAGATTCTATTAGATCATTAGTAGGTTAGGGTTAGTAGCACAGACCATATGTAAAAGATACAAGTAGTAGCCCAAATCTAAGAGGAACTCTATTGAGTTCTTTTTGTTCATCCCAAATAAAAGACAACTCAGTTCTAGGATTAGCTCAACCCAACAGTTATACTACAGTACCTTTCTAGTCTATACAGGCTCATGTGCAGAGAACCTCAAAATCTGACTATAATCAACCCTCTTTTCTCAACAATGGAGTAAATTCCCTAGAGCAACTGCTCAGAGAGTGTCCCTGGTCTTTACCTATACTTCTCTTGATTGTTCTTTCTCTAGGCATTCTAGGACCAGACAGTTGGTTGATCCAACTGGAGAGATAGTACTATATGTCTTTGGGACTGTGCTTACAATGCAGTTAAATTGGCTACCTTGCTAGAGCATACCCAAGATAGTTGTGGAGAAATCCTAGAACTATTAAGGCTTGTATAGCCCTTGTTAATATAGATTCAAGGGTACAAGAGTCTCTAAAAAACAAGTTGGCAGTCATGTTTTCTCCTGGGAAGTCAACTGCCTAAAGAAACCCTAAGAGTCAATATTATACCTGAGTATGGCAGTATTTACCAGTCCAAAGGCTTTCTACATCTCTCTTCACTTTGAACTTATACCCTGCCATTTCCAAGCTCTGTGTCACACTCCACTACTAGCCTAGACCCTACTATTATGTAACTTCATTATTTGTCTCAGTTTTGTTTGTTAGCTATTTAAATACAACTTATATAATTAGTCACTTAGCTTTGTTCTCTCAACTTATTTCCCATGAATTACTATTGTTATTGATCTTCATAGGTAAACTTTAGTGCAAACTCTTGCTAGGAAATTGGATTAGTACAGTAGAAGGCATCATTAACATCACCATAACCTCTTTTTGTTATGAGGTTTGATACTCTAGTTGATTCTGGATCCTCTGATTGCTTTGTAGATTTGGGTTTTGTTTTATTATATAAGCTACCAGTCTGAGAGATTGCTTCTGTCTCTCTGATACTAATAGATAGTACTATTAACTGTTTTGTATCTCAGATTACAATGTTACCAATTTTACTCTCTTGTAGCTATGAGGTTCCTATTGAGTTCTTCATAACAAAGCTTAATGAATCTAGCCTTGCAGTATTAGGTTTTAGCCAGTTACAGTCATACAATTCTCTAATTGACTAGAAGTACAAAACTGTTTATATTAGAAAACAAAACACCAACCTGAAATCAGCTACCCCCATACCATCAAATCTGTTTCCAAAACTACCAACTATCTCCATGAATCCTGAACCACTTAAACCACAAGAACCCTCATGGGTGAGTAACCCTTGATTTTCCTGATCAATGCTGTAGCCTTTAAATATACCTGCTATTTACAAGATGCCACTGTTCTAGCTAAACTAATTAGATATTAGATAATGATAGATAATTAGTTTAGGATCACTTTAATAGACTATCACTAGCATGTTAGGAGGGAAATTTAGTGCAGTTCTCTTACAATTAAGGTACAGTACATGGGCTGAGGCCAAGGTTGTTCTATTTCTTTATCATTACTAATGTTCTCTCTGGACTAGCTGTAAAACCATAGAACTGGAGAGTAACATATCTCATTTCACTTAGTAGTATGTTTCTCATTCTAACTCTATTATTTGTGTCACTTTCTGGAACCTGGAGTGTACCTTCCTATTATATACCAGAAATTTGGTATTAATTATTATTTATATTCATTTTATTTTTATTTTCTCTATAATTTCTGCTCCTGAACTCCTAAATTTGTCTACTTCTATAGGATCATAATATAGACTAAACACTTGTACCAACTCTTATTCCAGGATTTGTATAAGTACTCTAGTGGTATATTATGATTCTTTAGTTCATAGATTAAAGTTATAAAGTCACCTTTTCTATAGTCTTGTAGTACTTTTTCTCTTTGCTATATACTTTTTAACTCTGTTACTCCTGAATTACTTCTCCTTTAGACAATGTTCCACTACTCCAAAATACACAACTACAGCAAGCAACAGAAAATTGAGATACAGTACATGAGCTGAGGCTAAGGTTATTCTACTTCTTTGTTGCCATTACATTTTCTCTGGACCAGTTGTAAAACTATAGAACTAGAGAGCAACATCTCTCATTTTACTTAGTAGTATATTTCACTCTCCAACTCTATTCTTTGTATCACTTTCTAGAACCTGGAGTGCACATTTACAGTATATTCATAGTAATTTCTAGTATATTCTTAGCTATTTCCATACTACTCCCCTCCTATTTGACACTTCCACAGTATATTTACAGTAATTCTATAGTATATTTCTAGCCTTTTCCATGCTACTTTCTACCTTTCTGACACCTATCTAAGAGGTTACTGAGTTGATCAGTCTAGGGGAAGTATTGAACAGAACTGATCAATTTATAATGTTGTTCTTTTTCTATCTGCATGTATTATAAATCTGAAACACTTTCCTTAGTATAAATAGTAAATCTACTGTAGACTTGCACTCAGTCATCTACCACACTAGGTAACATCTGAGGTGAGCTACAATTTTCTTACTTTTATTTTGCATCTTATCATATATTATAGATTACTTTTACTTAGTATCTAATTCATCTTCTGTTTGTATTTCAACACATGCTATACCATGAAGTTTTATTTTGTAAAGATACAAATAAGTTAAGCCTAGGTTACTCACAGCTGATCCAGAATATTGAGGGAACAAGGAGAAAAAGAGAGAGGACAAAGAGAACACAGACATGCATTATATCAATATAGTAGGTTAGTATCTTCTATCAGAAGTGACTAGTTCAACTAAATGCAGCCAGGTTGTCAGTGTTCTATGCCATTTCCAGAATAGATAAGTTTATCAGTTATTTATCATATTGTTACAAAGTGTCAGAGAAGCACTAGACTATGATGTAATAAAGTAATCAATGATAAGTAATCAATAATAAAATAGAGACAAGTATGCTATTTTGTCATAAAGTGCAGGAGTAATGTGGAAAATAAACTATAAAATATAAAAGAAAATAAACTATAGTCTTGTTCTTACTGACCATAATTATTAGTTCTTTACACTTCATATTTTTCTTTATCGTAAGCCAGAATCCTTTTTCCTTGTATCTTAATCACTGTAAGGGTGACTGGAGCAAAGTAAGCTCCAGGAGAATCCTTAGTCATGTTATACTCCTAAGTATGTTACAACTCACCTCTAGGAGAATCCTTAGAGTTTAGGATAAGGCTCCTGGGGTGTACTCTACAGTATATATAATATTACAGTCTGTCCATCCCTGATCCTACAGTCCAGTCAGCCAGGGTTAGGAGTTGCCAAGTCAAGCTAAAGGCAATTAAATATTACATAGTAATATTTAATTAGGCACAGGGTCACTCTGGGAGGTCGGTCTAGTGTTCCAGGGGTGGTGTTGGCAGGGTCCCCTTACAATCACCACTGCTGATTTGTGTGTTGTGATCTGTGTATTGTCCAGGTGTTATGGTTGATAATTTGCTTCCAGCAAATTATCCTGTGGACGAAAGTATAGATTCTAGGACAATGAAATCCCTCAGGTTCTGTCATTCAGAGTCCAATAGGGACACTGAAGCAGATATTTCGTGAGATGATAGAGGATTTACCCCCCTGGGCGAAGAGATAAATGAAGAGGCAAGATGATGGACAGAACATTTGACATTGTTCATCCCGGTAGATGACATTACATATATATTGTATGCTAACCATCGTTTTGTCTGTTCTTCTTCCACCACATGATTGGTGAGTTGTGATGAAATGAGCGAGACAGTTGATACCAACAAAACAAGGAGATCAGACAAGGTGCACAACATAATCCTGGATGACAATGACTCGAGCAGATTCCTCGAGTCAGCAGTAATGAGATAATGCACTGGTTATATTCACATATTTGAGAATAAAGCAAGAATGGAAACTTACACCATCAACAATCCATGGGCACCTGGAGCAGCAATGCAGTATGGCCTACTTAGCAGGGATATAGTCCAGCTAATGTCAACAGGTAGGATAACTTTTGGGCCCTGGGGCGACAAGACAACAGTGGTGACTGCAACCATACATCATACAGCTTCACTCCTTGAAAGTGGCACACATCTTAACACTGAAAGTCACTGCTGCTACTCCCTTACTTCTACAAGGTCAAAGTCCAGTCAAAAGATTATCTCATTATTACAGGCATTACCCAGAACAAATTTCTCAAATGCAGTCCAATCATCAAGAACAGAAAAGGTAACATGCTCCTTCTCCACTATTCCACCACACAAATGTAGTGCATGACAGATGGCAGAAGACAACAGACGAATCAGAACTGCTACTCTTCGGTGTCTTGAAGCTCAGAGAGCCTTAGTTAGAATCAGAAGAACCGGACACAATGCGACGAGCACAATCAAGGCTTTGCACTACCGCAGTAGATTCATGCAGATTTGGCTTTAGCCTTGGCAGCCATCAGATTGAGAGCAGAGCCGGCCTTGAACCATTCAATCTGGCCCTCATTAAATGAATGAGCAAGAGAAATTTCCTATTAATAGCAAGTGAATAAGCTCGATCGAAATCGTTGGCAGAACAAAAGCACTTACATCTTTAGTTCCATCTGTATGCTTAGCGACAATCGTCAAGTTCTTTCCGGGCGCAAAACTCTCAAGGCCGAGAATGTCAACCTTATCATCCGGGCGTACTTTATCGTAATCTGCGGGATCCGCAAATGTCAGGGCAAGCATACCTTGCTTCTTCAGGTTGGTCTCGTGGATACGGGCAAACGAACGAACAATGATCGCAAGTCCACCCAAGAATCGAGGCTCGAGGGCAGCGTGCTCGCGGGACGAACCTTCACCGTAATTGGAGTCACCAATAACGACCCACTTAATACCATGGTCACGATAATGAGCAGCAGTCTGAGGCACGCCACCCCACTCGCCAGTGACTTGGTTCCTAATTTTGTTGGCCTCGCCGTTCTCAATGTTGATAGCACCAATGAGACAGTTCTGAGAGATGTTCTCGAGGTGTCCGCGGTACTTCAACCAGGGACCACCAGCAGAGATATGATCCGTCGTGCACTTGCCTTCGACCTTGATCAGGATAGGAAGATCAGTGGGGGCCTTTCCATCCCAAGGCTTGAAGGGCTGGAGAAGTTGAAGACGTTCAGAGGTTGGACTGACAGCTACTTGGACAGCAGCACGGTCCTTCGGAGGGGCTTGGAAGGTATCCTGCCCAGGGTCGTAACCGCGAGGGGGAAGTTCATGACCGCTGGGATCCTCGAATTTGAAAGGCTTACCATCACTGCCAACGAGTTCGTCAGTGACAGGGTTGAAGGTAAGCCGACCAGCGAAGGACAAAGCGGAAACGATGTCAGGTGAGGCAACAAAGGCATGAGTGGCGGGGTTAGCGTCGTTCCGGCCGGTGAAGTTACGGTTGTAGGAAGTGATAACTGCATTAATTAATCAATGTCACATATTCCGGAAGCGAAAAACCACACTCACTTGAATTGACCTCACCCTTCTTAATATCTTGCCGATCCCACTGACCGATACAAGGGCCACAAGCGTTGGCAAGGACAACGCCACCTGCTCCCTCAAAGGTTTCGATGAGACCGTCGCGAGCAATGGTAGCACGGACTTGTTCAGATCCAGGGGTGATCGTGAACTTGCTCTTCAGGTTTAGGCCATGATCAGCAGCCTGCTTGAAGATTGAAGCAGAACGGGTCATATCTTCGTAGGAAGAATTTGTGCAAGAACCGATGAGACCAACACGAAGTTCCTCAGGCCAGTTGTTTTTCTTGACCTCTGCAGCAAACCTAGAGAGAGGGGTAGCTAAGTCGGGAGTGAAGGGACCATTAATATGCGGTTCAAGCTCAGAAAGATTCTTGAGATGCCATCAGGGTAGCATTCGGGAAAGATTTTTTTCATCAACTCACAATCTCAATGTTTTGATCATATTCAGCACCCTCGTCAGCCTTCAAGTTGTGTGAGAAGGACTTGGCATAGTCTGCTATTCGATCACGCTTGGTAGCCCTGAGGTAGTCAGCCATGCGGTTGTTGAAGGGAAAGAGGGAAGTTGTGGCGCCGATTTCAGCACCCATGTTACAAATCGTGGCCATACCAGTGCAGGAGAGGGACTCGACACCAGGACCACGGTACTCGACGATAGCACCAGTTCCACCCTTGACAGTTAAGATACCAGCGACTTTGAGAATGACATCTGTATGACTCCGTGAGGTAGATTAATTATACTACAACTATAGGACATACCCTTGGGTGTCGTCCAACCTCCAATTTTACCAGTGAGGTTGACACCGATGACCTTGGGACACTTGAGCTCCCAAGGAATATCAGCCATAACATCAACAGCATCAGCACCACCGACACCACAAGCAACCATACCGAGACCACCGGCATTTGGGGTATGAGAATCAGTACCAATCATCAAACCACCAGGGAACGCGTAATTTTCCAAAAGAATCTGATGAATAATCCCAGAACCAGGTTTCCAGAAACCAAGACCGTACTTGGCTGTAGCAGTGGCAAGGAAATCATAAACCTCCTTGTTCAAATTGATAGCACGTTCTAGATCCTTCACACCACCAACTTGAGCCTCGATCAAATGGTCGCAGTGCACAGTAGTAGGAACGGCGGCGGTGTCCATACCAGCAGACATAAATTGTAGCAGTGCCATCTTAAAGAGACTACATCAGAAGACCTAGTGGAACCGACGGCGGTAACACAATACCTGGGCGGTCGCATCTTGGCAAGCGACGCGCTGTACAAGATAAAAAAGGTTGGATCAGCCAACGTGGAATTTAATTGTATTACATACATCTGGACGGAGCTTGAGGTAACTGACACCACGGGTAATGTCCTGGCCATGTGGGTCATCAAGATGTCCATACAAGATCTTCTCAGAAAGCGTCAGTGGCCGTTGCAACCTTCAACAAGTCAGAAAAAAGAGATTAATCTGAAAAACGGAGCACATACCTGACGCGGACAATCTCAAGATTATTTTCGATGCGCTGGTAATTGATGTACTTCCCTGGCTCGAGAAGCGACATTGGGACTTTGGTGTCGCCAATTGGAGAGGCAGCAGTGGCCATGCCAGCAGCTATGCGCTTTGCGGCGCGCGCAGCATTAGCGGACTTTGTTGCGAGACTGTACATCAGCCTTGACGACGTAGAAAAAGAGTCGGGCGCAATAAACGAGGAGGTGGAAGACGCCGGACAAAAGCGGACTATATACCGCACAGCACGTGAATTACCTTTTTTTCTAAATCATAAATTTGTAACGCGGTCCGCGGTAAATGCCCTACGATAACACAGCCCACTACAAAGAGAAACGTAAAAAGAAAATCAAAACCAGATCACCCGCAACTGATCCAGACATGAAAGAAGTGAGAGAAAGAGAAAAGAGAAAGCAGACATAGAGGAGCAGCACTTAATGACTCCATGACAGCACCACACATTAAGTTGCTTGACCAAGCGAACGTTCCAAGATTGTCTGTTAAGAAAAAGTGTTTGATCACCATGCGGTCACCAGTCTTGTAGTTGTCAAGAACCGATTGCAATCATTCACAATGTGAGCTCGGGTTTCTAGCCTATTGTGACCGCAGGGGCGTGCATGATTGCTCTTCCTGAATCCCCCAATCGGAGCATGATTCAGAATGGCTCTTGTGGCTCTTGCACAGAGTGAAATCGAGGACCCGATGTTCCATCCATCCTCCTCTAATGTACGATTCTTAATTAATTCTCAGCTTCCAAAATTCAGGCTTTTGTTGTGGCCAAAGGTAAAGGTGGTGATCCATTGAATTTCTCCCTCATGGCATCTAACGAAGTGAAATGAGATGAAGTGCTGAACACAATAGTGCTTTTGGCATCGTCATCGACTTTGGCATGGAGATGCCATCTGGCTTTATTAGGACAACCCCAGAATTCTATTTTGTTATTACTGTTGTGATTGAAGAGTCTGAGGAGGTGTGCAATGGCAATAATTTCACTCTGACCAGAGTGGTGTGAGGGGTCGAGAGCATTTTCGAAGAAAGGGAGTCTTTGAAGACCATGACACCTAGAGAGGTAGCCTTAGTAATTCCTGATTAAATGGCCACCAGTTCTGCATGGGGAGCTGTGATGTTGCTGAATGCAGCTTTAGAGGGGATGACTTGAATACCCTTTAACCAGCCATAAGCAACTGATACAGCCTGTTGGATTTAACACTGGCATCAATTCTAACAACAATGGGGTTTGGTTGTTAGACACAGATAGTCGAGTCTGCTGATGTGTAGTTCTCTTTCTTTAGGGTTTCTGTTACATGAAAAGAAGGAGATTTGATCTGCAAAGTCATCAACCACGCGATGTTGGCTCTCTTTGTGAAGAGGGTCAAAGCGTTCCTTGAGGGAGCCGAGTAGTATATTTGAGTCAACAATGATTTCTTGCATACTGAATCCGTTGAGTCATGTGATTTTATTGACGTATCGGTCACGCGTCAGTCACCTCTCAAAAAACCAAAAGCTGCTGCTGCACCGGCAGTATCTAATCCTGTAATGTGAGGTTTGGTAATCCAATTATTTCCTCTGCTCTAACGCCATCCAGGGCCTCTGTTTCTGTAGTATCAACCGAAATTGAGCGCGCCACTCTGCACGTCCGGTTGCCGTGGTACAATCATCTTTATACTGTCCCCTTCCTCTCCCTTTACCCCATACTTGCTTATGCATATTTTGTCAAGTACAATGAGTGGCTTGGGAGTGAGGAGTGGACTTTTTTGGCCTGCACTACACTCGGTGTAAGTCATGCTTTAAGCTTCCTCAGCATTCGTTGGCATGCTGGTGCGCGGGCATGGATTACCACGAGAAAGGTGTGTGTTATGTCCTGTGGTCTCGTTATATTTTCTTCATACCTTTTCTAGGCTCGCGGTATCGAGGAAGCAGACTCTATTCGGATCATACCAAAGCTCCACCGTGGACAAGGCGATATTGTACCTCTAGAGCGTAAGGATGCCAGCGATTCAAACTCTTATACTTTCAGCTATCAGCGCGATACTTATACTATTATCTCCACCGATCCCATAACTTTCGGCCCCCTTCCTTATCCCTCTTCCAGTAAACCTCTACTAGAGACATTTCTCAAACCCAGCCCCCTTCAAACCAGTCGCCTTGAAGCACTTTATAGACTTTATGGCGAAAATACATTCGTCATTCCTATTCCTACTTTTTCTGAATTGTTCTCGGAACAAGCGACCGCTCCGTTCTTTGTGTTCCAGGTCTTCTGCGTCGGACTTTGGTTTTTGGATGAGTATTGGTATTACAGTTTGTTTACCCTCTTCATGTTGGTTGTTTTTGAATGCACTGTTGTCTGGCAAGTGAGTTCTGATGTTGTTTCAACATTGATGTCATCTATCATATTCTGATACTCTTGGCAGCGGATTCGTACACTCACGGAATTTAGGACTATGTCCGTCATTCCATATCCTATCCGTTGTTACAGAGATTCCAAGTGGATTGAGATCCAAACGAACAAGTTGTTACCTGGAGATATAGTGTCTATTGGTACGTGGTATGTGGTTCGCAATGTGTATGTAGTACTAACAATGTCAATCAGCACGCTCCCAAGCAGAGACTAATGTTCCTGCAGACATTCTTCTTATTAATGGTACCATTATCGTCAATGAGGCCATGCTCTCAGGAGAGTCTACGCCCCTACTGAAAGAGTCCATCCAGCTATGGGAAGGCAACGAAGCTCTTGATGTCGATAACGTACATAAGAACACAGTATTGTACTGTGGAACTAAGATTCTACAGGCTACACCTTCCTCAGAAATTCCTTCACCTATACAGACTCCGGATGGGGGATGCCTTGGTGTTGTCCTTCGAACTGGATTTGGAACTGCGCAGGGACAACTTGTGAGGACCATGATATTTTCCACCGAACGGGTCTCTGCAAATAATCTCGAAGCATTTCTGTTCATTGGGTTCCTTCTAATTTTTGCGGTCGCCGCTAGTTGGTATGTTTGGACAAAAGGTTGGTATCTTATATTCATCTCCAAAATGTAAGTGCTAATCAGTTGTTCCAGGCATTGAGCGCGACTTGAAAAAGTCAAAGCTTTTGGTGGATTGTATCTTGATTGTGACGAGTGTCGTTCCACCGGAGCTACCCATGGAATTGTCTTTGGCTGTGAACACTTCGTTGGTTGCTCTATCCAAGTTTGGTCAGTTGCAAGGTTTCATGTCATATCCCTCCTGCATCTCTAACATTCCTGATAGCAATTTTCTGCACTGAACCTTTTCGCATTCCTTTTGCTGGTCGTGTAGATGTTTGCTGTTTCGACAAAACAGGAACAATAACTGCTGAGAACCTTGTTCTCCAGGGTGTTGCTGGTGTTGAGTAGGTAACCTGGCTTATATGTTCCCCAATCTTGGCTGAAGTCAGGATTCAGTAAGTCTAATCCTAGGAAACTTGCAAGTGTTCAAGAAGTTTCAAGAGAAACTACGTTATGTCTCGCCGCCGCACATGCCCTGGTTAAATTGGAAGATGGTACGACTGTTGGAGATCCGATGGAGAAGACGACACTGGACGCTTTGGAATGGTCTCTTACTAAAGGCAATCCTATCCAGTACCATCATTGACTAAAATGCTCATGTTTTTTAGAAAATACAATTGGCCCTAGAAATTCGGCTGGGTCCAAGTCTCAGATTCATATTCGTCGTCGCTACCAGTTCTCATCTGCCCTCAAGCGAATGTCTACGGTCTCGATTCTGCCGAATGGCAGGTCACTAATTGCTGTTAAAGGTGCTCCCGAGACGATCAAACAATTCTTGGATTCTATACCCGAAGGCTACGATGATACTTACAAATGGTTCACGAGGAAGGGCAGCCGAGTGTTGGCTTTGGCAATGAAAGAGGGAGAACCGATGAATGCGGATAAGGCATGTCATAATCCAGTTAAAGGAGTGATCGGCTGATTGGATGGCTAGATCAATAAGCTGCATAGAGCTGAGGTCGAGAGTCATTTGCAGTTTGCGGGGTTCCTTGTCTTCTATTGCCCGCTTAAGGCTGACGCTGTCGATGCGCTGAAGATGTTGGCTGATTCATCTCATCGCGTGAGTATTTTTGCCAATTGCCTTTGACGCATCGAGTTCATCGAAATTATCAGTGTATCATGATTACTGGGGACAACCCTCTTACTGCAGTTCATGTTGCTCGGGATGTTGAGATTGTGGACCGTGATGTTCTTGTCCTTGATCTGCGAGAGGACCCCAAGCATGATGCAGGTATGAAATTGTCTTCTAAATGAAGGTTCAGATACTGAACATCGGCATAGACCTCGTTTGGCGCACAGTTGATGAAAGCAAGATAATTCCCGTTGATCCCTCTGAACCCCTTGATACTTCCCTCTTCGATCAATATGACATCTGTATCACCGGTACGGCAATGAAGAAGTTTGAACATCAACCCAGTTGGGCTGTTCTCGTTCAAAACACGTGGGTCTATGCGCGCGTCTCACCCTCACAAAAAGAATATATTCTTACAACGCTTAAAACTTTGGGATACATTACTCTAATGGCTGGTGATGGAACCAATGACGTTGGCGCGCTCAAGCAAGCGCATATTGGTGTTGCACTTTTGGACAGTACCCCAGATGATCTGAAAAAGATTGAAGAGAGGCAAAAGTTGGAGAGGATTAAGAAGGTGTATGAAAGCCAGTTGAAATTTTCAGCAAGGTTCAATCAGCCTCCGCCGCCTGTTCCGCCGGCGATTGCACATCTAGTACCGGATGCAGTCAAAGCTCAGCAAGCTGCAGCAGCAAATCAGCAGGTGGCCCGACAAAGGAATCCTCTAGAGAAGGTGAATTGAGCTCTTCTGTCACCAGCACTTGAGTTAATCTTTCTATGTGCAGTTCGATATAGCTTCAATTACCTCTCAATTAGCGTCGATGGAGGATGAGAATGATGTACCCAAGATAAAGCTCGGAGATGCGTCCTGTGCTGCGCCTTTCACCTCTAAACTCTCGCATGTGTCAGCTGGTGAGTTTTTTTTGCCCTCTTGGATTTATTTTTGTTAATCAAAATTCGATTAGTCACGCATATTGTTCGTCAAGGCCGATGTACCCTCGTAGCGACAATTCAGATGTACAAGATTCTTGCCCTTAACTGTCTCATTACCGCATACAGTTTGAGCGTGCAGTATCTTGACGGCATTAAGTTTGGCGATTATCAAGTGACTATTACTGGTATGTTAATGTCAGTGTGTTTCCTGTGTATCTCTCGTGCGAAGGTTTGTGGCAATCGCTTCCGTTGATCGAGGTTCTATGTCTGACATTGCGTTATATCAGCCTGTTGAGCAGCTCTCGCGCGAACGTCCTCTTGGGAACATCTTCAATCTCTATGTCCTGGGTTCCGTTCTCCTACAATTTGCTTTGCATATCGTGTCCTTGGTGTATATCACTAGCCTCTCGCGCGCATACGAGGAGTAAGTTATCACATTCTTCGATCGGTCTGGTCTGTTGATTGAACTGATGATGCTAGGCGTGGTCCGATTGATCTTGAAGCCAAGTTTGAACCTAACTTGTTGAACACTGCCATCTATCTTCTTGGATTGTCTCAGCAAGTCTCAACATTTGCAATCAATTTTCAGGCTAGTTCCTTTCCGACTCTGAGATTTTGTGGCTGATACCCGTTGAAGGGTCGACCTTTCCGTGAGGGTATCCGTGAAAACTCTGCTTTGTATTGGGGCCTTGTTGGTGCTAGCGCCGTTGCATTCTCAGGTGCGACAGATTTTATGCCTGAGTTGAATCGATGGCTGCAAATCGTCGAGATGGCCGATTCCGTAAGTGTGCTTACATGCTTTGTCTCAAATCTGATTTGATCTTTTCTTCTCTAGTTCAAGTTCAGGCTGACAATGGTCATGATACTCGACTTTGTTGGGTGCGGGGTAATTGAAAAGGCGTGCAAGTATCTTTGGGCCGACTCAGAACCTAAAGCTATGATCACCAGGGGACGGGAACGTAGGGAGCAGAGAAGATTGAAGGAAAAAGAGCAGTTGGCTCAGAATGTTGTTGATAATAAAGCGTAGTTGGGTTGGAGCTAGTTTTTTGTAAGGGGTTCGGTATAATGCATCTGGTATGAAGGCAGTTATTATCTGTCTGCTATCTTGTGGCATCCGTTACATGTAGCCTTCGATGTTGGGATCCTAACAGTAGTATGCAATGCTTGGACTGATGAAATTCTTTGGGTGACCAAAAATGAGCATGTTTGACGAAGATCCATGTTGGCTGTCTATGCTGCCTAGCTTGTTCAACAGCCTGGTATCAGAGTTGTTATCTGAGTCAGAGCTGAAGAGTGCACCAGGCGGAAACGAGCCGATCTCGCCTTGTGCTCTTGAAGCAATAGTCCGGGTGCATCACAAAACAATCACACTTGAAACAAGGCATCAGGCGTTCTTTGTTTCTTCCGCTCTCTCTTTTTTTTAAATCGACAATTGATTACACGCTCTCGCGCTTTGATTTATGATTTACATTATATCTCGACTCTTAACGTTTCCCACCAATCATCGACCCGCGTAAATTACCAGTATTGGGCTTTTCATCTGCTTTGAAAATATCGTCGCATTTTAAAGTTTTCTTCTTCAGTGAAGGTTTTTCTTGTATTTCATTTCCTTTTGTTTTTTTTTACTTTTACGTGTCTTTGTTTTCACAATGTCTTGGACCTAGATCAGTAGCAGAATAGACCTGAGTTGAGTTCCTACCCTTTGCTCCTATCCCTCTTGTATATCACCTGCACATTCTCAACTGGGAATCTGACAATCAACGAGTTTGTCCCATTCTTTCTGTGTCCCTGGTTAATTTCTTCCCGTTTCATCCTTATTTCATCATTCTCCGCTTTCTGCTTTTCTGTCCGTAACAGATCCCCAATCTCCTCTTTGTACCACTGTTCGAACAATAATCCAATGACGGGGATACAGTTTGCCCATCGTAGAACATGAAGGGCATCTGAATGACTGCGCATTTCCGCAAGCCCATAGCCTTTTTGTGCGTGGGTCTCAGAGCGCATTGTAAGAACTTGACCGTCGTTCTAGCTACATCTAGGAGAGTGGAGAGTTGGATAAAATGACTGTTGAAGTGGTTTTGAGTATCGATGCGCTGCCGAGTCAAATGTAGTTCTCCTCATCTCCCTCGAGCAGGTGCATGCTACG
>Ga0153993_100489_pt1 | contig 14801 bp, 15 predicted proteins | sample TSNC077MetaG_FD_104706 | JGI IMG/M metagenome (GOLD analysis project Ga0153993, IMG submission 104706) | Attine ant fungus gardens microbial communities from North Carolina, USA - TSNC077 MetaG | ecosystem: Host-associated > Fungi > Mycelium > Unclassified | place: USA: North Carolina, Lumber...
ATATGCACAAGTGACCAAGATGCTTGGGAATGGACGTCTTGAGGCTCAGTGCTTCGATGGCGAGAAACGGCTAGCCCATATCCGTGGAAAGATGAGGAAAAAGGTATGTTCATTTACATGTTCTCATTTCCACTCCGAAGAAATGTCATCGCTGAATTGACGATCAGGTTTGGATCAACCAGGGAGATATTGCACTATTGTCTCTGCGAGAATTCCAGGACGGAAAGGCAGATGTGATTGTGAAATATACGGCCGACGAGGCTCGGAATCATATGTCTCTCTACTTGATTTGCAACACCAGATACCAAAAGCTCCCCCAAACAGTAAAAGCATATGGCGAACTGCCTGAAAATGCGAAAATCAACGAGACAGACGCATTTGGTGAGGAGGATGGTGAGCGTGCCTTTGAGTTTGGAGATGAGGGCGAGATGGACATTGATGATATCTAATACGCTTGCAACGCCCGGGTTGATCTACTCTGTTGTCTTATTACTAGGATACATTCCAAGTAAACAATTTGTGTGACCTATTTTGTTCGTCGTTCGAATCATTTGCGTATACTCGCGAGAGTCTGCATGTCAGGAATGACACCCTTGTCCCATGCAAGGTATTCAATGATATCTGCTGCATCACATTTGACCGCTAATTTGAGCATCGACTGGTCAACCTCGATTCGGTCTCCCAGCCTCCTTCGTTTCTCCTTCGACTTATCCCGATGATCCCTCTCAACCAGTTTCCTTTCAACCAATAGTTTGACCATCTTGAGATTTCTCTGCCTAATGGCAACTTTGACAGCAATCCCCTCTTTGCATGCCGGAGACGCACCCAGTTGGAGCAGCAGACGTATGAGTGAAATGTGATGGGCATATACAGCTCTAGTGAGGGCATAGCCCTGATGAGAATCCGGGTTGAGAGGGGGGAAAGACGTTCCCTTGTTCAGAATGTGTTGGAGGAATGGCAAAGGCTCGTCACATGTGCGCCACTCTTTTCTGGGAGCGAGTGGTCGGAAGAGGCGACGTGGTAGTTCACACAAGTGAACTCGAGAATGATTTTTTGGCTCTGGCCAGATGATCAAAGGCGAGCGAGACCGAGACAAGAGTTCAAGGCGAGAACACAGTTGGTCCAGAACAGCGATGGTGCAAAGGGGAAATCGAAGAGCCTTGGAAAGAATGTCGGCGAAATGTAACGGAGTCAAGACATCGGTACACGAAGCAATGAGATATTGGACACGGAATGAAACAGGAGTATGTTTGAAAGTATTGAAGAAAAAGGATGAAAGGCACGGAAGGGAAGGGGACAGAGCGTAGAGCTGGACTTGATAAAGGAGCTAGTGTGTTAGACAAGTCAGGTAAATTTCAATCAACAAACGTGGAAATGCCAACTTCAGCGGGAAGAGCCTCGAGTCGAGAATATTCGAGCTGCTTCACAGCCTGCATAGGAGCAGAGAGGAATAAGTTGCTGTCTGAGTAGAAACTACTTGTTATTTGGATCAGAGGAAACAGGTTAATATTCGGCATACAAGTTTAGTATCAATCTACTGCAGCACTTAAGCCAGAGTTTCAATTTCATCTTTTAGTTGGAGTAATTTATGAAGGGCAGCGATGCAATACACAATGCCAATAAAGAATGGATGTTGCTGCGATCTCAAATCCTCCCTCGAATTTCTACGAAACGGGTACCTCGAAATCAACACACCCATTCACACCGTACCTTTGAACCTCTACACTCCCCTTCTCGTTCTGACTCCTCCAAGTTTTCTTTCTACCCATATTCAATGTTCTATAAATTCCCAACCGGTCAACTCCAACTTAAAATACCGAGATGTTCTAGGGCGCCGTTGTTTTGCGCTACTCGATCAAGATATTGGGAACAGGTCTAACGAGCTTGTGCTTTTGATGGAGGACGTCTTGATCTCACCGCAGATGGGTAAGAAAGCATAAGCAAACGCTTTTTCATGACTTACGATCACAAGCATTGAACTGCTTCACGTCTGTAAAAAAAAAAGAAGGATGTCTCTATGAGTCTAAGTATCATCTCCTAACGGATACAGCCTAACAGCTTGAGGTGCTCTTGATAAGGTTTCAAGTATTCTTGATTGTTTTTGCAAGAATCTAAAGCATCTTGTTCATGATAGAGCTTGAGAGTGTCAAAACTACAACAACAGGACCTGAGGGTACCTGAAGAAACAACTTAGTGGACTCAAGTTGATTGTTATTTTTGCTGATGCATTCTCCAGATCGTACATTATATCATTACCAAATGAAACGAAAAATTAAGCAGTTTTTTCAACACTCCCCTTTTCCTCGAAGGGCATGGTTTTTCCTGGGTTAGACGTATCTATCTCATCTCCGAATACCTCGTTCATCTCCTCCAAAGTTTTACCTAAATCATCCGTTATTAGATATCTCTCTGCTCTCTGTTCCTAGTGAAGGCATCAACAGACCTTTGGTCTCAGGGAAGAAGAAAAAGATGGCCACGAAGTCGACAAAATTGAGGCATATAAATAACATGTAAAATCTCCAGCCGACGTTTTGGAGTGCTATTGGAGAAACTTGACCAATGAAGGTGTTGAAAGCCTGCTCTAGTTAAGCTTTCAGATATCTGATCCATTCGGAATGACATACCCAGTTAGAACAAGTGGCAACACTTGTTCCAATAGACCTTGTGCTTGTGGGGAAAACTTCTGATGCTAACACCCAGCTAACAGGACCGAAGCTGAAGGAAAAGAATATACTGAGCATGAAGATCATAGCAACGCCAGCGCTAGACAGGGAGCGTGAGCTCATGACAACGAATCTACTATGCAAAAAAAGTCACCGTTGTGCGGCCACATTAACAGTTCCTTGGACTCCGTCCGGTAGGGGTGGGTTCGTCGCAACGATAGCAGCAAGTATAGCATATAATACAACGAAAACGGTGGCACCAAACAAAAGGGGTTTCTTCCGGCCAACACGATCAAGGAAGAGCGTGATGAAACTGTAGTGTTTTCAGATTTGCTCAAGGGTGTAGCGAGGTATAAGTACTCACATGAAGTTGGCAATTGGTCCGACTGCCCCGTAGATGCTGTGACCACGATGAGCAGACTGAATACCTGAAATAACAATTGGCGAACCCTTGAACCAAAAGTGCCTTGCTACCAGTGATGCCAAGGCTTGCGTACATTTGAGGGCCAAAATAATTGATGACTGGTCCTCGGGTCAATCAACGGGATTGAAAAAAATGGAACCAGTACATACCATTGATTCCTGTAAACTGGCAGAAAACCTGTACACCAACGGCAACTAGCGTTCTGTGGAGCATAGCCTTGGTTGCCCAGAGATCGCTGATCTTTCTACTCCTCACGGCTGCCTCAGCTTTGATCGTAGTGTACATTTTCTGGAATTCCTCTTCTGCTTCAACATGTTTTTCGCCGGATTTACCATGAAGATAATGGACAACCTCTCTGGCCTCTTCCTCTCTGCCAACTTCGATCAGCCACCGCTAATGACAGGGCGGGGTCCCACGTCAGGAAAAAAAATTAAGTAATCACAGAGGCAACATACCGGACTGTTGGGTAGGAATTGAATCCCAATGAGCAGCAGACCGGCGGGGACAAGCTAGAAATACTTGATTCGTCAGTCGACCAGGCTAGAAAATCTCGCAGGCAAACAAACTTGAATTCCAAGGGGTAGTCGCCATGAGACGTCCGAGTTGATGAACTGACTGCCGTACCCAACCTATCTACAGCATCAGTGAAATACAGGAGGGGTAAGAGAGGTATCCACCCACCCAATTGGCCACAATAATCCCGATACCCAGCATCTCCTGAGTTAGACCAACAAGGAATCCACGTACATTTGGTGGAGCGATTTCAGTCTAGTTAACGATACCTCAATGAGTCTTACAAAGCCAAATCAACATGTATCACCGACGTTGTATAGCGGGACGGTCATCGAAAGGATACTGTTCATTGCAACGTTAACACTATATGGGGCATGCAAAGAGGAAAATATCTACCCGATGGCGAAGCCACCAATGATCCGTCCGACGAGAAGTGTAGCAACATTCGAGGCACCTGCTTGCATCGCACATCCCCATAGGGCGAATAAAGCGCCAATCTGAATTATTCAAATCATTAGAAAATCATGGCGAACATATTCAACGGGAGACGATGATCTCACCTGAATTGAGCGTTTTCGCCCCCATTTATCATTAAACCTGTGTAAAAAACGAAGCATAGCTTTAGTCTATTCTATACTTAGGACCAGACCATCCTACCATCCAGCTGCAGCAGCCCCGAAGAAACACCCGCCTGGGGAGACCTAAGACGTTCGGCGAGCAGAGAAAGGAATTCAAGCACTTACCATTGAATGTCGAAACCACAGCACCTTCGATGTTTGGATTTTTGGTGAAGCGAGCCTTATACCGCTCCATAGTGATGACAGATGCTATTACTCCACTGTGATCTATCTCAGCATTTTTCTGGGAAGGGATGACAACTTTGAGAATTACCTGTCATAACTACGCGAAAAACAGCAAAGTTAACGCCTCTTCGTACACAAGCCGATGAGATGAACCATACCCGAATAAAAAGGACCCTATAGGGCGTCGATGAACATATGAGCGATCCAAAAGGAAAGAAGAAAGCACGGCATACCAATGGATGAGAATATTGCGACAAAAATATTGAAAAAAAGTCCCATATTTGAAGCCGTCGGGCGAAGTGAGAAGATCGGAGTTTTGCTTTTATATCTCCCCTACTACACCCTCGAACGCATGGAAAGAGCTGTCTCTGACTGCGGGGAAATTCCGGGAAAAGGGGTCATGGGGTACTTCGCCATGCTAATTCAGAGCGGCCCGTATACCGGCTGATGGAAAGCTTTTTCGAAGAGCTTTTTACTGTCCTTTCGTGTATCATCAAGGCTTTCACCAATCCCATCTTCAATTTTTAATATTGAATCGTGTATCATCAGATGCCTGTGGGATGCTCGGGGCCTGCTGTCAACGAAGTAACCTTGTGGCACCCTTTCCCCTAGTTCAGGTACCCAAAGCCACCCAGGTCCCGGATACCGTCACAGTAATATCATATGACCATGATTGTAAAAAAGCCTGCTCCCATTCTTTTTCCTACTAATACACAAACGTTACAATACGATTCCACGAACGGTATGAAAGACATTGATTGCATTAATAGACCAAGTACAGGATGATGTATGAACTGACAAACTCTCATATCCTCTGCAACCATACTCAATGAATCAGAAGCAACCGAAAATCTTCAGGAAGGGGGGAAGATCTGGGGAAGAAGGTCCCTGACCATTGATGAGCGTAGAGACACAGACAAGGCATACTCCATACTTATAAATAGTTTCGTCTTGCATCATGAACGTACAAAACACGACGCGCTGGAGCTATGCCAGATACTAAGATGCGCACCCTCACAAATCAAAACTCCATACCTGGCCCCCTATCTTGGTCTCGAGAAACTTTCTGACCTCAATCAGCGCGATCTGTGCAGCTTCTCTATTCGGATATCCGTACACACCCGTCGAGATGCAGGGGAATGCCTATCAAGTCAAGAACGCGTCAAATCAGAGCCAGGACACGGCGCCGAAATATCGGAACATACAATTGATTTCAAATTGTGTTCTACTGCAACCTCGAGGCTTTTTCGATAACAAGAAGCAAGTTGACCTGCCCCGGTATCTTGATTCCAAGAATGATATATGGGTCCGACTGTGTGGATCACATAAGAACTGTAGGAATAAAGTGGCCATGAGAGAAATTTTTATGGGACAGCGTACGCTGGTAGTTCGTAGCCCTTTGTCAGTTTTGCGTCACCGGTAGCACACCCACCGAGTGTTCTACCTATTTATAAAAAATGAACCATGGCAACCTGTAGATATTGGGTCAACACACATTCCTTTAGAAGGCCAGATCCAGCGGCACTGTGGATGGTCCCATCAACTAGCACAGGAGGATCAATGCTAGCTTTGAGTCATTTGGACAGGGTCCACTGACCACCTCTACCGCCTGTAGTGTTTAGAGGACATGAGCGGTTGGAATCATGATGTGTTCCTCTAAGAATAAAACGTGCCTAGCAGGGTCCTATTTGCTGCATTCACAATCGCATCCACTTTGAGCACAGTGATGTCTCCTTGGCTAGACAGTCATGATTCGCAGTCACTTGAAAGCTATCTATCAATAATGAGCAGTGGCACTCGCTGAAATGCAATCCTATCCAACAATTCATCATTCGGCTTGATGCCCTCCCACGCTTTGCTAGCTCTCCTCAAAACCCCAACTTCTAGCATTTTCCTAACGGTGGATACATCTGTGAGCGGCAGAGGTTCCTTCCCCGAATATGTCATCTGTCAAGCAGAATGTACCTTGCAGCCGTCAACGTTTCCTAACTGTTGATTGTCATCATCTGATGTGATCGCACCTGTTTTGGGCTTATAATTAAATCTGCCATATATATCAATCAACAGGCAAAAGGTGCGCGATAGTCCCTGCGAAATATGACTAAAAATACTCCTCAACTTCCTTCGATCGATACATTTCAACCTCGTTTTCCATGACTCTTCCAGCTGTCAGTTGCCTGAATAATATTCCCTGGGAGGAGATGATACGAAGGAGCTTCTAATGAATGCTACCATATTTCCAAGTAGTGCTTTCCATCTCCTGATCCACCCTCCCCCACATCTCGTAATCCCATCTACCCACCATAGTCGTTTCAACCATGTTACCCATTGTAAACTTGTCTCTCTAGATTGTTCGTCCACCCGAGATGACTCCTATATGGTAAAAGGGCGGAATCAGGTGACACTGCTCACGTGTTTCGAGAGGGATTCTGAACTTCTAATCAGTGCTGAGACGTGGAGGACCTAGGTCTACAAGGCCTGACACCAGAGGTGTATCACCAGAACGCAAACAGCAAAGGAGAAGTATAGTCGAAATATGATCTGTTTTCTTATCGCAGGTATCTCATATAAGAGGTTATATGGACGCCTCTAAGATTAGTCCCGTCAGTACCATAGATTGCTACAACAAGAGGAACAAAAGTAAAATGACAGTTTGTTCATTCAATAGATAACCCGTTTATTAAGTCTAGTATACAAAGAGGACAGTCAAGGAATTAGCAATAGTGAACGATTAAGATTATGTAGTTGATACAAAAAGCTACCCTTAAAAATACAAGACAATCATGAGTTCATAATTGAGACCGATGGATCCACATTTGTTGTGCATGTACCCCGAATCAACAATCCAGGATCAGTCATGACCTCTACATCGAAGCTGGTCCGCGTGAGGCTGGTATTGTTGGTCTGCACCCAGCACGGCTCTCTAGCAACGTGGTCCCAGCCTGAGAAGGCTCGACGATAGTAGCAGTCGGACTGAGGGTGTCCGACGTAGACGTCATATACGTCCGGCCTGTGAACTCTGTGCCCATGACTTGGTTGTCGGGATAATATGACAATTTTTCGGAACTGCCGAAGTCATAGATGGTGAAACTGTTGAGTAAATTCCAGTCAGAACATGTTTCATCAACCAAAACCATACTCACTGGTCTTCCAGCTGGCGGAGCTCAGGGTTCATTTTTTCAGGATCGATATTAGCTTTACGCTTTGAATGTTTCAATGGCTTTTCAACCATAAAGAACTCGTCTAATTCGTGTGATATATCAAAGTTAGCCTGGTTCAGCTGAACAACGCTGGATCAGATCTATTAATTTGGATAAGAGACTCAGAACTAACATCAGGAACGTATGGGGACTGAAGCTCTTTAGCTTGCAAGGCATCCCAATTGATCGACGAGAACCATGCGTGTTTACGAATATCTTCAAACCCTAAACCATTTGGACGGCAGCCCAAGCGTGTACTAGGGTCCCTATCAATGAACTAAATAGAATAATATGTGATTATGAAATCAAAGGAAGAAAACAATGTATTGGCGTACCCCCTTTAGAACTGAGAGACCAGCTTCACTACGCCGGAAACCTTCCTCGGGAAACGCCAGCGGATCCTTGAGAATGGAATTGGTCATCTTCTTCTCATCACGTCCACCAAATGGTCGCTTTTGGAACAAGAGCTCATAGGCGGTAATACCCAAGCTCCACCAATCAACAGCCCAACTGTAGCCCCTTTGCCCGATAACTTCGGGTGCCATATAGGCCATGCTGCCGGCGACGCTCGTGTGCAGCCGTTTCTCTGAATAATGGATAGCTACATTGAAATCAGTGATGTGCGCATGGCCATCAGAATCCAGAAGGATGTTGTCAGGTTTCAAGTCTCTATAGATTAGTCAGTAATACAGTTGACAGAGAAGAGTGTCGGAACCCACCGATGACAGATGCGCTGACGATGCAGATATTCAAGAGCGGTTGCTACTTCCGCAATCCAGAAAACGACAATTTCTTCTTTAAAGAATCCATGACGCTCCAGATGGACTGAGCGATATTGATCAGCCACAGAACCAAGTGAACTTCAACGACGTACATCTCAGGTCACCTCCCAGCATGAGGTCAAGGACAAAGAAACAATTATCGTCATCCTGAAAAGCATAACGGAGATTGACGATAAATGGGTGATCAATCTCAATTGTACAGTTTAAGGCCGAGTCAATGACGCGTAAAATAGTGACCGCGTACCTCCTCTAGGAGTCGACGCTCCTGTATGATATTGGCAACAGCCTTTCGTCGGATACATTGCGACTTATCAATGTATTTAAGGGCGTAAAGTTGATTCGAGCGTCTGTGCTCAACGACCCGTACCTAAGACATAAGCACATGCTCGACGACGGAGAGAGTAGACAAACCTTGCCAAACGCGCCCTTACCAACAGTGCGGTGGAGTTCAAAGTGGAAGAGGTTGACCTCACTGTTGAGATCAATGGCTGTGGAGCAGCAACAACCCATCTTGCGTGTTCAGAAGAGAGGCCGGTAATTTGAAGCTAAGAAGCAGATAAGTACAAAGGTGTCTTGATTTGGACAAGGCGATGCAAGTCTCCTCCCGAATGACGGGTGGGAGTAGCTACCATCTTGCCTTCGCCTCAATTTAAGAGCATGCGTTTGCACGAAGACAATAAGCCCGGAATAGTCCTGGGCAAGATTATGACAGAGACAAAAAGCTCAGAACAAAAAGCCTTTTTCAGGTAAGCGCTTATCCAATCGGGGTTTTCCGCTCCATCATACAGACATCATCCAGAATGTCAAAAGTCTGCTCGGCGTGGTTGGCATGTTGTAGCATGAAGCGAGCTTTTGACAGTCCTGCAGCAATACTAGGGTCCTCTCGACCCCAGGTTACCTCCAGCAGCCATCGTAAAGGGCTTTAAAGCGATCATAAACGCATACTGGCCTGCAGAACTATATCCCAATGGCTGCATTGGATCCAGAACAACCCGCCCTCACTCCTCTGCTTGCCCACACGCAGGAGGAACTGGCGTCCGTCAAAGTCTTCCCGCTCATCCCAGCGCTCAAGAAAGATATTACCGTGAGTTTTTCTGTGATATTGCATCGTGCTCCTAATCACCTCTCTCAGGGAACCATTGGTCAGCACTCATTATCATTTTTGCAAGGACCATACACTGAAAACAACTACACTCAACCAATTAGTAAATGTGGCACTGAGCTGGGAGTAAATGTATTCTAACTTTCTCCCCTGAGGAAGAACTAACCCTATTCCCTAGTCAATTAAACGCCTCTGATATCAATTTCGCTATCGTTCGTCCCCTTGTAATGAAGTATGCCCGTCTCCGCAATATCGCTGTTGTCTATGCTTGCCTGGTCGTGCGATCATATTTTCTTGCCCAGGCGGACTTAAATCTAGCTTTTATGGCCGTTATGCAATCTCGTGCAAGCTTATGTGAGCTGCTTGCGCTCAAGCTTATGAGTCGATTTGCCTCACATAACACGGAACTCTTGGCTGTATTGACAACGTCTTGGTGTCCTCTTGCTGGAGCTTCCTCGGCCACTGTCGAAGAAGTCAAATATGCAATCTCAGGGCACGATCTTGAGACTTCGCATACTGCACTTGAGGTAGGTACAGCTCCTGATCATATCCCTGGACTCAATGACACCACAGATGGCGATATGCACACGGTCGAAGGCCTTCCTTGCCACTCCAGTAGTTCAGAAATTAGTGAACGATATCTATTCTGGGAACGTTGTGTTCTCTTTGCCCTCGACACGGTCTATCCTCGCCGATAATTACAAACCATGTCCTATTCAGATGTACGACGTTCATAAAGCTCCATTCTTGGACCATTCCAGGTATGCTGACTGTTCCAGTCGTTTTTGTAATACGTGATTCACTTCCCTAACCAGACTCCGTGTTCCGCGTTATGGAGCAATATCTGAATACCTGAACTTTGCTATTCTCCTGATAACTTTTATCCTCTGTGTAGCAAGTAAGTTCGATGTAAAAATTTGTATAACTACGTTCGACGTAATCTTCGCGCGCAGATCAAAATAGGTCTCAACTTACCTTGTCGGAGTCAGTGTTCATGCTCATTGCCATGGCCCATGTCTTGGAGGAATACACCGCTGCCACCGAGCATGGTTGGTACGGTGAGTCTACGCATCACTTCTCAGGTATGCTGACGAACTGATTTCGTGTTGCCGTCAATCTTAGTCTATATCGCCAACGTCAGCAGATTCTATTATATTTCCCTGAATGTCATACTTACAATTTCACCCATCCAGATGTGGAATGCATTTGATTTCTCCTTCATTGTCATTTTCATGGTCTATTTCTGTCTGAGGATCAAAGGGTTGCACAACAATGATTGTCAGTCTTCGTATCCATGTTCGAAACAGCCTTACATCTCACTTTCATACAGTGGCAACTTCGAGGCTTGCGTTTGACATCCTAGCCTGCGGGAGTTGCATACTTTTCCCAAGGTGGGTTAGCGCTCTTTGGTGTACCTACATCCTGACCTCATCTTGATGGCGGCAGATTGGTATTCTTTGTGGTAGCCAATCATGTTATCATTCTGTATGTCTCCACAATCCAACGAGGCCTCTACGTAGCTCATATCTAGCAACAAACAGCTCACTGCAAGCGATGATTGTGCAATTTGTGATGTTCATTGGCACCGTCATCATATGCTTCTCAGGTCTTATGTTCACTTTATGGATTTTAGGTAATGCGTCCTCGTTACAAAGTGCCACTCTGACAAAAAACTTTGAATCCACAGCCAGAGACAAATCCATTGACCACAACCACGAGCCCTGGACATTGGGGTCCCTAGCGTGGTACTGCGTACATATCTGGCTCGGTAGCGGTGCCATCATATTCAGCCAAGCTGATAGTTTCCACCCTATTTTTGGTCCTCTTCTGGTTACCGTGTTCGCTTTGTTTTCAAGTACACTTTTGGTAACAAGTTGAGTACAAGGCTCCATGGTTTCTGCTTTTGCAGCTCCGGTTCAGGGTCTGTTCACTATACTGACGTTAGATGTCTCATTCAACAGTTTTGATCTCTATCTTATCCAATACCGTCGCCAGGATTGGTTCCAATGCATCTCAGGAGGCAAGTCACAAGTGTCTACCCTGTTCCATTTATGGCTGATACGTTGTTCTAACCTTCACAGTATTTGTTTCAATTTGTGATTTCGACCATTGAAGGGTACGTCCCTTCTGTCATAGCTGCAGATCCCATTTTACTGAACTGGAAGCTGATTGTGGACATTACAGTGTTAAAAGTGAAGCTCTATTCTCGTATCAGCCCCCCTTCAACATTCTGGCCTTCGTGATTCTCAAACCTGCAAGTTGGTTTCTTTCGCCAAAAGCCCTTCACAATGTCAATGTTTTTCTCATCATATTGACTTCACTTCCTCAACTGTTCTTCATTGCCATATATGAGCGACATTTCAAGTCCGGATCCAAAGACCGCCAGGCGAGCAAAGATGCCTCTACGTCCATTTTCAAGAGTATTCCTCGGCACATCAAGAATATGCATATGCTTGAGGCTTTGCTTGGCCCTGCCCATCATGATATCTATGACGCCATTCTCGATATGGAAATGGACGACGAATGTGACATCTTTTCTGAGCTTGAAGAGGAAGATGAAGAAGGTCAATTGCTCAACAGTAGAGTCCATACTCGCGAAAATTCTGCCAGAAGTGAAGTTAGTCGAATTCAGGTCATTGATGTTGATGCCCAGCCGTTGAGTGCAGTGAATTTCAGCCGACGTCGCACACGCACAGCCACTACTAATTGGGCTACCTTACGGGCTCCGTGGCCGAGGACCCGTATGGCAACGTCCAATAATCCTGGTGGCTTCATGGCAGACCAGAGACTTGGATTGGGTGGTTACGGCGCTATCCCATCTATCCCATCCACGCTTGCTGAAGAAGACACGACAGTGCCACCCCGCTTCACAAATGGTGGAAATGAAAACTCGGGTTTGGCGAGACTGTATAACTCTAGGAATGGACTCACATCTGGCGGAATTGAGCAATCTGTTTTGGCTGCCAATGCTCAGACGAACTTGAACATGAAGAAGGTCGAAACACTTCTCACTGAGGTGAAAAGTCTTCCAGTCAACAAACTCAAGGATGAGATGAAGGAAATTCAGGTTAGGACACATCCATCCATGCATGTGTTAGGCTTATGTCTCTTCCAGGAACGTCAGAATAGGATTGAAAGTTTACTTTTGATGTTGACAAGGGCTATGAGGAATGATGGTCTTCACCACGAAACCTATTGATATAGTTTATGTTAAGTTTAGATAGAAAAAGGGGGGACTCGGTGCAAACACGCAACGAGTCTTGTCTCAACTACCTGTAACTATTACCATAAGATACATCTGATCATCAGGAAATATTCACTAACCAATTGATATTCTCATACAGACATGTACTCTGCTTTCATGTCGTCTGCAAGTTTCTCTGCAATGGCATAGCATCCACCGGCCTTGACTCTAGTCATGAATATTTTACGTGGAGTGATATCGACATTATGCGCACCGTATGACCAGAGATGATGCTTGGGAAGATAGATGCATCACACACCCTGAGACCACGGATCCCATAAACTCTCAACTTGGCATCCACAACACCACCTTCTTCTCTTGGAGCCATCCTACATGTTGATGTCGGATGATATACCGTTTGTACGCGATCTTTAACCAATTCCGCAATCTCTACATCAGACTTGAGGTGAAGCTGGTGGTCCAGGTCTTGACGAGTGCTTGTATGATCGAGATGTGCAGCAAGAGGTTCAGCATGTGCGATCCTAAGAAGAACTCTAACACCTCGGACAAGTTTCCACATATCCTCCAGATTTTGCAAGTAGCTGAAAAAGTGATGAATAATCAGAATCACGTCGTGGACCATCCCTTACTTGGGATTAACGCTCGGTAGTTGCCAGGGGTCATTTGATTTGAGAAGAACAGCGCCAGTGCTCAACGGCCTGTTGAAGAAGGGTTAATCGACGAGTTTATATAGTGGGAGTGATTCAGAAAACACCTGACGAGGTAACAATGGAGCGAAAAAGTATGGATATCAAACATAGTAGTAGCGTGTTCCTGGAAAACTGGTTAGGGTACTTTTAATACCTGGGAGAGGCATACATTCATACTTTGTAGGCGAAGGGTGTGGTGAATAACTCCAAGTCGGGGCTGTCTGCAGCTGAAGTGCTATCTGTCAGATGTTGAGGGTATTCTGAAGAAGGGAATAGTTTGGGATCATCTGAACGGATGAAAGCAGCTGATTCGCCAAACTTTTTTCTCTGGTTAGACGGAAGCCCGTCCAAAGGGTGATTAATACTAACGTTAGTTGCCAAAGGACCTCCACTACCGAGGACGAAGTATTGCACCATGGCGCTAGTGAACTTGACCAAATCGGTGAATGATCGGGGTCTCATCCACTTGACAGAGGAATTGCGTTTGTCCTTGAAGTATAGGTCTACTACAGGGTGATCGACGAGATTTTTCCCGATCTGGGGATGCTCGAGAACAACAGGGATTTTGTGGGACCGAAGGTGCTCCGCAGGGCCGACACCAGAGAGCATTAGAATCTACAGGAGACAAGTACTTAAAACATTATCTGGAAGAAAATAGATACGCTTACATGAGGCGATTGAACAGACCCAGCGCTTTGCAAAAAAAAATGTTAGAGGAAATATTCCAATTCAAGTTTGTGCGAAACCAACCTGAGAACAATATCCCGCCTTGATTTTGCCCAATATTTCTTGCCATTCTTGTTCTTTGCAAACTCAACACCTGTCGCATGAATCTCACCTGCGACTTCCTCAAAGATGATGCGAGTTACGGTTGCATTTGTGGCAACAGTGATGTTTTTCCTCGTAAGAACCTCAGGCGTCAGATAGGCGGACTCTGAGGAGACACGTTGAAACATATTGTCGATGTAAGTCACTGAGCGATTGAACGGTCATAGCTTCATAAAAGAGATGGGAAATGACGTACTGATCTATGATGGAGGAGATCCTGATTTCAGTTCTATGTTCCCTGAAAATGACATGTGTCACTTACTCGACCAACGCCAATGGTCCCCAAGGTCCCATTGAAATCCGGAGTGAAGGGGATACCAATATTGATACAACTGTTGATAAAGGCACCGCTTAGCTTTGAAACATAGCTGTTATAGCCTACTTGGATAGGTCCACTTTTGCCACGGGCAGATAAATCGACAAGTGGATAATCTACGTGAGGAGTGTAAGTTTCAAATTTATTGAAGTATCTTAACAGTTGTCAATAAGCGCACTGCCAGAAAGAATAAATAGAAACTCACTGTCGTAGGTTTTTCGAGGACCAGGAGTCATCTCCAATAATCCGGGCCCATTCATCAAAATCACCGGGCGC
>Ga0153993_100495_pt1 | contig 14760 bp, 19 predicted proteins | sample TSNC077MetaG_FD_104706 | JGI IMG/M metagenome (GOLD analysis project Ga0153993, IMG submission 104706) | Attine ant fungus gardens microbial communities from North Carolina, USA - TSNC077 MetaG | ecosystem: Host-associated > Fungi > Mycelium > Unclassified | place: USA: North Carolina, Lumber...
ATCAAAGATCAGTCCGATTCTTCCGCCCATCAAACTACACTCAATGGACAACAACTTCATCTTCGAGAGATACGAAGGCAAGGGCCTTATTTTGTTGAACGCGAAGAGATAGCAGAGGAACAAGGTTGGATAGCACGAATGGTCCATCTTTTCAGAGCCGAATCCCTTGATGTCCAATATGAAGTACGCTGACTCTAGTTCATGTCCTTGTTTCACGTATCGATGACTTTAAAAGCTTCTTCAAATTGCCCGACGGCATTTCGAGACTGGAGGTGATCGAATGCGATTTACGTTCCCGGCCCTGATCACGTCGGCAATTAAACTGTGTCGATGCTACAAGAACCGGGATACCGAGGCATGTCTTGGCTTGACCATTCTAGTGTTGTTTTGATCCTATTATGTAGGAGAGCGATCGGCCAACTAAAGTCACGATGATTTTAAAATTTATCCGGCAGCTCATATTGACACTAGCGGCACAGGTAGAAGCTCCGGGAATCGCTCTTCGTCTGTTCCTTTTGGCGGCCCAGATTTCAGACGAGTGTGGTTTTGAAGATTTAACTTATGACTTTTATGTACAAGCTTTCACCATTTACGAAGACAATATCTCAGAGTCTCGTGCTCAACTGCAAGCTATCACACTCATCATTGGTACATTGTCTGGCGCCAAGGTTTTTGGCATCGACAACTACGATACCCTCATTACCAAGGCGGCTCTCTATGGTGCAAAACTTCTGAAGAAGAATCATCAAGCCCCCGCAGTTGCAATGGCTAGCCATCTGTGGTGGCAGACCCCACTTACAGGGATTGATACCAGACTACATGAAAAGGAGAAGGAGAAACCCCCATCCAAGGAATGCGAGGAGGATGCCAAATCTGTCGGTATCTTCATTCTTTGGTCATTCTACTCTGATCAGTTATGATTAGTACCCACATCAAGACAGTAAGCGCGTCCTGGAATGTCTCCAGAAATCCCTTCGGATAGCGAATTCGGCCATTGAAGAAGTTGTAACCGTTCAATTGTATTGCGATACCCTTGATCAATATCTCTACTACCTCGATCATGGTGCCTCTGCTGTTCGTTCGTCCTTAGACAATAAATGCAAAGTAACGCTAAAATTTGTCCGTCAGGTCGCGCCTAAATTCGTCAATAGCCTGGTGGAGCTCATTGCATCAAGCATTGACAATATTTTCTCCTCCGATGTCCATCCATCTCAGCGTGTTCCTCCCGGTCTCATAGAAGGTGTACAGACACCCGAAATGATTCGAAGGCATTTTCGAAGCTCACTCGTTCATATTCAACGACGGAAATATGCTTCTGCAGAAGGCGCTTGCCCTGAGATCGATTCAAAGTGGGATGAAATTGATGTCGCCAGCGCTTGCTTGAAGATGGGCATTGGACGATAGGGTGCCCACCATTCTTCTCCCTTCTCATGTATCGCCATCATTGTGACGCAGATATTCAAAGCTGTCGTCATGTTATCGCTTATCTGTATCACGATTCAGGATCTTGTTAATGTTGATATTCCGTCATCCAAGTTTTTTCAATACTGTTACTTTAGGGCATATATAACAATGGAGCTTATTTGTGTTTTCATTGTCAGTGTAGTTTGTGCATGGACCTGATCAACTGAATTTCTGGCAGAACTTGGGCTTTTCATTCAAGGTGAACTCTGAGGCTAGGTTTGTCAGAGCATGAGATCTAGATGCATATATATCCTTAGTTTTTGCAATACTAGGTCAATAGTGTTAGCCATTTTTGTAAAGAAAATCCTCGAGTATTACCAGGACGACATTTGAACATCGTCAAATAAAAATTACATATTGGGAGACATTTTTTCCTTCATATATTTATTACGCGGTGCTCAATCGCAGTGCACGGCAGAACACAACTCATTGATATCACAGTTCACAGAATGCTTGTGAGATTCCAGAAGATGAGGTATTACTGTACGCTCACACTACCTCGGGAAATTTTTCAATGAAAAACGCAGCGGCGTGGCCACAGAGTGGAACAAACCAACTTATTATTATGCGTGCCCAATCGAGATGTATACAACATAGAGTGTCCATTAGGGATACAACTCGGTGTTTCAATCCTATGAGCAACAGCCTGGTGTTGTTTGGTTGGTGGGCTGGTCAACGCGAACGGCACCGTCAGCCAAACCACCAGACGTCGGGCTCGCAGAATTAGCTTGAGAATCAATGAGACGGGTCTTGATATCCCTAAATCAGTGTGAATTAACAAATAGAACAATGGCGAGCATGACGCACCTAGCGAGCGTGAAAAAAGCATCCTCGACACCCTCGTTATTCTTTGCCGACGTCTCCATGAAGCGAATGCCAAGTTCATCTGCCAGCTCATGACCCTGCTCTTCGGTGACCGCTCGCTTATCCGTCCAATCCGATTTGTTACCGATCAGGATTTTATTGACACCTTCTGAGGCATGCTGCTCAATGTTTGAGTGCCAGGTTCGGATATCTGACGAATTCTGAGTGTGAGGTTTTGGGGAATTGCACTACGAACTATTGAAGGATCGCTCGTCCGTGACATCGTATACCAAAAGAATGCCCATCGCTCCACGGTAGTATGCTGTAGTGATTGTTCTAAAACGTTCCTGGCCTGCAGTGTCCCACTAATTGAAGGAAGGTGAGTCAGCCGAAGGTTCATTTGCAACGAGTGTGATAGAAAGCACTATCTGAAGCTTGATACGATTGCCGTCTAGTTCAATCGTGCGGATCTTGAAGTCAATACCAATTGTTGTGATAAAGGACGGTGTCCACGCATCGTCGCAGAAACGGAGGAGGAGGCAGGACTTGCCCACACCTGATAATCTCAGAAACAGGGTAGACGTGGGTGTGCTACAGCGTACCAGAATCACCGATGAGCAGGAGCTGTTATCTGCTGGGTCAATGGGAGAGCTCAGGGAGCACTACAATGTCTGCTTACCTTGATAAGAAAGTCATAGTGAGGTGGAGGCATGTTATGATCAAGAACTGCGTCTTCAGCAATCAATATTCCTCTATCATTTACATAAGCCGAGGTCCTCTCAACTTTCATCAAGTCATCTAGGCCCTCGAAGGAAGCCCAGAACAGGTACTAATATCCATACATGGACCTGTCTGAAACACCAAGGTTCTAATGAATTATAATCCTGGAAAAGATTTCGGCTGCAGAAGAAGTAAAATACATTCTTGAGCATGTCACATGATCCGATTTTAAATTTGGATCCATGGTACAGTACTTGATACCCTTTATATAGACTGAAAGAAAAGGTACAGATCACTTGCAGTTGGTCTGAATATGTTCGAGCCATCCTTCCTTGATGTACGGTTATGCTTAGCGGTAAAGTACCCTTAACGAGCACATTTTCTGGCGGCTGAATCACCTCTGAGACAAGCATTGACTGAAGGCAGCTTCTACCTAGTAGGCTGGCCTGGAAGCCAGGGAGCTAGTGATTGAGAGGACCCTCTCCGTTGTGGCTATTATAGCAAGAGGAAAAAAGGTGTGGGAAATTGGTCTGTCTTCAAACATTATTATCACAAGGTCTGGAGGACCCATTCATCTGAAAGTCAGATTTAGTCCTGATCAAACGATGCACAAATCAATTGACGCAGATATGTTAAGAGAACACCCTATGGGCGAGAGCCACTAGAACCATACTAGATCACGCTCCTATTGGTAAATATAAAGCAAGATTCCGCCAATCGCATGTCCGTGCGGCGATTACTCACATCCTTGCGAAGTGCTCCAGATGGACGCTACCCCTCTCTGTGCCTAGGCGATTTCACAATCCAACCCTTCGGCGTTTGCATTCACACCACCTAGAGAACTCCCATAACCTCCCGAAAACAACCAATGACACAGAGAATACACCACCTGCCCCGTCTCCCCCGCTCGGAGTATAAACACCGACGCGCAAGGCCTCACATTGGAATCTACTCCTACTATCCTCTTCCTCTCACTTCCCTTTTTTCTCCTCTCGTCTTTATCTTTCTTCCTTCTGTTTGTCTTCTTAGCTTAAGTTTGTTCCTGGATCGTATATTTGAGCCTTTGTAGCCAGTAGACTACTGCGGACTGTGTCCATATGCGCACCGCTTGATGATCTGTTAATTTTTACAAAAAAAAAATGAGGAGAATGGACGGACGACCATCGCATCACATCGCATCGCAGAACCATTTCAAAAAGAGGCCCAAAATTTCAACTTCCAAGCGATTCCATCGTCGGAATGTCGGGATCAAATCTCAAAAATTAAGGCTCCTTTGACACATGACCACTCCACTCCATAATTTTGGGCCTGTCTTCCGAGAAGCAAATATCCCTTTGCTCTCATATGTCCTATGATAGCGATCGACCAGACCAGAGATCATGACTTGATAAATGTCCGTGATTTTTCCGTGATTTTCAGATTTTTCGGTCTGCAGATCAAGGAGCACACAAAAATCTACAATTTAAATAACAGTGACCTGCCCCACATCTGCTGTGTAGTGTCGACAGAGCAATTGCTCCCGTGCTCCAATATATCCTCGAATGACCAACTGAATCCCCCCGTCCTCTACCGTTCTACGAATACCGGTAAATCATCACTTCCAAAATTCGAAATCGACGTCCACGAAATCGACGTTTACGAAATTGACGCACACACACACGGCTTTCTCTTCGGTACCGAACACCCCCAAGTGACGTCGGCTAAGTCTTTTTTTTTCTTTTCATTACAAACCCAGACGCAAGAATCCGGTCATCCGCAGGACATCGCCGATATCATGACAAAGCGTGAATTTGGCTGATTTTCTGATTTTCTTCCACATGCCCACACTCAATACGCACACACGAATGGATCGGGGATTTTTTTGACACAACACAACACAACACTATTCTCCTCCCACTTCTTCCTGTCTGGACAATCAAACAAAAACGAGATTTCGAGATCGGCGGTTTTGATTCTACTGCCAATCCATACACTTGTATACCACATACCAAAGATCAAGTGTCATTGACTTCACTAGTCGAATGCATGAAGTTCCGGTCACTTCGAACCGTCGTGTACTTGGACTTCTAAATGGGCAGCAAGAAGTAACATACTCAAACAGACGCGCCACTTTCAACACACCACGGGTGCTTTTTGGATACACAGTGGCGCGCTGGCCCCCCCAGCAACAGGTAATCAACCTTCTTCCAAAGACCCACTGGCAGAATAATGATATAGTGCCTTCTCAATGTACCTCAACTCATTTTTTTCTTGGTCGTCAGGTGTACAAAAAGCTCACTGCACTTACGATATTCATAAAGCTTGCCGGTCTCAGTGCGTACTTAAACGCAGCAACGCCATGAAAATGATGAACAGCGTATAGGTTGATACGACAATAACGCCACAATCAGGCCGAGCCACTCGAACAAGCAAGTAAGTGGGCAATGCTCGCCATGACCCACATCTATCAACATTCTGATATCACGATGGCGCACGCAAGTCACGGAAAGAGAAGTCCCTGACAAATAAAGTCTAAATCAGGTTATTAATCCCCTTCCGTGCACGCCCGAGTATGTGTAAAGGACAATTATACAACAGCCAATCGTTGAGAGCGGCCAATCAGCTAATATATCTCTCCAACTGCTTCGGAGCAGGATCTGATTCCCTGGGAAGACGATAACGGGGCTCCGGAGCTCCTACAACAGCAAATGAGTCGCAAACTTGATGCCAAAAGAATGGAAACCCACTGAGTATATCCTTATAGATAGTAGAAACATGCTCATCCCAGACCTCCCGCCACATATGCGCACCTCCACCTTTACGCATGTCGAAGTCCCATTCCCGCATAAAGCTTCGAAGGCTAAAGCCTTTACGTTGCTTGTCAGTTACAATAGGAATGTTAAGATGCATAGACGTAGTTTCATCTGCCTTGACCCGCGCCTCGAGGTTGAGCGAGTATTCGGATGCACCGAGAGGAGGCTGCTGAAGTAAGAACAATACATAGCGATGGTAATCCGTCCCTTGTTGCGGATGGGGAGGAATGTATTTTGTATGGTTATTCAGGTCAAGAATGCGAGACGTATGACTGGCAGACAGGGGGATATTAGGTCTGTCAAGTCATCAGACGAAGTTGCAAATCATGATTCAACTTCACCCACTGCATCCAGTGTAGATAAGTAGTATAGGAAGCTCTTTCCTCGTCAGGAACATCTACTTCAAGTTGAGTGTGCCGTTACAACAATCCTACCGGTGACCTTACCTGCATCTAGAAGTAGGAGGGTATAAAGCCGTATGTCTGTATGGAAGACATTCGCATATATCTTTGGCGGGGTAAAGGTCTGGCGGAGGGGAGAAAAATAAGAGGTCAATCAAGTTGATAATAGAGCTCACCTGTCTGGGAAGGAGAAAAGATCCCGGCACAACAATTTGATTCGCCTTGCCAGACACCATACCGAGGGTGCTGGCAGTTATCCTAACATCAATGGAGGGGTGCATCGAGGAAAGTAGGTCCGGAACTACTCTCATTTGGTGAATGCGTTCCATCTACGAACCTAGTCAACACCTATTACAGTCAAAAGGTGGTTTTTAGTCACCAGTAGATCTAGGTCGCCTTCGTTCCGCCACCTTTGTTCCAGGAGATGTCGATCAACTGGTTTCTGCATATCCGCTTAGACAGAAGCTCAGAAACCTCGACACACGAGAACATAGCCAAGGTGTACTTACGCATGGCATTAGCAACTCTCCACCGGACATTCGGAAGATTAGCCTCAGCCTGCACTTCCAATATCCTCAACTTTGCCCTCAGCGCTTCCAACTCATCATCCAGCTTGTTCACAGCCACTCGAGCATCCTCTGTCTCCTTGACTGTCATAGTTGTCCTCTGTTCCTCCCTAACTCGAATGTCCTCGCGTAGGACCAGTGCCTCTGATTTAATTCGTGTACTATCTGCTTCCAGAAGCTCTAGGGCTAGGTCATATGCAGGAATAACACCAGGAGCCAGAGGTCTACACCACTCTCTCGGCGAAGCAGTTGAGATAGGCGGACGTTTGGTAATGCACTTCATACGAGGACCTCGCCTTTGTGGAGGAGGATCATTGGGAGTTACAGATTCATTTGCTAGTACAGCAGCACTCATTGACCTGGTCCATCGTATATGTCTTGACGTGAATGACAACGATGTCGAGACCGGAAACCGAGTCCTTGAAAACATGCAAAAAATTGGTTGTTTGCTCAGGTTTGTCCTGTCTGCTAATTTTGGCTGTCTGATGCACATGATTTCTATATGATCTGAGACGATGGCAAAGTTAACCAACCACTTGTCACGCTTCGGAAATATCCATTTTCCCGCACTGTGTCGAAATGAGTTCTTCCAACATACACATTTGGCAATACATTCGCAGTGTTGTCTGCCTCACAGCATAGGCTTTACTATAGGTTCCGATTGCACCATGCGCGCTGGTTTGTCGTCATTCTTGTTCATGGTGGACTAAGGATAGACCTCTCTGGCTGGTGATTTTCAATAACAGTGTGGCTGCTCGGACCATACCGGCTCTCAGGATCCGAGAAAATTGATTGATTGAATACTGCCCGCTTGTCCATTTGATTTGATATTTGCCAGCGTCCTGTTCTTGCATACCTCATTCTCTGTCAGTTCACACTGGTTTATTCAATCGCGATTGTCCGCATCGTCCGGGCACATCGCGTTTGACACCCTACCCTTTGTTTTTTTCGTTCCCAAAGTTAAACTCTGGCTGTAGACCACCAGCGTGTTGATACCATTCGCTTGACTGCAATCCAATAAGCACAAACTTTGATTGATTCTCTCACAAATACATAACAAACGCATATCATATAACGTATACATCATCGATCGTTTCTCACCGTGACACCTATATAACGCTTCCTTCCAAACGTCTCAGTCAGCATAAACGCAACTTCTTTCTATCAAACGAACCTATCACCCTTGCTCCTCCAATCCTGGCTGTTGTTCCGCGGAATCCCTGGGCCGCAACCATTTTTACATACATAGAATCACTATATCACCAACTTCAATAATCCGCCCAAAGTCAAATGTCATTCTGTAATACTTTGCGAGCTCTCAAATGGTCGTGCCAACGACAAGAAGCTCGTGGTGGAATGGTTCTGCATATTTGACAACAAGTGAGTGTTCTAAACATAGCATTGTTACTCTTAGACATTGCCAGTAATAGAAGTAGCCTCAGGAACACACGCACGCGAAGGGGGCCTTTCGGTAAATGGCAAAACACGTCCATGTTTCCAGCTCAGCGACTGCTTTTGGTCGATCGTCGCTCATTGATATAGGTCCAGATGTCTACCTGAGTGATCAGTCGACAAGAAGAAGTGTATTCGGACCGGTAAACCATGCCGACATCGCCCTCTGTTTTCTTTCGTGACTTGTCTCTGAGTCATCACACCATATCTGAAAAATAACCCATTGTTCAACCAATTTCAAAATCATGTGGCACAAGTCGCGCCACAATAACACAACTGCAATGGAGGTTGAAATTCCCATGTGCGGCCGATCGTCCGACGCCACTGATGGTATGAACAAGGGGAAAAAGCATGTGCTTTAGCGATAAGAGCTCTCGTAGTACAGAGGACAGACCCTTAAAACAGAGCTTCATATTTGATCGGGAGCACGGATTAGTCAGGTCCGCCGATGATCGATTATCACTCAAAATTCTCCATACTGTGTGACATGACTAGCGCGTAACATCATAATAGCCGAAACAGCCTCCATTGCTCTCACGGGATCGTAGTCAGGATAAAAGTCGGGTTGAGCAGGGGATTCAGGCTAAGAGGCCGTTGCTTGCATGTGATCGGTTTCGAAGAGCAAAATCGGATATTGGATTAACCGAGCCAGGGACGGGACATTGAACACAAGAACCAATGACATTTGAGGCAATTGACAGAGAGCATCTACAGCGGTAACGCGACTAGAGGAGTCTGACAAGAATAACATATAGGCGCAATACAAGTACAAGTTATACAATAAGAATATACGAGTAAGAGCGTCAGAAAGTGGAAAGGGTGATAGGACCGACACGTGATGACCAGTCAAGGTCGTCCTCTGGGATGATCTGCGGGGGAAAACGGTACTGAAAGTCGCCGTCTTTGACGACGGGATTAAGCCTGCGGATCTTAGCCTCCTGCTCTTCACGCTCTAGCTCAATCTCAAACGGAGCCTTGCCACCAGGCGGACGGTAGCCACAGAGAACAGTTTGCTGTTTAGGCTCCCATCGACCGCCGCCGGTGGCCTTGCAGAGGACGCTTGATCTGCGGAGTGGATACGCATCGAGCTCTCCATAGGATTTTTCAACAAGAGGGAGGCGAGCGGAGATGATGCTAGAGGGGACGGGAGAGGCAGGCGCGGTGCGAGACTTGCGGGAGAGAGCAGGGGTGGTGGGGGTAGTTGAGGAAGAGGAGGAAGAGGCGATGGAGCGGTCGTCGTCGCCAGGAAAGGGAACGGGATGGGAAAGCTTGCGTGGGCGGTGGCGGGGAGTGGCAGGCAGACCGTGGATTTGGTCATAGCAATCGTCGCAGACACGCGCATCTAGGACACGTGACTCTGGCGACTCGTAGTTGGTGATGGGGACATTGCGGGGTGGAAGAAGAAAGTCGAGGCAGGCGGTGTCGAGGAGAGCGGTGGTGCGGGGGGTGCAGGCGCGACAAAAGACGCCTCCGCACTTGCGACAGTGGTGGCGACGCTCAAAAAGCGAAAAGGTAATTCTGCAGAAAAAGTTGTCGCAGTAGGAGGCAGCTGCGTCGGGCTAGACACGTGAGTAAGTCACGGGGACAGGGGAGGAGGAGGAGAGACGGACCTTCCAGAGATGGCGAGGGAGGAGAACAGCGAGATGTTCGTTGGGGCGGACCATCGTTGGCTGGCCACTCTCTTTCTCCGTTGCTTATATCTGTCCGGCCGTCCTCAGATCCAGATCCAGATCACAAGATCCCGTCGGAATAATCCTTCCTGTCACACGTCACACCCCCTTGTTGCCGCGGACACATGCCTCCAGATCTGCTCGAGATGGCCAACATATCTATCAGGGCTGATAAGACCTGCCTCGAGGCACTTCCAAGCACTCCTCCCCAGCCCAGCAAATGCGGAACATCCAACGCTCGTGTTTTCATCTCTGGGGAATTTATTCTAAATACACTCCCGCTCAAAAATAATATACTTCTCGACAACTCCCAAAAGCATCGTCAACCCTGCCTCATCAATCAAACACCCGCCTGCGCATTTCTATCAGCATTCGGCACATCCACCGATAGAGTTCCCCATGATCCTCACCTGTTTCTTTTCGCTTCCCTCTAAGTCCAGCGGAATTCCGTCCGCCCGTCGCTACTTGCGACGGCAATCCCCGCTGATGCTCTGCCTCGTCACGGGATACGACGCAAGCTTCTTTATGACGATCATTCGAGTCACCCTGTCTTGTTTGGCATTTCAGCACAAGATCATACAGCCCGCAAAGAATCTTGTCTTGAACAAGCCCGGACAACATTTTCCCGTCATTCTTCAGATTTTCCGTTGGTCGGCTCTTCACTTCGTCAGCCAGAATGTGCATCATATCACACAAATACCACAGCGTATCCTTGGCGATCAGTCGCCCCATTCCGTCGAGGGGACCAGACGTTTCGTCGTCACCGCCAAAAAGAACATATTCCAACTCGCCGACAACTTCCAAGACCAGCAGGCCTTTGAGGTTTGACAATGTAGTAGCTAGTCGGTTCCTAGTCGTGTGCTGTATTCGGCTGGACTTGTCCGTGAATATATCTGAGCAAAGGCCGTTGACGAGCGTTCCGAACATTCTCAATAAATCTCGGCGAAGATCTGAGACATACGGTCGTTTCATCTCACAATCGGTAGCGCAACCGTCGATGTCGCCTCCGGACCTTGAAGGTCGTTTGAGCAAGTTGGACAACAAACTTGATGATATCGATCGAAAGGCCCGTATGACGGGTCCAAAAACATCATCAATCAAACAGTCAAAGATCTTGTCCACAAAAGCGAGTTCAAGGCTGTCGACTCCAAGGAAGAGTGTCGTCAATATATGTTGTAGAGTCTGTCCAAGTGTCGAAATCATGAGATGACTGGCTGTAGTAGGATGGTCCCAAGCAGAGCGTAGCATTCGAGATACGACCCGCAAAGAATGCAACGAGACCTCGAGTAGAGTAGCATCATCCTCATTAAGGCTAGTGGCCTGCTCAAACGCTTGTAAAGCAAGTAACAATGGACTGTTCTGTGGAAACGCATCTGAAACCACAAACTCAGGCCATGTGTCTGCACATCGTCACATTTGCTACGTACGATCCTGTAGCCATTCCAATGAACTCTCCAGATATGAACGTGGACCAACAGACAACGACGACGAAGACACGACGTCCATGCTACCCGTGACTTTTCTGGAGTTGGCTTTCTTGGTGGCCGCGATGGCAGTCGATGAAGCAACACCGGTACCTGGACCATCGTCACGACTCATGCGCAAGGCGAGCAGTTCTTTTTTTCATGAAAAACAATCCGCCACATTAACAACACCACCTACGTCCTAATCAGAAAAAGGACCTGCCCGTTCGCTGAACATCAAAATTTTCCCGAAATCGCGCCAAGTCACGCTCGAGCTTCAAAGCATAAGTCTTCCAGCAATAGTCCGCTACAGGTGGGACTGGACCAGAGGGACGAAATCGCGTATACAGGTCGAGTACATGAGCTTTGTAAGGGGAGGTTGTTCAATTCAGCGATGGATCGGTACAACAACAAAATCGATATAGTTCGCGCACATGAGACTGAAGCGTTCTTTGGTTTCGACCTGAGAATGAATATGGCCTAATACCAAAGCGATACATAAGTACGAGCACACACACAGAGAACGAGAGAAAAAGACAAAGTCATACGACTATGAACCGCAGGCGATCAGCGTCTGATAGTCGAGGGCAGTACATAGTAGAAGTAAAAAGAGCAGAACGTCACATGGCCTTCTTGACCATGAACGAGCTCTTCATCCATTCAATAGCAGAGTCAGTCTACTACTACTACTAGTAAACCTATTCAAACATACGCCGAACGAAAAGATAAAGGGTCAGTATTCACGCACTACCAGGCATATACACAACACAATCATCAAGTCTCCCAAATCCTCAACGGCCTGGTCAACAATGGCGACTCAGTGACCTTCTTCGCTTTAAGCCCCTCTCTCCCAGCACTGCGGCGTACAGGCGAATCCTCCACATTAGGATACCGAGTCAGGCCATCAAAAGCACCAAAAGATCCCCCCACATCTTCTAAACTCCCGAAGCTTCGGCCAAATGACCCACGGCTATGGTGCCTCGACGGTGTATGAAACAATCCACCAGCGCGGATCGACCATGGATTCGATTTCGGCGTGGCAAACGCCCCAAACTTGATCCCCCGCGATGGCGTCGAAGTGGGATCAAACGGCGGATCATCATTAGACGTTGAAGGATGGTAGTCAAATAAACCAGGCGAATTGTATAACCTGATGTCATGAGTCGAATTCTGCGGAGTTGATGGAAGCCTTGTGGAATCAGATGAAGACGACATGTCAAAATCCGAGTATCGTCCTCCTCGTGTTGGAGTTTTGGGTATACGTGGAGGGTTCCATAAGGGTGAATTATGAAGAGGCTGGTAGAGCGTCGGGTCTTGAGTCCGCCAAACTCGAGGTGCGTCATCAGTGGGTACGAATGTTGGCTCCTGGTGGACCACAGGAAAAGCATCTCGTTCTGGAGATGGAGACCTCGTCATGCAGCTTTTGCAGAACCAAGCGTCTTCTTCACGCCCCAACTCGGCGATGCTACTGATACCAATACACTGCAAGTGATACCATATCTGGCAACCATCACATTGAACAGACTCTCTTCCATCGTTTTTCCCATTACAAATACAAACGACGTCTTCATCTTCATCCTCCATAGCCATCTCCTGCTGTCTCCGCTGATTACGGTACGCAAGCGCACGAACGTTCCTCTTGGCCAACAGAGCTGCACGAGCATCAGAGGGATCACTGGGAAAGACACTCTTCTTCTTGGCATACGCTCTGCGTAGATCCTCTGGATGAGCGAGCAGTGGAACCATCTTGCCGCGTCCCATCCTCACCGGTATCGGTTTATCAGCATCATGTTCGTAGACATGACCCCATTTCGCCAGAGGAAGAACTTCGTCATCGCTCGCGCCAAAACAATTGGATCTCTCCTCATCATCGGTATCTCGATCCAAAAATTTCTCGATCCACTGCAACCGTTCTTCCTCGAGGGCCTTGTCCGCTTCGCCGAGCTCTTCCTTACGAACTTTCCAAGGGAACTCATCATCTGGCCAGTTGGGCACATCAAGTGCTTCTCCTTGATCAAATGCTTTGTCTCTCCTAGGTGCTGCGTCAATGCTCCTTTTTTTTCTTTTATTTCTGGCACTACGCTTCCTCGAGGACTTGGAACTTCGGACTTCAGTAATCGCTGTCTTGCCTTCCTCTGGCAATTCTAGCACCATCCGACCCCTACCCTGAATGTCGATAGGAGTAAGCTTCGTCCTGGGTCTATAATTTGAGTGGAATGCCTCGAGCCGTCTACGTTTCTTCCACTCCTTTTCCGTTGGCGCGGCCTCCTCTACGTGGTGGACGAATGCTTCCGCAGCGTTCGATATTCTAGCAGTGTTCGAGTCAATCAATGGCACAGGCTGAGGTTGATGAACCGAGTCATGGGTCCTCTACAGTGAGATAGAGTTGAGACTAAGTAATTATAAGATAGTGAAGTCCTCACATAGCAGCCATAGCCACCCGCCATTAAACTCTCCTCAAAGCTCTCTTCTGAGGTCTCCCGAAACAACTTGAGCCTCCTGCCATTATTCGCATTCTCGGTGGTCCCGGCGGTAGAGCCTCGTTCCCGCTCTCCTTCATCGGTTGAGTTGAGATCTGAAAATTGCCTTTTGGTTCCCTTTGAATGTTCAGGACTTCGGTTCTCGATTTGAGTGAGATGGTCTTGGATGAGAGCTTGTCGGATCCGGTCTAACTCTCCAGCGGTAGACGAAGTGGAGGTTGGGGGCGATGGGGAAGCAGGAAACGTGGAGTTGTTTATGAAATCGCCGTCAATGAGCCGAGAACGGACAGCTGCATTAGTCAAGGGGCTGGAGAAAACATCGTCAACATTCGTAGGGATAGAAGTCGCGGACACCGAGAACGTTCGCTTCCTTTTGGTACCTCTTTCAACTCTTTCAGCCATGGAGAGCTTGGCAATGAAAGGGGAAGAGAGGTGAGGAGAGTTTTCGGACGCAGCAGAGACTGGTGAGGAGATATGAGGGGAGGGTGCCAGTGCAGTGAGGCCGAGGGCAATGGACCTGGGGAGCGAAAGAGTTCATATTAGTTGCAGGAATACAGGGGGAGAGGCGTACGGGTTGTGAAAATTTTTGGGAGTCAGTGCGTCAAGTGTGTCGACAGAGCTGTTTCTATATTAGGAAAGAGGTAGGGTTCAGATGAGACCTGGTGATCCGATGATAAAAATCGTACCGAGTAACAGAGGGCGTGGCAGCAAAACCCATGCGCAGTGGGGAAGACGAAACATAGGGTGGACTAGTGTTTGAGGTTAGAATGTAGATCATATACTGAACGGGGAACCGACCTTAATTCGGGAGTCATGCACTGTCTCAAGCTGTTGTTACTCTTCGTGGGAGTTTCCTCAGCAGACCTAGAGGAGTTTATTAATAAACCCTGACAAAGGGTCTGAGCGTCAAACCTGGTTAGTCTTTGATAAGAAGACGTAGTGGCTGCC
>Ga0153993_100499_pt1 | contig 14703 bp, 20 predicted proteins | sample TSNC077MetaG_FD_104706 | JGI IMG/M metagenome (GOLD analysis project Ga0153993, IMG submission 104706) | Attine ant fungus gardens microbial communities from North Carolina, USA - TSNC077 MetaG | ecosystem: Host-associated > Fungi > Mycelium > Unclassified | place: USA: North Carolina, Lumber...
CCACAGTTGATAGTTATACTGCATACTCCCCGGTTCCTCCGCCTCCGTTTGCTACCAACGTAATCAACATTATTGTCCACGATGAAGAACCTTTTTTCTAAAAAAAAAAACACCACTCACCCTCATTTGCGGCTCCTTGAAATACTCACAACACCAATCATAAAACGTGCTTCTCAACGGCAACACATCCCTCACTCCACTACCGGTCCCTAACCCCAATATCACATTACCGCTATCGCCTGAATCTCTCGAAAAGGTGCTATTACTCGGACTCGGCATGGACGACGAACGATGACCTCCCTGAGTCGTATTGTGATGACTTCGTCGGGAATGTTGATGTTGTTGATGAGGATAAAGGCCCATTCGCCGTCGAGCGCGAAGACGTTCCATGTCTTCCTCTATCAGGGCCTCCATAACATGACACGGTTGGAAATCATGCTGTGGTGGATAATGTTCAAAAGAAGTAGTAAGTTTTGTATGGCGAGGAGGATCATGAGGACTATGGTGATGCGTAGATGAAAGAGTTTGATCTGACGGCGTTGGTTGTTGCTTATACGGCGATTGATAACTTGCGAAATTCAAGTTCGGTAAAGGAACTCTTGCCGTATCATTCACAGCCTCTCCGAAATACCCACTGTTGATACCAGAGAGAGGACCAGTCGCCACTGGTGTACCTCTGCCGCCTATCCCTGATCCGTCTTCATACACACCGCTTCCAGCCCCACCACCCATACCATTAGACATCGATGTAAACCCAAAGGACTTGATGAACGAAGATGTAGCATTTGCAAATGATGAAGTCCTCTTCAGAGTACTGGTAAGCGGATTCGGTAAGGTATCTGATCGTATTAGTGATGGTCGACCGGGATTAGGTGAAGGTGGTGCAACAGAAATTGATCCTCCTCGATATTCTTGGGCTAAATATGGTGTCGATGCTGATGCCGATGCCGATGTTGTTATACTCAGTCCACCACCTCCAAAAAAACCGCTCCCACTACTTGTTCCATGACCAGGACGTTTCTCACTAGGTATGGAAGGTGGTCTATCCAATGTAGAGGTTTCAAGTTTGGTAAATGGCGATTCGAGGAGCAGTGCCATAACATAATCGACAATGGTTTGAGCCATGGTTTGTACCTCTGCGTATGGGTCTACGGAGAGATCTAGAAGAACGACAAAGATCGTGAAGAAAGAAGACAAGAGGACACGGTTTTCTTCCCTGAGCATATCGTCGTCGCCGAATGAATCTAGCCATTCCGAGACTGCAAGACTAGTCACATCATCGTCATGGGTAGATGTTGCTGAACTACCTGCTCCTCCACCATGAGGGGCAGTCGTTAAGGAAGATGAAGTCAGGTGAGAAGCAGCACCGCCAGTAGTAACTGGTCCCCCTCGCCATCGACGATCCTCTTCCCAATAAAGCCATGCACAAACCACAAAATAACCCCTCCACTCTTTGACAAGACACGAAATCACCACCAACAACTCTTTCCTGCACATTGGACTGGCATCATCTTTGATCGCCAATGTCGCACCGGTAGCAACAGCGACTTCCATCCTGAAATGAACTCTCTCCTCCAACTGATACATCGTCCCTGTCCCTCCACCTCCTTTCTTACTCTCGTCAGCACTCCCACTTGCACCCATGAAGGTACCCAATGCATACAATGCCGCGCTACGTACTTCAGCGCTGTCATCAGATAACAATCTAATTAGTTTGTCTTGAGTCCCATGGTCGACACCATAAACTTTAAGTTCATCGTTCGCTGCCCATATCTGTGCGATACACAAGGCCGTCCATTGACGCAACAGATAATCGGGCTCCTCCAACCTGTCGTAACAATTATCAAAAACGCGTTCTGTCCAGCACGCAGCTTGAGCATGTGGAAAATCACGACAGACGGCGGAGAGGATAAATGAGCACATGGCTTTGTGTTCGGAACTGTTTGGTAGGACGTCGTCGTTTTTTAACCCAAGGACGGTGGAAAAGTATTTATATCCAGATGAATTGTAGAGATCGGCTTGGACAGATTGATCGACGGCAAGGATACGGGCCCATATGAAAATGAGGACTGGGCGGAGGTCTTGACCTGCTGCTTGGAGGAGTTTTGAGATGTAGGGGAAGATACCGATTGTTAAGACTAGGTGAACAGCCCAGGGACCCAAGTCAACGAACTGAGAGAGAAGAATGAGCGCGCGGAGACGGTGTGGTTGGGAGAGAAGGACTTGAAGAACGATGGGAAGTTGATCAGGTGGTTTACGTGGGACGAGGTGTCGTTGGTCATTGATTCCATCGAATTTGGGACGCATTTGGCGCAGCTCTTCCAGTGTGCGTTTGGCGAGTTGGTCTTGGTCGAAAATTACAGGTTTATTCGTTGTTGATGAAGTTTCGGATGAATTAGGGGGGAAGGCGAAAGGAAGGGTATTGGGTGCGCCAGCGGCAGCCGTGGCAGAGGAAAGAGGTAACGCCATTGGCCCTCTCTTGGTCAATGCTGACCCACCTCTTGAGATCCAAACCTCAAAAGCGGTGAGTTGATCAGCGAAGAAACGGTTGGGAACATAAACATAGGGCTTGGCATCAGGTGGTTTGAGAAGACCACCAAAAGGGTCCTCACCTGATTGAACCAACTTGTCAAGAGTCATCCCCAACTTGAGCAGGTTGCCGCCTTTCAACTCTGGGGGTTGATATAAGAGGTCAGGGAGCTGTCGCAGACATGCATCGACAGCTAGATCCCATGTGTCCCAGAGCGAATGAGTATTTGTTGGTGGGAGACGAGGTTCGGTAAGGGGGGTGCAGTGGTGGTTCTTCATGACACGCTCAGCGAGGAGGAAGTTGCGAAATAGAGAGGCAATGAGGAGGTCTGAACGATAGAGTTTAACGAAAATATCGCGAGGAAAGGTCGTCCAAGCGATCGTGTCGGTGATGGCGGTGAATATCCAATTCAACTCACCCAAAGGTGTACGACGGTCCTTCAAATCACCTGGGAGTTGGATGACCGTGTCGATGGAGATGCCGTTGGGAAGTGGATTATTCATAATGAAGTAACGCAAGGCCACATCGATGGGAGATGTTAGACATGCTGTGAAGACGTCTGCAGGTAATTCTGGGAAAGATGGAAGCTGTTCATTGGGCCCGCAGGCAGCGAGCTGGAGGGAATCTGTAAAGGGGTGAACACCTTCGGGAAATTCACCGTGTGCTGCACGGGCCTCTTGGTCTCTTCGACGAGCGAATGTGTTGAAGTTGGTGAGAAGGTTGCCTGCGGATGAGCAGTCCCAGATATAGACACCAGGAGAACCGATCCAGCTTTGGACTTCGTGTAGGGATACAGGGATGTACTGGGTGTAGTTGCGATTGAAGCACCACAGCTCGCCGCTGGGCGTTGGTTGAGGGACACCGTGGCCATTGTAGTAGAAAAGAACGGCATCGTCCTTAGCCTGTCGACGCAAAGTCTGGCAGAAGCGGCGGAGGTCCTCGAGAGAGGGATCCAAGATCGGTTTGTAGGAGATCTTGAGACTGAGGCTCTCGAACTGATGCTGGAGGTTTGAGCCGATGGATTCGAGGGCCTTGTGGGAAGACAAAGTTGGAGGGTTGACCCAGCTCTCGAGGACAGCACAGGGATTTGTTTTGACGATGTCAGGGGGATCTACATCGATGTTGAGACACAGGACAAGGGCCGAGTTAGCGGTCTTGAGTTTTCCGGGGATTGCGCCACGCCAGGGAACGAAGCGCTGGGACCAAGGGGGGCCTGGGGTGGGGATACCACAGGTGAGGTGGCGCTTGACGGAGAAGTAGGGGATTGCGGGGGGAGTTTCTGAGAGGGCGTCGACGGAGGCGTCAGGGTTGTCTGGGGGGCTGTCGGCGTTGAGCTCGCTGTCGAGACGGCGAGCAGAGGGGTCTGAGAGGGAGGCTGAGGGATACTCGCGCTCGGTGTCCGAGTCTGACAGAGTGGTTGTCCTGGGAGGCGGTGGCCAGCCTGGGTGAGTCAGCGCAGAAATGACAAATGTCAAAAAACAGGAAAACCTTGTGGCTGCGACATGTCAGAAAACAAAACAAGAGCGTGACTGCAATCAGGCACACGCAATGCATTGTGAAATCGTGACTCAAATATGTGCGTGACTGTAATAAACAAAGTATGCGTGACTAAAATATGCCTACGTGTGACATCGTGACCATGGATCCTCCCCTCGGCGCCGTCGTCTCCATCCCCTCCGGCACCGGCGTCGTCCGCTATTCGGGCACCACAAGATTCGCAACAGGCAAGTGGATAGGCGTCGAGCTCGCTGAGCCCAACGGCAAGAACGACGGCTCCGTCAACAGCGTCGTCTATTTTTCCTGCAGGTTTCCCTATGGCGTTTTTGTCCGCCAGAGTCAGATCAAGGGCATCCATGGCATGGAGCAGGACTCTGCTGTGAGCCGTGCTCGGTGTCTATTGTGCTCGATCCTGACTTGATGTCCAGCGTGCAGCCCGTTCACAAGGCCATGGACGCTCCCGCACAGGCTCTCTCCGTCCTGCTGCAGCCACAACCGGGAGCGCGTCCCCAACAGGCTCGTCTCCTCGCTCTCAATCTCCAAATAGACTCCTGCCTGCCACCAGGGTGTTGCGCACAATTCCATCCTCACCCGCAAAACGCCCGGGACTACAACCCCGAAAATCAATAACTCGGCGCGAGTCTTCCAGTACTATCGATGTCCCTTCCAGTCCTAGTGGAGCAAGTTCATCTGCACTGCAGCAGGCTCCCCGTATACCAACCAAGTTTTCACAGAAAAACAGGTCGTCTTCACCTTTGGCCGTGCCTCCTGACATTGTTCTCGATCATGTGTCTGCTGCTGCTGCCTCCACGTCGCCGTCCACGCCCCCGAGAGTTCCACCTCCCGCTGAACTCACCACAACTGCAAGTCCAAAAATCCCATCTCCAGTCACACGTACCCAAGGCTCTCCTCTCCCACCACAAGACGACACCGAACTCCAAGAACTCCGCGCCAAAATTCGAGTGCTCGAAGCCAAACGAACAGACGACACTCGACATATCCGTGAGCTCGAACACCAGCTTGAAGAAGCCAAAAACTTCATTGCTGTCAAACCCAAACTCCAGCTCAAACTAAATCAACTCCAACAAGACTTGATTTCAACGAGACGGGAGCTCTCAGATACCCAACAATTGTCTCAACTCGCCGAAAGTCGAGTCCTCGATGCTCAGGAGCAGCTCGAGATTGCACTGTTGGATAAGGAGATGGCAGAAGAGAAAGCCGAGACAGCGGAAACAGAGTTGGAGGAGTTGAAGGAAAACCTCGCTGTTATACAGGTCGAGATTGAAGTCTTAAAGGGCGAACAAGGTACGTTGTCTCGTATTTTGTTGTTTTTTTGGATCCCTGGACTGGCCTTGACAGATAGTATAAAATCGGGTCCAGAAGCCCCTGGGAAGAACTCTCTGGCGTTTATTCAGCTCGAAAAACAGAACGAACGACTGAAAGAAGCTCTCATAAAGTATCAATTATTCTCCCGATTCTCTGTTGTGGTCCTCACCATGCTCCAGGCTTCGCGACCTCTCACAAGACACTGAACATGAACAACGCAAACGAATTCAAGAGATGGAAAAAGACATCGGTACGCTCGACCAACTTCAAGGTAACTCATCTCACTCCGGCATACGACTGAATGCTGATGATGTGCAGTTCAATACGATGAAACGCTCATCAAGCTCGCAAACGCTGAAACCGAGATCGAGGGACTCAAGCTACAGTTAGACGATGCACTACATGCGGAAGATCTTCTCGTCAAATTGACAGAGCGGAATCTTGAATTGGGCGAGGTGTGTCCATATGAATAGGATGGATATTATAAATGAAAACCCTCTCAGAAAATTGAAGAAATGAGGATCACTATTGAAGATTTGGAAGCATTGAAGGAGCTGAACGACGAGTTAGAAGAGAATCATGTTGACACCGAGAAACAATTGTATGCCGATATAGGTAAGTGATCGAACTTGTTCTCTATACCGACTTCTATGTGAACGCTTTTGGCAGAGAAACGTGATGCCGACATTCGAGAACTTCTCGGCAAGATTGCTTCTCTTGAAGATGGATATAAAGACCTCGAAGGTACTGTAACACAGTTCCGAGAATTAGTACTCCAACTTCAAACGTACGTCATTGTGTGTCTTGCCTATATTCACATCTGCATCCTGTTACAGCGAACTTGATACCCTCCGTGCACAAACCCAAACCGCCCAAAATGAATCAGCTACAGCTGCATCGCAAGCTGCAGCTATGATTTCTCTCAATATGAAATTGCAATCATCAGCTACCAAGAATCTGGCGAGGAATATCGAGTTGGAGATTCAGAAATTGGAAGCGAGGGAGAGTAAGGAGTTGTTAGGCATCGTTCAAGTAAGCGTATCATCCGTCGATTGCAGGCAACTCCTCATATATCTCAGCCATACCTTCCTCAACTTTACGTCCAATCAGACTCTGAGGCAACACACTGCTACCTCTTTTTCCTGCGTCTCTCTTGTAAAATGGACCTGATCAATACCATAATCGCAGCGAAGCACAACCTCCCTGACTCACTCAACCAAATTAACCCCTCCTCAGGAACATATGGACAACCTATATCAGAAGTCCTCGTTGGTATATGTGAAATGCGAGGGCGTATCGCTGGGTTATCGACGTTATGTAAGAGGTTTGCGAAGGTATTGAAGTGTGTTGCTGTGGAGACATTCTTGAATGTTGGAGGTAGGATTTATCCAGAGGTGAAAGCTGTAGAGAAGAGGATTGATATGCACGTGGATTTGTTGAGAAGGGATGAATTTAGAGAGATGGAGTGTGTTAGTGATATTGCCAAGTACGTTAGCTCTGTTTTTTGGTTTCAAGAAAACGAGCGTGATTCCACCCACGATTTTCAGGATTCAAGCGCAATTTGATCATCTGGCAGAAACGTATTTTGATGGATTCGAATTTGATCTAGGAGAGAAAGAGCTGGGCTATGCGGTTTCATTTGATTTAGATTTGGATATGTTTTCAGCTTCGATAGCATTGGCTAAGACATGTGTGGCTACGATTCTAGACGATGAAGGTCAGTCTGGTTTCATTCTTGAAATGTTCTCATGTTGATTTGGGTATGTGGCTACCTAGATGCTGTGTTGGATTTGAATGGGTATGATGTTTTAACGGAATTATTAGAACCTTTGCAAAAGTTGTTGGATCAGTGTAAGAGTGCGAAAATTTTGTCGAGGTGTGAAAAATTCTCTTTCTTTCTGACCGTTTATCCGAAATGTTGTCATAGGAAACTTGTGAAACGCCTGGATGACTTGATACAAGAATCTGCTGCTCTAAAGGCCTCGATCGTCCCTCAACTCCAAGCGCTGAGCAACCCAGTAGCCGAATTAGTTAATTTTGGTATTTCGGTGCGTTGTTCCGTTCTCTTTCGTTTGGACTCATTTACTGACGATGATCATGGTTCTACTTTGTCAACCTATATCATCATTTAAAGCTTGCGCAATTGATCATAAACCATACCAATGATGCGCGAAGCTCGAAATCTTCTTTCCAATTGACTGTGGTTCTGGTATTCGTAAAGGATACAGCTACGAGTACGGTTATTAAGGATTTGAAGCCGAATGAATCACCCTGGGACGCAGTTGGTAGGGCAATTACTCAGCTTGTAGAAGAAGGAACGAAACTGCTGCCTTTGGTTCTCGAAAATGAGAATGTAATTAAGAGTGAGTTTGATAAGATCTCATCTTCCCGTGATCGTCAAAATTCAACTTTCATTAACTCGTCATCTCGAAATAGTCGCGAGCACGCCACCGTGGATTGCACGTATCGCAGAAGTGAAAGCTGCACTCGAGGTTAATGTTGAAGCGGAACGCAGAGTTGCGAAATTGAATGATGAAATGCAAGGGTTGATGCGGACGTTGAAGGGTAAAGACCAGAGCATTCAAGAAGCCTCTGTGAAGATTGAGTGGATGGAAAGAAGAATGGAAGCCGCTAAGAAGCAGACGGAGGTTATTGGGGGTTTGGAGGATGAGTTGATGGATATGAAGAAGCAGAAGAGGGATTATGAAGAGGCGATGGAACACTTGCAGGTGGATTTGGATGTGTTGGAACAGGATAACGCGAAGTTGAAGGCGTTGACTGCTGGACAAGAAAAGCAAGGTATGTAGCGAGTTTGTTTCCCATGGAATCCGCTGTTAATGCTTGTGGCGGTGGCGGTCTTCTGTAATGTCAAGCAGCATCAGGCGTGCAACCAATTGAGACAGAGAATATCGCAGCTGAAGGGAGCTTGGAGACATCGTATCTACTAGAACAGGTACGTACATAGATGACTCTACCTTTTTGAGAGGGTTCGGGTTCGAGTTCTCTTGGATAAAGAGAGCGAGCGAGCGCTTGGTCGAATTAATACTAACGCGGGTCCTTTACTTTAGGTTGAGGCACTCCGTGGAACAGTCCGTTTCCTCCGAACCGAGAATTCATATCTCAAGGGTCAAGATCTCCTTCGTGAATTGGAGGCTCTTCCTCAATTATACGTCCCTGGTGTTCCCCGAATACCGCCTACTCCGCCCCTGGTTCCTTCTGGATTGTCAGATACCGATTCAGATGACGATGATCCGGATAATTTAGCGCGAAGTGGGAAGCATGTGACATTGAGAGCGTTGACGACAGAAACGAAGATGCTGTACAGAGATGTTATTCAGTTTTCGAGCTCACCTCGGGTAGTGGATTTGTCGGTGTTGAATGCTAGGAGGAATGAATCGAAGAGTGGGAGAGGGTGGATGCCGAAGAAGAAGACGCCTGCTGCTCAGGTTTTGGAACGGAAGATGCAGGCTGAGAAGTTGAGCAGGAGGGTGCAGGGGTTGTTGGAGCGGGCGAGTGCCTTGGGAGGGAGAGTATGATAGTATTTAATGTTCCCTATTACAAGTCTTGGGTGTATAATATATCAGGCACGTATACTTTGTATACAGTGATAATGTGAGAGAACGGTCGAACGGGCCGGAGCTTAGTTATGGGCCATTGACAATAGACGACAATAGACACGACAGGGTCCTCGTCCGCGACATCACACCCCATCTTCCATACAACACTGCCTCGACGTGCTCCATCCAACTGTATACCCGTCGTTGACCACGATATACCATCATGGCCAGAACAGGCGATCAGGTACATTATAATGTCAGCGAACCCTGAAGAGATCTTTTACTGACCTGGCTTTTTTCGAATGTGTGTGTGCGTTTCAGAACGGTAGGAGAACAGGTGGAAGGAAATCATATGCGGGAAATCGTGGGGCTGCATCACATACTACGGCGTCGTGGCCATGCGAGATTGATGGGTGCGGAAAACAGTTTGTGAGAGAGGCAGATTTGCGTCGGCATCAGCGTACGACCAGGGTCCATGCGAATCCCAACTAGTCAGTGTTTTTTTTTTGCAGGTTTTTTCTTGGTTGATTAAGAATCGGGTGACTGATGTTTTGTTGTTTTTGGATATAGTGTGTGTGGCAAGTGTGGGGCTAGTTTTACCAGGGTGTGTTCTTTTTGATTTTTTTTGTTATGGATGCCTTATGGTTTGATTCATTTGTGTGTATATGTGTAGACGGATGCATTGAAGCGTCATGAAAAATCCAAGTGGGTAGTTGATTGGTTGTGATAACGTGGACTTCGCTGATGACTTGGGGTTGTACCAGGAATCATGTTACACGGGCACCGTCCCAAAATTCTAGCACGTTTATTGAAGATGGCACGACGACTGCGTCAACAGAGACGAAGGTCACTACCGATACTTCTCCAGAACTGTCTACACGAAGCAGGAGCTCACGTAGTTTGTCTCCTGGACCTGCCCGTGTGAAGGAGAAGGAGCGTAAAGAAAGAGAGAGAAAACGTGTGGATCGTGTGCTACCCCCGCTGCAGGTTCCTGTGCCTTCGGGATATTACAGACATAATGTTGCTACTACTTGTATGTCCAGCTTCAATCCGTTGTTTCATGATTTGCCCTCTGAAGCTGATGGATGATGTACCCTCCTTTCTTTAGTCTACGAAAATTCATCAGTATTGTCGAATCCATGGCCCACCACATCGTTCGCTCGTCTACAGACCCAGTCTACATCACTTAATGCGATACTTGCCTCGCCTATCTCTACACCACGTCTACATCCAGCTGATTGGTCTCTTCTGACGTCTGGGCAAAACAAAACATCTGAACACAACGATAACGGTTGTGCACAAACACCATCCCCGCCACTAGCAGCATCGGTGCCATCACCAATTGACCCGAATAACAAACATGATGCACCCCATTATCGGTACCCTCGTTCTCCTCGTATGGTCTCCCAGCTGGTTCCGGAAAATCTTCCATCCACATCACGCGAACTGGCTTCCTATGACCAAAAGGATCATACTCCCCGAGGGCGATTGGACACCTGCCATGCTACTTTGCCTACGAGGGCTGACAGCAATTCTGACGGCAATGAGATTGCCGCTTCCGTAAACAATGCTATAGGAAGTGGGGAAAGAATCCCTTTGACACCTTCACTGTCACCTACATTGCCTGTACAACTTGCGTCACCACCTATAGTTGCATCGACGGAGCCTATCCTCACCTTGGTCACGCTTACCGATGATGATGCTGATAATGGAGATGATGGTGCTGGTAATGTTTCGAACTCCTCGGACTCTGATGGAACCGAAGAATCTGACGAGGAAGTTGACCAGCTGGAGTCTACAGACTCTGAAACCGAACACGTTAAATCCGAAGATAAAATAGATCCTAATCCCGCGGATGTTCGACCAAAAAATCTGGTGCCGATAAAATCTGTGGGAGAAGACACTGGAAACCAAACTTCTACCGGTCACAGTATTCCGGAAATTGATATTGAAGCATGTATCGATCCTGTTGCTACAGGAATTACCAAGGAGGAAGTGAAAGCAGCTATGGACGATATGCGTAAACATGAGCAGGCGGAACAACAAGAGCAGGGACTACGGCAAGAAAATCATGATCACGATGGCTCACTTGGGGCACTTGGTATGGGAATGGGTATCAACATTCGTGCGAGTAACACGGGTGTTGATCATGGTGGGTTACCCTTTCTCAATGAGATCGTGTTGTCTTCCCCATCTTCGGCTCTTGTTGGGAATGATGCTGGTGTTGTGAATGATGCTGCAGGTCAGACAAGGCAGGGTCAAGATCATTCTGGTAGTAGCGATGTCGACCCTCCATATGTGCACCAAAGTCCCGGTTCCAGGACAGGGCGTCAAAGCTCAGATAGCGACGAATGTCACTCTCTTTCCTCGTTTTTGGATGGTTCTCGTGATAATTTTGAATCAGATCTTCATCACCATCGCCTGGATCGTCGACATCATAGCAGCTACGAAAATGTCGATGAGAACGAAGAGGCTGAGTCACGCGTGGGTAGAAATGAAGACCTGGATATCAAGATGGTGTATAGTGTTGTTGATGTTGATGTTGGTAGAGATGTCGGTATTGGCGGGCAGTTGTTAGAAAAGACTGTGAATGAGAGGGTGAGTGCAAATGCGATGGATGTGGATGGCATAAATGATTCGCCGGAACCTAATCCTTGGCACGGTCGTAATCATCTTCATATTCACGATGCTTATGGCGGTGGCAATTGTGGTGGTCAGTACTCTTCTCCTTCGTTGGATTGGTCGCCATCTTTGTTTACATTGGAACGATATCACCGACATTCGCATTCTCGCCATCATGGTCTCTTTGATGAAGATGAGGAAGATGGGGAGCACATGCTTCAACATCGCCATACTTGTCATCAGCATCATCCGAGTCAGTGGTCTATTATGATTTTTCTTTTTGATTTCTTTTTACCTTTCACCGAAATCGTTTCATTTTCCCACCTTCTTCATCTTCTAACCTGTCTAGTTCCGAAATCATACTCATTTCCCCTTCTTAGCGGAGCTCTTGGCGCAGGTGACGATGCCTTTATGAAAAAGAAAACCCCCATCTGGCTTTTGCTTCGATCTCTGGCACCTCTTGTTTCCATATGGCTATCACGCCACCTACTCCATATCGCTTAGGCCCAGAGAAACTTTGTGACACACCTCATGATCTTTCGGTATGCATGAATGGACGCAGGCTCAAATTTTGGGTTCTTCATTTCATTTCCAGGAGAAGAATTGCCCTTTGCGACACCACACAGTCTTACGTATTCACTCACCCCCACGCACCTCCAGACACATATAGGCTTAACACACAGCTCAATCACCCCGATAAAACCCAACACAGAACCTACAATTCACCTTTCATTTTCTTTTCCGACCTTGGCTTTCTGTGGCTGCCCATGAGGATCACTGAATCACACGTCACGCACGCATGTTCGATGGCGTTCTTCTCCTTCAAGTTACTGTTGGTCCTGACCATTACTTCCTTCTCCCCACCAAACCGGTCAAGTTACAGCCGAAGGTAGTCTCACGCTTTTCAATTTACCGACATGTGATGACTGGATCAGGATCTTGTCCGTATTTGATCGTCGTTGAATCTATTCCCTTGCTTTGATGTTTGAATCTTTTTCTCTGATTACCTCACATTGCTTCTGGACGTTTAGCTCTCCTTAGCAGTCGCTCGCCTTGTTATCTTTTCAATGATTTTGTTTTCTAACCTGTTCTATCCTGCTAGCCTGTCCTTGTCTGTTGTGTTAGTTTACTATGTGTTTTGACATGCTGTCAGACTTATGAGTTGCTTTCGTATCTGTCTCTTGATCTCATAGTTTTCTTCCTCTGTCGTTTCGTTATTTATAGAATCGCTCTTCTTCCACTTTACTAGGTTTAGTATAGTTTGTAGTTAAACCGCCTTCCTTGCATTATCCGTGTACCTTTATACATGACTTGATCATAGTGCAGTGACACCGCTTATAGGTGAGTTTCTTATCATTGTTGATAGAAATTTTGGTGGCTGCGGTGTTTCATAGTATTTTGACAGGAATGCTGACGATGTCGTTTTACATCTTATCTTGCAGTCACATCCAACCTTTTATCGCACTGCTGGTGTTGTACTTGCTGGAGACAGGTGTCATTGATTTAGCCAGCTTCTCTCTTACTTTCCACTGTTTGTTGTTCTGAATCTTTCCTTTCTTAATATTCCATTGTGGCTGCCGATCACTGAGAACCCAGAACCGTACATTACATTGACAGAGAATATCTATGCGAGTTATTGCTGTTGAAAGCAAACTGTTGGGCCACTACTGTATGTAGTGTTAAGAATTATCACTTGTCTTATTCACCCTAAATGTTTTGCTTCAAAGGACCTGGACTTTAGGCCACTTGTACTGAGCTCCGACCTGAATAAAATGTTGGTTTGTCAATGTATCCCCTTGATGTACAGTGACATACCTCTTGAACACACATCCCACCGAGCTCATGGCCGGCAAGGACACACTCTCCAAGTGTCTTTCCAGAAACGAGTGCACCAATAAATCCACCAGCAAAAGCATCACCAGCACCATTGGTATCCACAATTTTGTCATTACTCAACGCCTTTACAGGAATAACTTGAGCTTCGGCATTTGGACCAGCAACGAGGATAGTGGATTTAGCACCATTTGTGAAGACGACGATACGTTCACGAGCTTTATTGGATTTTTCATAGCCTGCAAGTGCTTTTGCAATGCCTATGAGATCAGTCTTAGAGCCGGAGTAGTTGGTAGCGGTAGCGAATGCTTCGGCTTCGGTTTCGTTGCCGAAGACAATGTCGGTATACGGGAGGACTTTTAACAGGTTTTCGGTGAAGAATTGGGCGATGAAGGGAGCAGAAAGGTTGAGAGCGAATGTCTGATTAAGAACCAAGTGCACATGAATACATGATCAATGAAGAGATCAGCTGGGAACTATGAGGATGACATGCCTTGTTGGCTTCGGACGATTTTTGGCTGAGCCATTCAACGGTTCCAGTGCCATGAGTGAGGAAGAAACCTTCAACATAGTAATAAGAAGCAGATTTGATTAAGGGAGCGACTTGAGGGGATTCGAGGTGTGATTGATCAAATTTCTCGGCAGCTCGGAGAGTCGTAACAAGTGAGCTGAAGAATCAGATCAAATGGAATTATGAAATTAATCGGAAGAGTGAATTGAAAAAAAGCTGTACCGATCATGGCCGGTGATAACAACGGCGCATGCTCCTGTTCTTTCACCTTTCTTGACATAATAAACTTGATCAAGCCCCTCACGAGCATTAGCTGCTTTGAGCTGCTCTGCGAGATCATCATCGCCGACACAGCCGGAGTAGACGACAGAGCCCGGTGGCAGGACATACTGAACGAATGTATGATGTGCCAGGTTTGTCGTTACGGATAAACAGGCGTACCGCAGCTCCTCGGGCAGAGTTCTGAGAGGCACCCCCAGCGACGTAAGTCACTTCATAGTCTTTCTTAATTTCCTCATAGCTTTTAATCTAGGTCAGGCCTATATCAAAACATAATGACAATCTCACATAGGAGAATGCTTATCCTCTGCTAAAATGGCATCATTGGACTTGAGTTCATACTTCTCAAGAAGCTTTTCGCCACCAGTGACCTGCATATCAAGCAGTGGGTTACCCAAGAAGAAACATGAATAGTTTTGTGCAAACATAATTCCGTGAATATGTTTGTGGTAGAAGACGACTTTATCGATGTAATCTATCTTATCTGATCAAAATAGTCGTGGTAACATCCTGATAAGCGCCATATCAGAGAAGTTCAAAATTTGACA
>Ga0153993_100501_pt1 | contig 14684 bp, 18 predicted proteins | sample TSNC077MetaG_FD_104706 | JGI IMG/M metagenome (GOLD analysis project Ga0153993, IMG submission 104706) | Attine ant fungus gardens microbial communities from North Carolina, USA - TSNC077 MetaG | ecosystem: Host-associated > Fungi > Mycelium > Unclassified | place: USA: North Carolina, Lumber...
ACGACCACGCATCCCCAACTTCACGCCACTGCGCAGAGCGCACTCGAATCGAGATCGAGGAAGGCGACGCTCATGTCGGCGGCCTTTCGTTCGCGAATGGAGACCGAACCCGCTCCTCGCCAATTCTTTTGATCTTCCAGCCAAAGAGCGTTGGACCGGTATGGGTGGGCCGGAGCGCAGCTAATGAGCGGAAGAGTTTTTCTGCGAACGTGCGAGTGGAGGTTGAAAACAGACTTTCGGGCCGAAGGCGCGAGCGAAGCGGATGCAGCGGTTGCGCAGGTCATCGCCGGTCAAATCGGAAGGCTGCAAGGAGAATCCCACCAGGCTTCCTCGAGCGCGGCCGCACGTCGTCCCCCTGGGCGAGCCGAAGGCTACGCAGGCTTGAGCGACTAGTCCGCGTCTGCATCTACACCTGCGCAGCCAGGTATCCGATCACACGCTCGCATGTCGGAACAGCGACTTGTTTAGCTTGAAAGTGGCTGTCAATTCAACCACAAACTGCACTGAAATATTCTTTCCACAGGTAGAGACTGAATTGAATTCCAGCGGGGTTGTCTATTCTAGGTAGAAATAGAACCGAATGTCCCTTATATTCTATTCGCGGTTACTGCCCTGCAACCGCTGCGCTCCCCTACGAGAGGGTGCGAACCATTCGGAAAGGCATCGACCTGTGACAGTTATCAATCAACCCCAGCCACGCTCCCCCTGGGCTCGAACCGCAGGCACATTCGCTGCCGGCACGCTGGCCGCCACCCTGATCTTCAGCGGCGCGGCAGCCGCAGCAGCAGCTACCGTCGTCGAGACCATCACCGTAGGAAACAACCCCTACGCGGTGGCGATCGCCCCCGACGGCAAGCACGCATACATCACCCAGCAGAACACCAGCTCCGTCTCGGTCATCGACACCATCACCAACACCACAACCGCAACCGTCAGTGTCGGCAGCTACCCGACAGGGATCGCGATCACCCCCAACGGCCACCACGCATACGTCACCAACCGCGAGAACAACTCCGTCTCGGTCATCGACACGGCCGCCAATTCGGTCATGTCGACGGTTGCCGTCGGGAACCTGCCCACCGGAGTCGCCGTCAGTCCGGACGGCCAACGTGTCTACGTCACCAACGAAAGTGACGGTTCGCTCTCGGTCATCGACATCACCAGTAACACGGTGAGTGCGACCGTGACGGTAGGTGACGAACCAACCGGGGTAGCGATCACTCCGAACGGCAAATACGCCTACGTCACCAACCGCGACAGCGGGACCGTATCGGTCATCGACACGGCCACCGACATAGTCAGCGCAACCATCCCGGTGGGCAACAGTCCGTTCGGTGTCGCAATAACCCCGAACGGCAAATACGCCTACGTCACCAACCGCGACAGCGGCACCGTATCGGTCATCGACACGGCTACCAAAACCGTCACCTCCACCATAACGGTCGGCAATGCGCCGTTCGGCATCGCGATCTCCCCGAACGGGCAACGCATCTACGTCGCCAACGCGAGCGGTTCGGTGTCGGTTATAGACACCGCCGACAACACCGTCACCTCGACCATCACAGTCAGTAACGCGCCGTTCGGCATCGCGATCACCCCCAACGGCCAACACTCTTACGTCACCAACCTCACCAGCAATACCGTGACCGTCCTCGAGCTCGAGAACACCGACCCCGCCTGCATACCTGAGGCTGGATCATCCGGTTCCACCAGCACAGGCTCGCTCGGCTCGCTGAACACAGGCTCCCTCCAGTCGGACTCACTGCGTTCAGCTGGCTCGAACTCTTCCTGCTTGTCCGGATCAGGCTCCGGTTCCGCCGGGTCCAGCTCGTGGCTGGGAATCGGGAACTGACCTAACGCCCGCCCCGGCAACATAATCGGAGGTGCCCTCCGCCCGCCAAGGCGAAGGGCACCTCCGCTTTCACACATCCTTCGTATCGGTACCCGCCCCGTGTTACCGGGGTCTCACGTCCAAACACTTTCTGCCATATCAGGCAACCGGCCACCACTTCTTTGTTCTGCCGATAGGTAGCGTTGTCGCGGAGCATCACCCACCTCACGGGCAACAGCGACCGTGCGAGAGCACTACCATCGTGTTTGTGCCGCTTGCCTTCTGCCTGTTTTCGGACCTAGAAAACCTGAGGACGTCGCACAGGTAGCGGAGCGGTTCCGGGAGCATGACCCGTCTCCATCGGTGCAGACGGCGGACGGGTTGAGTCCTCTCGACGGATGCGCCCCGGACGGGATCAGGGTTGTGATCGCGTATCCGAGCCCTACACAGCTCCCGCGTGACGTGATCGCCGCCCGCTTCCGTGGATAGTCACCGGGTACAGGATTCGGACCTGGAATCTCGAGAAGCTACCGGTTCCCGAAGCCCTGGTGGTCGATGACGTCACCTGCGAATTGTGTGATCCATTCATGTTCTTGTCCGCTGATCCGTTGTGCACCAGTGTTGTCCGTCGTTGCGGGGGTTGGTTTGTTCGTGTGTATTCGCACGATGTTCAGCGCGTGGGAGCTGGTGGTGTCATCGGGGTGTAGGTGCGGATGGCGAATCTGGCGGCGTCGGGGATGATCAGTAGCGGGGGGCGGGTGTAGTACATCAGGCGGGCGGCGACGGAGTCTCGGGAGAGGCGTTCGAAGATCGAAGGTGAGTCCTCGGTGGGGGTGGGGTGTTCCGATGACGATCATCGGGGTGGCGCAGACGTTGGGGATGGTAGCCGTAGTTGTGTGGGATCTTCGCCGGTGAGGTCGTAGGACCAAGATCCGGTAAATGGTGAGTGCGGCCCTTGTTCGGGTGCGCTCCGATTCGCGTGTGTCGGCGAATTCCTCTTCTTAGAGCAGGGAATCCGGTTCGATCGGGTAGTCGGCGAGGTCGACGCTATGGATATGCGCAGGTCGGCAGCGAGTTGGCGGGCGAACGCGATCGCGTACAGCAGCGCGGGATGTATCCCGAGGTGTGCGTCGACTCCGGCGACGAGTTCGCAGCGCGGCGGGTGTGGACTTGCAGGTCCGTCGATGTGGATCGGCTCGAAGGCTCTCCATGCGCTGTGGGAGCGTCCGCTCTTGTGGTCGGTCATGTCATCGATCGCTGTTGACGATCATGACGGGGCAGTGAGCGGTGCGGAGGACTTCGCGGCAGGTGTTCCCGAGGAGCATGCCGCTCAAGCCGCCGCGGCCTCGACGGCCGAGCACCACCAACTGTGCGCGTCGGGAGTATTCGGTGAGATGTTTTCCGGGTTGGTCCTTCGCCAGCACGGGACGCACTGTGACGTCGGGGTACCGGAGTTGGAACTCTCGGAGACTGTCGGCCAGATGGTCACGGTGATCGTCTTGTCTTTCGTCCCAGTCGGACTCGCGGAAGGCGGAGAAGACCACGGCGAGGGTGATGTCCGACCAGGCGTGTACCGCGACGAGGTCCACCCCGCGCAGGGACGCTTCCTCGAACGCTGCTTCGGTGGCGGGGCGACTGTGCTCGGTTCCGTCAACACCGACGACGATCGGGCGGTGAGTGTGGGTTCGAGGGTTCTCCCCCAACTCTCCGGCGATGATCACCGGGGAATGTGAGTGCACTGCGAGAGCGGAACTCACCGAGCCTTCGATACTGCCGGTGAATTCCCCGTGCCCACGGGATCCGACAACGAGGATCCTCGCCGTCTGTGACGCGCGCCGTAGCACGGGTATGGGGAGGTCGGTACATAATTCGCTATGTATCTTAAGCGGGCGCCCGTCGACAGCATCTTTCGCGATCGTTGTCGCTTGTGCCAGCCGTTTGCCGGCGATGGTTTCTTGGTCGTCGAAGAAGACGGCCGGCATTCCGAAGGGGATTCCGTAGGTGGTGGGTGTGAAGAATGCGGTGACCAGAAGCAGTGGCGCATTACGTAGGTCGGCTTCGCGTGCAGCCCACCACACGGCGTGATCGGATTGTGGGGTTCCGTCGACGCCGACGGCGACGGGTGGGTTGATCGTCACGATGGTCTCCGATCGTCGACAGAACGCGGCACGTAGCGGACTTTCAACGCCCAGCATTCTTCTATCCTGTGTGGAGGGCTGTGCCGGGTGTCAGAGGCGAAAGTCACCTTCGAAGCCTCTGATTCTTGCCTGCTTTCAGCGCCAGCGGTGTTATCCCTTCACATCTGGTCGTGGATGATGACGAGAAATGCTGCACCGGTCACGATTCCGATCAAACCTGTGGCCATGCCCAGGAACGGTTCTACCGGTATCGGTGATGCGGATTCGATGTTGCTGCGGCTGTTGGTCGACATTCCTCCGGCGATGAGTGCGGCGTAGCCCACAAGTAGACCGGCGCCGAAGGTCCAGAACAGCAGTATCGAGAGGGTTCCGAGCATCAGTGCGTGGTCGCCGTATCGTCGGTCCGCGTCAGGACTATCCGGTTCCGGGGAATCCCAGGACACGCGTAGCGGGAGTTGTCGGTGCGGGATGTGAATATCGTGAACGCTCATCGCCCACACCTCCTCCTGCGCGCAACTTGGGGTGCGCTGCCAATCTGCGACGTATGGAAGAGCGTCGTCCTGACAGGGCCGGTCGGTGAGGGAACCGGGGAGCGGTGGCGCTGGCGCTGGCGATGGCGTGGACGATTCCGATCAAGGTGCTCTCTGTGGTCAGGGGTGGTGTTCGACGATGTCATGCCATTCCTTTTCCCAAGTGTGCAGGTTTCGGTAGGTGATCCACGTACGAGCAATTTTCACGGCCAGGTGGAGTCCGAATATCGTTGCGCAGCACAGCAAGACGGCAGCAGCGATACCGTCGGCAGCAGCGAGGGATGTCTCCATCGGCGCTCTGACTTGTTCACCGTCGCTGTCGGTCCACACCGTAATCGTCTCTCCGGGACGGGCGCTGAAGTGATCGATCAACGGTTCGGTGCGCTCGGTCCCGTTCATGGTCCAGGTGACAACCTTCTGAGCAGTACCGACTTCTTTCGTGGCAGGATTCGCCGGCGACGATGCCGGTGACGAGGTCGTGACCGTTCCGCTCCAGTGGTCGTAGGTGTTGTGTTGCTGTTCGCTTTGTGCTCGATCAGAGGCGTACACCGACGTTCCTACGGTCGCCGCGAGAGGTATCGCCATGAGCGCGACAACGACAGCCGCTATGGCCAACGTGGCCAGGAATCGGTCCGAGGTGCGCATCAACGAATTGGCGGACCACGGAGCACACCGCCACAAACGCCGCAGCGGCGATACCTCGCGACGTGCATGATCGCGCATGCTGGCTGCCTCCCCCGCTGTTTGGGGTTCGAGTGTTGTCAGGGGCTGCGGTGAATGAACGCTCGCGGGCGGTTCATCTATGTCGCCTCCTGGAGTGCCTACCCGTTCGGGGACGGTCTATTCACCCCAGGCGTGGTGGTATGTGCGTCGGCAGCGTCCTCGTTCGTCACCGCTGGTGGTGTGTCAGCGGAGACCGTGGTGGAACCGGGTGTGGTGTCCTCCGCCGTGGCTGATCATGACGATCGCGATGACGGTGTAGAGGATGGCGGCCAGGAGAAGCAGTGCGCCGAAGATCCAGAGGGACAGGATTCCGAGTCGGCGAACGCGATCGGATTCCGATTGTGCTGTCGCTGTGTCGCCGGAGGACCAGGCGGGGTAGACGTTGAAAGCGTGGGTGAACGCGGAGAATGCGAGGGGCCAGAAGAACAGCAGTGATGCCACTGCCCATCCGGCGTGTGCGACGGGTTGTGCCGTCAGTTCTCTCATCCTCGTCTCGGGGGTGTTTCCCGAATCGGGTTCTGGTGTGTGTTCAGTGTCGGGTGTGGACATGATGTGTATCCCATATCGTGTGCAGGGCAGGGGCATTGGCTCGTTCAGCGGATTGCGACGGTGTAGGTCGATTGGCGCGATATGGCGGCGAGTTCGTCGGGGAGTTCGGGGGGCGGGCGGTTGTAGATTGTCGATAGTTCGACTGTAGAGAACTGCCGCACAGCCCACGTGTGCTCGGTCAGCCAGTGGGCTGGATCTACGCGGGCGTCGGTGTAGAAAAGTTCGGTGATGTCGAAGTTGCCGAGTGGGGACGTGTCGGAGAATTTCGCCCGAATCGCTGCGAGGGCGTGGGGGTCGATACCCGTTGGGACGGTGTTGAAGGCAAGATGGCTGCCCGGTTGGGAGAGCTGATCGATGCGCTCGAGCAGTTCGTCGTGGGTGCGGCCGGGGAGGTAGGTGAGGAGCCCTTCTGCGGACCACGCTGCGGGCGAGTGGGGGTCGAATCCGGCTTCGACGAGTGCCTCGGGCCAGTCGCCGCGCAGGTCGACCGCCACGGTGCGTCGATGAGTCTTCGCACGTGCGTTGTGCCCGGCGAGGACGTGCTCTTTGAATTCGAGAACCGAGGGCATGTCGATTTCGTACACGGTCGTTCCTGGCGGCCATTCGAGGCGGTATGCCCTCGCGTCCAACCCTGCCGCGAGAATGACGGACTGACGTACGCCTGACTGTGCAGCTGTGAGAAAGAAGTCGTCGAAGAATTTCGTTCGTAGCCCCATGAACTGGCCGAAAGGCATGTCCTCGACCAGTGTGGGATCGCGGAGAAGCGAGGTGAAGCGCGGGTCGTGGGCGGCATCGACGAACCATGCCGCGTAACGGTCCTCGATCAGTGCATCAGGTCGCACGGTTTCCAGTGCTCGGAAGGTTGCAACCCCCAGCGCTGTTGCTCCGACCCCGCTGACGATGTCCCAGCTGTCTCCATCGGTTCGCATGTTTCTACGCCCCTTTTCCCATTCGCCGCAAACCGCTCGCCCGGCATAGTCTCATCCGGCGCAGCACTGAGAAAGGGAAACTGGTTTGTCCCCGGTGATCGATTCGTTTCGATCGGAGCCGCTGTGCCGGTCGCGGTCACTTTCGACTCTACGCTCGAATGATCGAGGCCGTCCGCGAGTGTCATAGCTGCTCCGGAAACCCGAAATCGATCTGAATATATTGTTGTGCACCATATTTCACAGATCATTCAGGCTGCCAGGATGCTGCCAGACTCTTGCCAGGAGGCGGCCAGCATCGAGGACTTCACTGGGATCTACGCCCTGTTCGGGAAACCTCCCGAACAGACTTCACAGCAGGGCGTCGAGAGAAAAGGCAAGGCAATGACAACACGATCCACACCCACTCGAAGCAAGAAGCGCTACGTGAGCAAAGCGGCGATCGCGGCTCTCCTGGTGGCGGTGCCCATGGCGGTGTTCGCAGCTCCTGCGTTGGCAGATACCGCGACACCGGGAACCACGCACACCGACGACGGCCGGCAAGGTGGCCAGTACGGTGATCATCCGCCGGACTGGAACAACGGTAGAGATCAAGGACGAGGTGAGCACGATCAGAACTGGCAGGCTCCGAACTGGCAGGGCTTCGATCAGGGGCAACCTCAGCCTGGGCCGGCGGTGAATCCGTTCGCCGGGTGGTTCGGCTCGAGCTAGGTCAAAAATCCCACCTCCGAGTGCTTCGTTCCGGGGCGGTCGCCGAGGATGTTCTACTACGCGGCACGCGGTAAGCGAAGCCTGGACAAAGGTTGGAATGCTCTGTCGCGCAGTATTACCGGAATCTCACATTGACGTCACCTTCGCTGTGCCCGCCCAGACCCTGTTGCGGGCGAGTCTGAGCGGGCATGCACGGGAGAGTCGAGTTGTCACAGACTGATTCCTCGTTGCCGCGCGACCTCCGAGAACCGTTCGGCAGCTCGTTCCCATACGTCGCGACCCTCGAGGTCCCCTCCTAGTGCGTGTTCGATCGACAGGGCTGTAAATTGCAGATACCGGGCTTTGACTGTGCTGTCGTCAAGGTCGCGTGGGTCCTCGCCCAGTTTCACATCGGACAGTTTCCTTTCGGACACGATCGCTCCTCGCCTCGATCCGGTTCGCCCGAGAACTGCTGCACCCTTCGGGCGGTATCTTTCACGGTAATCCGCATGGCCTGCTGTTCGACAGTGCTCGTATGTGATCACAGGGTGCGGTGCCGCCGGGAATGCCGAGTTGAGGGTGTACGACCGGCGGTCACCTCATCGCCCACGCGAGCGGTGGGTGGGCAGGAACAGATGTGGTCTCGATTGACCGTTGGCGAGAGGGGTTGGCGGGGTAGCCCTGGAGTACGCGTTGCCGGACGCTGCGGTAACAGCCGTCCCAGGGAAAGGATTGCGATGACCATTCTTCATTTCCTCGCCTCCGAGCGCAGGTCTGCTCGGTCAGTACTCGCGCGTGCCCGGCTCGAGGACTTGGATTCGTCGTCGACGTACCGTGTGTTGGAGGCGATGATCGAGCAGCCACGAGTGAAGATCGTCGGGCTCTGTTGCTGCCTCGACGGTGAGGGGCAGAGCGCGGAGGATCTGCGCGGTGCGGCAATGCGTATCATCGGCTTGATGGAGCGGGTCTACCGCGAGCATCGAATCATCATGTCGGAGTTGATCGTGGAGCTGGGCGCGCACTCCTTGTCGGGTCTCCTCGACGAGATTCGTGGCCAGGATGCGGTGTCGGGTGCGTTCGAGGAGATGCTCGACGATGCGTGCGCTCTCAATCGATTTCCGCGTCCCACTCTCACCCTCATGACCGATCTTGCAGCCAACCACTCCGGCACAGACGGGGATGCACAGCATTCCTTTCTCGAACACTGAGCACTGCGACTCTCTCTTGAACCGAGTATCAACACTGTCGGCGTCGAGGCGGGACGGATGTCGGGAAGGATGCATGTGCTGAGCAATGAGATCGTTTCATCCGGCCACGACGGCAGGTGGGCAGCCCGTGGCCTGCCAGAGAGGCTGTGTCGTGTTGTCCAGGCGAGGCGATCAGCGGCGTCGGTCGTCGCGGTTGTGGCGGTTGCTTTGCTCACCGCGTGCAGCGGCGGTGACGATACTTCACCTGCGCCGCCGATGTCTTCAGTGACTTCGACGGCGCCGAGCTCCGTCGCACCGACATCGACGTCGTCGACCCTGTCGTCGACAAGGAAGTCCCCGACCCGTCCGCCTGCGATTTCCCCGCCGTCGAACTTGCCCCCCGCTGCTCCCCCTCGACCACCGGTGACCGAGCCTCGCGTGTCCGCAACCTCAGGTGAGCCACTAACCCCCGGTATCGAGTACAGCTCCTGCGCCCATGCGCGGGAAGCAGGAGCCCCCCCGTTGTACAGCGGAGACATCGGATACTCGCCGGCGCTTGATCCCGACGGCGACGAAGTCGCCTGCGACGAGTAGGGGGCTCAACGAAGATCGTGCGAAACCTAATAGGCCCTGGGGGCAGTGGCGAGTTTATCTGTTCGCCGGTTGGTTATCGTCGACTCGGGTACACCACCGATGCTCCGGGAGAATTCTGGTGTGCCCGTCAGGACTGTGCGCCGGTCACCCAGACGTGGGCGCGCACGGCCCGCCGGTACGACACTCACATGGCAACCGGCGGGCCACCAGGGAAATCCGAGCGGATGCCGGGGTCGTCGTATCGAGTGAACGCTGCGGCCGGAAGGCTGCGACCGGTCCACGGCATCGCTTTGCGCCCACGACGGGCCTGATCTGCGGAAGTGATTCGGGAGGCAGTGCCCTGAACAGGCCTGCTGGTTGGGATGGGAGTCGCAAGCGGCAAGCCTGGCACCGTCGGACAACGCCGCGTGGTGCGCCGCTGAAAATACTGTCTGCGGTTCGGTAATGCCAGTTACGTACCGGTAGTGACCTACGGCTGCGATCACCGGACCTGGAACGTGGATGATCCGGTGACCACCGGCCGTCGTTGATTGACCAAAACTATTGTGCACGAAGCGATCTGAGCGCATCTGTAGCGCCGATATGACGGGTGGCCTGCCGAGGACTGAGGGGCAGCGCCTCGGCAGGCCGTGCGCACCGCAGAGCGATGAAGCCTGACGGTGCGCAGTCAGGGACTGTCCATCTCCGGCGAGTGACGGCCGGAGTCAGGCCCCGCTGCGGCATCGTTGAACCTGAGTGAACAGATAATCGCTCCACGGGTGTATCCCGGCCGGTGTCGAGCTAAACACCGTTGAGGTTGACGAGATTGAAACTCGACTCCCGGCACGCTCAATGTGCCGGTGTGGTCCTCGTATTGATTCACCCGATGGGGAAGTCGCGTCGTCGCAGCGCTGTTGTCCCAATTGTTGTCAGTACGAGCGCGATTGCAGTCAACGTGACCAGTGGGGTGAGGGACAAGCTGTTACCGGGCAGTTTGGGGGTATGGGTGAATGGTGAGATGTCGAGGATCCAGTGATTGAGTTGCAATGCTGTCCCGACCAGGCTGATCAGCAGGCATGCCGCCAGGGCTCCCCAGCCTGCCGCCGCAATTTTGGGTGTGCACCCTACAAGCGCCACCGTGATGGCCGTCAACACCCACACCGCAGGTAGCTGCACCAGAGCGGCGCCGAGGATTTGAGCAAGCGTCTGGAGGAGGTCGTCGGTGTTGATTCCGTGGGTCAGTCCAGCGGTGACGCCGGCAGTTGCCAGAGCTGCAGCAGGTCCGAGCGCAGAGAAGACGAGGTGACTCATCGCCCACCGAAATCGATCGACACTTGTGCTCAAGAGCTGTTCCACCCGGCCGGAACTTTCTTCTGATCGCAGTCGCAGGGTGGCTTGGATGCCGTAGGCACACGCGATCAGGCCGAGAATGCTCATGACGGAGCCGAGGTAGACGTCGACAAGACCAGCATGTCCGTCCATCCTGGCAAGGATTTGCTGCAGATTCGGATTGCCCTGCAACAAGTCTGCGACGCTTTCGGAGAGACCGCCGAGGACGATGCCCAGGACAGCGAACCCGAAGATCCACCCGGCCAGAAGGCTTCGATGCAGGCGCCATGCGAGGCCCAACGGAGTGCTCAGCGATGGCTTCGCCTCGGCGGGCCCGAGCCGAGGGGCGAACAATCCCGCACCCACATCGCGTCGTTCGGACAACATCAACGCGAGGATGCAGAACATCATCGCGGCGGCGAGGGTGAGCGCGACCGGCCACCAACGGTTTCCGCCGAACGGGTGGATCTGCTGCACCCAGTAGATCGGTGACAACCACGACAACCAGGCGAAAGTTCCACCTGAGCGGTAGCTCACGTCACCGACCACCCGCAGCAGATACGCCACGCCGAGCACGATGACGGCGATACCGCGCGCACTTCCCGAACTCGACGTCAGTTGAGCGGTGACACCTGCGACGGCAGCGAACAGCGCACCGGCGGAAAAGAATTGGGCTCCAACTGCGATCGAACCGGAGGCCGGAAGATGCTGACTGACCATCGCCGCAGCCAGAAGTGCGCCGAGAACGATGTTCGCCCCGACTGTAGCGCTCAGTGCTGCAACCAGGCTTGCATTCCGACCCACCACGGCAGATCCGATCAGCTCCCGCCGGCCGGATTCTTCCTCGCTTCGGGTATGTCTGATCACAGTCAAGATGCTGATCAACCCGATGACGATGGGAACGAAGCCGGCCCGCCAGGTCACCAACTCGCCCAGACTTGATCCATACAAGCGGCCGTACAGTGCGATGAAGCCTGCTGCGCTGCCGCTGGTCTCGGCGAATTGAGCACGGGCAGCCGCGGTGGGATACAGGGTGTCGAACGTGGCCGCGTAGCTGATCGGCACCAGTGCGATGAACAAGATCCATAGAGGCATCACCACCCGATCGCGTCTTACGATGAGGCGGACCAGTTGCCCGGTGCCGGCCAGCGTAGCCCCGATCGGCCTGTTCACTGGTGCACTTTCGACGTGTCTTCTTGCTGGTAGTGACGCAGAAACAGCTCCTCCAGCGTCGGCGGCTGGCTGACGAGGCTGCGCACGCCCACGTCCGTGAGAATCCGAAGCGCTCCTTCGAGGGATGCGCTGTCCACGTCGAAATGGACGCAGCGACCCTCGATGCGAAGATTGTGCACGCCGAGCAGGTCGGCTAATCCGATTGGCGGGCCGGTCAACTCAGCCTCGACAGTGGTTCGAGTCAGATGCCGCATGCTGGCCAGTGTTCCGGTTTCCACCGACCGTCCGTCGCGGATGATCGTCACCCGGTCACATAGCGCTTCGACCTCGGCGAGGATATGGCTCGAGAGCAAGACCGTGCGATCTCCACGCGACTTTTCCTCGCGGATGATCTGCCGGAAGCTCTCTTCCATCAATGGATCGAGGCCGGATGTCGGCTCGTCGAGTAGGAGAAGTTCGACGTCGGAAGCGAGCGCTGCGATAAGCGCTACCTTCTGCCGGTTCCCTTTCGAGTAGTCACGCCCCTTCTTGCGTGGGTCCAGATCGAAACGCTCGAGAAGGTCCGCACGCCGAGCCTTGTCGAGTCCACCACGAAGCCGGCCCATCAGGTCGATCACCTCACCACCGGACAGGTTCGGCCACAATGTCACGTCCCCCGGCACATAAGCGAGCCTGCGGTGCAAGGACGTTGCATCGGACCAGGGATCCCCGCCGAACAAAGTCACAGAACCTGAGTCGGCTCGCATCATTCCGAGCAGTATCCGGATCGTCGTGGTCTTACCGGAACCATTCGGGCCGAGAAATCCATGCACTTCCCCCGTCGAAACACCAAGGTCGAGCCCGTCCAACGCTCGCGTCGGCCCGAAAGCCTTGACCAACCCGATAGCAGAGAGTGCGTCAATCATGGAAATCTCCTCGAATCGACGATCGAGACTGAATCCGTGATTCCCAGTCTGTCACCCTGCGCGAGCACATACGTCCTGATTGAGGTACCGCACCTTCGATCAGGCGTGGACGTCCGGCGGACTCCACACCGAAGAATCGGTCGATGTCGTTGTCACTGCGGGCGCGTAACCTTGTGTGACAGGGGTTAGCTCTAGTTGGTGTTTTTTCATGGTTCTGTCAGCGACTGCCGGCGTTACATATGTGCTGACGGCTTCGGAGTACTTGCCTCAGTACAGTGTCCTCGAAACCCAGATCGGATCTGCAATTCTGGTGTCCATGCTGCTGACCGCAGCCATCGGCGCACTTTTCGTGAGATTCAGAAAACGCTGAGCATGCAGCGAAAAACAGGACCACCCACATTCACGAATGTTCCGAGTGACCCTCCTTCTCAGGAGCCGTGATCAGCAACGAGACCGAAGCCAGTGGGATAGTGCTTGATTCACCCGAACGGAGCCGAGCACTATCCCACTGCAGGTACTGCGATTTATCCTCCTATTCCCGGGCGGACAAGTCACTTAAGGGCGCGGAAGCTACGGTGAGATTGTCCGCTATTCACGGGTATGTGCAGGCGGCTCTCGGCTCTTTCCCTATTCGGCCGTACGCCAAGGCAGTGACTTCTCGCGATGACACATCGTCGCTCATGGTGTTCCCCAATGTTTCAATCCTTCGACCACGGTGTGGTCCCGGCTGCAAGTGCATGCCCAGGACGTGCGATCGGTGGACGCCTGTACGATGCCGATCCAGAAAGCGAATGCGATCACGAGGACGATTCCGATGACACGCGCAGGCATCCGGGTAAGACGGAATGAACTGCGGGATGCCGCCGACCGGATCGAGTGCCAATATTCACTCGTGCCCGAGCGCAGCCAGCGACCATAGCTGTGTCGAGCGCTCTCGAATGGGTAGACATCAGTACAGACATGAAACACCACTTCGACTTCGAGGTCCGAGGAGGCAGCCGGCAGCGGCCACCCGACGCAGATGAACCGCTGCCGCCATCGACGAACTGAGCGTCACCTTGTAAGACCTCGACTACCGCCCGCGATCTCAATTGGCACCGGAGCGATGCTTTGACATTCCGAAAAGAGGGATTAGCGCGATGCATCAAAATCGTCCAGCGCGTTTCGACGGCGTGCTTGCGCTGTCAGCGGGAAGCCTTTCCGGTGTGGTGGTGGGCGCCATGAGTAGCAGCCTGTGGGAAGGAATCTCGACCGGTTCCGCAATTGCTGCAGCCTTTGTTCTGGCACGCCTACTCATACGGAGCTGACCAGAGCCGCCATTGACGATTCAGTCTTTGGTTTTCGTATCCGGCATGTTCTTCTGTGCGAAGTACTGCGACCTACCGTGTGGGAGCCACCGCCTCGCATCATCCCTTCGTGAAATAGCGGTGTTGGCAATGCACGCGCATTCCCCACTCACAAGTAGGAATGTGGGGGGGTATCGAGTCATGCTGCGCGTCTGATCTACAGGTTGAGCCAGTCGGAGATCCACTGGATCGCGTTGCGGACGGCGTTGTCGACGACGAGGGAGTGTAGTTCTGGTGCTCTCCGGATGCAAAGAAGGACACTGCATCGAGTACCTCCCCTACCAGCGAGGCAAGGTCGTTGACGCCTTGTGAGCTGGCCATCGTGGTCAACGAGCCGGCCAGTGCTGGAAGGTCCAGACTCTGTGCCTGAGTGGTGGTGGACGTCGAGGACTGTTTGCCGAGCAATGTCGGATCAGTCTTCGTGCTTTGCCGGAGAGCATGGCGACGGCGACGGAGGCAAGTTCGAGTCCGACGGGGACGAGGCCGTTCATGACGGCTCCGGCTCCGAGCGGGTCGGGGAGCTACCCGGGCGGTGGTAGTAGCTTTTCGACTGCGGCCCAGGCGATTTCCTGAACCTGACCAATGAGTTTTGCGAGTTCAATGATGTCGGCCCCTCCCAGGATCGACGCGACGAGCCCGGCGACCTGCGAGTAGCCGGACGGGTCCGGGATTACCGACAGGACCTGTGAGACCCACTTCAGATCGACATCCGCGGCCATCGTCACCAGTGGAGAGAACTGGTTGTTCAGATCCCCTGCGCCCCTGTGGCACAGTGAAGGCGGGC